>Ga0210394_10003539_pt1 | contig 19421 bp, 19 predicted proteins | sample IncBWC12MmetaG_FD_160121 | JGI IMG/M metagenome (GOLD analysis project Ga0210394, IMG submission 160121) | Forest soil microbial communities from Barre Woods Harvard Forest LTER site, Petersham, Massachusetts, United States - Inc-BW-C-12-M | ecosystem: Environmental > Terrestrial > Soil >...
GCCCGGCGATCCAATAAATCCCGACGACACCCACGCGATCACGTCTCTGAGCGTGAAGTCCATAATCGTTACCCCAGCCGATGGCTCAACCCTGAAGTCGCGCTCCATGCAAATTCACGGCGTCGCCTGGGCAGGCGAAGCAGATATTGCGCGCGTCGAAATCTCCACCGACTCCGGCGCGACTTGGAAACCGGTGCAACTAGGCCATGAGCAGTCAAGATACGCCTGGCGCTTGTGGGCCTTTGCCTGGAAAGCTCCGAGGTCAGGACAGTACACGGTTATGGCTCGTGCCACCGACAGTCAGGGCCGCACCCAGCCCGCAACCGCAGTCTGGAATCCCAGCGGCTATCTGTACAATGCCATCGACCAGGTGAAAATCCATGTTCAAGCCTAGGACGTTCCAAAAAATTCCGCATGGGATTCGACCTGGCTCAACTCTGGAAGTGCGACCTCGCGATGCCCACGTAGCCCCGGACGCCCTCGTCCGGGCCGCCGAGGGAAGCTCGGCAGGATCCGCGGAAGACTTAGCCTACAGCTCGCACCGCCGGCTCCTGCTCATTACGATAGCCTTGATGGCGTTGACATGGTTGGGTTCTATCCCACTGCTCCGAGGTCAGTCTCCCGACCTGCCGCCAGGCCCGACTCAGGCCAAGGTCCGCACCGCATGCCTGGAATGTCACGATGCGGACATCATCGTTCAGCAACGCCTCAGCAAAGCCGCGTGGACAAAAGAAGTCGACAAAATGATCAAGTGGGGAGCCGTGGTAGACGCGGCCGATCGCGACTCCTTCATCGACTACCTGAGCACAAATTTCCCGCCAGACAAACCCCCAGTAGAAATGCCGCGGACAGCATTCATGAAGAAGCGTTAAAGAAGATATTGAAATGGGGGCGAGCCGGCCGCATACAGCAATCATGTGTAAGCCGCAAGGGACGAGCGAAATGGGTTTCCAGCAAGTCTTTGATTTTGTTGGCGTCCCCGACGGGATTTGAACCCGTGTTACCGCCGTGAAAGAACAACCACGATAAGGAAATACAACGACTTGCAAGAGGCGGGCGGCCACCTAAGTCCTTGCTAGTCGGCACAAGCTGAATGATCTACGTACCGTAATCCGTACCGCGAAAAAAGCGTCACGTTGCAGGCAGAACAACCGGGGCGACCATCGAAATCCAGTGATAAGCGTGCACTAGAGTTGACTCGGCCCCGACGGAGCTCTTTCCGAATTGACGCAGTTCCCCAAGCCATAGCTCCGATGAGCACGAGTAGCGAAGTCCAGAGCGATGGCTCCGATTCCGTCGGCCCCGCTACAATAGCGGCATGGCAGCAACCGACCTCGACTCCTTCCCTCTGTGTCGATGCTTTTTGTCGGAGTATCTCGCCAACCGAGAAGATCCAACAAACTTCCCACCAGATCAGTGTCCCGGCATTCTAGAGCGGTACGAGGAGATTTTTCGCTCGGCTCTGGATACGCTTAAGCTCGACAAAGAAGCTCTGAAAAGCCGATCGGAGTTCGACTTCGCTCACGCCACTCCCGCGAATCTCGAAAGCGGCATTGCTGTGCTCCGGGCGGTTACGGCTCTGCGAATGCAGCAATTTTCCGGTATCAAGCTGCTTGACCCTCCCGGCGCTGATCTGCGCTGTGAAAGGGACGGTCGCACGGTGTGTTGCGAAGTGAAGTCGATAACCAAACAAAGCTCGCCCCGAGAGGGCTTCTTCTTCGCCGACCAGGTGTACGAGAAAATCCAGGAGAACATCGCGTACGCGCGAAAACAGCTTGCGGCAACCGCGGCGAAGCTCGGGGGTGCAGTGAAGATGTTCATTTGTGTGAGCAACTGGTTCGATCAGGCCATCTACTTCACCGAGCATGACTACCAGTACATCGTCAACCGATTGGAGAGGGACAAGCTCGAAGGCGAAGACAACTACCAGGAGTCACTAAAGGGGATCGACGCGCTGTTTTTCGCAACGAAGTTCGGTCAAATGTTTTGGTTCGTGAGCGATGAACTCCGAGCGTCGGGATTCGGCGGCGGAATACAGCAAGTAGCATCTCCCAGCATCGCCGAGGAGAAACAGACCGCGCTCCGCAAAGACGGCGGCCCGTCACGATCCAACATCTGAGACTTCTGGACAAAGAGAGTGAGTCGTAGCTCCGATGAACGTTCAGGAAGAGATTGATCGCGTCATTCGCTACGGACAGCAACTCCAAGACCTGCTAGACGGAAAGGAGTTGGAGCTCTCGGGTGATCGCGATGCGCTTCTAATCGCACACTGGAACCTGCTGCTCGATTATCACGTGGCGATCGTAACTCTCTTGGCGCAAGAACTTCACGGAGCGGCGTTCGCGCTCATGCGGCCGATCATTGAAGCTTGGGTCCGCATTCACATCGCGAAGATGGGTTCGGACGAAGAAGTCCTCGCGATCAAGGAAGACAAATACCGAGTCGACTTCAAAACCGTCGGGGCCCAGATCGATGGAGCCTTCGCCTTGAGCGGTTTTTTCGAGAAGACATTGTTGGAGTCGCGCGTGGCTCTTCACAGCTACACGCACTCAGGGAACTTTCAGATCGCGAGACGCTTCCAGGGGTATTCTCAGGGCGCGATTTTGAACGTGATCGAAGGCAGCATGACGGCCCTTTTCATGGCGTCGATCGTGTTGACGAAGCATTTCGGTTTCGAGGATGAGTGGCGCGCGACGACGGAGCTGTTCTCCGAGTACAACAAGCGGCAACTCGAAGTGCCCGAGTAGCAGTTTTGGGGCATCGCTGCTCGTGGGTCACATTTGGAAGCCAATGAGGCTGGGAGTCGCACAACAAGATTTTCATGAAATAACTTTGCCGTTCTTCGCCGTATAATAGAGGTAAGCGTAAGCCGCTATTTGTCCCCGGAGGTTCTGCCATGCAGATTCTCGTTCCCTGGAAGCCAGTCGTTCTCGTGTGGGGATTGCTGAGTGCGATGATATTCTTTGGTTTCGTCGCATCGTCGGTACTTGAAGGAAAGGACCCCTTCGCGCCAGATGCGACCGTCACGCAACCCGCAGCAGTGAAAACGGCCACTGCGCAATCGGAGCAACGACCTAAGCACTCCAACAAGGCAGCTCGGACTCCGAGTCAGTAAGACCTCGGAGATTTGTTCTGCTGATTTTTTTGGTTAGCCTTTTCGGTCACGTCCTCCCGTGGTTTCCCTTGCCCAATATTTTCTCCAGCTTTTGCTTCAGGATGACCTCCGCGGGAGAACGTCCTTGGCGTCCGAGCCATGAGAGAAAGTCTTTCATTTTGACTTCGTGCTTTACGGGTGGCTGCTGGACAAGAACGGTCACCGTTGCGAACCCCTGACCGATCTCTCCCACCCAGTTGTCCTGCCGTAAGGCGGCGAGAGCCGTGGCGATCGCTTCATAGAGTGTCTCTGCGGTGACCTCTATGGAGTGCTCAACGTCTCGAATATCCTTTACCGCAACTGTGCACGTTCGAAGAACCACGTGCAAAAGCGTAGCATATTCGCCTTTTGTTCGCCACTGATTCGAGTAAGGACAGTGAAACGGGCAAGACAACTGCGACGGGCGGATCGGCCGTAATCACTTCTTCTTCAGCCAAGGCAGGTTCGCCTCCTGGTAAGCAGCGAACTCGCGTACGAATTTTTCAGCCCATGCTGCCGCTGTCTCAACCGCGGCGGGCAATTCCTTCGCCTTATACGTGAACCTCTGCCAGTGTCTGTGCTTGGCATAGGCATCCTCGAACATCCATGTAGCGCCTTTGCCATCTTCCTGAAGTACAGCCGTGACGCATTCCGCGGCCTTGGCAACATGCGGAATCTCGTATAGGTGCCCGGAGGCCTCGCTGTTCTCGATGACCACGAATTTCGCTGAGAGCGCATAGCGCAGGACCTTCTGCACCACGCTCTCACCTGCTTTGTTCGGTTGCTCCTTGATAATGTATGTGTAATATCCTAGATCCTCCAGTTTAGCCGCGATATTCTTCAAACGCTCAAGCGCCGGACCGGCGCTGTCTTTGCCGAGGACCAGCACCGAATCGGAATTTTCAAGGATTGAATCAGCGCGTTTGTACACCAAATCGAAGGCGGCTTTGACCGACTCAATCACAGCCTCGGGTGGAGTATCGCGCGGCAATTTCAGCTCCCATCGCACGAAGATGTGAACATCCTCATCATCACGCGAGGGATTCGACAGGGGATGTCCTTCGCGCGCCAGCCGCCGCACCGCGCGTTCCATCGCCTCCGCAAAAGCGTACGCGGAAAACTTGTGATCCCAGTATTTCGTGTAGAGATGCTCTTCGATAGTGCACACGAGAGTATCGGCCTCGTGCACAATGGTCGTGTCCGGGAAATAATTGTCCATTACCCGAACGGCAACGTCTTCCGGCATGTGCGCTAGGTCCAACGTTTTGAGTTGCTCAATTCCTACCGGTTCCGCGTCCTCATCGCGAAACCCTTCCCAGCCGTCCTCGACCGGCAACGGCTCGTCTTCAAACTCAGCTTCAGACATAAGCTCCCTACTCTCCTGATCCATCCTGCCTTAAGCTACTAGAATGCGCCAAGTCGAACTCACGCTTACCTTCGTAGACGAAGACGGGAAGACTCGTCCCTATACCCTCCACCTCGAAACTCCGCGTGGCGGTTCAGCCGAAGGTGAGGCGCGGGTGGCGCACCATCTGTTTTCCGAGCTGCGTGTCGCGATGAGAGACCAGCCCGAGCCGAAACACAACGCGACCGCCGGCAAATGGCTTGAGTTTCCTGGCAAGGCCCGCAAATTCGACATCACCGATTATTTCGATGTACAGAATTCGCAAAACCTCTGGCTTGAGCTCAGCAACCTCGTGCGCGGCATCGAATACGACCTAGAGATGGCCCGCGCCTTCAAGGAGCTTGAGTCGGCGCAAGAGCCGAACTTAGAGAACGACGCAGCCATCAACGACCTCTATTTCCTGCATGACCGCAAGATGACTGCGCTCGATCGTGCCGTATATGAACTCGTCAAGGTTCAGGAGATCGTGAACCGCTTGCTGCACGAGAGCCTGGGCGGTGACGTGGTCGACACGAGCAAGCCTGACTGGGAAAGAAATCAGCTGACCCGCGATAACGTGGAAAATGGACTTGAAGCAAAGCGCGCCGCGGGCGCATTGTCGCAACCCGACTTCGACGCTTTCAAGGCGGCGCTCCAAGTCTCAAGAAGCACGCCGCACGGCGACGTCGCTCTGACATACCGACGGAAGCTCATGCATCATATCCATCCTTCTGTGGATCATGCAATCTTCTTCTCCGGCCTCGAATCACGCGAAGGAGAGGCGATCAAGGACGCGAGTGGAAAGGTGAAAGGCAGGCGCTATGATCTCCTTGCGCGTCCCGCAGTTCAGTATCATTTCGTCGATCTGCACACCTCCCTGACCGAATCCCTAGACGCGATCGTTTCAATGCTCCAAAAACTGAGGGAAATCGAGGTACTTCGCAAGTAGAGGGTAAACAGAGGCTTTCCAGCGGCAGTCTCGCTGCGCTTACAATTAAACTATGCTTGCGGCTCCCCTTTCGAATGCCCCGGAACGCCCTGTCTGCATCTATTGCCGGGCCACCGGCGTGCCGTTCAGCCGGGATCACGTCATTCCGGAAGCATTCGGCAAGTTCGAGGGCAACTTTGTACTCACGTCCGTTTGCGGCGCCTGCAACCAGTTCTTTGGCGATGAACTCGAACTGGTGCTCGGCCGTAATAGCCGGGAGGCGATCCTGCGCTTGCACCACGGTGTGAAAGCCCCGGCTGGCGCGCGGCAGCTCAAATACGACAATGCGGAACTAACCGTGGGTGAGCCGGGTCCGTGGCGCGGTGCCCGCATCATGCTCGCCGCCGATCCCACGGGCACAACACTCGACACACGACCGCTGCCTCAGGTCGGTTTCAAGAACGAAGGCGAAACCGATTGGAAGTGGGTTTCGGAAGCCGCGCTCACAGACTCCATCGTGGACCCATACCGGAAGTCCACAGCGTTAATTCAGGTTATCGGCCCTTCGCAGGACGACATTGACCGCCTCACGGCAAAGCTCAACACGCTCGGCATAAACTTCAACCGCAAAGGACCTCTCCCCCAGCCGGCAAGAGAGGACGGAACAATGCTGACAAAGCTCGCCTCCCAAGTTGAAGACCGAATCTTGCGCGCGATAGCAAAGATTGCCGGCAACTATGTCGCCTACATTCACGGCGCGGGATTCTTTCTGCGACCTGATTTCGACGATTATAGAAATTGGGTCCGCTATGGAACACCTCCACCGTGGAGCATTCCCCCTGTCGTCGTGGTTACCACGCCCGTTCTCGCTCTCGACTCGACGCAGTGGCGGCAGACGACCGGGCACCTTGTCACGTTTGATTGGAACAGGCAGGGCGACGGCCTGTTCGCGCAGGTCAGCCTCTTCAATGATCTGAATTACAAAATACTCTTGTGCCCTCGCTATTCCGGCTTGCTACACGACATCAGGACCGGCCACCACTTCGATCTGCAAAGCCGCACGATCTCCGCGCTAGGTGCCGCCACGCTTGCAGGCTAGCAAACCTGATCCGCGCGGTTCTCCCGGCGCGGCTCAGTTTTCGGTGAGCCACGAAGAAAAAAGAGGATGAATTTAAGTTTTCGTGGGTGGCAGGAAGCAGGGCTCGTGGTCTTGTTCCACCGATCACAAAGCTTTTGCGACTTCGACCGCAGTCTCAAGCTGGGTATCTCTTCCCGCCTTCAGTGTGTCACGAGAGAGTTCAATGACGAATTTGGGCAAGATACCGTTGTTTTCGAGCATCCTACCTTGCCATGTGAGATAGGCGGCAACCGGCAGTCCAAGAATGTACCCGTAACCTACCTTGTAGGCGCTGCCGCTCAGCAGACGGCCGGGAGTTTTTGTTCCCACGATAGTTGCCAAATTGTTCTCTTCGGCGAAGGCTGAGACCATCTCGCCAGCGCTCGCAGTGTGCTCGTTGACCAGCATAACAACCCGACCGTGGAACCGTTGCTGCCCAAGTCCTTCGGTGACCACGAGGATAGATTTTTCAACGAAAGCATATCGGGCCGCCAACCATAAGAGAGTCGCTTTGTGGGAGGGAATCCGTCCGAATCGAGTCAGTTCCTCACGACGATAGCCGCGCTCGCGACGTTTCCGCGTGAGGCTGTACCCCACCTCCAGCTTTCCAGGTGTCAAGTAGCTCATCAGGCGTAACCCGCCGATTCCTCCGCCTGTGTTGCCGCGTAGATCGACAATCAGCCGACTGCATCCGTCGAGCGCGGCGATGCCTCGGTCGATGTCCTTTGCCACGTCGATACCAATGGCGCCGGGAAACATTGCGACTCTCAGTACTCCAATTTCGTCGCTGAGCTTTTCGGTAGTGACCGCCTGCGGCGCCGTAACTGGGTGCTTTTGGGATTTGGGTGTCGGCAATTGAAGGTTGACCTTCTGCACTTCGCCGTGGAGCTTTTCAATAAGAAGGTTCGCGGATTCGCCTACGGAGAACGTTAAGTCGTTTGGTGGGCGAACTTCTCGTCCACCGCATTCGAGCAAGAGGTCGCCAGGCCGAATGCCGGCCGCGAAGGCTGGACCACCTTGATGCACGTCTTGGAACATCCAGCGCTCACTGCCGTTCACGTCGACGCGCTGCAGAGTCGCGCTGATTGCGTGGCGTGCGGGAAGATTCCGCATTCCCGCATGGCGGAAGCCAGTGTGACTGGTCTTCAGTTCCGCTAGTAATTTGTGAACCTCTTTCTCGAAAACCTCCGGGTCAGTACACGCGAGTATTTGATCCCGGCGATCCCGGACCAACGCATGCCAATCCACGCCGTTCATTCCAGGATTGAAGTGCTTTGTCTCGACTAGTCGGCAGACTTTGTCGAAAATCCTGATTCGCTCTTCGAGAGTCAGATTCATTGTTGCCTTATGCCAATCGGTGTCGAGGTCTCGCCCACGGCGATGAATGCCGCCCAATAGAACGGGCTCACCTGGTCGCCATATTTCGAGAGCAGGTCGAGCTTCGCGTTTCGCAAAGCAGAACTGGTGTCTTCGCCTTGAGCCAAGTGCCGGTAGAATTGTTCCATCAACGCACTGGCGAACGTGTCGTCCGCGCTCCACAGGCTCGCTACAACCGATTTCGACCCAGCCACCAGAAATGCCTCTACCAGGTTGCTGATGCCCTCTTGCCCCTGCAGTTTGCCAACGCCACTGTCACAAGCGGAAAGGGTCGTGAGTTCGGGATTCAATCGCAGCCTTATGATCTCCCGCACTTGCAGCAAACCGTCATCAGTCGATTGTGGGTCTGTACCCAACACTAGTGCTGATCGTTCTGGGTATTGCATGTCCGCGAATCCATGAACCGCCAGATGCAAGATGCGAAACTGATCAAGTGGTTGCTTTTTAAACGCAGTCTCCGTGGCATCCTTGCCAAGCAACATTACGGCGTCCGACCCGACAATTTTACCGATTTCCTCAACCTCCGCTCGCGTCTCAGGAAGGTCGTGAAGGCCTATCCCTGAGAGATCCGCAAACCCGCGCTCAATCCGGCCACGAAGAGAGGCCGGAGTTGAGATTTTCCGTCCCGCACCGCCTTGGTTCTCGTACTCGACATCACCGACTGCGAGAAGGGGTTTGGGAGCTGACTTCTGTTTCTCAGCGTGGCGAAGAGCATTCAAAATTGTGCCGGACGGCACGTAGCTTATGACGCGCGACTTCAAGAGGTACTCGCCCTGAGCATCGCGAAGCGCCTCAAACGGAAGCAAGTTCAATATTGCATCCGGTGCGACGATGAGGCGTGGCACTGTGGCCGCTTCCGGGATGGGCTTTACGAGGATCGCGTAGAGTCGCCTTGAAAATTCAGTGCCGGTGCCCTTGGTACGAATTTCGCCGACAAATTGCCGGCTTAAATTCTCGATCTCCTTGCGTCCGGCTGGTAGCACTTGGACGTGTGTTCCTTTTGTAGAAACCACGACGCAGAAGGAAGTCGGGTCATCCAGAACGTACTCCAGAAGCAGTTCGTCTGGTTTCAAGACTTCTTGGACCTTCGACAGTAACGCAGGTTGCAACGGCAGGCCATGGCCGGGAGCATCCTCCTTTGTCCAGGATAGCCCAAGCCTCCGCTCGTATTCGACCAATCGATCCATCAGCTGCTCGCGCTTCTCTGCGCTGTTGGTCTGCATCAGTTGCACTTGAAGACCCGCAAGGTCTATTTCCAGCGATGCTGTCTGCCCAGACTCGGCTGTCGGAAACCCCTTCCTGTCTTCGAGAGCCCAAGCCAGCGTCCGCCCGCGTACCCGTTCCAAAACGCGGAAAGCGCCTGGCACATCGCCACTTTTGGTGACCAGTTCAAAATGTTGCAAGTACGTTTGACTCATCGAAGCAGCAACCGAACTGTTCCAATACGGCTCATCCACGCTGATTAACATGCTCTCGATCACGTCTTCGGCCTGTTCGTAAAGAGCGTTGGCTTCGCTAACGCGACCGCGGCGCGCCTTCAGGTCGGCAAGAATGGTCAGGTTACGAGGCACATAGTAACGATCTCCAACACGTTGGCTCGCTTCTAAGCCATCGGTAGCGCGCTCCTCCGCCGTGGGGAGATCGCCGGCATCACGGTAAAGCGTCGCCAACTCGAACATGGCGTCGGCCTCCATTCGGAAAAATTGCACTCGCTTTGAGAATTGCGCGGCACTCTCCAAATCGGCGATGGCCTGTTTTCTGTCCCCCGTTTGCGAAGCCAGCCTTCCAAGCAAGATGAACAGCTCCGCCTCATGACCTCGCTTCTGTTGTGATCGTGCTTTACCGAGTGCGTCGTCAAGCACCGCCTTTGCCTCCTCTGGTTTTCCCAATGCGACCAGAGCTCGTGCTTTCCCCTCGTACGCCATGTACGGCAGACCAGAGTCTTTTTCCGCATTCGCAAGCTTGATTGCTCTCTCGAAAAATCTCAGCGCCTCAGTATGACGATTCACTTCTTCGAAGCCTCTGCCAATCAATTCCAGAAACCTGATCTGACCGCCCGTATCGCCGCTGGCCATCGTCGAAAGAAGTGCGCCACCGAGGAGGCGCGCGGCTCGTCCGGGACTTCCCTCAAGGAAGGCGACCAGCCCCAATTCGCCGGAGGCCCGAGTTGCCCATTGCTTTTCGCCCAACTCATTTGCGATTTCCTGGGCTTCCACCCAATCTCGTTTCGTAGCCCGATAGTCAATTTCGATATCCGTGTAGCCCTTCGCGATCAAGCACCAAAGCCGCAGTCTTTTGTCAGTCTGCACGATGGGATTTTGCAGTTGTTCGTCTAAGAACCGTGAGAGATCGACAAACGACATCGTTTCGGCCTCTGATCTGAGGCGTCCGACCGTGGCGTGAAGTTCGTTCCTGGCGTCGCCCCGCTCGGAGAACAGCTTCTCTGCTCTGGCATAAAGTGGCGTCGCTGCGGGTCCATTATTTAACCAGTAGAAGTGATCGGCGGAGCTAAGTAGCGCCTGCGGATCGGTGGACTGTTGTAGGGCCGCGGATTCAACGGGAGAACTGGCCGCATGGTCAGAAACCGTTCCGTAGTGGCGGGTGTAGGCGTAGTAAGAGCAGATTGTCAGGAACACCACGACCGGAGCGGCTACAAAGCCCGCCCATTCTGGGACACGTCTGCCCACTGAGAAACCACGCAAATAAGGAATCTAAAAAGTCGCTGCGACGAGGCGACGCTAAGCAGTGGCGATGCGGATTAGAACCCAATACTTTCCCAATAGTTTCTCACCAAACAATAGAAATCAAAAGGTCGCCTTGCCCGAAACTGCGCCTCGGGCAAGCGTTTTGAGCGAAATCGACCGTCCGAGTCAACTGACCAATTGGAAGTGTCCGTCAGATCACCAACGGTCGCACGATTGGCCGGAATATGGGACCAACGGCGCATTAAGGCCGTGCATACCTAAGAAAGCCACAAAAGTCATACAATATGGACGCAAGCTGAGGGGGTAGTGAGCCGCCCGTCGTAGCGCACGATAGCTCCGGGCGGCTCTTTGCGTTTAACTGATGTGGCAAGAGTCAACACTCCGCCAAAGGTTACACAGTGGGCTGTTCTGAAATGTTGGGAACGCAGATTGCGGCTTTGGCATCGTGGTCCAACACCTGTGCGACTGTCATTCGCGCTCTTCTTGATAGTAATTGCGTATCACATCGAAGTCGCCTGTAGCACTGTCGCAAAGCTCGGTTCCCACTCTCACGATTTGCGGACTGAATTCAAGGGCGAAATCAGTTTTGTCCTGGAAGCGGATACAGATGTAGAGGGTGCCATCTTCCACGGAATGGTGAATCCAGTCCACGACCTTGCCGTAGATCTCAGGGTACTTATTGCGCAACTTCTGGTGCTTATCTCTGATTCGCTCATCTAGTTTTCTTCGTTCCTCTGCGGTCAAAGCAGTTACGGTTGGCATCTGTCGTGATTCTTTTGGACTGGTATTCATGGCTAGTTCCTTTGCTCGCCCACGTTAAACTTTCAGTCGGTTTTGAGTGCGAATGCTGATTAATCGGAAGCGTTTCAATGAGGGGCTGATCTTGGCGCAGTCTTTCAGCCAGTCTTTGCTGGCCAGTACTTCCGTGCGCAAGAAGTCGATTGCGGCTCCCTTCGCTTCTCGGTTATGCAGCAGTTCAGTGGGTCCGATCAGGTCGATGTGCACGCTGCCGAATCGGACTTCCTTGCCTTTGCGAATTATTCTTCCCTGTCTCTTGGCAATGTTGCTCATGCTCGCTTTTTCCGAAGGCCCTTAAGGGCGACTCCCCTTATGATTCCCATCATCTGCGTGATTGATCGCTCCGATCTCTCAGCCGGGCGAGACCATCCCGCCCAATTTATGAATGCCTCGCATTCGTGGATCACTGCACGAAGGGCCTCGCGCTCAGGATTCGCGACCCTCCTTTGTCTATTGCCGGGCCGCATTGTCATGTCCTCGCGACTCGCCTCATGACCGGTCGAGTTTTCAACTCTCTCCATCTCACAATGTTCCCGCCCTTCACAGTAGAAAGCTCGGGATTAATGGAGAAAGCAATGCTCGCTTTGAACCGAAAACTTACTAGAGTGCCGTCGCCAAACTCGATGGTCAGTGCCGTGTAGTCTTCATCGTTCACGAATCGCAGGTGACGGATCACTTTGCCAATCAAGGCCGGGTACTCAAGTCCCTCGGCTCTCGCCTTCACGGTCTTTTGTTTCAACATTCCTCCTTCAACCGAACAGGAGTCGGAATCCCTCAAGGATGGGGGACGTTTCCGCGCGTTCGCGGAGCAGGTTTCGGACGTCATGCTCAACTGCATCGAGGAATTCTGTCACGGCACGAATCGCCAGTTGGTTGTTGCCGAGTTCCCTTGGTCCGCGCACTTCGATGTGCAGGCTGTTAAACGTGATTACCTGCTTTGACTCCTGTTCGTGTTTCATTTAATCAATCCTTCGGTCGCCAAACCGGAGCGTCGTCGGGAATCAATCCGATCTTACGCACGAGCCTATGATCCCCGGTCTTGCAATCGAACAGTTCGAGTTTTCCAGTGAGGCGAGTGTCGAGCGAAATCGTTAGTTCTGTCTTGTCCCTAAATTCCAGGGAGATGTACCGGCATTCCAGTTCATTCGAGATGTTGACGGCCTCAAGAACTTTGCCTTTAATGCCGTCGCTGAATGTGCCTAGGTTTAATTGTCGCTTATGTTCTTTCGGCTTCCAGTTCGCCATGCAGCAACTCCGGTACTAAATATACCACGTCCTAAATAGGACGTGTTCTTTTTAGGGCGTGCAGTTTAGAAAAAGGAATCATGCGGGATGAATCCCAGTTTTTCAAAGGCTTGGGGGCGCGAATCAAACATTTACGTGAAGAGGCTGGTGAGAGCCAGGAGGACATGCTTTCGCACGGATATTCCGTGCGATATTGGCAGAAGGTCGAGGCCGGAAAGCCTATAACATTGCGCACGCTGCTACGTATTTGTCGCATATTTTCAACGCCAATGTGTGATGTTGTCCGGGGGCTGGATCGAAGTCCAAGACGGCTGAGATAGCCGCGATCGCGATCCGACGTTCGAGACAGGATGATCTTCGGCTTTGCCGTACTGTTGCTCCCAAGCGTCCTGTCTCTCTAGCCGTTCGACTCACACTCGATGGAGCCTACCGCGAAGTACTCGCATAGTAATGAAAATTAAATTTCATGGTCCGAATACCGACCAGCCAACTCGTGTGTCACTTGTAAGCTAATGAATCGAAGGAGAACAGACTGAGACTTATCGAGGAGAGCGATGCACGAACGGCTCACACAGGTGGCCGGAATTTCGGACAAGAGTTCTAGCTATTCCAACGAGCAGCCATAGAAAGCCATCACAATGGGGGGCCGCCCGTCGTAGCGCAGCCTAGCTCCGGGCGGTTCTTTGCGTAGTTTGCTGGACCAGGGTTCCAATGCGGACGCAGAGTCCTTCTTCGCATACCTTGTGCCGCTTCGACGGAGCCGGAACTTGGCTGTGAGCCTTCAGCTCTCCAATCAGTGCTTAGGAGTGCCACCAGACGTAATAATCACGCTTTGGTGCGCATCCCGCCCGATTGCGACACTACCAGCACCCTCGGCGTGAGCCGAGCTGGTGCCCGCCTCGCTTATGATGATTCTTTCCAGCTCCATAGATCTCGACGGATCGGATCTGAGCTCTTTCCGGAGTTGAAGCATGAACTCATCCATCCGATCTTGCAGTTCGCAGTCGCTGCCAGATGGCTGCGACAAAGACGCAAAGGCTTCCACAGTCTCCGGCTTCGATGACGTTGCGCCACTCAATTTGTCCCACACACTGTGGGCAGCTTGCCAGGAGCTATTGCCAAGGTCTTTTCCCCATTCCTTGAAGGTTTCCTGGCTCACCCCCTCCAATGCTGATTTTCCCATCTTTATCAGGGAGGGCATATACGGGCCGAGAATCGCCATAGCTGCGCTGATAATTTGGGTCGGATCCATCATCGTCCCTCTCTCTCTCTCTCTCTTCTCCGAAATTGCTTGTCTCTCGTCGAGCGATGCTCGTCGATTATCTGGCTGAGGGCTCGTTAGCGGTCCATCGACCATGATCCAACATCTTACGGACGTGTGCGATCATTTCTTCACGAGTCTTCGACATCTTGCTAGCGAGTGAAGCCAAGCCACCACTCGATTCAAGGAATGACAAGTATAAAGACTCGACGTGCTCGGCCGAAGCCACATTGCCAGAATCGCGAAGACCCCAACATAAGAACATGGTAGTCTGCAAAAGCTCAAGAGGTAACTGAGTCGAACTCTTGATTTCCTTTAGAGTCGCAGCATACACCTCGACCGCTTGGGTGTTATTCGACTTGGATAGGAAGTCCACGAGACTAAGCGAAGCACTAAAGGCTTGCCCAAAGGGTCCGTCATTGTGCTTGAGCTCTTCCTTCACAGCTTCGCGGAGCGCCTGCCACTTCCTCAAAGCCTGTGTCTGCTCTGAATTGTTGACCCAGTAATAAATAAGAGCAATTGAAAGGAAACCGACCGCTTTCCGCCACATTCGGGTCTGGATGGGAGAAAGTTGCTCCGTTAGACTCTGACACGCTTTCTCAAACAAATCTTCCAGCTCGGAAAAAAAAGGCGCGAAATCATCCTTCGTGAAGAGACTAGCTGCGTTTCCTGAAAGCCACCAAGCAATTTGACTGGCACTCGTTGCCCTTGTGCAGCAAATTTCTTCGGCAGTTGGGAACGTCATAGTGAATTTGCGCAATTGCTCCTGATACCATGCAACCGCCGTCCCGACGTCTCCCAGACTCAGCCACTTTGTAATTAGTTGTGCGAAGACCAAGGCACATGGTCGCGCAAAATCGCGCGTTTGATTCGCTTCAGGGATTACTCTCAGAACGTGTGCGACACGAATGGCGGCTTCGAGGTCGTCCTTGGCTAGATGCCCGGCGACCAGAAACACCGCGGCCGATGCGAGGCGGGCGGGCGCAGAGGAAAAGCGGCTATAACCGGGGGAACCGGTCTGGAGTTCCCAATACAGTGCGTCGGCGGCTTTCAGATCTCCCTGTTCGCAATACAACTCCACTAGCTCTGCGCCGGATCCTGTTCGATGATCATAAAAGAAAGGGTCGTCTGACGGAATGTCTTTAATGAGACGCAGAACTTCGCCATACATCATTTCGGCTTGCTGTCTCTGCTTGGCCGACGAATAAGCGATACTTAAGTTTGCCGCAGCCTCCGCCCGGAGAGACGCTCCCCTTGGTAGAGGAGGGTGGCTGGATTGTGACGCTGCCAACTCTTTGTACATCTCTGCCGCGTCTTTTGCTCGATAGCGGTCCACGTACAGGGCAACAGCGTCGGCCAGGGCGGCGTCGCGTGAAACCCATTCCCACTCCTCCTCATCCTTGGACCTGGAACCCCGGCTTTCAGATCGACCCTTAAGGAAGTACTTCAGCGTTGGGTGATCCGGAAAATCGTCGACCGCCCTATGGAAAAACATGTATGTTGCCGGCCCATGGAGGGACCAAGCAGTAGCAGCGAAGGTGTTCACACGGCTTGTGTCGAGGGCGTGATTTGGCTTGAGATGATCCAGAACAAACAGTTCGCCTACGAGATGTGGTTTCAGCGATGCCACCTGTTCAGTCGCTACCTCACCTGTCACCGACTCAATACGTTCGACACGGAAATCCTCTGGTTTAGGAAAGTACTTCTTGAATAGGGGAATTTGCGGTATTTGTTCTAGTTTGAGACCGCCAACAATTGTGGCATATGCCACGAGATTCTCATGCCGTTCCTCAACTCCGCCATGCCAGAACTTATTTCTGTCGCGTTTCAACTGAATCCGTACGAGCTGTTCCGCATCCAGGTTGAGGCGCAGTACGTTGGTTTGCTCAATCAAGGCATGGGCTAATAAGAGTGCGAAGAGAGGGCGGCCATGCGAATCAACCTTTGCTAAAACCTCTTCCGCCATTATCCTCGAAGGTAGCGGCTGGTTCCGTCTCTGTAACTCGTCCGATAGAATAGTCCACAGTTGGTCACTGGATAGCGCTTCTAACGTAAGCGGCGATGCTTCATACTGACCCGCGCGAACGGCTTCCTCATGGCCGCCGGTGCCGATGAGGTCTTGCCACCAGCCGTCGCCTTCACTCCAGCGTCTCTCCAGAAGCAGAAAGCGAACCGCGTGCCGAAGGGACTCTCTCCGCTGTTCAAGAAGCTCTAGAATGTTTCCGATCCGAAGGGCACGTGCGGCAACATAATCTACAACTACCAAAGAGTTCTTCTTGGGCTGCCAGTTAGCCCATTGGAAATTACCTTCGTCCGGACGAAGGAAACCGAACGTCCATTCAGAGTCCAGCGTCGATGCCATTTCGAGCGCCAGACGACTCTTGCCAACACCGGCAGGTCCCACAATCAACCACCAAGAAAATGACGACGACGACAAGAGAAAATCGGAAAGACGACCCTTCTGAAACTCTCGTCCGACGAACAGACTAGGTTCGCTGTAGTGCAGTCGCCCGGCAGTCCTTCCTGCGGCTCTGGGAGCGAAAAGTGGTGGGTCCGGATTCAGGTATTTTTCGAAGACTGCTCCGAGTACAACCGCACTGTCTCCGTGATAGATAAAACTCCCACCGCCAGTGACTGTGACGATAAATGCCCCATTTGCGTCGCCTGCAACGGCGACAGCTCCCGGCCCCGAAGCTACTGCGTTAGTAACGTTTATAGCGCGGGATTCCAGCGCGTGGCTAATGAGTCGCACATCGGCCTCGCTCTGGGAACCTTCTTTGAGCCGGACCAACGCACCAATGAGATCATCAGCATTGTTCATCGTGGTCTAGAGCGTACCAGACTGTGGTGCGCGTTCCGCAATCTGTCGCGAACCTGCAACTATGCCACCGGAATATTAGAGTCGCCGAGCGGGTCGGTCAATCACACTGAATGCGTCGGGCCGCCAATAAAAAGTGGCGGAGTGCGAAACTGGCTCTCCGCCACCAATCAAAAATGGGTAAACTTAAGCCGTTTTCTTGCGAGTTTCCACCCCTGCTGTTTTTTTGTCTCGTTTCGCGGCGAACTCTTTGGCCACAGCATTCTGGAGTTTTTCAGTGTCCACTCGATAGCGTTTGGCGGAATCTAGGAGAATGTCGTCTCGGCTGGAAGTGGACCGCTGATACGCCGAATCCAGTAGGCTGATTTCCAGAAGCAGCTTGCACAGTTCGGACTCGTCATATTTGCTGACTTGCTTGGCCAGAAGTTCGTGCGCCGTCGCAGAGTCCTTCTTAGCCTCTACTTTGTGCCGCTTTGCCAAAGCCGGGACTTGGCTGTAGGAGAGGTGGCCAATCAGGTAGTCGGCGACCGTTAGCAAGTCAGCTTTCTTCAATGGAGCCGATATGCGTTGGAGGACCGTGGCCAAGATACGATGGCGAGTCGTAATCGCCAGTTTCTCTTTCTCGATGCGCTTTCGTTCCACAGCCCGCTCACGCTCGACTTGCTGGGGGGAGGGCGTGTTGGGGTGGTGGACACGGCAGGTCGGATCGGCACAAACCTTGACGACCTGTCCACGTTTACCGCCGTCCATGACAATCGCCTCGGCCATCTTGTCACAGGGTTTCTGAACGGCTGAGAGCTTGCCGCTTGCGCCGTTCGGCTTGGGTTTCTTGATCTCCAACTCAACGTACTGATTCCGTCCCAAGGGAGAGCCTTCGCGGGAATTCCATGCCGCTGAAATCTGGATTAGCTGCGGCTTGGTTTCCAGAGTTTTGTTCACGGATGCGTCGATCTTCGCCCGAAAACAGTCGGGCGAGGTGCAGGAATCCTTTCGCACGTCGGGGAAAAGTAGTTTGTTGAATCCAGTTCGCTTCGGGCAGTTGGCGCACGATCCTGCTTCGGGAACGAGTGTCTCATCCTGCTTGTCAAAGGGCGCAGACGCCAGTTGGAGCAAGATGTTCGATTCGATCCAAGCCGCCAACTCGCGGACTGGAATCAGCACTTGGCTGTTGCCTTCGCTGGTCCACAAGCCCCGGAAAGAAGCTGAGAACGCCTCCTGCTGTTGCGAAGCCGGGAGCTTGGCGATTAGCAATGCGTGACCGATGGTGATCTGGTCTTTCAGGAAGGCCTCGGCCACAGGTGGTATGAGGTCAGCGAGGCGAATGCGACCGTAGACATACGCCTCGCTCTTGCCAGCGCGTGAGGCGATGGTGGCGATGGTGTAAGCAGGTTCTCCGAGTTCCAAAAGTGATTTGAAACCTAGAGCTTCCTCAAGCGGGTGGATGTCCTCGCGTTGGAGGTTCTCAACGCACTGGGCCTCGATTGCCTCCGCATCCGTCAGCTTGACCACGCGGACGGGAAGTTTTTCGAGTTCCGCCAGTTTCGCCGCTCTGAGGCGACGTGCCCCGGCTACAACCTCGTACTTGCTTTCCTCAAGTTCGCGTACCAGAAGAGGGGCCAGAATCCCCTGTGTCTTAAAGCTGGCTGCTAGTTCTTCAAGGCTCTTTGGGTCGAATCGTTTGCGGGGATTGGTGGCGGACTCAGCAAGCGCGGTGATGGGAACGCTGCGATATTCGTGGTTGTTGACTGCATTTTTCATACTCAGCATGATCTTTTCTCCTCTCAGTGTCTTTGGTTAGGTGTTCGTGGACTCGGCGCACACGTCGGGCGTGAAACCACACGGTGCAGGTGTTGGCGTGTTATGCGGCTGCCGCGAGTGCCGCTGGCTCGGGGGCAATGCCCCCGAGGATCACGGCAGCCGTTTGTTGAACGGCTTCCAAGCTCTCGCGCAAGAGATTGGCGTCTCCGTGCCAAAGCTGGATGTAGTCCTGGGATGAAGTTCCGTTCTGAAGCCCGACAGATTGGCAGACTACAAAGGCCACGGCTTCCGCCTCTGTCTCACGGACTTGTTTGGTGGTGAGAGTGCGGCGGTCGCCACGATGCAACATTTCGTGGGCGATTTCATGGACAAGCGTCGAAAATTCTTCGGCGGGCTGCATCCCGGAAAGCAACGTGATCTTTCCGCCATACGAAAGACCCTTCGCGGGAGAAATTCTCTCGGAGAAATTGATCTCGACACTTTGCGATTCGACGAACTTAAACAGACGTTCGCGGTATCCGCTCACGTCGCCATTGACTTCGGTCAGTGTTGGAAGTTCTTTGCCTTCGGTTTGGCTGACATCGAAAACATAGACGGCCCGGAATCCGTACAGCGTCCTCTGACCTTCCGTGGTTGCGTCGTCACTCGGTTCCTCGGTCGCTACATCCTTCGTGCTTCGTCTGCCGACCATCGGCGCGAGAATGAAAATGCCTTTTTCTCCCCGTTTAACGAAGCGGCCAAGCGAGTTCCATGTCCGAAGTCCGGCAACATTGGTAGCATCGGGCTTCTGGCGTGCGATGAGCATGATGTTGCCGAAGCTGTAGGTGTGAAACTTCGCCATTGCTCCGAGGTATGCGGTGAGGACTTCACTGTGACCGGACTCCAATGCTGCAACGA
>Ga0210394_10003541_pt1 | contig 19408 bp, 25 predicted proteins | sample IncBWC12MmetaG_FD_160121 | JGI IMG/M metagenome (GOLD analysis project Ga0210394, IMG submission 160121) | Forest soil microbial communities from Barre Woods Harvard Forest LTER site, Petersham, Massachusetts, United States - Inc-BW-C-12-M | ecosystem: Environmental > Terrestrial > Soil >...
CGTGACCACCCCACGCCCCTATCAAAACGTCCACCGCTTCGCAGTCTTCACCGCCGTGTGTACGTTTTTCCTGCTCATCGCGGGGGCTCTTGTCACTTCCAATGACGCTGGCCTCTCAGTTCCCGATTGGCCGCTCTCTTACGGCTCGCTCACTCCGCCCATGGTCGGCGGAATCTTCTACGAGCACGGCCATCGTATGATTGCTTCCTTCGTCGGCCTGCTCAGCATCGTGCTCGCGGTTTGGCTTTGGCGTGTCGCGTCGCATGGTCCCTCGGCTCAACGTTGCTTCCGCTGGCTCGGTGTCGCAGCTCTCGGCGCCATCGTCGCTCAGGGATTGCTCGGCGGTCTCACCGTTCTCTTTTTCCTGCCGCCCTGGGTCTCCTCCGCACATGCTACCCTGGCGCAGATTTTCTTCTCCACGGTCGCCACCATTGCCCTGTTCACCAGCGCCTGGTGGGAACGCAAGCCGGACATATGGCGCAGCGATTTCCGCAGCCCTTCGATTCACGCGCTCTCTGTGGCCACGGTTGCAGCCGTTTTTGTCCAATTGATCTTGGGCGCCGCGTTCCGCCACAAAGCTTTCGGAATCATCCCTCACTTGGCGGGAGCCGTCGTCGTGACCGGCCTGATCTTTTGGCTGGCAGGGGCGCTGAAGCGCCGGTTTCCCGGCGTTCCCGAATTGAGGTCTGCCGCGCTTGGGCTGCATATTTTGATCGGCTTGCAACTGCTGCTCGGCGCAGCGGCCTACGGGTCGCGGCTGTACGCAGCATCGTTTCCGCAGCCCATACCGGTAATGGTTGCGCTCACCGTAGCGCACGTGGTCACCGGCGCGCTGGTTCTCGTAACCACCGTCCTGGTGACGCTGATCTGTTATCGTCTCGTACGCTCCGCGGGAGCGCCCATTGCCGTGCCAGTAGCGCGCCCGAGCGCGGCCGATTGACGCGTCCGATTGATAGGTTGAGAGGATTCATGCGGGAGGTTGTCATTCTCAGCGAAACATCTCGGCGCTTTTTCCTCCGGAAATCGTTTCTGATTTCCGGCCGAGACGTGAAGTCGAAGAATCTCTCCTTGGGTCGCAGGCCGTTTGTCATGGTGATGAGCGTACCGACGAAACAATCTCTTTTCGTAGAGAATCCATGAATACTCGCGCCATTCCCGTCGCCGCTCCGTCACGTACCATGGCGTATGTCGCCCTCACCAAGCCCGACGTCTCCTTCCTGGTCGTGCTCACCACACTGGCGGGCTACGCCCTCGGCGCGGCCGGCCCGCTGGACTGGTTGCGCATGGCTCAGACCGTGATCGGTACTACGCTCGTCGCTGCGGGCACCTCCGCGCTGAATCATTACATCGAGCGCGATTCCGACGCCCGCATGCGCCGCACCGCCTCGCGTCCGCTGCCCAGCGGTACGCTCGCTCCCGCCCAGGCGCTCTGGTTCGGCGTGGGCCTGGCCGTAGCCGGTGTGCTTGAGCTTTTGCTGACCACCAACATTCTGGCCGCCTCGCTGGCCGCGCTCACCAGCGTCTTGTATCTGGGCGTTTACACGCCCCTCAAGACGCGCACCACCGCCGCCACACTCATTGGCGGCTTTCCCGGAGCGCTTCCGCCCGTGATTGGCTGGGCTGCCGCGCGCGGATCGCTCGGTGCCGGCGCTTACGTTCTCTTCGCGATCCTGTTTCTCTGGCAGGTGCCGCATTTTCATTCCATCTCCTGGGTCTACCGTGAAGATTACGCTCGTGCGGGAATTCGCATGCTCCCAGTGGTGGACCGCGATGGCAACATGACCTTCGGCCAGATCGTCTTTTGCGCCGCGGCTCTGATTCCCGTCAGTTTGCTGGCGTCGGTCACAGGACTGGGCGGGGTGCGCTTTTATTTCTTCGCGCTCGTCGTGGGATTGCTGCTGGTGAAGGTGTGCTTATGGGCCTCGGCGCGCCGCACCAACGTCCGCGCCAAGTGGTTGATGCACGCGACAGTCGTGCATCTTCCGCTCTTGCTCGGATTGATGGTTTTGGATAAATTCTGGCGGTGAGGGTCCGGCAGCCAGTTTCCGCCCCGCGTGAGTGGGGTTGTCGGGCCAAAAAATTCAAAGGGGTCATGCAAACTTAACGATGACGAAAACACAGGGCGTCTTGGGTTTGGTGGGAATCTGTTTGCTGGTCTTGGTGTTGTCCGCCGCCGGTCTGGCTTCTGACGTTCTCACGCGCCTCGGCTTGGACCTCGATGGCCTGCTGCTGATTCTCTCCAGCCTGCTGATGGGACTGCTGTTTTTGATCGCGCTGTTCTCGATCGCTCAAGATCAGGGCTGGATTCCCGCGCGCGCCAAGAAAGAATCCGCGGCCGCGCCTGCTCCGAAGCCGGCTGCCCCTCGCGCCGCCCCGGCCAAGACCCAATCCCAAGAGCCTGTCTCCGTACGCCCCGGTGAAGGGAAATAGGCCCGAGCCTCTTCGCTAACGGTGTTTTGACTGACCAAACCATCACCGCCCCCAAACCCGGCCTGAAGCGCCGCTGGCTTTTTGTCATCCTGGCGATGACGTTTCTCTTCGTCCTGATGCCTTTTCTCTTCTGGCAGGCCACCTGGTTCGGCAAGCCCCTCAATGACGCGCAGCTCCAGAAATCGCTCGTCGATCGCGAACATCCCCGCGAAATCCAGCACGCCCTTTCGCAAGTCGCGGACCGCATGCTCGCCCGTGACGCTTTCACGCACGATTCCGCGCGCCAGTTTTATCCCCAGGTCGTTCAGATCGCACAGAATGGGCAGGACGAACTGCGTCTTACCGCCGCATGGGTAATGGGTCAGGATAATTCCTTCTCCGATTTCCACCAGGAGTTGCTGCGCCTTCTGCAGGACCCCAATCCCATGGTCCGCCGCAACGCCGCGCTGGGTCTAGTGCGATTCGGCGACGCCTCCGGCCTGCCCGAAATTCGCTCCATGCTGCAGCCCTCCGCGATCGGGACGCATGAAGCCGGCGCCCTCGACGAACGGCTGAAGCCTGGCGAGAGCATAAATCCCGGCACGCTGCTAGGCCACATTCGGTCCGGCGATTCCACGAGTGAATTGCGCTCGCAAATTCCCGGTACTATCCGCCAGTGGCTTTTGCCCGATAAGACCGCCGTAGCCAAAGGCCAGCCGGTCCTGCTCGTCGATCCCAGCGTGAGCGAAATTTGGGAATCTCTGCGCGCGCTCTACCTCATCGGCCAGCTCGAGGACCTGCCCGCCATCGAGAATATCGCCCGCGGAGCAGGCGACGTTCCCGCCAATGTCCGCCAGCAGGCCGAACTCACCGCCACCGCCATCCGCTCCCGCCAACCCCACTGATGGCTGCGGCACCCCCGGTGGTTTGTAGCTCAAGTCCCCCGCTGAGAGAAGGCATCGGCGGTACGACCTGAGGACCATATAGTCTGGCTTTACCATTGACCCCGAGGCTAAGGGCGATCGGGCTTGCCGGGCCGCAATCTAATGTAAGGCTTGAGGAATGTAGCATCCCACCCCTCCCCCTATTTTTGTGTAAGTGTTCATTCTGCGATAGTTGCGCGCCTCCAGCCGAAAATAAAAAAGGGGAGGCGTTACTTCGCCTCCCCCGTAAGTTCCCTCTGGGCTACGCTTACTTCTTGCTTACCTGGCTGCCGTCTCCCAGCACAAACGCACTCGATTCGCCGTGCACGAAGATGCTGTCAACCGCACCGCTTGTCGTCTCGAAGCCGGTCGATTCCACCTTCTGCTTGCGATCTTCCCAGTGGCCGGGCGCGCTGGCCACCACGTTCTTTCCATTCTCGATCGTGGCCTTATCGCTCTCGATCACCAGCTTATACGTACCGGGCTTCACCGTGGTGTCCCCGAACTTCACCGGCGAGTCGATCGTGAGCGTAGTGCTCTTGGGCTTGGCTGCGGAACTGGCGGCCTTGTTGTCCGCTTTCGCCATCATCGGCAAAGTCAGTGCCAACGCTGCCACTGCCAGACCCAGTCGAAATGCAACTTTCCTCATCGTGTGTCTCCTATTTTAATAAGTAGTATGGCCCTGCCGATTGCGCCGCCTTCGCGTAGCGCGCCCGAGCGCCCACACAGTTAGCGTCGGGATGCCCGGTGATAAGTGCCCTATGAATGTTAGGAGTAGGGCCTTCACGGCGAAGCCGTGCTTAAAAAGTTCCGGACTTTATGCTCTCCGGCACGCGCTTCTTTAGCACATGCGGGATCGCCCCTGACGTTTCCCGTGCTTGCGCCCACTCATCTCCCCCACCCAAAGCCTCGTAAGAAGCCCTATTGGCGGAGCAAGTCGTACGCAACCAGCCAACATCTTAGACGTAACCGGTTGCCCTATTGTTACAAGCTTTTGACAATTGCGCGCTGCAGGTAACTCTCACGGAACATTGAGGTTCTTCGGCGCTAAAAGCTGCTGAATTGTGCTTTTAGGCAGGAAATCAAGGCGTGCGCTTAGAATGGCATCGACCCGCTGCCAGCCTCAAACTCGAGCAGCGGAACCATATCGATCGCGTCCCAGGGACAGCCTTCTAAGAAGGCGCCGTCGGGGCCTTTGCTGGTGCAGAGCTTGCAGCCAATGCAGAGCAGGGGATCGACGATAATGCGGCCAAACGGCGCATGATCGGGATCGGGACTCCAGAACATGCAGTCTTCTACCGGGCAGTATTCCACGCAGGCGGGCGAGCCCGCACAGCCCGTGCAGTTCTCATTGATTACGGCCAGGATGTGCGGCTTGCGCTTGCGTTTGTTGTTCTGGCCTTCGGACTTCGGCTCGTACTTTATGACTTCGCCCGCAATGTACTCTTCGATGCTCGGTGCTGTGTAGCTCACAATCCGTCCTTGGCTAGCAGACAGGCCTTATTGTCATTCCGAGGAGTCCAACCACGCGCGCGCGGGGCGGACGACGAGAAATCTGCTTTTTTGCTGCGCCATTTATTCTTGCTGACCCTCGCCGCGATGTCAATGCGCTTCCAGCGGCTCACCGTTGCTTTTGTCATCTGCTCGAGGCGCGGAATTTCATCCGCCGTGCGACCGGGTTACTGTGCTATAATCGCCTTGCGCTTGTTGCTCTTGTAAAAACCTTTTGTTCCGTTAAAAGGGGCTGCGAGTCCACATCACTCGTTGGCCCTTTTTGTGTCTTCGGACTCAAAGGGCGGAGGCTTCCACTTATCCGCCCGCGCCTCCTGCAAGTGATCGGCAGAGCCAGAAAAAGAGGCGTTCCCATGAACCCAGCAGAGAAAAACAGTAGTCGGCCCGTTAACAGAATTGACTGCCTTGTCCGCGAACGTTGGAATGTGGAGGAGTCCCTGACCACTCTCAAGGCCGCCGCCAGAAAATTAGTGCGCACGCCCGCCGGCCTCGATCGCATTCGCGCAATCGCCCTGGCGCTTCGCACAAATTTAAAGATCAAACTCGAACTCGATAAGCAGCTCGCAGAGTCCCATTGCACCGTTCAATTCGTGTACCCGCTCTGAGTGAAGTTTCGCACGTAGCAGATCGTTTTCTTGCACCAACCGTTTTCTCGCACTGATCGTCTGATAACTGATCGTCTAATAAAGGTAAAGGGAGCTCATATGAACGCGATTCCGGAAGGCCAATACGTTAAGCACTATCGCTATGGCATGGGCGTGGTCACCGAATCCGATACCCGGCAGACTTCCATTGATTTCGATCTCCACGGCCTCAAGCGATTCGTTACCACGTTGATGGTCGTGGAGCTTTCTAATCTCACTCCTCCCCCGCGCGTGCGCGCAAAACACGGCGACAAGGTCTATGCCCGGCTCGCATCGAAAAAGACCGGTAGCAAAGCCGCTTCCGACGAAGCGAAGGCAACTCCGTAGGGAGAAAAATAAAATGAAGAGCGTGTATGTTGGCAACTTGAATTTCGAAACCACCGAAGCCGATCTGCGAAACCTGTTCGCGCCCTTCGGCGAGGTTGAGAACATTTCCCTGATCAACGATCGCGAAACCGGCCGCCCGCGCGGTTTCGCATTTGTGGAAATGCCGGATGACCACGAAGCTGCCCAGGCTATGGCTGGCCTGAACGGCAAGGAAGTGGCTGGCCGTGCGCTGCGGATCAACGAAGCTGCTCCTCGGCTGGAGCGCACCAGGCCCCGCGGCAGTTTCTCCGGCCCCGGCGCGCGATAAATTCAGAGAGCGATGAAAAGGCGGTCTGTTTTTTGTGATCGGCAAGCGTGGTTTTTGGCAAACGGAGAGGATGCGTGTTCGCATACTTCTGCAGGCGCTGTTCATGCTGCAAGATCGGTTTCATCTTGCAACTGCTCCTGGATCCGGGGAGCGGGGTGCCTGTATTGCCATTTGGCGCCTCGCCCGGTAATTCTTGCCCTTTGTGCCACGCGATCTTCAAGGCTGAAAATTATTTCGTCGTCCACCGCTCCTCGCCCCTCGGCGACTCTCTCGGCCCCGATAGCTAGCTTCACTGCCTGACCCTGCATCACGGGTCGGGACACTATTTCCCGGGCATCATGTGCTGCGCCTTGTACACCGTCGCCGCCTCCGGCGCCGACAGATATTCAACCAGGGCCTTAGCCCCGTCGGGATTCTTCGCGTGCGCGGACACAAATGCCACCAGCACTGTCGGTGTAGCCGCCGACTTTGGCAACGGCCCGACCACGTCGATGCCCGGCTCCTCCATCTCGCTAAGGAAGGTCATGCCGATCTCCGCCTCGCCGCTCGCGACCATCTTCATCGCGCCTGCGCCGCCCTGCGCGAGCTTGATCTTCGGCTGCAATTGTTCGGTCACGCCCAGCTTCTTGAACATTTCGTCCACCGTCACTCCGGCTGCCGCGCCGCCCTTCGGGTCCGGATAACTGATCGACTTCGCCGACGCGAACATTTTCTTCACTGCCGCCGGCGACGAGATGTCCGGCTTCGGCGCGCCCTGTTTCACGGCCACGCCCACGGCCACGCTCGCAAGCGGCTTCTCGGTTGTCTTCACTACGTTGCCCGAATCGATCACGTCCTGATACGGCGGCTGCACGATCGGCACATCGAACGCGTCGCCGTTCACCACCTGCTTGTGCGTTCCGCCGCCTGACCCGAAGGTTGCCTTCACCTTGTATCCGGTCTTCTTTTCGAATCCCGGAATTAGCGCCTCAACCGCCGCACGTGCTCCGCCCGGCGCGATCAACGTCACTTCGCCTTTTCCAGTCTGCGCCCGTGCCTCGTTCTGCACTAGCGCGCCCGGCGCCAGCCCCAGAATCACCGCGGCCATTGCTGCCATCGCACCAATCGCCGTCACCCGCATCGCTTTTCTCATGGCTGCCTCCTCCGTACAGGTGGCTAGAGCCTACTCGAAAAGCATCCGCAAAGGGAAGCGATGTCAGCTGCGAATCCTTGTGTATTCAGGAAAGAGGTTGCTCGTACCCATTCTCGCTTGCGAGATCGACCTGTAAAACAGCTCATTGGCCCACAGCATAATGTCAAACAACCGGGCGCGTTCAACATTCTGCAACTCTCTCCCAATCAGCAGAAGTTTCGCCGCCTGTGTCGCGCATTCGCGCAAAAAGTCTTGGACGGATTCCCGCTGTCGGCCGTCGTCAAGCGCCTTCTCGCATTCCGCGAGCCGTCGATAGCAGTAATCCGCGAAGTGTTTCACGCAGAAGAATCGTAATTCCACAGAGCACACCGCCGCCTGCAGAGGGGCGCATTCATCGCACCGTATGATCTTCCGAATCACCGCAAGCGAATCGGAGTCTTCTGGGGACGACTTCAGGATCTTGTTCAACATGCTTTGGCAGTCTTTCACGTCCTTCGAGGCGAACGCCGAACGGGCCATTTAACCCTCCCAGGGCTCCAAAGGCCTTCCTTTACTGCTCAGGCCTTCCCCTGCATGAGTAAGCGCAAACCACGCCCAAAACGGCTCACCCGCTTTGCGACTCCGCCCCGGCCCTCAGCATCTAAGTGACTGAAATGCAAAGCGCGGCGCGTTTGTTTGGGCACGCGTCTGCGTCTTTGCTATACTGATAGTGCTCGCTTGGGCGATTAACGCCGGCGGGTCCAAAAGGGGAGGGAATCACGGATGGTCCAACTGACTGAAGTCGCAGCCGGTAAGGTGAAGGAAATCATGTCCCAGCAGAATCCCGCGCCGTCGGTACTGCGCGTGGCCGTGGTCGGCGGAGGCTGCTCCGGATTCAGCTATCACATGGCTTTCGATAATTCGGAGAATCCCTCCGATAACGTCTACGAATTTGAGGGCGTGAAATTGGTTGTCGACCAGATGAGCGAAATGTACCTCGATGGCGTGCAGATCGATTACATCGAGACGCTCGAGGGCGCCGGGTTCAAGTTCAATAACCCCAACGTCAAAAGCACCTGTGGCTGCGGCAGCTCCTTCACCGTATAAGCAACGCTGGCAGGTCGTTTCGCCGCGGGTTTATTCTGAGTAAAGCGAAGAATTTCTCTTTCCAACGAGGCTCCCAGTTTTTGGGAGCCTTTCTTTTAGCGGAACAAACCTCTGAAGTTCGCCAAGAAGTCTGGTGAGACGAATCGCGAGCATTCGCGCACAGGGGAAAGTTGCGCGGGTCGGAGCGCAGTGGCGTTACGCAACCTGAGTTCTGCTTCGGCTTTGCTCCGCCTCTTCTGCCTTTGTCTCGGTCATCAAAACCCGTAGCATCCGCAGCGCGTCCTCCAGAGCCATTCGTTCGGAAAAATCTATCTGTGGCTCACTTATGCGGGCGGCTATAGCTCGCTCGGCTTCGTTGATCTTTGCGCCCAAATCAGCGGGCGAAGCGATAAACGCCTCTACCACGGCTTCCTGCCAGGGATATTTTAGTCCATAGTCCATTTAGAGACTCCGTTCTTTCTGTAGCACGCCAAAATTGTCTCTTGGCGATTCAATCTTCATCCAGCTTGAGCTCGGCTACGCCTTTCCCATTCAAGCCCTTCTTCATTGGCTTCGGGAGCAGGTCGGTCGAGCGTCCGTTTGATTCTGCCTTGGCGACTTTCTCTGCGATCGCCACCGGCACCTGTTCGAAGTGCGTCTTTCTCAGCATCGAAACTCCTTTGACGTCCGCGTCGACGTCTACTTCCAGGACCACCGTAACAGAGGCCAATTCATACGGGTGAAATCCTTAGGGAATTCTTAGTAGTCCGGTATTTGCCTTTAGTACGGCGTGACCACCTTTACCGCGCGGCCCGGTGCGGATTGCTCGCGCTTAGGTAAATTTTTGGGTGAGTCAACGAATTATTTTTGCTTGACTCATAACTTACGAGGCGATACGATTGCGTTACGTTTAGCTTAGTTTAGGAGCTTGTTAAGCGAGGAGGGGTTCGTGGCTACCAGCAAGGCCAAAGTTTCGCCCATGCATTTCAAGACCATGGCGCAAGTTGACGTTCCGCAGGGCCGCCATGGAAAACATAAGGAGATCGTGACCACCATCCTGAAGGACCTGGACCAGTTGCCGGAGGGTGCTGCTATCAAAGTGCCCTTGAGCGGATTGGCGGAGGGCAAGGCCAAGGTTCGTTCGGCGCTTAATCGCGCCACTCGCAAAAATGGGCAAGTCGTCGCCACGGCTAGTGACGGCGAGTTCCTTTACATCTGGAACGCGCCGGCCAAGAGCTGACGATGCGACCAGCATCGTCGGCTCTTGCCCCTTTGTAGCTCAGGTGTCGGCGCCGATGCTTTCCTCGGCGCGAGCGGGGGAGTCGAGGGACCTGCTTTTATCCTTCTAACGGGCACGTTAATTCCACCACCTCGAAGCCCGCCGTGAAGCCGGCATTAATTCCATTAAGTATTGATATGCATTACTCTCGCCCATCACCAGCCATTCTCCGTCGCTGTCAAATTTCCGAGACACCCAGAAGTAGCGCACCGCGCGGCCATCCGGCGGCGTCCCGCCGTCGACAATAAGTTCCGCGCGAACGACGATCGCACCGCTGATCGTCCCTCGCGCCGCCATCGACGTAAACTCGACGTCTCTCTGCACCACCTGCGGCACCGGTTCGACCGGCGAGCCTGCGCGAGCCTCTGCCACAAACCGCGCGAGATCTCTCGGACCTCGGCCGGAGTATTCGGCCAGCAACTCGGACCGCACTGCGTTTCGCATCGCGTCGTTCACTGGACGCACTCGCGAGTACATCTGCAAGCCCGTAATGCCGCCCACCGCCAAAAGTGCCGCCACAGCGTGCCATCCTCGCAACTGGAAAGTGTATTGGGCCATTTACGCCTCCGGCAATCTAGCGAATCCCACACATCTATTTTCCTTTGCTTTTCGTGGATTCAGCGCCACTCCGCAGCCTCCGCGCCGAAAAGGTCACTCCCGCCGGTTATGTCTCCCTACCGCTCTCATCCCGAGCGAGTCCGGCCCTGCGGACGAGTCGAGGGATCTCGCAGTTGGTTTTGCTCCTTCTCCGCAATCCCCTCGACCCCACTGTATAATGCGGCCGAGAATTACAGCGCCATGATTGAGCGCCATCCCTGGAGGACGGAATGAACAAAGGCTTCTTCGAATCCCTGCTCGACTTCTCTTTTCGCGACCTCGTGACGCCTCAGAGCCTTGCCCTTCTCTATGGCTTGCATCTTCTGGCCGGACTGATCGCCGCCGTCGTTCTGGTGGTCAATGGATTCCGCGACTCCACCTCTCAGGGACTCCTGATGCTCGTGATCGGCATCGTAGGTTTCTTTTTCTGGACGCTCTACGTGCGCATCATCCTCGAAACATTGCAGGCGATCTTCCGCATCGCCGATGCCGCCTCACCCCAGGAACGCCGCTAGCTTCCGCTCCACACTGGCTCAGTGTGAATTTTTATTGCTTTAGCTGTCCCGTTGTGCGGTATGCTTGCGAAAAGTTTGGAACTGACCCAGCTCGTCGGAGATTTGTTCGTCAGCGTACGTCGCGGTTTGTGCAAAAATGCGGCACTGAGTTTTGGCTGGGGAGATGTATCTCTCCGGTATTGCCAATGCCTGCGTTGCGCCGATATAGTTCTCGGCACAGCTACGCCCCCCGCCCGCGTACCTGACCACAGACGCAACCGTCGAGGTGAGGAGAATTGAAATGGCTTGGTCTTACGAAGTTCGAGGATCGGAGAATCGCTTGGTGGAAATCCGCTCCGGCTTTGCAACGAAAGAGGAAGCTCGCGGAGCGGGAAGTCGCGCCAAGCGTCTGATCGATTGTGTTTGTTACCCCAATCTCGAGAAACTCACGCTCGTGATAAAGGAAGGTGACAGCGAACCCGACCAGCTTGCCGAAATGCCGAACGCGCCCGAACAATGGTTCGAACCTCAGAGCGGCGAGGAAGGCAACCCCACTCTAAAATACCCCTGGCAACAACTCGTACTCGACGCGTTTATGGAGCCGCGCCAGGAAAACCTGCTCGCCAAAATCAATCTGGCGGAACGCGCCATCTCCTCCAGGCTGCTGGACACCACTCCTTGTGAGCTGGATGAACGGCTCGCGGTGGGCGAGTCGCTGCTGGCCCTACGCCGGTTGCTCGCTCACATCACCGCCAGCCTGCGGTCCAGCGATGAGGCAAGCATCGCCTGAAACCCTCGCAAATACTCGACGCAAGCATCCTGGGTGGAGCATCTTAATGACCCGAGCTATCTCCTGCGCAGCAGGGAAGCGAGTTACTGCTGTGCGACCAGCTCGAAATACCATTAGTCCTGTATAGAGTCTGTTATTCGCGGCGCCATACCTCTGCGGAACCCCTCGTCCCACTTCCCCTGCCATTCATCTTATTTGGTGGATGGGTTTCACGGCCACGTTTCCAGGTAAGTCTCCAGAGGTTAGTTCGGCAGGCGGTAATCTTAGTCTCTTGGTCGCCCGCACTATAGCCGAAGTCGAGGAACTTCGCGGGATATGGCAGGCCTGGCAGGACCACCCCGGTTCAGTAATCGACAGTTATCTGGATTGGTTTAAGGAAGATCCCACTTCGCGCCCCCACGTACTCGTCGTTCACCGAGATGGCTCCCCTGATTGCCTCCTGATAGGAAAGCATCTCCGCAAAGCGGTAATTTCGCGCGTCGCTCGGCTGCTCCATTCAGACGCCCGCGTTCTTTACTTTGTCCAGGGAGGCCTGCTCGGCAACGCCTCCCCTGAAAACTGCGAATTCCTCCTTCGTGCTGTACTCGCCCAGTTGCGCGCCGGCGAAGCAAGCGCCGCGGAATTCTTCGGCTTGCCCACCGATTCACCGCTTTACCGCGCGGCCATGCGGGTCCCGGCTTTTTTCTGCCGCGATCATTTCCCAGCCACGACGATCCATCGATATCTGGTTCTGCCAGATAGCTTTCAGGAATTCCTCAATAATCTTCCCGCCAAGGAACGCCAAAACATAAAGTACCGTCACAAGCGCTTAATCAAAAAGTTTTCCGGCAAGGTTCGACTTAGTCGTTGCTGCGAAGAACGCGACGTCGCAACTCTGGTCGCCGCTGCCGAAGAGATCGCCAAGAAAACCTATCAGCGGGCCTTCGGTCGCGGATTTACCCTCGCCGAAGCTGCGGGCCTGCGGGCAGAAGCCCGCGCCGGCTCTCTTCGTGCATATATTCTTTATATCGAGGAGAATCCTTGCGCCTTCCTCATTGCCCGCTGGCACAGAGGAATTCTTTACGGCACATACGCCGGCCATGATCCGAAATACGCCGAATATTCCCTCGGACGGTATCTGCTGATGTGCTGCATCGAAGACTGCTTCCTTCGCAACAGCGGAGAAAGGACGCGCATCATCGACCCCGGGGTAGGGGATCAGCCTTACAAGCGTCTCTTCACGAATCGCGAACGGCAGGATGCCCACGTCGCCGTCTACCCGCCCACACTGACTGGTTCTCTGCGTAGCTTCGCTAGGATCATCTCTTGTGTTGGGTTTTATTCTGCCAAGGGCGTGCTGGAGAAATCTAACCTGCTTCCGCTGATCCGAAAGATCCGTCGCAATCGAGTAGTGCGCAAATCGCGTGAGAGTGAGGCGGGACATCGGGAAGAGCAGGAAGGACATTCCCACGACCAGCCGGCCTGATCGCGTCCGCGCTTAAGCGAACTACACCAACTCCGGCGAACTTTCGTTTCTCGGTGGTCTCTTCAGCCTTAGGAAGGCCAACACCCGTAGTAAGTTCCGGCCTGCAAATTCTGGATCAATCCCGAGCGCGGATAGCGTCTCTTCGGCGATCGCTTTGCTCTGTTGGCGAAACTTCGCCTTTATCCATTCACGCTGCTTGAAGTAAATCGACAGAACCTGCACGTCATCGTACGCGCCCGCAAAGCGCTCCTTGAACGGATCCGGGCCCGGTGTCAAATCCAGGGCCGAATATCCTTCCGCGTGTAGCCGCTCTACCAGCATGAGGTGATGTAGAGCTATGGGCGAGTAGCGCGCATACTCGGGTGCGAACATGGACATCATCAGCGAGTGAGTCTTTCCGTCGCAGAGCCCGAATACGGCCGAAATCACATCTGGCCCGGCCTTGAGCAACGTTACATGCAGGACGCCTTCTTTGAGCAGATACAAATGCCAGATCTTCTTGTTTTTGTCGTCGTGAAATGGCCGCTTGCCGTACGCCATCACCTGCCGATGTTCGTACCAATCGATCAGTTGGTCAAAAATAGGCGCCAGGTCGTGGGTCTCTCTAATCTGTTCCAGACGGAGATCCCCCGATCGCTTCAGCCGGTTCCAGCTGTTTTTGAGTGTCTTGTTCGTTTTTTCGCGAATATATTTCGCCACGCTCGCGGCGTTCCCCAGCGGCACGATGGGACGCCTGTGCGTTTGCACCTCGCAGATCCATGGCAACGAGGAGATGCAGGCTCCGTCAACGGGAACTCCCGGCGGAAGATATCGGAATGACAGCGTTCCTATACGCGTCTGTCGCGAGAGCACCCTTAGGCTTTCTTCAAAGAACCTGGTACCGTTCGGCGGCAGGGCTAGCCAGCCCTTGTACTCGGCCTGCCGAGCTCCAGGCAATACGGCTTGCCCGTTGCGCCCAAGAGCCACAGGTAGAAATCCGATCAATTCGTTGGAGGCAGACAATTGACAAACGAGAAGGGGGCTGTACTCCTCCTGATAAGCCTCATACCACGAACAGACAAACGCAGGACTTAGCGCCGTTGTAGCCCACGGGCATTCCTCATACAATCGGAGCCATTGCCAGCGGAAATTCTGATCTCTGAGCAGTTTCGAGGCTTCAGCAGACCGCGCAGTCTTCAGCGGCATGACGGATCCGGCAGCAGACCAACTCGTCGTTAAGGCCAAACAAAGCCTCCCCTGAAACGAGCCTTTCAATTCGCGCTTTCACATTGATATCGGGTGATTTAGCCCCTCATCGGCGTGGCAGGGTCACGTCTTAGCCAGAATCCCCGTTTCTTCGGCAAAATACCCCCTTTCGGTAATCGCATCCATCGGGAAACTGTAGTATTTGCCTACTGTCCGTTCTGTACCTCCCGCTATATATAGCCAGGTCTCGCCCTCCGTTGCGTCCTCCCTGTCGATTTATAAGCAAACCCTGTCATTCCGAGCTCGCGTCGGCCGCCGCGATTCGCGGCCGACTTTCCTGATCTGCGGGCGAGGAATCCCTCCTGCCTTTGTATTTACGCCGACATCCGCCTCGCGTTGCAAAGGATGCAGTTCGACCATATCCTTAAGAGCTGCCCATGAAAATTGCCCTCTGCCAATTCAACCCTACCGTCGGCGACTTCGCCGGCAATTCCGCGCGCATTCTGGAGATGGCCGGCGAAGCCAAGTCCCGCGGCGCCGATTTGGCCGTCTTTTCCGAACTCTGCGTCTGCGGCTATCTCCCCCAGGATTTACTCGAACGCCCCGCTTTCCTCCAACGCAACCGCACCACGGTAGCTTGTCTCGCGCAGAAAACGCCTCTGCCCATCCTGGTTGGCTACGCCGCACGCGCCAATTCCAATACGGGCAAACCTGCCTGGAACGCCGCCGCGCTTCTGGCCGAAGGCCGCATCGTCTTCGAGCAGCACAAAATGCTGCTGCCCACCTACGACGTCTTCGACGAATCGCGTTATTTCCAGCCCGCGTCCAGCCAGCAGGTCTTCGCCTTCGGCGGAGAAAAACTGGGCATCACCATCTGCGAAGACATCTGGAATGACAAAAATTTCTGGGCCAAGCGCCTTTACGAAGCCGATCCCATCGTCGACCTTCTGTCCCAGGGAGCCGGAATCATCCTGAATCTCTCCGCGTCTCCTTACACTATCGAAAAGCGCGCCGTCCGTTTCGAGATGCTTCGTGTCTTGGCGCGTTCGCATCGGCGTCCTGTGGTCTACGTGAATCAAGTCGGCGGCGACGACACGCTCGTGTTCGATGGCTCAAGCGTCGCGCTGACCGCCGATGGCCGTGTCGCCGCGCAGGCGCGCGCCTTCGAAGAGGACATAATCGTCTTTGACACAGCCTCCGGCAAAGGCGACTTGCGCCCGCAGCCTCCCGACGAAGTCTCGCTGGCGCTGCAGGCGCTCGTCACCGGCACGCGCGACTATGTACATAAGTGCGGATTCCAGAAAACGCTCGTCGGACTCAGCGGCGGCATCGATTCCTCTGCGGTCGCCTGCATCGCCGTGGCCGCATTAGGAAAGGAAAACGTCACCGGCATCGCCATGCCCGGCCCGTATTCCTCCGAAGGCAGCGTTCGCGACGCCCGCCAGCTCGCCTCGAATCTCGGCATCCAGCTCATCGTTCTGCCGATCGGCAATATCTTTGACACGTATCGCAAGACACTCGCGGATGTGTTCTCCGAATCCGCTCCGGATGCCACCGAGGAAAATATTCAGGCGCGCATCCGCGGCAATCTGCTCATGGCGCTCTCCAATAAATTCGGCGCCCTCGTTTTGAGCACAGGGAATAAATCCGAAATCGGCGTCGGTTACTGCACGCTGTACGGTGATATGGCCGGAGGCTTGGCGGTGATTTCCGACGTGCCGAAAACGATGGTCTATGAACTCGCGCGCTTCATCAATCGCGAAAGGGAATTGGTGCCCCGCGCGAGCATCGAAAAGCCGCCCTCCGCCGAATTGCGCGCCAATCAGACCGATCAGGACACTTTGCCACCCTACGACGTGCTCGACCGCATCCTGAAAGCTTACGTCGAAGAAGTGCACACGCCTGAAGAGATCGCCCAGCACTTCGGCTTTCCTCTCGACCTTGTCCGCGATATCGCCGTCAAAGTCGATCACAGCGAGTACAAGCGCAAACAGGCCGCCCCCGGACTCAAGATTACTTCGCGGGCCTTCGGGTTCGGCCGCCCTTTCCCCATCGCCCAAAAATTCCTCCCGTGACGATCCGATCAGGATCGTCATCCTGAGCGAACAACGTGAGCGAAGGATCCCTCCCAGTTGCTAGTCTCGTGAGAGTGCCCCACCCGCGCATTTTTCGTAGCGCCGGCTTCCAGCCGGCATTTCTACCGCGGGCGGGTCCTTGTAGCCCAGGCCGCCCCCGACCGGCGCGAAGGCGCACGCTAGAACAAAAGAAGTCGCGGGACCCTGGGGTTTTTCGTCTCTCGAGCCCGGCATCCGTGCAACAGGCACTCTTGCATGTGCGACGAATCCATTCCGCGCGCCCTGCGTTGTCATTCTGAGCGCAGCGTCCCAATCTCCTTGCTTTCGGAAATCGTGTCCACACGATTTCCGTCGGGATGCGCAGTCGAAGAATCCCTCCTGCTTCAACGCTGTCATTCCGAGGAGTCCGCCTCCGCGGACAACGAGGAATCTGCTTTTTCTTTAGGTTTTAACGTAGCGCCGAGGACTTCAGCCGCATCCCTGTTTTCGCCGTTTTGTAGCCTAGGGCGCCCCGCGTGTTGTGCGGGGGCCCTGGGGATTTTGCCTTGTGGTGTCGGGCGCCGCAACTTCCCGCCACAGCGGGAGCTTGCGACGCATAAAAATGTCCGCCCCGGTCCCCCTCAAACGTATTAACGTTAGAAGTACCCAAACACGACCAAACAGGAGGCTCACAATGAGCGAATTTGTTTATCTTTACCGTGGTGGCCAGACTAACCGATCCCCCGAAGCGATGCAGCAGACCATGCAGAAATGGATGGCCTGGTTCAAGGATCTCGGCGACAAGGGCCACGTCAAAAACGTGGGCCAGCCCCTCGAACGCTCTGGCAAGCTCGTCAAAGGTAAGCAGAAGACCGTCACCGACGGCCCCTTTGCCGAAGCCAAGGACGTCGTCGGCGGCTATTCCCTCATCGAAGCCCGCGACCTCGATCAGGCCGTCGAGCTTTCCAAGGGCTGCCCCATCTTCGAAGTCGAAGGCGCCGTCGAAGTCCGGCCCGTCATGAAAATGTAATGGGCCCGTCTGAACATCTGGGCGAACAGCTTGGCGACCATCTCTTTCGCCGCGAATCCGGGCGCATCGTCGCCACGCTGACTCGCATCTTCGGAGTCCACAACCTCGCGCTGGCAGAAGATGTCGTACAAGACGCCTTCTGCCGCGCGCTCGAGGTCTGGAAATTCCGCGGCGTGCCCGAAAATCCCTCCGCGTGGCTCATGGTCACGGCAAAAAATCGCGCGCTCGACGTGCTCCGCCGTGAGCGCACCGCCCGCACTTTCGCCCCCGAGCTCGGCCGCTTCCTCGAAAGCGAATGGACGCTCTCGCCCGCGGTCGAGGAAAATTTCGCCCCGCACGCCATCAAAGACGATCAGCTGCGCATGATGTTTTCCTGCTGCCATCCGCGCCTTCCTGAAGAGGCCCAGGTCGCGCTCATGCTGCACATCTTGTGCGGTTTCACCGTTGACGAAGTCGCCGCCGCTTTCGTCAGCTCTCACGCCGCCATGGAAAAGCGCATCACTCGCGCCAAGAAAATCCTCGCCGGTTCGAAGAAGCTCTTCGACATCGCGGACGCGCGCGACTTCGGCGCGCGCCTTCCCGCTGTTCACCGCGCGCTCTACTTGCTTTTCAACGAAGGCTACCACGGCGCCTCCGCCGAATCCGCCGTGCGCGCCGAACTCTGCCGCGAAGCCATGCGCCTCGCGGCGCCGCTACGCGAACATCCGCTCGCCGCCACGCCTGCGACCTTCGCGCTTTCCGCGCTCATGTCGCTGCACGCCGCGCGTCTGCCGGCCCGCCTCGACTCCTCTGGCGAACTGCGCTCGCTCGGCGATCAGGATCGCTCGCAATGGGATGCGCATCTCGTCGGGGAAGGGCAGAAGTTGCTCGATCTTTCGGCCTCCGGCCCCGAACTCACCGAGTATCACTTGGAGGCCGCCATCGCTTGGGCTCACGCCGTCGCGCCGCGCGCCGAAGACATAGACTGGGGAATGATCGTTTCGCTCTACGACAAACTGATGGCGATTCGCCCTTCACCCGTCGTAGCGCTCAACCGCGCCATCGCCATTGCTCAGCGCCATGGCCCCGAACGCGGCCTCGACGAGATTCGCGCCATCGCAAATGCCGATCGCCTCGCCGGCTATCCCTTCTACCACGCCGCCCTCGGCGAATTTGAACTCCGCGCCGGCCGCCCCGACGCCGCCCGCGAACATTTCCGAGCCGCCCTCGCGCTGGCGCGCAGCCCGATGGAGCGCACTTTCCTCTCCCACCGCCTCGCCGCCTGCACCCCGGCCTTCACCGCGAGCACAGGTTAGTTGTCTGTGGGTGCCCCACCCTTTCTGAAGGGTGGGTCCTTGTAGCGGCGGCCTTCAGGCCGGCGGCTTGTAGCTCAGGTGTCGGCGCCGAAGCTTTCTCGGCGCGAGACCTGAGGCTTTTGCGCCGTTTGTATTCGCTGTCATTCCGAGGAGCGTAGCGACGAGGAATCTGCTTTTTCTTTTTGCCTCTAACGTAGCGCCGGGCTTCAGCCCGGCATCCTTTCGTCGCGCGCAAAACTTAGCCTGCTTGCGCCCCTGCCTTCAGAAGTTACTTGTCATTCTGAGCGCAGCGTCCCGAGCCTTTTGCTTCCGGAAATCGTGTCCTCACGATTTCCTTCTTCCGGCGAAAGTCACCAACAGGATGAGCTTTCGCCGGGTCAACAAAGTTCAACGCGAAGTCGAAGAATCTCTCCTGTACCGTTGTCTTACGCTGTCATCCCGAGCGAGTCCGGTTCCGCGGACGAGTTGAGGGATCTGCTTTCGTTGTTGTCCGCGCGTCCGTTAGGGGGTCAGAGCTTCAGCTCTGACATTGACCGCTGACGACTCCGCGGCTTTAGCCCCTGAAGCGACTCATCTTTGCCGAAGAAAGGGAACTGACATCGGCTAAAATATCCCGGAATAGCTGGGCACTCCCGAGACTCATCCGTATCCGAAAGGGAAGCACCACATGGAATCGCCGACAAAACCCACAGATGCCTGGTCCAAAGAACTCGCTGGCGGAACACTGACCTTCACCACACAAGCCCTGGGCAATCCGGCCGCTGCGTATGTTTACGAAGCAAAATTCGAGCGAGGCACCAGCAGCTACTCCATGAGCCGCCAGGGCACCGAGCCCCTGACGCGCGCCGAAGTCGAAACGCGCTTCGCCGACTTCATCTCCGAAATCCGCCACGGCCAATA
>Ga0210394_10003542_pt1 | contig 19404 bp, 14 predicted proteins | sample IncBWC12MmetaG_FD_160121 | JGI IMG/M metagenome (GOLD analysis project Ga0210394, IMG submission 160121) | Forest soil microbial communities from Barre Woods Harvard Forest LTER site, Petersham, Massachusetts, United States - Inc-BW-C-12-M | ecosystem: Environmental > Terrestrial > Soil >...
TCGCGCGGCAGGGAACCGCCGCTCCCCAGGCGGCGACATTTCCTCCCGCGCCCGCGCCGGAAACGACGGGCGGCTTCGACGGCGCCCGCGCCTACAAGCAGGTCGAGCTGCTCGTGGCCATCGGCCCGCACGCGTCCGGTTCGGACGCCATTCACCGCGCACAGGACTACATCACCAGCCAGCTAAAAAGTTTCGGCTGCGCCGTGGAAGAGGAGAGTTTTCACGCCAGCTCGACTCCGGTGGGCGACGTGGCGATGAAAAATATCGTCGCCAAAATTCCATCTGCAAATCCGAATATCATTCTGTTCGGATCGCACTACGATACGAAGCGCATGGCGAATTTCGTGGGCGCCGACGACGCAGGCTCGAGCACGGGCGTGCTTCTCGAACTGGCGCGGCTTCTTTGCGCGCGAAAAAATGCGGCGACGATTTGGCTCGCTTTCTTTGACGGTGAGGAAGATTTCAATACAACCTGGGCAGATGCGAACACCTACGGGAGCCGCGAGATGGCGGCGAGCCTTGCGCTGTCCGGCGATTTGAAGCGTGTGAAGGCCATGATCCTGGTCGATATGGTTGGCCCGACAAATCCCGTCTACAAACGCGACACCAATTCCACTCCCTGGCTCACCGAAATTATCTGGTCAACCGCGGTGCGCCTCGGATACAGCCGCGTGTTCGTCAACCAAAACACTACCATCGAGGACGACCATCTATCGTTCTTGAAGCGAAACGTACCTTCCGTTGACATTATTGACCTTGAGGTACCGTACTGGCATACCACGGAAGACACGCTCGACAAAGTCGACCCGCGCACGCTTGCCACTACAGGGCATGTGTTGATCGAATCCCTGCCTGAACTGGAAAAGAAAGTAAAATAGCGCCGAGCAGAGCGCCGCGCGACCGCTCACCCCAACTCTAAACGCCGGCTCTATTGAGCCTTCGCCGCGGGCTTTTCACTGTCCAGCCAGCGCATTTGTTCCTCTGCATAGCGAGTCCCGGCGACGGCATCGGCCGGGATGGCGCTTTCGATTTGAGCGAGGTCTTCGGGCGTCAACGTCAATTCAAGCGATTTGAGCGATTCGGCGAGTTGGGTGCGCCGGCGCGCGCCGATGAGCGGAACGATGTCCGCGCCACGCGACATCACCCAGGCGATTGCCACTTGGGAAGCAGTCGCGTTCTTGCTCGTGGCAATTGCGGCGAGCGTGCTTTGGAGCTGTTGGTTTTTCTCGTAGTTCTCGCCGCGAAATCGCGGGAGGTGCATGCGAAGGTCTTTTGGCGAAGTCACTGGGGAACCTGAGAGCAAGCCGCGCGACAGCACGCCGTAGGCGGTGATTCCCATCCCGAGTTCGCGCGCGGCGGGTAGAATCGTCGACTCGGGCCCTCGGCTCACGAGCGAATATTCAATCTGAAGCGCGGTGACCGGAGCGGCCTTGCTCGCGCGTCGAATAGACTCCGCGGATGCTTCGGAGATGCCGATGTAGCGAATGTAGCCCGCCTGCGCGAGACCGGCGAGAGTACCGTACGTGTCCTCAATGGGCGTGCGCGCATCGACCCGCGACGGCTGATAGAGATCGATGTAATCGGTCCCAAGCCTGCGCAGACTGTAGGACAGGAAATTTTTCACGGCCTCGGGGCGCAGATCGTAGCCGCTGAAGGAACCGTCCGGTCCGCGCATGGCGCCGAATTTCACGGCGAGAAAGACGTCCTTGCGGCGGCCTTCGATGGCGCGGCGGATGAGCATTTCATTGTGGCCCATGCCATAGAAATCGCCGGTGTCGAGCATGTTGATGCCGGCGTCGAGCGCGGCGTGAATGGTCGCGATGCTTTCCGATTCATCCGACGGGCCATACATGTCCGACATGGCCATGCAACCCAACCCCAATTGCGAAACCACAGGTCCATTTTTTCCCAGGCGAACGGTCTTCACGATGGCGAGCCCCTTCCGATGATTTGGAAAATTGAATGACTACACTTTACGGCATCGACCCGTCTAATGAGAAGCCGTGATGATGTGCGCGGCCTTCCGGTCCCAACCTAAAGGTTGGCGCTACACGGTTTTGGCGAGAATTAGGTTTGTGTCGTTGGGCGGCTCGCCGTTTGTGTTACATTTTTTGCCGCCTGAAGACGGTTGCACCGAGAATCGTAAGCGTAGAAATCCGATGAAGAAAATTTCAGTTCGCTCGGCGAGCGGGAACTACGACGCACTATGTGGCCGGGGCGCGCTGCGGGAATTGCCTCGCGCCGCGCGACGGATCGCTAACGGCGGCGCTGTCTTCGTCGTTTCGTCGCGGCCCGTGTGGCGGCATTGGCGCGGGCGTATCGAACGGCTGCTCGGTGGCGCGCGGCGCGCGGCGATCCTGATCGACGACCGCGAGACGGCGAAAACTCTGCGCACTGTTGAGACGGCCTGCCGCGATCTCGTTCGCGCGGGTGCTGATCGTCGGGCGTTGATTGTGGCCGTGGGAGGCGGGGTCGTCGGCGACGTAGCCGGCTTCGTGGCGGCCAGCTACGCGCGCGGCATCGCCCTGATCCACGTGCCCACGACCGTGGTCGCGCAGGTGGACAGCGCCATCGGCGGGAAAACAGGCGTGAATCTGCCAGAGGGGAAAAATCTCGTCGGTGCGTTTTACCCCGCGAAATCCGTTCTTGCCGATCCGGAATTGCTCGCCACGCTGCCGCCGCGCGAATTTCGTTCCGGCATCTACGAAATCATTAAGTACGGCGTGATCGGCGACGCGCCGCTTTTCCAGTTTCTCGAGAAAAACCTGGAGAAGGTTCTGCGGCGGAATCGTGCCGCACTGACGCATGTGATCGAGCGCTCGATCGCGCAGAAGGCGCGCGTCGTTTCCCGGGACGAGCGCGAATCGGGACTGCGCGAGATCCTGAACTTCGGGCATACGTTCGCGCACGCACTCGAAAGCGTGACAGGCTATAAGACCTATCTGCACGGCGAGGCCGTCGGCCTCGGAATGATCGCAGCGTCGCGGCTGGCGGTCGAGAAGGGAATGTTTTCACCTCGGGACGAAGCGCGCGTCGCGCACGTGATCACGCGGGTGGGGCCGCTCCCAGCATGGCCACGCACGCCGCCAGCGCGGCTGATTGCCGCGATGCAAGCGGACAAGAAAACGCGCGGCGGACGCCTGCGATTCGTCTTGCCCGAACGGATCGCCGCCGTGCGCTGCGGCGTCGAAGCAGAGGAAGAAATGCTGGTGCGAGTCCTGCGCGAGTGCGCCATCGCGCAGTCGCCCCAAGCACGCGGAAGGAAGCGCCGCCGCAAATGAACGCCGCGTCCCAGGGCGGTGTCCCGGGCTCGCGTCCCGAGGGCGTTCGGGACGAAAGGGAAGCCGCGGCCCACGTCCGGGAAATGTTTGGGCGCATTGCGCCGCGTTATGACCTGCTGAATCATCTCCTTTCGCTGGACATCGACAAGGTCTGGCGGCGCCGCGTGGCGAAGCGCTTCAGCGCGATCCTCCGCGATCCATCGGCGCGCGTGCTCGATCTGTGCTGCGGAACGGGCGACCTGGCGCTGGCGTTTCGCAAGGAAGCGCCGAGCGGCGCCGAAATTCTGGGTTCGGATTTCGTTCCGGAAATGCTCATTCGGGCGCGCGCCAAGGCAGCCGCCTGCGGCGCGAACGTTTCGTTCGCCGAAGCGGATGCGCTGGCACTTCCGTTCGACGATTCCGCTTTCGCCCTTGTTTCCTGCTCGTTCGGTTTTCGTAATCTGGCGAACTACGAACGTGGACTTGACGAAATCTTTCGCGTGCTCAGGCCGGGTGGCATCGCGGCGATTCTGGAATTCGCCGAGCCTCGGGGGAAATTATTTGGAAGCGTCTACCGCTTTTATTTCCGGCGAGTGCTTCCGCGCCTAGGCGCGCTCATTTCGGGGAACGGCGCGGCGTACACGTATCTTCCCAGTTCGGTCAGCAAATTTCCCTCACCGGAAACGCTGCAAGCGCAATTCGATCGTGCGGGCTACAACGACGCGCGGTTTGAACGCTGGACCGGCGGGATTGTTACACTGCACACAGCGAAAAAGCCGTAGGCGATGCGGATAGCACAGACTTCGACGCTTGCCAAGAAACCATATGTTTGTCATTCCGAGCGAAGCGAGGAATCTCTCTTTTCCAGCGCTTGAAACCAAGAGGGATTCCTCGCTTCGCTCGGAATGACAAAATGGGTGATTTTTCAGCAGGCTGTGAGTTTACGCTGCTTAATTCTCGAGACCCAGCAGACGAATTTTGTTGAGGAGGGTTTTATAGGAGACGCCGAGCTGTTCGGCGGCGCGGGTCTTGTTCCACTTTGCCGATTTCAACGCCGACTCGATCTTGAATCGCTCGACGTAGGACACGGCGCGCGTCCCGACTTCCTGGAGCGTGCCGCCCCAATCAAACGCTTCCGCGAGCATGCCGGCGGGCACGTCGTCGCTGGAGGGGCGCGGCGCGGGGAGTTGCAGTTCCGCCGCGTCGATCGTCTCTGAGTCCGTCAGGATCGCGGCGCGCTCGATGGTGTTCTGCAGCTCGCGCACGTTTCCGGGCCAAGAGTAACCGCGCAGAGCGTTGAGCGCGCCCTGGGAAAATTTCAGGTTTGGCTTGCGGAATTCGCACCGGAATTTTTCGAGGAAATGGTCGGAGAGCAAAACCACGTCATCGCCACGCTCGCTGAGCGCCGGAATCGTGATGGGCACGGCGGCGATGCGGAAATATAGATCTTCGCGAAAGGTTTTGGCCGCGACCGCTTCGCGCAAATCCTTGTTCGTGGCCGCGAGAATGCGGACATCGATGTCCACGAGCTGTGTGCCGCCAACGCGCTCGAAATTGCGCTCCTCGAGCACGCGCAAAAGTTTTGCCTGCGTGCCGATGGGAAGCTCGGCGATTTCATCCAGAAAAATCGTGCCGCGATTGGCCAGCTCCATCTTGCCGGCCTTTCGCGAACCCGCGCCCGTGTACGCGCCTCGCTCATGGCCGAACAGCTCGTTTTCGACCAGGCCTTCGGGGATTGCCGCGCAGTTCAGCGCGACAAACGCGTGCTGCCGCCGCGGCGAAAGATGGTGGATCGCTCGCGCGAACAGTTCTTTGCCCGTGCCGCTTTGCCCCAACAGTAAAACTGTCGAGTCGGTTGCGGCCACGCGCTGTACTTGATGCGTGGCCTCCTGCATGCTCTTGTGCTCGCCGACGATTCGCGGGAAGCCGTACCGCTCGGCGTATTCTTCCCTCAGCAAGAGGTTTTCGCGCAGAAGCTCCTGTTGCTGCGAAGCCCGCTCGACGAGCAGGTTGAGATGCTCCAGGTCCACGGGTTTCTGAATGAAATCGTAGGCGCCGTCCTTCATCGCCGTGACGGCTTCTTCCACGGAGCCGTACGCGGTGATCAGAATGACGGGGATGGTCGGATCGGCTTGCTTGGTCTCGCGGAGGACTTCGATGCCCGAGCAGCCGGGAAGCTTCAGGTCGGTGAGGACCAGGAGATAGCGCCGCGCCCGGACTTTCGCCACGGCGGAAGATCCGTCCGGAGCTTCGTCCACCTTATGCCCGGCGCGTTCCAGCGCCTTCTTGAGCATGGCGCGCAGCTCAGGCTTGTCCTCCACCAAAAGAAGGGGTTCCATCGATTTTCTTGTACCACGATTTCAACCGGCGAGGTGTCCGAGTGCGTCAGCCGTGTGCGGAGTTCGCTATCGGGTCATCGCTGGAGAACAACAACGAAACGCTTCGCAGACTAGAGTCAGTTACTGCGCCGAATTTCCCGCGGCTGGAGCAGGCGCGCTCGCCGGAGGCGCCGTTGCCGATGCTGGTTGAGATGAGCCCGAGCCCGCTTGGGATTGCGAAGATTGCGACGGCTGTGACGCCCAACCCGGCTCGCCGCCCGATTGCCGCAATTCGTCCTCAAGATTCGAGATGTCGGCTTTGTCCTGAGCGACCCGAGCGGTGAGTTCGTCGATTTTGGCCTTCTCGTCGTTCAAATCCTTGCGGGAATACTCCTGCTTCAAGCTCGCATTCGGATCGGTGTAAAACTGCTGCTCGTTCAGATTGCGTTCGCGCTGGCTGATGTCGAGTTCCTTGGAATCATCCGCTAATTTTTTGTACGCATCGGCGAATTTCTGCCGCCAATAGCCTTCGTCCTTAGGCGGGCCTTTGTCCCCGGTCTTCGTTTTGTCGTCGGACTTCGCCTTATCTGGAGTGGGCGTTTCGCCCACGACGTTGACCGTGCCCTTCAACGTGCCGAGGCTGTCGTTATCGATCACCATCTTGGCCGGAGGCGCGGTTTTCCGCTCGGCCCGAGCTTTCCGTGCCGCATCCACGACGCTATCCTGGTCCTGCTGCGCGGCAAGAAACGCCGGGCAGGCGAGTGCAATGCACCCGAGTGCCAGCGCGATAAATGTCTTTGAATTGTTCATCTTTGGCCGCCTTTCCCTGGGGCATGGCGGAACTCTTCACATTCAGTTTAGATGCGCACCGCGGCTGAATCAATCGCTCTCGCCGGTTCGCGTACAAAAGGTAACCATACGATGAACTCGGCTCCGCCCAGGGGCTGGTTTCGCGCCTCGATCGTTCCGCCGTGCTGCACGATGATTTTTTGCACGACGGCGAGGCCGAGGCCGGTGCCGTTGGCTTTCGTTGTGAAGAAGGGTACGAAGATTTTCGTGAGAGCCTCGGACGGAATTCCCGGGCCGTTATCGGAGATCGAAATGCGCTGGCCATGAGCCTGGCCCGGGGCGTCCATTTCGCCCTGAATGGTCACGCAGCCGCTGTCCGAATGTTCGGTCGCGGCTTCGGCGGCGTTGCGCGCGAGATTTAGAATGGCCTGGCGTAAGAGCGCGTCATCGCCCGAGACCTCGCCGAACTCGCCGGTAATTGAGAATTGAACACCCGGGATGGACTCGCCGATTTCTTCGGTAAGGCGCTCGATCAGGGGACGGAGCGCGACTTGTTCGTTCGCAAGATCGAGAGGGCGTGCGAATTTCAGGAATTCGGTGACCACGTGGGTCAGCGAGCGCGTTTGCCGGAGGATCAACTCACCGTGGTCGTGCAGGTCCGTGCCCGGTCTGGCTTCGCTGCGGATCATTTGCGCATAACCCGAGATTGTCGCGAGGGCGTTCTTGAATTCGTGGGCGATGCCGGCAGAAAGCTCGCCGAGCGCGGCCAGATTTTCCTTCATTTGAATTTGCTTTTGCAGCGCGGCTAGCTCGGACAGATCGCTCAGCAGGCAAATCGCGCCTGTAATTTCATTGGCGTTGTTTTGAATCGGCGAGATCGTCACGCCAAGGTGCCGCAATTCGTGCGCGGGGGTCAGGTATTCGATTTCCTCGCGGCGGAAGGTGCGGCCGTGTTTCATGCACTCGGCGACCAGGTCGGTCAGGCGCGATCCTTCGCCCAGGACTTCGCTGTAGCGGCGGTAGCCAAGGGACTTTACGCCTAGGGCAGCTTCGGCGGCGGGATTGGCGCTGGTGATCAGGCCCGCGGAATTCACGAGCAGCAGGCCGGCGGGCATGTTGCGCGTCACCGCTTCGCTCATGCGCTCGGATTGCTGCGCTCGCTCGCGTTCGGCGCGGTGCAGCGCTTCGAGTTCCTTTTCCTGTTCCTTCAGCTTTTTGATGACGGCGTGCATCGAGGCCGTCATGAAGGCCGCAGGATTGTCGCTGCTCGGCGACTCACCGGCCGAGCGGTCGGCGGAATTGGCGCCGCTTTTGAGGTAACGGCGCGCCACCATTACAGCGACGAGCGCCGCGACTAGGATTCCCACCAGCAGCGCGCCGGAAACCAGCCACAAAGAGCTAACGGAGGGAGCAGCGGCCGCGATGAGGAATTCAAAATTCACGGTTCACTTCACCGCCAGAAGGGACTCGTACCAGCGCAGCGCGGGGGTGCCGAAGAAAACCACGAGAAGGGCGCCCGCTCCGAGGAATGTACCAAACGGGAGTTCGTAGTCGCGCCCTTTTTTCGAGATGGAGATCAAAAGGATACCGATCACGCTGCCGAGGAGCGATCCCATCAGTACCGTCAACATCGTGCGCTTCAGTCCAAGAAACGCGCCGACCGCGGCCATCATTTTCACGTCGCCGAGGCCCATGCCCTCGCGTCCGCGAATGCGAAAATATCCCTCGGCGACGAGCCAGAGCAGGCCGCTTCCGGCCACCGCGCCGAGCACGGCGTCGGCGAAAGACAGCGCCATCTGCGGCGGCGGAAAATCGAACCAGCGGCGCGAAATCCAGAGCGCCGTCCCGTCCAGCGGCTCGGTGAAAAGACTGAATAGCAATCCGGCGCCGAAGCCGAAGAAATTCACTTCGTCGGGAAGAATACGCTCGCGGAGATCGGTAATCGTCAGCACGACGAGCAGCGCGGCAAAAACGGCCCACTTCAGCGCGTCCACGGTCAACCCGAAAACCAGGTAGCAGCAGAGAAATAGAACGCCGGTGAGCAGCTCCACGGCGGGGTACATCGCGGAGATCTTCGTCTTGCAGTTTCGGCATTTGCCGCCAAGGAATATCCAGCTGAGGACGGGGATGTTGTCGTACGGCGCGATCGCCTTGCCGCATTTCGGGCAGCTGGACGCGGGCAGGACGATCGATTTGTCCGCTGGAATCCGCAGAATGCAGACATTCAGAAAGCTGCCGATGACCAGCCCAAGTAGGAACACGCCAAGAGGGATCACTCCGAGACTGTGCCACACACTCTCCGCAGCGACAATGATTGCCGTCAGCGTCGGGGAGCAAACAGGCAACAGTGGGACAGCTAAGAGCGGCTATCCCACGTGAATTTGACACCCCTTCCACCCGCACCTATATTCGAAACCGAAGATCATGTCCTGGCTCGAACAAAAAATTCGGCGCTACGAACACGCCCGGTGGACGGTCGATGAAAATCGCCGCGTCTATCCGTTTGAGTGGGGGCTCGAGCACATCGGTGGCAGAGCTGACGAGCCCGACCCGCGCGGATTTCTGGACACGTGGGTGGACGAAACTTTGGCGCACAGCGACGAGTGGTTTGCGGTGACGCCGGCGAGCAACTACGCGCTGCATCCGACGCAGAACGGCGCGTCGGCGGGACAGGTGCTCACGTTCACCAGCCAGATTGCGTCGCCGTGGGCCAACAACAATCTCGTCCACGCGCGATTTTTTCGTGCCCGCACGAACGGGCCGGCGGTTGTGTTGCTACCCAACTGGAACGCGAAGTGGCACGGCCAGGTGAACCTCTGCCTGTGGCTGACGAAGCTGGGGATCAGCGTTCTGCGTCTGTCGCTGCCGTATCACGACTACCGCGTCGCTCCTGGCCATCAGCGGGCCGACCAGCTCGTTGGTTCGAACGTTGGGCTGACGATCCAGGCCACGCGGCAAGCCATCCTGGATACGCGGCGCTGCCTGCTTTGGCTTGCGCAGCAAGGCTACGGCAAGCTGGGCCTCGTCGGGACCAGCATTGGCTCCGCGATCGGGTCGATCACCATGGCACACGATCCCAGCGCGCGCGCCGGGGCGTTTCTCCACGTGTCCACGTATTTTGCCGATGTGGTTCGGACCGGAATGAACACTTCGCACGTATGGGAGGGGCTCCGCGCGAAGGTCACCGAGGACGAATTGCGGCGCTACTGGACGCCCATCAGCCCCGTCCCGTACATGGACCTGCTTCGCGGGACGGGCCAGCGCATGCTGATGATCGGTGGGCGCTACGATCCGACGTTCTGGTATGAATTCACGGAGGAGATGTTCGAAACGCTGCGGCAGAAGGGAATCGATCTCGAGACGATGACGCTGCCCTGCGGGCACTATTCGCTCGAGCTGCTGCCGTTTGCCATTCCCGCCGCCGTGCGGCTGGGGCTGTTTCTGTTCGAGTCCCTCGCGTGACCGCCTCGGGACAGGAATCCCGTGCAACTCACTCCCGAATCGAATTCGAGGTCGGCCCCGAAGATTCGTAATCGAAGAAGTGATGGTATTTCTCGGGCAGGGCCTTAGGGCGTCCGTTGCTATCGCAGACGACGTGAATTGTCTCGCCGGTGGCGAGTAACTCGCCGGTTTCGTCGTGAAGGATCTCGTAGCCGAAGGTAATGGTGCGGCGCCGGGCCGAAGTCACGTGCGTGCGAATGCGCAGCGGATCGTCGTACTTGGCCGGACGGCGATAGCGGCATTTCGCCTCGGCGACAACGGTGAAGCTGTCATCTTCAAGTTCCATTCGGCGGTAGTCGAGCCCCCGCTGGCGCAGATACTCTACGCGGCCAATCTCAAAATAAATGAAGTAGTTCGCGTAGTAGACGATGCCCATCTTGTCTGTTTCGGCGTACCGGACGCGCACTACCGTATCGATGAATTCGCTCATGGGGAGCAAAATTGTAGCAGATGGCAACGGGTGGCGCAGGCGTCAACCCGTGACGCGAATGCGAAAGGTAGGACAGGCTTTCGGCCTGTCGGTTTAGATTCAACTGCGCCCCAATTTAGCGTCTGGAACACGCTGACGGAACCCGACAGGCTAGAAGCCTGTCCTACTTGCTGCTCCAGCGAGGCGCGCGCTTTTCGAGGAACGAGGCGAGGCCTTCGCGGAAATCCGGCGTCGCTCGGATCTGCGCGCTCTCCGCGATGGCCAGTTCGAGTTCGCGGTCGATCTCCGGCGCGGCAAAGTCGCACAAGAGTTTCTTCGTGACGCGGAGGCTCGTTGGACTCGAAGCGAGCAGAGTTGCCGCGAGATCGTGCGCGGCCTTCATCAATTCTTCCGGTGGCGCAATTTGCGTGATGAGGCCGAGGCGAAGCGCTTCGGCGGCGTCAATTGTTTTGCCAGTGAGGAGCAGGTCGCGCGCCTGTTTCTCGCCGATCTGGCGCACGAGAAAAATCGACACGACTGCGGGCAGAAAGCCGATGCGCACCTCCGGGTAGCCGAACTTTGCTTCCGGGACGGCAATGGTTAAATCGCACAGAGTCGCGATGCCGCATCCTCCGGCGATTGCATGGCCGTTTACAGCGGCGATCGTAGGCTTCGGAAAGCTCCAGAGCCTGCGGCAGAGCCGCGCCAGCGTGCGCGCGTCTTCTAAGTGCTGCTGCGGAGATTGCGTGGCCAGGGCCTTCAGCGCGTCGAGATCCATTCCCGAGCAGAATGCTTTGCCCGATCCGGTGATGATCAGCGCTTGCGCGGGGCTTGTTTCGACTTCATCGAACGAAGCGAGAAGCTCCGCGATCATTTCAGCGGAGATGGCATTGCGCTTTTCGGGGCGGTTCAACGTTATCGTCGCGACTGCGTCGGAGTAGCTAAGCTGAAGAGTAAGCATCGGTTTCAAGTAGAACAGGCCTTCAGCCTGTGGGTTTTCCGCAGTGAAGGCGCTGACTTGTCGGCTCAACGAAAAGCGCCAGCGGCTAAAGCCGGTCCAATTGTCGTCGACTCTCGGCACGGCTGAAGCCGTGCCCTACAAGGATCCTCGATTTTCGCGCTATCGTGCGGGCCAAAGGTATCCGCTACGCAATCCGTACGCGCACGTTACGCGATCCGTTCGCCCGAATACAACGACCGAATCTCGTTGGTCATTGCAATGGATTGCGCAAGATCATCGACGCGAATACCCGCATCGGCGCCGCGCGACGCAAGCACCGAGAGAATCGTCTCGGTCGCAATGTTGCCCACCAGATCGTCGCCCGCGAACGGGCAGCCGCCGAGGCCTGTCAGCGCGCCGTCGAACCGGCGGCAGCCTGCGTCGTAGGCCGCGAGAATTTTTTGCGTGGCGCGCTCGGGGCGGCTGTGCAGGTGGACTCCCAACTCCACGCCCGCGACGCAATCCTTCACGTCGCGATAGAGCGAGCCGACTTGCCCCGGCGTCGCGGTGCCAACTGTATCTGCAAGCGAAACCGTGCGCACGCCGACATCCTTCAGCCAGATCAGCGTGTCCTCGACGATCTCGGCGCCCCACGGCTCCTCATACGGGTTGCCGAACGCCATCGAAATATACACCACGAGGTCGTGCCCGGAAGCTTTCGTCGCCTTGCGCAGCGATTCCACGAGTGCGCGGCTCTCGCCCCGAGACATGTTGGCGTTCGCGCGCCGAAAGTACGCGGAGATGGAGTACGGATACCCAATCGTCGTGACGCCCGGAGTTGCAAGAGCGCGCTCGACGCCACGTTCGTTTACTACGATACCTATGATCTCGGGAGGTGCGCTCCCGGCGGGAAGGCCAGCCATGAATTCCTTGAGGACGTCTTCGCTGTCAGCCATCTGCTTCACGTGCTTCGGCGAGACGAAGCTAACCGCGTCAATATGTTTGAAGCAAGCTGACGCGAGAGCGAGCAGATATCCGGCTTTTGCTTCCGTCGGGATCACTGCTTCAAGCCCTTGCCAAGCGTCGCGCGGGCACTCGACGACCTTCACAGTCTCAGTCAATGAACGATCCTTGAAATGGAATTTGAATCGGTCCCGGGCGCATCAGGTTTGAAGGACACCGGTCTTGAAATCCGCAACGTCCGGATTGAGCGCGGCAGCTTCCAGCGCCCAGATCAGAGCTTCGCGCGTCTGCGCGGGATCGATGATGGCATCAACCCACAATCGCGCTGCTGCGTAGCGCGGATCGGTTTGATGCTCGTACGTCGCGCGGATCGAATCGTACAATTCCTTCTTCTCTGCGTCGGAGAGTTTTTTCCCCTCGCGCTCGAGCTGCTTAATCTTGATTTCAACCAGCGTGGACGCCGCGGAATCGCCGCTCATCACGGCGTAGCGCGCCGTGGGCCAGGCGAAAATGAATCTCGGATCGTACGCCTTGCCGCACATCGCGTAATGGCCTGCACCAAAGCTGCCGCCGCAGATCACCGTGATTTTCGGCACGACGCTGTTCGAGACTGCGTTCACCATTTTCGCGCCAGCGCGGATGATTCCGCTCCACTCCGCTTCCTTGCCCACCATGAAGCCGTTCACATCATGCAGGAAAACGAGCGGCACAAGATGCTGGTTGCAGTCCAGGATAAAGCGCGCCGCTTTTTCCGCCGACTCGGTGTAGATCACGCCGCCGAATTCGATACGCCGCTCGCCGGTTGCGGCGTCGATCGTGGGTACGTGCTTTTTATTATTCGCGACGATGCCGACGGCCATGCCGCCGATGCGCGCGTAACCGCACAGGACCGTCTTGCCGTATTCCGCGCGATACTCCTCGAATTTGCTGGCGTCGACGATCCGCGCGATTACTTCGTGCATGTCATACTGCCGCGCCGGATCGGACGAAAAAATGCCGTAGATTTCCTCGGCGGGAAGCGAAGGTTCCTCAGAATCCTTGCAATCAAAGCGCGCGAACGGGGGATGCCCCATCTTGTCCACGAGCGCGCGAATCCGCGCGAGGCACGACTCATCATCCGGTTCACGAAAATCGACCGTGCCGCTGATTTCCGAGTGCATCTTCGCGCCACCGAGTTCTTCGGCGGACACTTTTTGCCCGATCGCCGCCTGCACGAGTGCCGGCCCGGCGAGAAACAGGCCCGAGCCTTCCGTCATCAGGATGTGATCGCACATCACCGGGAGATACGCGCCGCCCGCGACGCACATCCCCATGATCGCCGTAATCTGAGGAATTCCCTTGGCGCTCATCACGGCGTTGTTGCGGAAGACGCGGCCGAAGTCGTCCGTGTCCGGAAAAACGTCTTCCTGCAGCGGCAAAAAAACTCCGGCGGAGTCCACCAGATAAATCGTGGGAATGCGATTCTCGATGGCGATATTCTGCGCGCGGATCACCTTTTTCGCGGTGAGAGGGAAGAACGCCCCGGCCTTCACCGTCGCGTCGTTGGCGATGATCATCACGAGCCGACCGCAGATTCGCGCGAGGCCGGTGATCGTGCCCGCGGCCGGCGCGCCGCCCCACTCCTCGTACATTTCGTGAGCGGCATAAATCCCCAACTCGAAGAACGAAGTGCGCGGATCAATCAGCTTGGAAATGCGTTCCCGCGCCGTCAGGCGGCCCTTCTTGTGCTGCGCCTCGATGGCCTTCTCGCCGCCGCCCTGCTGGATCGCCTCCTCCTCGTTTTTGATCTCGGTGAGGAGGTCCACCATCCGGCGGGTGTTCTTCTCAAACTCCGGCGAGTTTCGCTTGACCTTGGTTTCGACGACGGAACTCGACAAGTGCGAACCCTCCCGCGACTTTTCCAGGACGCCCGAAAACGCTATGAAGCGACAGTATAAGCTGGTTCCGCTCTATTCTGCATGTTTGCGAGATCACTTGGAGGGCACAAGCAGCGGCTCCGAGAATCGAATCGGGATTCCGAAATTCGAGCCTCCGAAACCCTTGAGGATTGCATATGTCACACCGATGACTTTGCCTTCATGATTGAAGAGCGGCCCGCCCGAACCTCCAGAGGTCGTTTGTGCGTCGAAGACGATTTTGTCGGGCAGGATATCTCCGATGTGGCCCTGCGTAATGATCGGATGAATGAGATCGCGGCGAGCCAATTCCGCCAGGACGCGCGAAACATCACCGCCGCTGCTCGTCAATATCTGCTGAGCCGTACTGTCGTCGGTGCGCGCCAGGATGCCGGCAAGGCCCGTGGCATAGCCCATCAGTACGATCGGCTCACCCGTCACTGCGGCTGCCTTGCTCGAGTCAATCGAGAGGAGCGGGCGCTTCAAGTCCTGCGTGTCGATGCGCATCGTGGCTAAGTCCGTATCCTTCGAAATTTCCTGAATCTCGCCGGCGAACGCGCGGGGGTCGCCTGGGAAGTAAGCATGAATTGTGGAGATTTCAGCCAAGAAGCCCTGGCTCGCCATCTGGCTTAGCTCGTCGTTGTTCCACCAAGGTTCGGCGACGTGCCGGTTGGTGACGACCCGGCCGGAAGAGCCCGCCGCGAACCCCGTCCCGAATACGTCGACCTTCACGTCAGGGCCATTGCCGCCGAGGGTGAGAATCGGATTGCCGTCGCTGTCCTGCAGGGGCTCGCCTTGCTGGTTCACGCCGGCGTAGTGCAACCGCTGGCCGTTCTGTTGATTCCGGAATGCGACTGAAATATGAAGCAGACAAACGCTTTGCACGTCGTTTCGAATCACATTCTGCGCGGAATCGCCTTCCTTCTCAATTCGCTGCAGGCGCGCGTTCGTTTCGTCCAACTGTTTTTGCAGCGTGGCTCCCTCGCCGGAACCGGCGTTCGCCATCTTGGTCTTCAGGTCCTGCGCTCGCTTTTGTAGCGCATCTTTGCCCGGGGCGCCTAGAGAGGGTTCATCAGCCTGCTGCTCGTGCAGCTTTCGCGCCTCGGCAATCAAACTTTGCTGGTGGAGGATGCCGCCCTCGAGACGGGCGATCGTGCTGGTGGTGTTTCGGAGATCCTTTTGAGCCGTGCGCGCGAACAGGAAATAGATTCCCGCCATTACCGCGACCGCCGCAAACGCGGCAGAGACACCGATTTTCAGGCGCTTGTCCAGCGAGTCAGCTTTGCTCACCATTCGCTCGGTGACGGCGAGCGCGTCAAACGCAGTCTGCGCGATCTGCTGACCCTCCGTGGCGATCTGCGTTTGTTCCCGGAGCTGCTTGTCGGCTCGCAGGGCGCGCAATTGCAATCGCGCGCGCGCCAGAAGCTCGGCCTCATCCCACGGGCGCGAAACGGCGTCGTCGGCTCCGAGGTCCAGTCCCGCGGCGCGATTGTCGGGTCCGGCGCCAACAAGGACGATCACGCGAATTGCCGCTGTGCGGGCGGCCCCGCGAATCATCGCCAAAGTTTCACGCGCGCTGAGTGTGCCGGTACAACAAAAATCCGTGTCCAGCAAAAACAGATCCGCGCCAGCGTGCTGCATGGCATCGAGACCCTCACGGGACCTGGGGAAGGCGGAGACTTCCCAGCCTGCGCTTTCCAGTATGGAGACCAAAGATGCGCGGCTCGCGGCTTCCGCCTCGACGACGACGATTTTTTCAGGAGTGTTATCCATAAGACTGCACGGCCTTTGCAGAGTTCGGTTGACATCTCACAACGGCATCACCGGAGCGTGGCTTGCCACCGACCTTCCGTCTCTTACACTGTATGTTCCGAAAATCAATCGAGTCAAATCTTCAGAAGCTTTGCCGCCGTGTCGCCCAGGATCATCTTGCGCTGATCCGGGCTGAGATGCAGTTCCTCGACGTTTTCCACCGGGCGGTCGTAACCGACGGGAAAACAATAGTCGCTGCCCAGCATGATTCGTTCAACGCCCACTTGGGAAATGATGAACTCCATGATCGGTTTGGAATGAGCGATCGTGTCGTACATGAACCGGTGCAGATACGCACTGGGAATTTGAGCAGACTGTTTGGCGGGGGGAATCACGTTCCACCCATGGTCGAGGCGGCCGACGAGGCTCAGCAGCGCGCCGCCGGCGTGTGGCAGAACGATGACGAGATTCGGATGGCGATCGAGCACGCCACCGAAGATCAAGTGGCTCGCGCAAATCGTGGTGTCCAGCGGGAAAGAAACGAGATTCGTGAGCGAATAGGGTTGCAATCGTTTCCCACCGAGGTTGGAATACAGGGGATGCAGGAACACGGGTAGGCCAAGCGCCTCGATGCGCGCAAAAATAGGCTCGAACAGCGGATCGTCGAGGTCGCGGCCTTCGATGTTAGTCCCCATGTAAACGCCGCGCACGCCCGGGAGCTTGCTCGTTCGGTTGACCTCTTCCACCGCGCGGTCGGGATCGAGCATCGGCAGGATCGCGAGGACGACGAAGCGGTCCGGATGGGCCTGGTGCGCCGCGACGGCGGCGTCATTCCACGTCATCGCCAGCTTATGCGAGAATTCGCCGTCGGCCCAATAAACCATCGGCCCGGTGAGGGAGAGCGCTTGAACAGCGACGCCTTGCGCGTCCATGTCGGCCAGGCGTTGCTTCAGGTCGATGAACTTGGAGGAGAGCGGCCCGCTGGATTCGATGGGTGTCTTGAAGAAGAAGCCCTGCTCGGTCATGTGGAATTCGGTGTTGTACCGCTGGCTTTCTGAATTGAATAGATCGAAGTAGGACTGCGGGAAGTAGTGCGCGTGAATGTCAATCGGCCGCGCGCCGGCGGTCTTAAGCGCGGGAGGCGTAGCGGGCGTGGCGGGCTCGGCCTTGAGCACGTCGGCGACTTCGCTGATCGAGGCGGCTGCCGCGGCCAGCCCGCCCTGCAAAATCGTTCGGCGCGACACGCCCGGATGGCAGCCGCACGAGGCGTCTTTCTTCATGGAGAAGTCCTTCTGGAAATGAATCTCCGGTTTCGATGGATGCCGTTCCCGCGCATCGTACATTTTTCCGATTCCGGGCACAACGAGTAGGACAGGCTTTCAGCCTGTCGGGGTTCCGAGTGATCTTGGCTAGGCCTTTTGATTTTGGCGCAGAAGGTTCTTGGCTAGCGCGAGCAGCCTGAATTACAGAACGGAACCCGACAGGCTCAAAGCCTGTCCTACTTGTGCGCGCTTCCCGCGCACGGCTGGAGTTGGGTTATCTTAGTAGAGATCTTGCTTCGCCGAGCGTTGAGCCGAAGGAGCGCGCGCTGCGTCCAACGCGAAGAGGCTTATTTACTGAGGGGGAGTTGAGATGATTTCTGATCTACGCAAGCGATTCTTGATTCTGTTCTTGTCCGTCGCGGTTGCGGCGGTTTCGGTCGGGAGCCAGGAAGCTCCGAAGAAGGCTGCGCCACCGCCGGCCGCGCCCGTCATAATTCGATCCCCAGAGGCGGCTCTTCCCACCATCAAGTTTGAAAAATTCACGCTCTCGAACGGCCTCGAAGTGATCCTCTCGGAAGATCATCGCCTGCCGCTTGTGTCGACCGACCTCTGGTATCACGTCGGCCCGGCGAATGAGCTGCCCGGCCGCACCGGATTCGCGCATCTCTTCGAACACATGATGTTCGAAGGCTCCAAGCACGTCCCCGGCAACGCGCACATACGCTTCCTCGAAGCGGCGGGCGCGTCCGACCTGAACGGGACGACGGACTTCGACCGCACGGATTATTTTGAGACGCTGCCGTCGAATCAGCTGGAACTCGCGCTGTGGCTCGAATCCGACCGCATGGGCTATCTCCCCGACAAGCTGGATCAGGCCAGCCTCACCAACCAGCAGGACGTCGTGCGCAACGAGCGCCGCCAGAGCATCGAGAACAGCCCCTACGGAATCGTCGAAGAGAGTGTGTTCCATCTTCTGTTTCCCAAGGGCCACCCGTACTACGCCGACGTGATGGGCTCCCACGCGGATATTCAGTCCGCGAAGATCGAGGACGTGCGCAACTTTTTCAAGCTGTACTACGCGCCGAACAACGCAAGCTTGGCCATTGTGGGCGACTTCGATCCCGCGCAGGTGAAGCAGCTCGTCGACAAATATTTCGGTCCCCTCAAGCGCGGCGCGCCCGTGCCAAAAATTACCGCCGTCACGCCGCCCATCACCGCCGAGCGGCGCGCCGTGATTCACGACGAAGTCGAATTGCCGCGTGTTTACATCGCGTGGATTACGTCGTCCATTTTCAAACCGGGCGATGCCGACGCCGATCTGACCTCGGATATTCTGGGCGGCGGGAAGTCGAGCCGCCTGTACAAGAAACTGGTGTACGAAAAGCAGATCGCCCTCGACGTCAGCGCATCGCAGCAATCCCTGATGCTCGGTTCGGTGTTTGAAATTGTGGTGACCGCGCGCCCGGGGCATACCGCGGATGAGATGGAGAAGGCAGTGGACGACGAGCTGGCCGAATTTCGCAAGGGCGGCCCCACTCCAGTTGAGCTTGAGCGCGCTCGTAACGGCGTCGAGACCGGGATGATTGAGGGCCTCGAGCGGCTCGGCGGCTTCGGCGGCGTGGCGGATCGCTTGAACGAATACAACCACTACCTTGGCAACCCCGGCTACTTTCCGCAGGACGTGCATCGCTACGACGCCGCTACGACGGCTTCGATTCGCACATTTGCCGAAAACCAGCTGAAGCCGACCGCACGCGTCGTCGTTTACGGCGTTCCCGGCAAACCCGATCTCGGCCCCGATGTGCCGACGCCTGCGAATCAGCAAAAAGGGCAGAGCACGGGTGGTGAGTCGGTCAATCCGGACGCAGCTTGGCGCGAGAATCCTCCGAAGCCCGGCCCCGAGCGCCCGCTCAAACTTCCTGAGCCCGAGGTCTTCAAGCTCTTCAACGGGCTGACCGTGTATTACCACTTCCGCCCGGGACTGCCGGTGGTTTCGGCGGACCTGGTTTTTAGCACGGGAAGCGGTGCGAATCCCGCGGATAAGCCGGGGCTGGCGAGCTTCACGGCGAACATGCTGCAGCAGGGAACAGAGAAGCGAAATGCGACGCAGATCGCCGACGAAGCCGCGCTTCTGGGAACGAATCTTTCCTCGGGCGCGAGCATGGATGCGTCCACCGTGGGTGCGAGTTCGCTCGCCAAGAATTTCTCCGGCGCGCTCGATCTGATTTCGGACGTTGTCCTGCATCCGACGTTCCCGCCGGACGAAGTGGAGCGGCGGCGGGCGTCGCGGGTAGCCGCGTTTACCGACGAGCGCT
>Ga0210394_10003543_pt1 | contig 19403 bp, 20 predicted proteins | sample IncBWC12MmetaG_FD_160121 | JGI IMG/M metagenome (GOLD analysis project Ga0210394, IMG submission 160121) | Forest soil microbial communities from Barre Woods Harvard Forest LTER site, Petersham, Massachusetts, United States - Inc-BW-C-12-M | ecosystem: Environmental > Terrestrial > Soil >...
ACAGCGTCTATGAAAAGGAGGTCGCGGGGTTTGGCGAATTGTTCCGCTGGCTCAGCTTCGAGAAGATCGGCACCTCGACGATCCAGAGCCGCGCCACCGCCGGGGTCGCCGGCGGCACCTATCTGTTCGCGCTGCCCGGTTCCCCCGGCGCCTGCCGCGACGCCTGGGAGGGGATCCTCGTCCATCAGCTCGACAACCGCTTTCGCCCGTGCAATTTCGTCGAGCTGATGCCGCGCCTGCAGGAGCATCTGAAGGTGTAGGGAGGCTCAAAACCCGCGGCGCGGTGCGAGGCGGCGATATGAGGTGCCGTCGTCGACATCCTCGAGGCGCGCGGCGACGCCGACCCTGACCCGCCGCGGCAGATTAGCGAGCGCATCGGCGAGGGCGTGCGGCCCCGACCAGCGGACCGGGCCGAAGAGCGGCGGCAGGCGCGGTGAGCGGCGCGCGCCAACGAGCCAGAACCCGCCGTCGCCGGCCGGGCCGAAGACGAGATCGTGCCCTCCGAGGAGGCGGAACGCATCGGCGATATGATGCGCGGCCAGGGCCGGGATGTCGCTGCCGACCAGCACCGCCGGGCCGGGCGGGCAGCAGGCGAGGGCGCGGCGCATGCGGTGCCCCAGGTCGCCCGCGCCCTGCGCGACGACCGCAACCCCCCGCGGCCAGAGGCGAGCGCGGCGGCGGGCGCGGTCCGGCGTCACCGCGAGGTGCAGCTGCCAGCGCCGGTCACGCCCGAGGCGGCGCACCAATAATCCCAGCATCGCCCGCTCGAAGCGCAACGCCGCGCCGTCGCCGATGTCGCGCGCCAGGCGGCGCTTGCCGACGCCCCACCGCGGCGCCCGCACGAACAGCACAAGATGGCCCCTGGTCATCTGACAGCCCCGGTCATCGGCAAAGCCTAAAGCCTCATCCGTAAAGCCGCGCAATGTGCCGCGCGGGCACGCCCATGAAATAGAAGGACAGGCAGATGAGGTTGCGCAACGGCCGGCGGATATAGCCCCCCTCTCGATAGCGCCGGGCAGAGGCGTAGGCCGGCACGCCGAGCGGCGCCAGCCGGCCTCGGCCGAGCCGGCGCGCGAACTCGACATCCTCCATCAGCGGCAACGCCCTGAAGCCGCCGACCGCTTGGTAAAGGGCGCGGGCGATCAAGAGCCCCTGGTCGCCATAGGGCAGGCCAAGGACCCGGCAGCGCCAACTGACGATGCGTTCGAGCCGCCGCGCCGCCCGGCTCCGATCGTCGAGCGCGAAGTGGAAATAGCCGGCGCGGTCCGGTGCTCCCGGGGCCGTGACGAAGGCCTCGACCGCCTCTTCCCACCCCGGCGCGAGGCGGCAATCGGCATGCAGGAACAAGAGCCACTCGCCGTTGGCCGCGGCCGCGCCGGCGGCAAGTTGGGTCCCGCGCCCTGGCTTCGCGCTGACAATCCGCCCGCCGGCGGCCTGCGCAATCGCGACGCTGTCGTCATTGGAACCGCCATCGGCGACGATGATCTCGCCGATCATTGGGGCGCCGGAAAGCGCGGCCAGCATGGCCGGCAGCTCGCCCGCGGCGTCGAGCGTCGGGATGACGACCGACACACGGTGTTTATGTTCTTGTCTTGTTCTCATCGCGCCGGCATAATGCCCGGCATGGATATGCCGGGCAGCGTCATGCCGCGCAAGGGACGCGGCGCCGTGAGCAACGAGACCGGCCGCTTCGAAGCTGAGCGGCGGGTCGCGTTCGATGACGGCTGGGGTATGGTCGAGGATGAATGGGCGAGCGAGTCGGCCCGGGTCGCGACGGTTCTCAGCGTCGATGCGACCCGCACGATCATCGCGCGCAACGACTCGCCGGATATCGGCTTCGACCGTTCGATCAACCCCTATCGCGGTTGCGAGCACGGCTGCATTTATTGTTTTGCGCGACCAAGCCACGCCTATCTCGGGCTGTCGCCCGGCCTCGATTTCGAGACCCGCATTTTTTATAAACCGCAGGCGGCGGCGCTCCTCCGGGCCGAGCTGCGCAAGAAGGGCTATCAGTGCCGGCCGCTCGCGCTCGGCAGCAACACCGATCCCTACCAGCCTGCCGAAAAGCGCCTCGGCATCACCCGCTCGATCCTCGAGGTGCTGCGCGATTTCCGGCACCCGGTGACGATCGTGACCAAGGGGGCGCTGATCCAGCGCGATCTCGACATAATCGGCGAGATGGCGCGGGACAACCTCGCGGTCGTCACGGTATCGGTGACGACGCTCGACCGCGATCTGGCGCGCCATATGGAGCCGCGCGCCGCCACCCCGGAGCGCCGGTTCGAGACGATCGGCGTGCTCGCGGCTGCGGGAGTGCCGACCGGGGTTCTGGCGGCGCCGATGATCCCCGCGCTCAATGACAACGAGATGGAAGCGATCCTCGAAAAGGCGCACGAAGCCGGAGCCCGCATCGCCGGCTATACGCTGCTGCGGCTGCCCTTAGAATTGAAGGCGCTGTTCAAGGAGTGGCTCGAGGAGCATGAGCCACAAAAATCGTCGCACGTATTGTCGCTGGTCGCGCAGTGCCATGGCGGCCGGCTCTACGATGCGGCCTGGTCGAAGCGCATGACCGGCGGCGGGCCTTACGCCGAGATGCTCGCCGCGCGCTTCGACCGCGCCTGCCGCCGGCTCGGCTTCGGCCCGCGCCTCAACTATCCGCTCGACGCCACGCGCTTCCGACCGCCGCCGCAGAAGGGCGACCAGCTGGCGCTGTTCTGATAGGCTGGCCGGGCGGTGCGATGAGGACCGCGCCACAGCGGAGGTCGGCGTGGCCAGGGAACGGCGGCTGGAAGCGCGCGATGTCGAGGCAATCTTTCGCGAGTTTGCCAAGGTCATGAGCGAACTCCCGCCCGACACCGAGGCCGGCTGGCTCGACGGCGAGGGCGACCTGCGCCTCGCGCCGGACATCGGCCGCAAACTGCGCACCGCCCGCGGCGTCCGCGACGTCCTGCGCCAGATCCGGGAATCGCAGGGTAAGCGGGATTGCTGAAACGAACGGATCTCGTTTCGTTATTCGCCACGGTGACGCAGAGGGCAGAGAGGTCAAGCCTTGCAGCTAAAAGCAAGGTTCGCTTGGTTGGACCACGGTTGAGCTGCACATCCACCCCTCACCCCTGCCCTCTCCCGCAAGCGGGGCAAGGGAGGCGCGGGTGCACCGTTAGAACCCTCGCCCCGCTTGCGGGGAGAGGGCAGGGTGATGGGCTGATCGCCGCCCGCACCACCATTCGCGTCACAATCAACGAATTCCTGCTTTAGAGTTGCTTGGCGAGGGCGGCGGCGGTCTCCCGGCCTGACACCACCGGCACGATCTCGAAACCACCGAGATCGCACCATTCGGCGACCCAGCGCTGCAGAAGGGTCACGTCGTCACACCGCATGAGCTGAAAGCAGCGAGAGAAATCTGCCGTCACCCAGCTGTCGACGAATTCCAGCTCGTCGGGCATTTGCCGGCCCTTTTCTCGAAACCGGCGATAGACCGCCTTGGGGTTATGACCGAACGTCTCGATGACCATGAACAGCATTGGCCTACCTGTCGGTTATCGGTTTCCAGATGAGTGCGGGCTAGAACTTGGAACGCAGGCGTACCGCCACCAGACACCGCCGGGACGGCCGGAGTTCCGATCAGCGTCCCTCCGGCCCGGCGACGATCCCGGCATCGTGGAGCCGGCCGATCTCGGCGGGGGCGAGGCCGAGCACTTGCGCGAGCACGAGGTCGGTGTCTTCGCCGAGGCGGGGCGCCGGGCGGGTCGCCTCACGCGGCGCCGCGCTGAAATCAAGGGGCAGGCCGGGCATCGGATAGCGGCCGATCCCGGGCTGGTCGATTTCGGCAAAGAGCGGGTTCTTTGGCGAGGCGCGCGGATCGTCCTTCACCAGCCCGACAAAATCCTGAAACGGCCCCCACAATACGCCGCTCCCCTTAAAGGCGGCGCCGACCTCGGCGAGGGTCCTCTCAGCGCACCAGCGCGCGATCAGCGCGGCGATCGCGTCGCGCGCCTCGAACCGGCCGCTTTCGGTGTCGAGATCGACCTCCATCATCGCGCCCGCCAGCGCCAGCTTGTCGGCGAGCCCGGTGGCACGGCCGAGCGCGCGCCATTGCCGCGGGGTCAGCGCGATGATCATGACCCGGCTTCCATCGGCCGTGGCGAAATCACGGCCGAAGCTGCCGTACAAATCATTGCCGACCGCCGGCCGCGCGCGGCCGTTGATATGCACATCGCCGATGTAGCCGAGATGGCCGACCATCGCGAGCATCACATCGCTGAGCGCGGCCGTAACCTCCTGGCCCGTCCCGGTGCGGCCCCGATGACGCTCTGCGGCGAGGAGCGCGGTCGCCAGATAGAGCCCGGCCGCGATATCCCAGGCAGGCAATACGTGATTGACCGGTATCCCGCCGGTGCCGGTGACCAGCGGGAAGCCGCTCGCGGCGTTCACCGTGTAATCGACTGCGGCGCTGCCGTCGCGGTTGCCGGTGAGACGCAAGAGGATGATGTCGTCGCGCTCGGCCTTGAGGCTGGGGTAATCGAGGCCGGGCAAGGGCGGCAGATTGGTCAAGACGATGCCGGCGCCGGGGCCCGGGGCGGTGGCGATCGCGCGGGCGAGCTTGCGCCCCTCCGGCTTGTCGAGGGCGAGGGCGACCGAGCGCTTGGCCTTGTTGAGCCCGGCCCAGTAGAGGCTCGCACCGCTATCGGTGACCGGCCAGCGCGCGAAATCGATGGCGCCGCCAACGGGGTCGATGCGGATCACCTCGGCGCCGAACTGGGCCATTGTCATGCCGCCGAGCGGCGCGGCGACAAAGGCCGAAAATTCGACGATGCGCAGATCTTCGAGCAGCCGGTTCATCGCCGCGCCCCGTTTATCGGCAAACCCGGGGACATTGAGCCGCACCGCTGCCGGTGCCGCAACCCCCCGCGGCCGCTCACCGACCTCAGGCGCCGGCGATGAACGAGCGCATCGAATTGGCCTCGAACTCAACTTCGTCGAGACGGTTCTTGACCAGATCGCCGATGCTGACGATGCCGATGAGCCTTCCGTCGGCGACGACCGGGAAGTGGCGGATGCGCCGGTTGGTCATCTCGGCCATCAGCTCCTCGACCGTGGCGCTCGGGTCGCAGGTGATGACGGTGCGGGTCATGATGTCGCCGACCGGACGCGACAGCAGATCCCCACCGTCTTCGGCGAGCGCGATCACGATGTCGCGTTCCGACAGAATGCCGTCGACGCCCTTTCCGTCCTCGCTGACGACAATCGCGCCGATGCGCTCCCGGTTGAGGCGATCGACCGCCTCCGCAACCGCTGCATCCGGCCGGATCGTCACGACCCGATTGCCCTTGTTGCGCAGGATCGTCTCGACGTTCATGGCAAACCTCCCGAGCCTGGGCGCAGCTGCCCGCCAGGGCGGCGCGACGCAGCCGCAGTCTGACGTCACAAGATAGGACTGAATGTCGCACCCCGAAAGGGGGGAGCTATGCCGGCGCCGTCCCGGCAGCGCGCTCGACGGTTTCCGCTTCGATCCGGTAATAGGCATCGAGGCCGATCAGATCCTCGATTTCCTTGCGCAACGCCACGAATTCGGCATCGCTGAGCCCCTCGTAGCGGCCGGTCGCCATGATCTCGCCGAGCGCCCGCTTCATCGCATGGAGCGCGACGCCAATGAGGATCTGGGCGTCGATGCAGCCGCGATAACCCATCGCCTTCAAATCCCCGAGCGACAGGATCGGGCGCCCGTCGCGATTGCCGCGGCTCTGCACCCAGACAAGCGGCACGCTCGCCATCCTTGGCGCCGCCGCGGCCTCTTCCCGGTTGCGCGGGAATACGAGGCCGAGATCGGCGCCGACTTCGGCCGCGGCATTGATCCGCCCGATCGCCTCGTTGAGGCCGAACTCGCGACAGGTGTCGGAACGCGCGATGATGACGAAATCGGGGTCGGTCTCGTCGCGTTGCCGGCAGGCATATTTGATCTTGGCGACGAAGTCGGGAACCGGGATCGCGTGCACCTGATAGGCGTGGTAATGCGCCCGCTTAGGGTAGAGCTGATCCTCGATATGAATGCCGGCGACCCCGGCTGCAGCGAACTCGCGCACCGTGCGCATCGTGTGCAACGGCTCGCCAAACCCGGCGCCGGCATCGGCGACGAGCGGAACGCTGACCGCCCGCGCCACTGCGCCGGCGATCTCTACCTGCTCGTCCATCGTCAAGAGAGGCTCGGTGATCGCGCGCGAGGCGCCGCTGGCGTAGCCCCCGGTATAAACGAGCGGCGTCCTCATGGCTTCCGCGAGCCGTCCTTCGAGCGGGGTCGCCGCCGACGGCATATAGAGAAATGTGTCGCCCGCGATCAGCTCACGCAACCGGCGGGTCTTCGCGGTCATGCCTACCCTCTTCAGCCGAGCGAGTTGATGATCTCGCGATAGGCCGCCTCGGGAAACGCCTTCAAGGTCCGCGTCCGCACCGATCCCATCTGCGCGAGCAGGAGCGTGAAGCGCGCCGCGACGGCGTCGTCCGGCGCCTCGTAGATGACGATCACGTCATAGTCGCCCATCGTCATGTAGAGCGTCTTAAACTCGCCGCCCATTTCGACGAGCGCCTTCTTGGCGGCGTCGAGCCGTTTCGGCGAATCCTTGACCTGCCGGGCGCCTTGGTCGGTCCAATTCGCGAGCATGACGTAGGCGGGCACCGCGACCTCCCTTCGCTTCTGTCGGCTTGCCGCGACAAACTGCCCGACCATGATGGCTGAGCGATCGGCATAGGACAAGGTGAAGTGGCGCGGCGCTTGCGTCACAAACCGGCAGGTTTGTATCTGGGCCGTTTAACCAAGATTTAGGGGTGCAAGGAGGATGATCGGCAACGGACGGCGAGGTGGCCGCAGGGGTATGGTCGATGCGTGATTGGATTGCCGACTGGAAGAAATGGAGCCGCGCCGAGCGCGTGTTCGCCGTGCTCGTAACAGCGCTCATGCTCTCTCTTCCGCTCGGATTGATGCTGGCAGCGTCAGTCGGCGTCTAGCGGGCGAGACGCTTGCCGATTGCGGCGAGGCGCGCGTAATCGCCGATCTCATTGTAGATCTGCGCTGAAACGCGGATCCAGAGCCCGCCGTCGAGTACCATGATTGGGGCGGTGATCCGATGCCGCTCGCTCAACTGGGCGGCAAGGCGGTGTGCCATATCGCGGTCGCCGCCGCCCGGCAGTCTGCCCCCTGGCAGTCTGACCGAGACCATAGACGCGCAAAATTCCGGCGCCGCCGCCGCCTCGCTGTCCCACGCCTCTTCTAGCATCGCCCCGGCATCCCGCGCGAGCGCGGCGTTATGGGCGCGCATCGCCTCGGAGCCCACCTCATCGACATAGTCGAGCGCTGCCGGCACGGCGAGCCAGGCCGAATTGTCACGCGTCCCGGTATAGTCGAACTCGGCGGTAAAGCCCTGGCCGAGCGCATGCGAGATCGCGGTCGGATGCAGCGCCTTCTGCCGCTCGGGCGAGCACCAGATGACTGCCGTGCCTTTCGCGGCGAATGCCCATTTGTGCAAATTGCCGACATACCAATCGACGCCGAGCCCCGGTACGTCGAGCGCGATCTGGCCCGGGGCATGCGCGCCGTCGACCACTACGGGCACGCCCTCTTCACGGCAGATCGCCGCCATCTCGCGGATCGGCAGGACGACGGCCCCCGCCGACGTGATGTGGTCGAAACACGCGAGCCGCGTCCTCGGCCCGATCGCGCCGGCAATCGCACCCAGCAAAGGCGCGGGGTCGGTGAACGGCACCGGCACCGCCACGCTGACCAGCCGCGCCCCGCAGCGCCCGGCGTGGTAATTGAGCGCATTGCCGATCGCGCCATAGACCTGCGACAGGCATAAGAGCTCGTCCCCTGGCGCGAGCGCGAGCGAGCCGATGATCGCGTTGAGCCCGGCCGTCGCATTCTCGACGAATGCCCAATCCTCGCCCCGTCCGCCTAAAAAAGTGGCAACCCGGTCGGCCGCTCGGCGCAGAAGGCCCGGCAGGTCGCGTCGGAAGAACCTGCTGGGGTCGGCCTCCATCTCGAGGCGCCACTCCTGCGCCGCCTCGATCACCCGGCGTGGCGTCGCGCCAAAGCTGCCGTGGTTGAGGTGGTCGATCCCCTCGGCGAGCACGAAATCCGGGCGCCGGATATGGCCGAATTGTGGGAAATTTTTCGCCATCTTCCGTTCAGCAGCGGTTCGTGCCGCGGCAGCGTGCGGGGGAAACGAGCCCGGAACAAGGCCGGCAATCACGCTGCGGTTTTTTGACACGTGCCGATGCGGGGATTCTTAAACACGCCTGACGCGGTTTCGCTTCCGGGCGAAAAGCCCTTGCGGGGCGGCGGCATTGCCCATAAAGCGAGCGAACGACCCTCGCCCCCTTGGAGAACTCCCGATGCCCGACCATCCCGATGCCAAGAGCCTCGAGGCGCTGCGCGCCTTTGATACGCCGACTATCTGCAACGCGCTCGAGATCGTCGCGCCGGCGCGCCGGACTATCGGCTTCACCCGGCGCCCGCTCGTGGCGCCGTTTCCCGAGCTGAAACCGGTCGTCGGCTTCGCCCGCACCGGGCTGATCCGGTCGCGCGAGCCGCATCCGCGCGACCGCGAAACCGCCAACCGCATTCGCCTCGGATATTACGAGCAAGTCGGCTCCGCGCCGCTGCCCTCGATCTCGGTCCTCCAGGATATCGACGCGCCGGATACCGGGTTCGGCGCGTTTTGGGGCGAGGTGCAGACCCATGTGCACGCCGGGCTCGGCTGTGTGGGCGTCATCACCGACGGTTCGGTGCGCGACCTCGACGCGATGTCGCCGGGCTTCTTCGTCCTCGCCGGCTCGGTAATGCCGAGCCACGCCTATGTCCATCTCGTCGATTTCGGCGGCACGGTCAGCGTCGCCGGCATGGTGGTATCGGCCAACGACATCATTCACGCCGACCGCCACGGCGCGGTGGTCATTCCGGCGGACGCGGTCGCCAAGATCCCGGCCGCCGTCGATCTCCTGGCCCGCCGCGAGCGGGTGCTGATCGAAGCTTCCAAGCAGCCCGGCTTCTCGATCGAGCGGCTGCGCCAGGCTTACAAGGAGCAGGACGAGATTCATTAAGTATAACTGATCCAATTTCGTTGCGGTGGACCTCGCTGAAACCTAGAATCGCGCAAATTCTCCAGTAATTTGGGGAATATCAATCCTATGTTGCAAGAAATCAACGCAACGCTAGCCTCACCTTCACGATGCGACCTGTGGGTGTTGCTGTTTAATACCTGGCTAATCTGTCAACTTTATCAAGCAAGGTCGATGATTTGGTGTGGCGAAGAGCCCACCCTGGTTCTGAGGATTGGGGAGGTCTTGGAGTTGCTTATGCAGGGTTGATAACCTTCGCGATCTTCGCGGGCTTGTGGATCGTCCTGGCGCTCATGGTTCTGGTAGTCGGCATCGAGGGGGAGATGCCCCGCTGGGCGGCGGTTCTCGCCGTCTTTCTCGTTCCATTGGCCGGGGTCGGCGCTTTGACGGCCCTGGTGCACGTCGTCGTGGATCACTACTTCTCGTATTACCGGACCCTAATCGTTGTAGCACTGCTGCCGCCTCTGATCGCCTTCTACGCGATTTGGGCGCGGCTGCCTCAACTTCGTGCCGCGCTACCGCCGCAGCCCACGAGCGTCGTCACCTGCACTCTGATCTTCATCTGTCGGTGGCGCCCTTCGCCGTTTGGCCTTCAGACTTCCTAGGGTTATTTAAGGGGATTTTTTAGCGAGATAGGGCGACCGGCCGCATCGATGTAAGCGGGCGACCGGGTGAGGGTTTCGGTGGTGTACACCCTTACCCCTATCGCTTTGCGACGGCCCCCCTCTCCCGCAATGCGGGAGAGGGATTTGCATTGCGTACCCTAGATCTCGATCTGGCCGCCGAGCTCGACGACCCGGTTGGGCGGGATGCGGAAGAACTCGGTCGCGTCGAGCGCCATGTTGGTCAGCATGATGAACAGCCGGTTGCGCCAGTGCCAGAGGGCGCCGCCGCGGCGAGCGCGGGCGCGCAGCTTTTCGCGGCCGATGAAGAACGATGTCTCCATCAAGTTGATCCGGAATCCTTGCACCCGGCACTGCGCCAGGGCGCGCATCACGTTCGGCTGGTCCATGAAGCCGTAGCGCACGTGCATCGTATAAAAGCCGTTGCCGACCTCGTTGATCTCGAGGCGCCGCTCGGTCGGCACGTGCGGCACGTCCTCGGTCTCGACCTGCATCATGATGACGCGCTGATGCAGCGCCTTATAATGCTTCAGCGCGTGGAGGAGGGTGACCGGCACCTGGGTCAGGTCGCGGGTCATGAAAACCGCCGTGCCCGGCACCCGCACCGGCCGTTCCGGGTTCAGCCCCTCGACAAACTGGACGAGCGGCAAGGCGTCCTGGGCGCGTTGTTCGGCCAAGAGCCGGCGGCCGCGCCACCAGGTTCCCATGACGGCAAAGACCAGCGCCGCGACGACGATCGGGAACCACCCACCCTCGACGATCTTCAAGAGATTGGCCGAAAGGAAGGTCAGATCGACAAGGCCGAAAAAGCCAAACAGCGGTACCGCTACGACGAGCCTCCAGCCCCGGCTGCGCATGTAAAGGAAGGCGAGCCCGGTGGTGATCGCCATCATGCCGCTGACCGCGATGCCATAGGCCGCGCCCAGATTGTCCGATGACTGGAAGCCGAGCACCAGGATGATGACCGCAACCAAGAGGCCGCTGTTGACGCGCGGCACATAGACCTGGCCGATCTCGGTCTCGGAGGTGTGGCGCACCTCGAGGCGGGGCAGATAGCCGAGCTGGATCGCCTGGCGGGTGATCGAGAAGGCGCCGGAAATCACCGCTTGCGAGGCGATGATCGTCGCGACCGAGGCCAAAATGACGAGGGGATAGAGGGTCCATCCCGGAGCGAGCCGGTAAAACGGGTTTTCGATCGCCGCCGGGTCGCCGAGCAGCAGGGCGCCCTGGCCGAAATAGTTCAGGATCAGAGCCGGGAACACCAAGGACAGCCAGGCTCGGGTCAGCGCCTGACGGCCGAAATGCCCCATATCGGCGTACATGGTCTCGGTGCCGGTGACCGCCAGGAACACCGCGCCCAGCATGATGAAACCGCGCCACGGCGCGTCCACCACCACGGCGATGCCGTAGAGCGGGTTGAGCGCCAGAAGGACGCGGGGCTGCTGCGCGATCCCCCATAGGCCGAGCAGCGCGAGGACCGCGAACCACACGAGCATCACCGGGCCGAAGAGGCCGCCCACCACCGCCGTGCCGCGGTATTGCACCAGGAACAGACCGACCAAGAGGATAAGCGAAATCGGAATGACGTAAGGCTTGAAGAGGGGGGTCGCCACTTGCAGCCCCTCGACCGCGCTCAAGACCGAGATCGCCGGGGTAATGACGCCATCGCCATAGAACAGCGCGGCGCCGACGAGACCGGCCGCCATGATCCACAAGTATCGCCGCTGCCCGCGATGTGCCGTGCGCAATACCAAGGCGGTCAGCGCCAGGAGCCCGCCCTCGCCGCGATTGTCCGCCTGCATGATGACGAGGACGTATTTGACCGTGACGATCAGCACCAAGGCCCAGACGATCAAGGACAGCGCGCCCAGAACGGCAGGCTCGGTCAGATCGCCGAAATCGACGAGCGACTGGCGGACCGCATAGAGGGGCGAGGTACCGATGTCGCCGTAAACCACGCCGAGCGCGGCGATCGTCAGGTTCTGCGTTGCTCTCGTAGTCTCGGCGGGAGCGCTCTGCGGCAGGGCGGTGTCCGGCATCGAGGAATCCGATCCTTCGGTCAGCACCTCGGCCGCACCCGTCGCCCTGCGCGGCCCCCAGGGGCAAGATCAGACACCTGAACGATCGCCCGTGTTGTTGCCGTTGAACCCGGTACGCCGGCCATTGCAACCCGCCTCGCCCGCGCCTGAACTGCGCGTTTCCTGTTGTGGCATTACTCAACCAACAAATCAGAGAGCGATACGACCCGCTCCCGCTCCGGAAATGGCACGCGCCGCCCGGTTAGGCGACCGGAGATTGCCCGCAACCCATGCTTTCGTCCAACAGATCCTATTTCGCGGCACGCGCAGCCGGTGCGGCGAGCTCCTCGATGCTGTAACCGGCGACGCGTTTATACTGGTCCGACAGCGCGCGCAATTCCTCCTGGCTGATGAAGTCGTCAAGACGTTCGAACGGCCGGTCGCCGGTCAGCTCCTCGACCCGGATGTTGATGAAGTCGGGAGGCGCGGTCCGGTTGGTGCGCACGACCCGCGCGGCCGGGGCCGCCCGGGCATCCTCGTAAGCCCGCAACGCGGCGACCGGGTCGGTGTGTTCGCGCAAGAGGGTGGCCAGCACGCGCGCGTCGATGAGGCCTTGCGCCGAGCCGCCCGAGCCGCGCGGATACATCGGATGGGCCGCATCGCCCGCCAGGCTCACCCGGCCGAACGACCAGCGCTCGATCGGGTCCTTGTCGACCATCGGGTATTCGAAAATGGTCTCGGCCTGGCGGATCAGCTCGGCGACGTCAAGCCAGTCAAAGCGCCATGATTGATAGATCCCGATGAAATCCTCGAGCCGGCCGGGTCTGTTCCAATCGTTCTGCTCCGGCGAATTGGTCTCGATCTCGGCCGTCCAGTTGATAAGCTGCCTTCCGTCATCGTCGACGTTGTCGATGATCGGGTAGATCACGATCTTGCCGGTGCGGATCGAGCCGATCCGCAGGTAGCTGCGTCCAGTGAGGATCGGCGCATGGCGGGTCACCCCGCGCCAGGTGTTGATGCCGGTGAAAACCAGCCGCTCATCCGGATAGAACTGGCGACGCACGGTCGAATTGACCCCGTCGCAGCCGATCGCGATGGCGGCCCGCCGGGGCGGGTAGGGTGCTCCGGTGCTGGCCTGCCGGAACTGCATCGTCACCCCGGCCTCGTCCTGCTCGAGCCCTTCGAGACGATGATCGGTGAGGATGCGGTCGGCGCCGAGCCGCGCCCGCGCCGCCTCGAAGAGGATGCGATGCAGCCGGCCGCGATGCATCCCCAGTTCGGGCACCGCATAGCCGGCAAACCGGCCGCGCTTCTCGCGGTAGATCAGTTGCCCGAAGCGGTTGAAAAAACAGCTCTCCTCATTCTCGATGCCGAGCGGTTCGAGCGCCTCCTGCAGCCCGATGAGCGCCAATTCGCGCATCGCATGCGGCAAGAGCGTGATGCCGACCCCGAGTTCCCTGACTTCGGGCACCGCCTCGTACACAAGGCAGGTCAACCCGCGCTGCTGCAGGTTGAGCGCCAGACCGAGCCCGACGATGCCGCCGCCGATGATCGCGATCTCCATCGCTCGTCTCCTGCCAAATCCGCTGCTATCGTCGGTCGTGGTGGACCAGAGGACAAGAGCCATGCGGCACGAAAGGGGACGACCTTCGCCCCGATCCGCGCATCCTATGGCGGCCGAGATTTACCAACCGTCCCCAACCGTGGGAGGTGATGGGTTGAATTTCGATCCCGAGACGGTGCGCGCCTTCGAGCATGCCGGCTGGCAGCGGGCGGCAGCTGAGTATAACGCGAGTTTCGCGCGTGCCTGTGCGTGCTTTGTCGAGCCGCTGCTCGATGCGGCGGGTGTGGCGGGAGGCACGCAGGTCCTCGATTTGTGTTGCGGCACCGGGCTCGTCGCAGCGGCCGCAGCGCGCCGCGGGGCGGCGCCGACCGGCGTCGATTTTTCGTCCGCCATGCTCGCCGAGGCGCGCCGGGCGCACCCACACCTTCGCTTCGACGAGGGTGATGGCGAGGCGCTGCCCTATCCCGACCGGTCGTTCGATGCGATCGTGGCGAATCTCGGTATCCATCATGTCTCCCGGCCGGGGAAGGCGGTTGCCGAGGCGCTCAGGGTGCTGCGGCCCGGCGGGCGGTTGGCGTTCACGACCTGGGCGACGCCTGCCGACAACGTCGCCTGGCGGCTGCTGTTCGACGCGATCCGCGCGCATGGCGACCTTGCAGCGGCGAATGCGCCGCCTTCCGGCGGCAATCTCGGGACTTCCGAAGCGGTGCTGAACCTCCTACGAGATGCCGGCTTTGCCATTTGCCTGGCGGCGCAGGTCCGCCGCGAGTGGCTCGTTACCGCGCCGCGCGACATCGTCGTCGCCCTGGCGAGCGGCACCGTGCGCACCGCCGCGCTGATCGCGGCACAGCCCACGGGCGCGCGCCCGGCGATTGAGGCCGCGGTCGCCGAGGCCGCCGCCCCCTACGGCGGTGACGACGGGTTTGCCGTGCCGATCGTCGCGGTTCTGGCGTACGGCGTGAAGCCCGCTTGATGACCCACATCGAGTGCGATGTGCTGATCGTCGGCGCCGGCGGCGCCGGGATGTACGCCGCGATCGCCGCGGCGCGGGCCGGGGCGGGGCATGTGCTCATCGCCGACAAGAGCCTCGTCGGCCGCGGCGGCGCTACCGTGATGGCGCAGATGACGGTCGCCGCGGCGCTTGGCGAGGAATGCCCCGACGACTGGACCGCGCATCTCGAAGACACGCTCGCCGCCGGCCGCGGGCTGTGCTTGGAAAGCCTCGCCGCGCTCCTGTGCCATGAGGCGCCGGTGCGGATTCGCGAGATGGCGGAGTGGCGGGTCGGCTGGGCGCGCCGCGCCGACGGGCGTATCGCCCAGGTTACCGCGCCCGGCCACTCGCGGCCGCGCTGCTGCTACGTCGATTTTCTCAACACCGGCCCGGCCGTCGCCGCGACGCTGCGCCGCCGGATCGGGCATGTCGCCGCGATCCGCCGGCTCAGCAATCTGAACGTCACCGACATCATCACCGCCGATGGCGAGGCGGCCGGGGAGGTTGTCGGCGCGGTCGCGCTCGACAGCGCTACGGGCGCGGCGGTGACGATCGCCGCCAAGGCGGTGATCATCGCCACGGGCGGGCTCACCCGGATTTTCCGGCGCAACAGCGCCTCGGCGAATATGGGGGGTGACGGCTATGCTCTGGCGCTTGCCGCCGGGGCCGACCTCATTGATATGGAGTTCGTGCAGTTCTTCCCGATCGGGCACCTGGCACCGCGCCTTGTCGGGATGGACCCGATCATGTGGGACCCGTTCCGCTACAAGCTCGGCGGTCGGCTGCTCGACGGTAGCGGGCGCGAGTTCCTCGCCGATTACGGCAGCGATGAGACGAGCGGTTATACGACGCCGCGCGACCTTGCCACCTATGCGATCGAGAAGGAGGTAGCGGCTGGGCGCGGTTCGCCGCATGGCGGGGTCTATCTCTCGTTCACCCATGTGCCGCGGAGCGCGCTCGACGCGGCTTTCGGGCCGGTCATCGCGCGGCTGGCGAAGAACGGCATCGATCTCGGGCAGATGCCGGTCGAGGTCGCGCCGATCGCGCATTACCATATGGGCGGGATCGCCGTCGACGAGCGGATGGCGAGCCGGGTGCCTGGCCTCTTCGCCGCGGGCGAGGCGGCGGGCGGTGCCGGCGGCGCCAACCGGCTGTCGGGCAACGCGATCCCGGAGGCGCTGGTGTTCGGCGAGCGCGCCGGGCGAAGCGCCGCTCTCTATGCCGCAACCCGCGCGCTCGGCTGGGAGCGAGGCTCCGCGGCGCCGGCGCTCGAGCGCATCCGCACGCTGGCCGAGGGTCGCCGCGGCGATCTCAGCGCTGCGCTGCTGCTCGACGAGCTGCGCGAGCTGATGGGGACCGAGGCCGGCCCGTTCCGTACCGCCGCGGGCCTCTCCCGTGCCGTCGCCCGCCTCGCCGACATGCGGGCGGGTTTGAGCGCGGCGGCGATCGCGCCGGGCCTTCTATTCAACCCGACCGTCGCTGACTGGTTCGAGCTGCGCGCGAGCCTCATTGCCGCCGAGGCCGTGGCGCACGCGGCTCTTGCGCGGGAGGAGAGCCGCGGCGCCCACCAGCGCGAGGATTTTCCCGCAACCGACCCCGGCTGGGCGCGCTCTCAATATGTCAGGATGACGCGCGAGGGGATTCTGGCCGTCGGTGATGCCCGATGACCGCCCGCCTCGCAAGGCTGCGGATCCGCCGCGGCGCCGGCGCCGAGCCACCGAGTTACGAGGAATTCGCGGTGCCGTTCGAGGATGGCGCCACGGTGCTCGACGCGCTGATCTGGATACGAACCCGGCGCGACCCGACGCTCGCCATCCGCTACAGCTGCATCAGTGGCAATGTTTGCAAGGAATGCACGATCGCGATCGACGGCATCGTCGACTATGCCTGCACGACCCGGCTGCGCGGCGACCGGGTGGTCAGGCTCGACCCGTTGCCGGGAAAGACCCAATTGCGCGATCTGGTCAGCGAGATGCGGCCGCCGCGCGAGCGATTGAAATAGCTCGATCTATCCGCGGGGGTTGCAAACGTGCTAATCGTCAGTGCCTTTTCAGGGAGGGCGCTGGGCGATGGCAAAAACGGCTCTGACCCAATTGCAGGACCAGATCGAAGCGGTTCGCCGCGAGGCCTTCGCGGCAGGATACGCGGCGGCCATGCAATCGATCCGCGATTTCGCCGCGAAACCGGTGCCTGGCGCCGAGCCAGCCGCCACCCGGCCGCAGCGGCGGCGGCGCGCGGCCGCACCGGCACGACCCGGCCGCCCCGCGCGGCAGCGCCAGCCTCGCGCCGCCACGGTCAGAGCGCCGCGCAATGCCGGCCGGTCATCGGGGCGGCGGCCGCAGCGCGGCACCAATGCGCGGCTCGTCGAAGAGGTGCTGCAATCCAATGCGCCGCGCGCGTTGCCACCGGCTGAAATCCGCCGCGCGTTGCAGCACGACAAGGGCGTGGCGATGGCGTTCACCTCGATCCGCCATGCGCTCGTCCAGCTGGAGGAGCGCCACACCGCAGAACAGGTCGCCGATAGTAAGACCTGGCGCTACCGCGGACCTGCCGGAGCCGTGTCCACCTGAACTACTGCGCGGTGATGCCGCCGTCGATGACGAGGGCCGATCCGGTCATGAAGGCGGCATCGTCCGACGCGAGAAAGACGATCCCCTTGGCGATGTCGGTCACCGTCCCCATGCGCCCGATCGGCAACCGGTCGATCACCTGTGCGCGCGCCGCCGCGACGTCGTTGGTGCCGAGATTGCGCGCCCGGGTGACCAGCACCTGGTCGCCCATATCGGTGTCGATCGTGCCGGGGTGCATCGAATTGACCCGGATGCGGTAACCCTTGCGGGCGAATTCGAGTGCCGCGGATTTGGTGAAGAGCGTGACGCCGCCTTTGGTCAAGGAATAGAGCGGGTCCTGCGTCGACCCGACCAGCCCGGCGACCGAGGACAGGTTGACGATGGCGCTGCCGTGCGGGCTCAGCCTCGCCGCATCGCGCAGGGCCGGCAGCGCGAGCTTGGTGCCGAGAAAGACGCCGGTCAAATTGACCGCGCACAGGCGCTGCCACTCATCGAGGCTCGCCGTCTCGATATCCTTGCCGAGAAACAGCCCGGCGTTGTTGACCAGGATGTCGAGCTTGCCGAAGCGGGCGAGGATTGCGGCGATGGCGGCGCTCCACGCCTCTTCGCTCGTCACGTCGAGATGGAGATAGAGTACGTCGCCGCCGGCGTTTTCCAGGGTGCGGGCGGTCGCGCGGCCGCGCTCGTCGAGGACATCGGCGACCCCGACCTTGGCGCCGGCCTCGACCATCAGCCGGGCGGTCTCGCCGCCGATGCCGCGCGCCGCCCCGGAGATCAGCGCCACCTTGCCGTCAAGCCGGTTCATTCTTTCCTCCCCGTACCCTTGCGCCGTGCATCCTACGCTAGCACGCGCGCGTCAGCTGCGCAGGGTCAGGATGATGCCGGCGACGATCAGCACGATGCTAAGGACGACGTCCCAAGTGACCGCGCCGCCAAAGATCGCCGCCGACAGCAGAAAACCGCCGATCGGCGTCAGCGCCATGACCTGGCCGGCCACCCCGGCCGGCATCACCGAAAGCACCTTGTTCCACAGGAAATAGCCGAGCGCGGTTGTGACGATCCAGTTGTAGGCAAGGATCGCCATGAAGCCGGCCGACCAGTGGACCGGCTGCCCGAGTGCGCCCGGCAGCGCAATTATGGCGATCACGACCGTGCTGACCGCGAGCTGCCAGAAGGTCTGCGCCCAGAAGGTCGAGCGCCAGACGCGCCGCCGGTAGAGAGTAGAACCCCCCGCCCAAGCGATCGCCGCGAGCAGCAGCATCGCATTGCCGCCAAGGATGCGCGGATCGCCCCAGTCGACGAGGCCCGGGTTGAGGAATAGGAAAACCCCGGCAAAGCCGACCGCGGCGCCGGCCAGCTGCAAAGAGCGCGGACCCTCCACGCTAAGCCACAGCTCAATGGGGATGGCCCAGAGCGGCATCGTATAGGCGAGGACGATAGCCCGGCCGGCCGGGACGATCGCGAGGCCGATGATGCTGCAGATCAGAAACCCGGCGACCTGCAGTTGTCCGACCAGAAAGAGGCCGAACCGCTCGCCCGCTACCGGCAGGAGCGGCGCGCGCAGAAGGAGGAGCGCGGGTGCGATCAGCGCGAGGGTTCCAATGAGGCGCAGCAACACGAAGACAAGCGGCGCCGCGTCGGCGAGCGCCAGCTTCATCAGCGGCCAGTTGGCGGCCCAGCTGATGACGATGATCGCCAGGTACAGATAGACGATGCGCGGCCGCGCCGCCCGCTCACCCGGAATCGTCAACTCAGCCAAACCGCCGAATCAGGGGATCTCGTAAACCGCGAATTCCTCCGGGATGCCGCGCAATTGGCGCTGCTGGGGAACCGGGATGAGGCCGCTCGCGGATAACAGATCGGTGGATTTCGGGTGCTCGACTACCGATCCCGTGGCAAAGATCGAGCGCGATTCTGCAAGGCCCTGGACGCGCGAGGCGATATTGACGGTCTGCCCGAAATAATCCTGCCGGTCGTTGAGCACGACTGCGAGGCAAGGCCCCTCGTGGATGCCGATCTTGAGCAGCAGATCCTCATCACCGTGCGCGTCGTTGAAGGTGCGCATCGCCTCGCGCATGCGCAACGCCGCGGCAACCGCGCGGTCCGGGGTGGGAAAGGTCGCCATCACCGCGTCGCCGATCGTCTTGACGACGGCGCCGGCCTCGGCGGCGACGATCTCGTTGAGCACACGGAAATGCGCACGGACGAGGTCGAAGGCGACCAGGTCGCCGACCCGGTCATAGAGTTCGGTGGAGCCCTTGAGGTCGGTGAAGAGGAAGGTGAGGCTGGTGATCTTGAGCCTCTGATCGAGGTCGAGCGTGTCCGTGCGGTAGGTGTCGCGGAAGGTCTGATTGCTCAAGAGACGCTTGGCGTTGAGAAACGGCCGGCGACGGGCCAGCAGCTCATGCAACGCGTGGCCGGCGATCCAAACGGCCGGCAGCGCGCGGCGCTCGGTGCGGTTTTCTAAGGACAGCCGCAGCGGGCCCGGCCGCATCTCGGTGGTGCCGGTCGGCGCCTTCAGATCGTTGA
>Ga0210394_10003545_pt1 | contig 19394 bp, 16 predicted proteins | sample IncBWC12MmetaG_FD_160121 | JGI IMG/M metagenome (GOLD analysis project Ga0210394, IMG submission 160121) | Forest soil microbial communities from Barre Woods Harvard Forest LTER site, Petersham, Massachusetts, United States - Inc-BW-C-12-M | ecosystem: Environmental > Terrestrial > Soil >...
TGGCGGATGTAGGCCTGCAGCAGTTCGTCGGACATGCGAAAGCGGTCACCCGGATAGAGCATTTCCTTGGAAAGAAAGAAGCAGTATTTGCAGTCCAGGTTACAGATCGCACCGGTGGGCTTGGCGAGAACGTGAAACATCAATGACTGTGCATTCACGGCGCTTCGCCTCGTGTCTCATAGGCCTTCACGGCCTCGCGAAGGTTGAAAAACATACGCTCGTCGCCTAGAGCCTGACCCAGCGGGGAGCGCCTGATCGCCTCAAGCGCCAGAGGGTTCAGTGTACACAGCCACAGCGTAATTCCGTGCTCCCGCATCTTCTCCTCCGCCTGCGTTAAGGTGCGCAGCGCCGTGTACTCGAAGTCCGGGATGGCGCTACATTCCAGGATGACCACCTGAGGATGCGCTTCCTTGATCAGCGCCGCCAGCCGTTCGCGGGCTTGCGGGACGCTGGCGAAGGTCATCCGGCCTTCGGTCCTGACGATCAGCAGGCCCGGAATGGTTTCGTCCCCGGGATGCTCTGAAGAGTGCGGACGGAACACCTCGGTGCCGGGCTTACGTCGCACCGCGTAAACCAGCGGATGGTTGGCCTGGTAGACGAGCGTAAGGACTGAGATCGCGATCGCGACCAGGATGCCTTGGAGAGTTCCCAGCAGCACGACGCCTGCGCCGGCCGCCAGCGCCCACAGGAATTCGGTACGCCTCACCCGCAGGATGGCGCGAAACTCACTCGTGCTGAGCAGCGGCAGCGTGGTCGCGACCACGACCGCGGCCAAGGTGGCCTTGGGCAGCAGGCTGATGAGCGGCGACAGATACAAGAGCGTCGCGACCACCATGGCCACGGTGACCAGCGCGGAGAGCTGGGTGCGGGCTCCGGCGCGCGAGTTCACCGCCGTCTGCGAGGTTCCGCCGCCTGCGGGGAAGCATTTGAAGAAACTCCCCGCCACATTAGCGACCCCCAACGCAAGCAGCTCCCGATTGGGCGCGGGACGCGGATCGTCGTGTCTGGCGAAGGCACGACCCGCGGCGATCGATTCGGTGAAGGACATGAGCGCCATACCGAGCGCGCCCGGCCACATGCGCGACACGAGCGACAGATCCGGCAGTGCTGCCGTCGGAAGCCCCGCCGGAACAGGACCCGTCAGCGCGACGCCGGCTTCCCGCAGTCCCAGGAATGCGGCGGCTGCGATACCGAAAACGACAGCCACGAGTGGCGCGGGAGCCTGTGGGCGAAAGCGCTCGATCCCGAAGAGGAGCGCGAGGGTCGCCGCAGCGAGCATCAGTGTCGCGCGGCTCGTCTCGGGCACATGCTGCAGAATGGAAAGAACTAGCTGGAGGAAATGACCCCTATCGATGTGCAAGCCCAGGAGTTTGGGCACCTGATCAACGATGATCAGCAGTCCGACGCCCGCCTTGAAGCCCGTGAGAACCGGGTCGGAGAGGAAATTGGCGAGGAACCCCAGCCGCAGCAGGCCGGCCAGGATCAGGAAGCCGCCGACCAGCAGGGCGAGGGTGCCGTCGGCCGCCAGCAGGTGAGCGGCATCTCCGCCCGGCACATTCAGCGACAATTCAGTTGCCGTCAGGATCGCGAGCGTGCTGGTGGTGCTGACGCTCAAGGGTCGCGACGATCCGAGCAAGGCGTAGACCAGCATCGGCACGAGCGCGACATACAGGCCCGCCTCGACCGGCAGGCCGGCGATGGTCGCGTAGGCCATGGACTTCGGGATGACGACCGCCGCCGTCGTCACCCCTGCCATCGCATCGAAGCGCAGCCAGCTCTTCTGATATCCCGACAGCAGACCTGTCATCGCGGTTCTGCCGCTTTACCGGGCGCGAACTTCACCGCCACCGCCGCAGTCTCGGGAGGCGACGCCCGGTTGCTGCGAACGCTTCCGCCGCAGCGGCAGCCGGACTTACTGCCGCGCCATGGCGATGCGGATGGCTTCCTCCGGCGAGATCCGGTGATCGGCGCTCACAGCATCCTCTTTGATAGCCAACTGAACGCCTTTGACGCGACCGTTGAACTCATTACCGCGTGCACCGTAGTCGGTTGAAACCGGAGACCCAGTGTCCACGCCCACGTCGCAACCATAGTGTCCACGCCCACGTCGCAACCATCGTCGGCGGAAAACACGATGGGCGCCGTGGCCGCGACCTTGCCCTCGCCGACCTGTTTGCCGTCCACGTACAGGGTCACCGTGCCACCCTTGCCCATGCCACCGCCCGCATAGGCAAACTCCATGCGCACCTGGTGCTCACCCGCTGGCAGCGTGCTTGCGGATTCGACGAAGAAGCGCTGGATGCCGAGGAGGTTGTAGCAGTACTTGAGCTTGCCGCCCTTGGCGTAGAGGCTCCAGCCGCCAATATTGCCGCCCTGGGCGACGATGACGCCTTCGGCGCCGCCCGGGGGTACCACGATCTCTGCGGTCACCGAATGGGACTTGTTCTTGATGTTGAGCACGGTATTTTCAGAGAGACGTCCCATGCTGCCAAAGAGAAGCTGGGTATTGCCCTTGATCAGCACCGGGCGCCCTGCCAGGTCGGAGTTGATCCGTTCCGCGCCCCGGTCATCGAGGGGCAGTACGTTGTAGCGTGTCGCCTCGATCAGCCACAGACGCTGCAGCTCGTGGAGCTTCTCAGGCATCTGCTTGGCGAGGTTGTTCGACTGGCTCCAGTCCTTGGTGGTGTCGTAGAGCTCCCAGTTGTCGTCGTCGAATGCCGGGACTTTCTGGCCGAGGAGCAGCCACGGCGTCTTGTGCTTCGTCACCGCCGTCCAGCCCTTGTGGTAGATGCCGCGGTTGCCGAACATCTCGAAATACTGGGTCTCGTGGCGGTCCGCGGCGTTCGCGTCGTTCAACGAGTACGCCATGCTGACGCCTTCGATGGGATGCTGCTGCACGCCGTTGACGTAAAGCGGCTCGGGCAGGCCGGCTAGTTCCAAGATGGTCGGCGCGACGTCGATGACGTGATGGAACTGTGCGCGCACCTCGCCTTTCGCCTTGATTCCCTTGGGCCAGTGCACGATCGTGCCGTTGCGGGTACCCCCCCAGTGCGAGGCCACCTGTTTGGTCCACTGGTACGGCGTATTCAGCGCGTGAGCCCAGCCCACGGCATAGTGGTTATAGGACTCCGGTCCGCCGAGCTTGTCGAGCGTTTTGATCAGGAACTCAGGCGTCTCCAGCGCGGCCGCGCCGTTGAAATTGATCATCTCGTTGAAGGTGCCCTGGAGCGTGCCCTCGGCGGAGGCGCCATTGTCGCCAATGATGTAGTAGATCAGCGTGTTATCGAGCTGATTGATCTTCTTCAGTGCCTCTATCAAACGGCCGACGTGATGGTCGGCGTACTCGAGGAACCCTGCGTAAACCTCCATCTGACGGGTGAGCACGGGCTTCAGCGCTGCAGGCATCTCTTCCCACGCCGGGATTTCCTTGTGCCTTTGCGTAAGCTGACAGTCTTTCGGAATGACGCCTAGTTTTTTCTGCCGGGCGAAGATTTCCTCGCGCAGCTTGTCCCAGCCCTGATCGAACTTGCCTTTGTACTTGTCCGCCCACTCCGTAGGCACGTGGTGCGGGGCATGCGCCGCGCCCGGCGCGAAGTAGACGAAGAACGGCTTATCGGGCAGGAGCGCCTTCTGTTGCCCGATCCAGTTCAGGGCTTTATCCGTCATGTCCTCCATGAAGTGGTAGCCCTCTTCGGGCGTGCGCTTGGGCTCGACCGGAATCGTTCCTTCATAGATCGCCGGGTACCACTGGTGCGTCTCGCCGCCGATGAACCCGTAGAAATACTCGAATCCGCCGCCCCCGGTCGGCCAGGCGTCGAAGGGACCGGCCGGACTCGCCTCCCACACTGGAATTTCGTGACATTTGCCGAACTGAGCCGTGGCATAGCCATTGAGCTTGAGAGTCCGGGCGAGTGGCGAGCAGGTGTTCGGCAGAATCGAGTTATAGCCGGGCGACCCGGTGGCGATCTCGGTAATCCCGCCCATGCCGACCGTGTGGTGGTTGCGACCGGTGAGCAGCGCCTGCCGCGTCGGCGAGCAGAGCGCCGTCGTGTGAAAGCGATTGTATTTCAGGCCACCCGCCGCTAGGAGTTCGGCCGTGGCGGTGTTGCAGGGGCCGCCAAAGGCGCTCGAGGCGCCAAAGCCCACGTCGTCAATGAGAATGATCAGGACGTTGGGCGCACCCTTGGGCGGGCGCAGCGGTGTGATCGGCGGGAACTTGCTATCCGGATCCTTCGCATCGTAGGTGACCAGGCCAGTGCGCGGCCGATGCGGGATTGGAAGCACGGTTCGTTGAACGTCGTCCTGCGAGCTCATGGGTCTTCCCTTGGGAACCTAGGTTAGCGCCGGGTCGAAAAGTTTATTTGGCAGTATACGCGCGGATCTTTTGCGGCTCCAAGAGTTGCCTGCTCGGCGGCGCGAGCCGCCGGCGCGTGGTGCGCGCGACTTACGATTGTGACCGTATGACTACAGTCGTCCGTGCTCTGGGAATGCGACTCGCCCAGAGACGTGCCTCGATCACGGGCCATATCCCTAGTGGCGCAACGTTCGTCGACGTAGTCTGCTCACGCCTGCATCATTCTTCGGCGCTCTGCCGGCACCCTGCTACGCCTCCCGAAGCCCTGCCGGGGTTGCACCAGAAAGCACGACGCGGACGCTGTAGTCCGGGTGGAACATGCCTCCGCAATGATCGGGATTCGCCCCGACCACGGACCCAGCGAACTTCGCGCTTCGCCCCTCGCGCGCGTGCGATCGGCTCCGTCCCGCCAGCGCGCTTCGGTTTGGCTAATTGCCCTCGTCCGGCACAGCGCCGGGGCAGGCCTGCTTGATCTCAGCGATCTTGTCGTCAAGCATCTGGTTGTATTTCCCCGTAGCTATCCTGTACTTCGTACCTGCAGTACCGCTAACAAGGCCGGCGACCAGCCCAATTGGCACCACGCTCCTCACCCCTGCACTGGTTCTTGCCGCAGTCGACTTTTTCTCTTCGTCAAGCATGCGCAAGTCGCCGGGAGCAGCTTCGCAATTGACGGGCATATCCTTGACCCGAGCCTCGGTTTTCTTGGCCTGCATTTCACACCCACCGGTGAGTATCGCCAGACCAATCACGGAAACACCATATGCGGTGATCTTAGTCATCGTCGCTCCTCCAGATGTGAAGTCTCAGGACGTTATTCTTGGGTGAACGGTTGCCATTTAGGGGTCCCCATCATTCTTTGGCTCACCCAACCTCAAGAACCAATGCGGTCCCGACGGACATGCGTAAGAATGCGCGGCTTGCCGCGCCCTGTCGAGGGGGTGCTGGCGGATCAGGAAGTCAAGGGCGTGAAGGAGTGGCTGACGAGGAATTTACCAGCCTTGATTCCGGTCGTGCCCCACCCGGAGGACGCGAATACGTCCGTCCACACGTCGAGCATCGGCGGGGGTAGTACCGTCAGTCGCGTGGCTCACAACCGCCAACTTGGCTGCCGCTTGACGGCCACCTTCGACGCGCAAGCCGCCCGTCTGCCAGGCGCATCCAAAGCATAGCCTGGGGCTTCGAATGACCGAGATGTCAGCAGAGCTGCGCGCGGAGCGACGCGTTCGCGAAGATGTCTTCGTTACCGAGTTTGATCGTTTGATCTCTCGGGTTGTTCGGTGCCGAGAATGGAATCAGGTCAGCTCGTGAGATCGGACTATGGGCTACGGCTGCGGAAATGACGTGCTCCAGACGAAGTTTCGGCCAGTGCAAGTCCGATATATCAGTCACTTGCTGCGCCAGTCGGCGTCGAAGTCTGCTGCCGGTGCGCGGGCTAGACTTGTGGTCAGGGAGATTGAGGTTCGAGCAAAGTCAGTTCATTTCGAATGAGCAGTCGCTTAAAACCGCGATCGAATGTAACCAAGTGACTGCCGAGTGTACGCACTGCCGCGGCGATCCACGCGTCCGTCAAGTCGTTGGCGACGAGATCGTGTTCGCGAGCTAGCTGCTTCAAGGTCGGCCACTCGCGACCGATTTCTGGCATCTGAACACCCGGGCGCGCGAGCAGGGCATCGATGAACGCAACGGCATCGCCAATGGGCATGGGGAGCTTGAATACCCTGGGATGGGTGGCGAGGCGCAGAAATCCCGCTGCGACCATCGGAAGGATCTCGAGGCTTTCTCCAGCCTCACATGCGGCGAGCGCCCGATTCAACCAATCCAGCGCCACGGCGTTATGCGGATGATCGGTGCGTGAGGCAGCTAGAAGAACGTTCAGATCAGGAGCCATCGTCCGCAGCGTCGAGAAGCGAGCGGTTGGAGAGCGGGTCGACACCTGCGACGAGCCCGCCTTTGCCGACGAAGGTCGGAATCGGTGAGCCAGTCTTACGGCCGCTTGAGTGAGGTCGGCGCAGGCGTAGCCGCAACCCCTCCTCTATAAGGGCGGTGAGGCTCTTCCGCTCCCGGGCCGAGGCAGCTTTCGCTCGGACCAGAAGCTCGTCGTCGATATCGAGAGTGGTCTTCATGATTCAACTATACAGAAATCTGTATTTAGAGGTAAAAGAGAGATTGCCGGGCTCGATGTGCCGAACTCAGATTAGGTGTGCCGTGATTGTGCCATGGTGAGGCTGGGGATGGGGCTGGCAAGCGCTGCAAGTGGTTGATTATTAAGCCCCTATAACCAGCGATAATGGTCTGAATGGTTCGATTCCGCCCCTGGCCATATCCCTTACAGACTATCCGCGTCGGACACCGAGTGTGGAATATCGTTCTGAATGCCGAACGTCAGGGAGGCACTCATCTTCTATTGTTAAAAGTTGATCAGCCGGCTGGAGAAGGCGTAGCGGAGAGTTTGACAGGACAATTCCATCAAAGATTTTCTGAGCAATTTGACCTCATGATTAAAGGCAAAGGCCTGAGTGAATTGAAAAAATATCGGTTGGAGGTAATCAGTCGGGGAATCGCAGCAGGACAGATCCCTGATGAAACGTTTTTTGGACATCATCTTTTTTGCATAAAGGACCCCGATGGGAACGGAATAACAATCTATACCAGCCACGCAATTGAGTGATCAGAAGCTCTGCCATTGATTTCGGCAACATCAAGTAAGGGTCAGGGCGGTCACTGGATGTCGCGACCAGCGGCTCAGGGTTGTTGAGGGCCCCTCGAAAAGAGGATCGCTGAGAAGTTGCGACTCTCTGAGTGCATTGCGCCTCAGCTGGTGTTCTGTTTGACGTGTTCCCAGACCTTGGAGATCACGACTGAGCCTTCGCCCACCGCCGAGGCCACCCGCTTTACCGACCCCGCCCGCACGTCGCCGACAGCAAAAATGCCGGGGTAGGAAGTCGCAAACGGCGAAGCCGGTAGGCCGAGGCCGGTGACGACGAATCCTTTGTCGTCGAGCTTCACCAAACCCGATAGCCATTCGGTGTTTGGCGCGGCACCCACCATGATAAATAGCGCCCGCGCCGCAACCTTCCGCGATTGCCCGGTTTCGGCGTTGCGGATGGTGACGCTTTCCAGATGCTCGCCGCCTTCCAGTGCCGTGACCTCAGAGTTGTACTCGATCGTGATACCCGGGGCAGCCTCAAGGCGGCTGGTGAGATAGCTCGACATCGAAGCGGCGAGCGAGGAACCCCGCACCAGCACACGGACGCGCCGCGCATAGCGGCATAGGAACATCGCAGCTTGGCCGGCAGAATTGCCGCCCCCAATGATTACGGCCTCGGTGTCCTTGCAATATCGAGCCTCCATCTCGGTGGCCGAATAGTACACGCCCGAGCCCTCGAAATCGGCGAGTCGTTCCAGCGGAAGCCGCCGGTACTGCACCCCGCTCGCAACTACGATTGCACCTGCACGGACGCGCTGGCCATTCTCGAAGACGGCGCAGAAGACACCGTTCTCTTGCGCCTCCAGCGTCGTGACTCGACGCGGTAACGCAAATCGGGCGCCGAACTTCATGGCCTGCACCTCGCCACGCCACAAGAGGTCGGCGCCAGAGATGCCAGTTGGAAAACCCATGTAGTTCTCGATTCGGCTAGACGCTCCTGCCTGACCTCCCAAAGCGATGTCCTCGACGACCAGTGCGCATAGACCCTCGGCGCCAGCGTAAACGGCCGCCGCCACGCCGGCCGGCCCCCCACCGACGATGAGCACATCGAAATGCTCGTCGCCGCTGAAGTCAATGTTGAGCCCGAGGAGCCGCGCTATCTTATCCGGCGTCGCATCCGTGATCGGCACTTTGCTGCCGAAGATAACCGCAGGAGTTCTGGCATCGATTGCGCAACTCTTAGCCGATGCCTCGGCTTCCGGGCTGTGCAGGGGCACCGATGCGTAAGGTAACCGATTGCGGCTCGCGAACTCAGCGATGCGACGCACGTTGCGATCGGCCTCCTCGCCTATGAGGTAGAGGCCGCTGCTGCGATCGTCGAGTTGCCGGCGGCGTCGGGCCGCAAACACGGTGATAATGATGTCCGACATCTCGGGGATCTGCGACATGAGCGTAAGGAAGGTCTCGCGCGGTACTTCGATTACTCGCGTATCGACTGCCGTGCGCAGCGGCAAGGAGGAGGTACCGCCGTACAGCAGGCTGATCTCCCCCATAAACTGAGTTGGCCCAATGGTCGACGGATAATGGCGCTCGCCGGTGAACGGATTAACTACTTCAATCTCGCCCTCCTCGACGTACACGAAGCGGTTCGCCTTTTCGCCCTGCTGCACCATGATCGTGCCCTTGGGATACGTCACGACCTTCCCCGCCGCCCGCAATGCCTCAACATGCGAGCGGGAAAGTGGTGTCCGTATCATCTGGCGCAGATCTTCGCCTATCGTCTCCACGCAGGCTCCTCAGGTTGTATCACTACGCATATTACACGGTCGGATTAGTGCATCGACCGTACACTCGCCTATTCGGGCGATGTTTCCATTTCGTACCCATCTCTAAGTCAGAAGCTCCGTTGGTCCTGGTAAGTCCTTGTTCGCAATCGATGGCTCGCCCCACTCCAAGGGTGTGAAATATCAAGTGGCTGGATCTATGCAAATCAGGTACGTATCTGCACGCGAGGGGTCAAATATTTCACAGCTCTCACTAACAAAGCGCCCAGTCGGCGCAGCGTGCGGGACGCGGCGCAATGAATGAGATAGGCAACCGTTTTCGGGCGTTGGACGTGCTGCGTGGTCTCACGCTCGCGCTGATGATTGTCGTGAACATGCAGATCGGTGACGGCAAATCCTACGCGCCACTGCTACACGCGGGGTGGGATGGTCTGACGCTGACGGACCTCGTGTTTCCGACGTTTATGTTCGTAGTCGGAACAACGCTCACTTTCACACTTGAGAAGTACGAACCTTTGGGCGACGCGGCAGTCCTGCGCAAGATCGCGATGCGCACTGCCCTGATCTTTCTGTGCGGCTACCTGCTCTACTGGTTTCCATTCTGCAGGGTCGATGGTACCGGACACGTCGTCCTCGCGCCGATTGCAGACACGCGCATTTTCGGCGTGCTGCAGCGCATCGCCCTCGGCTACGGCGCGGCGGCCCTAATCGTGCACTATGGAAGGCGGGCTGGCGCGATCAGCTTCGGGCTTAGCGCACTGCTCGGCTACTGGTGGGTGATGCATGCCTTCGGCGATTATTCGCTCGCCGGCAATGCCGCGATCAAGCTCGACAAGCTCGTACTCGGCGAGGCACACATGTACCACGGTGAGGGCGTGGCCTTCGATCCGGAAGGCATCCTGAGCACGCTACCTGCCATTGTGAATGTGCTCGCCGGCTATCTAGCCGGTCGTTTCATCCGCGACCATGGCACGAACGGCGGCACGCTCGTCAGGCTGCTGCTGGCGGGGGCTGCCTGCGTTGTCCTCTCCCTGTGGTGGAATACAGTCTTCCCGATCAACAAGAAGCTCTGGACCAGCTCCTATGTGCTGTGCACGGTGGGAATCGACCTCGGCGTTCTCGCGATCATCGTCTACCTGGTCCCCCAAGTGCACGACCGCCGCTGGACGTACTTCTTCGAAGTGTTCGGCCGCAACACCCTGGTCATTTACCTCCTCAGCGAGGTCGGACAGAAGTTGCTGCAGATCACGCGCATAGGCCAGCAAAGCCTCTTCGAGGAGCTGTATGCGGTTGGGTTCGCGCCCTGGGCCGGTGAAAAGCCCGGCTCGTTGTTGTATGCGGTCGTGTACATGCTGGGTTGCTGGACGGTAGCCTGTGCGATGGATCGCAAAGGCATTTACATCAGGCTCTAGCGGATTTTCGGCTTCGGACCGAATGGGGCGTCCAATACTAAGTGGCTATCTCGGAAAATCACGACCTTAACTGCCCGTATCTCGCGGTAATATTGGACGTTGTGCCGCAAGACTGCGCTCCACATCCGCCTCGATCGTAGCCCATGACGACACACTGAAGCGCACGTTGTGTGCCCTTGCCAGAGCGTGTCGCCGCACCGGCAGGTGTCTTTCTCCTGCACGCACGCAATCGCCTCACGCGTGCGCTCTGGTCTCCCGAGCGGCACCAGACCTGGTTGAGGACAACATCGTTTGACACTCGGTAGCCTGCACCACGGAGTCCCGCGGCAAATCGTTTCGGCGTAGCGGCACGTGCGTTCGATCAGATCGGCCAGGCCTGTGCGGCCAAGTTGACGCAACCCGGCCCAGACTTCGATGCCGCGTGCGCGGCGAGAAAAATCGGGCGTATAGTGATAAGGAATACGGTGTTCGCCCTGTCTTCGATGCCGTGGACCAAATATTGGCGGCGAGGGCAAGGGAAATCGACCAATGCGTTGGTGTCTGAGCTGGCGTTCGAAGACGGGGCGGCAGTCGAGGAGGCGGTCCGCTGCCTGCGGCACGCACAGATGCGCTGCAATCGCCGCACAAGGGGCCCTGCTGTGTCTTGCACTGCTGCAGCACGCCGTGGCCTCTCCGAGCTTTGACGTCCGCGCTGCCGAGCGTGTCCTGCAGCGCCTGCTGCCGCATTACGCCTCGCAGTTCGACCTGGGTGCGATCGAACGCAGGGATGGCCGTGAGATGTGCCGTATCTCGGGTTCGCACGGACGCGTCAGGGTCGAGGGCAGTACGCCGAGCGCGCTGTTGTTCGGTGTGAACTGGTATCTGAAGTACGTCGCGCACGTGCAGATCTCGACCAATGGCGATCAACTCGGCACCGCAGGCGAGTTGCCGGTGCCAGTTACCACTATTGAACTGGAGACGCCCTATGGCTACCGCTACGCGCTCAACGAGAACGTGGATGGCTATACCACGGCGTACTGGGACTGGGCGCGCTGGGCGCGTGAGATCGATGTGCTCGCCTTGTCCGGCATCAACGCAATGCTTATCGAGCGCGGTACCGACCTAGTGCTCTATCGGACATTCCGTGACTTCGGCTACTCGGGCCGTGAGATACGCGAATGGATTACTCAGCCGGCGCATCAAAATTGGCAGCTGATGGGCAACCTGTGCTGCTTCAACGGCCCTATCAGCTTTGAACTGCTGCAAAAGCGCGCCGCGTCAGCGCAGAGGATCATCGCCCGCCTGCGTGAGCTGGGCATCACCCCGGTGATGCCGGGCTTCTACGGCATCGTCCCGAGCGACTTCCACGGAAGGTTTCCCGACGCTCATATCGTCCCCCAGGGCGAATGGGCTGGTTTCACTCGGCCGGACTGGCTGGATCCGCGCGACCTGATGTTTACACGAGTGGCCAGCGCCTTTTATCGGCATCAATACGAGCTGTTTGGCGACAGCAGCATCTATGACATGGAGGTGTTCCAGGAAGGCGGAAACTCCGGCAACGTCCCTGTGCCGGAAGCTGCCCGCGCCGTGCAGGCTGCCTTGTGGGCGGCACACCCGGGCGCAAGCTGGATGATGCTCGCGTGGCAAGGCAACCCGAGCCAGGGTTTGCTCGCGGGCGTAGACCGGCGGCATTTGCTGGTAGTGGACATCGATCACGACCGCGAGCCGCGCGATGATCGCCAAAGGGATTTCCAGGGTGCGCCATTTCTGTTTGGCGGCATTTGGGAGTTCGGCGGCCGCACTACGCTCGGCGCAAACGTCGCCAACATCACCGACCGCTTACAGCGCTTGGGCCGCGCCAACAGTAACATGGCAGGGACTGCCCTCTTCACCGAAGGCGTGGATACCAATCCATTTACCTTCGACCTCTTCACCGAGATGGCCTGGCGCAGCGCACCGCTCGACATGCCCAGCTGGACCACCAGCTACGTACAGCGCCGCTACGGCGTGGCGGATCCGGATGCAGTCAAGGCCTGGCAGGTACTGCTGCAGACTGCGTACGACATACGCGTAGATAACGTGGTCTTCAATAGTGAGCGCGATGCACCGCAGGAATCGCTGTTTGCGGCTCTTCCTAGCCTCACAGCGAACCGAGTATCCAACTGGTCTCCTGAAGCCATGCGCTACGACGCCACAGCCTTCAAGCGCGCGCTGCCGGCGCTGCTGCGAGCTGCGCCGAAGCTGCGCAACCAGTCGTACGATCTGGTCGATGTGGCGCGACAAACGCTCGCCAATGAAAGTCGAGTGCTCTTGCCGCAGATCAAGGACGCGTATGACTCGAAAAATCGCCCGCTGTTCGAGGCTTTGACGCATCGTTGGCTGAAACTGATGGAGCTGCAGGATCAACTGCTCGCCACCGACCGATCGTTCCTGGTAGGCACCTGGCTTGGCTTTGTCGCGCGCTGGGCGTCGACGCCAGCGGAGCTTGCACGTCTCAACTATGACGCTCGCTCAATCCTCACGACCTGGGGCGACCGTAGGGCCAGCGACGTCGCCCATCTGCATGACTATGGCAACAAGGATTGGGCCGGTTTGACACTGGACTATTACCGTGTCCGCTGGGCGACTTACTTTCATTCGCTCGACAACGAGCTGCGCACCGGTCAGCCCGCGGTACCGATCGACTGGTTCGCGTTGGGGGAAGCCTGGAACCGCGGCACACAGCACTACCCCGATCAGCCACACGGCGAAGCCCGCCACATTGCAGCGCGCATAGCACAAGTGCTTGGCATTCCCCCACAACACCCAACCAGCCACACCGTCCCGACGCCGCACTGATCATTCATCGATTTGTCGGCTACGCCTGCTGCCTGAGCGCGCGACCTGGGGGGTTGTCGATCTGCCACCCGAGTTGCATCCCGACTCCCCAGATCGTCATATCGGGAGTCATATTGTTTGGTTCTATAACGTTAAGGGCGGACCGCGCCGGCGGCGACGGCCGTACCGAGAACTGGGACATGATTGGAATCACGGCAAACGTTGGCCGAGAGGTCAGTCGGCACGACCGTGCTCGCCATTCTCGCCAAGAAGCGGCGCAGCTGAGCCGTCACCGGAGCCTGCTCCCCAGAGCTTGCATGCCGAGTGAACTTGACACGCAGTAATCGTGCCGCAAACGTCCGACGCCAGTGTTCCTGAGTTTCGCGGATTATTCAGCGGAACTCGAATAGCCGTCGCGAACTGTGAGTGTCAGGTCGCTCGCTGTCGGCCATGAGCCGTCTTGCGCGGGCGCAGCTAGCTTGTCCGAAACCGGTCAGTCAACCGCGACAGGCTAACCGCCGGTGACCTGACCAGCGAATGTGTTTGTGAGGTGTGAGGCGCCCTTGAAATCGGCTGGCGAGATACCGTTACGGCCAAACCCTTTACGATAGGCTCCCGGTGCCGAGCCCACAGCCTTGCGAAATGCACGTGCAAATGAGGCCACGTCCTTATAGCCTAGCGATTGGGCGATCTGCTTCTGCGAGGTGTCTCCTCCTTCCAGGAGCTCGCGGGCTCGCGCAGTGCGAACGGCCCGACAATACTCGATTGGGGTCATGCCCGTTGCACTCGCGAACCGCCGCAGCAGCGTGCGCCGTTCCAGCCCAGCAGCGGTCGCCAAGGCCGAAAGGGAGACGCCTCCTCCGTCCCTCATGTGCACCCACTCCTGAGCCTTCAACACGGCTCTATCTCTGTGCGTCTGAGGAGGAGCAAAGCCGGTGAAATAGCGTGCGTCACCCGCCGCTGAACCGGAAAGAACAAATCGGGCCGTCTCCGCCCTCATATCCGGGCCAAGAATCCTGTTAACGAGAAACAGGCCAAGATCGACCCATGCGAGAAATCCGCCCGCAGTAACGATGTCGCCATGATCAATAATGCGCCGATTCACATCGACCACGATTTGCGGAAAACGTTTCGAGAGAACCTGTGCGCAAATCTGATGGGTGGCAACCGACTTTCCATCGACGAGACCGGTTTCGGCGAGGATGAAGGCCCCCGAGCACAGTGAAACCAACGTGGCACCGACGGCATGGCGATTACGGATCCAGGACACTACGCCGGCCGGGACGTCAGGATCCGGAAGGTCCACCATGGTCGGGGGGATGATCAAGGTCCGGGGCTTTGGGCTGCCGCGCGGAGCGCTGTCAAAGACGCAAGAAAGATTCGCGTCGCCGCTATGGAGCGGTCGCCAATGCGTGACACGAAGTGCGCTCTGGCCAGATCGCTGTTGATCACGCGCAATCCTGGAAGCGACGCCGAACAAGTCGGTAAGGCCCAAGATGCAGGCTACCTGCGCGCCAGGATAATGCACGATGCCAATTTCGTATGCAGTAGTTGCGGACATGGCATTGTCCCTCCCGGTCAAAACTTTGACGCTTCCGGCAATTGAAACGTCCGCGCGAGCGGGGCAGCTTAGCGACATCAGCGAATACTGTCACCTGCTCAATTGGGGCCGGATTGTTGGCACGTGCACGCTCGGACGTACGCCTTTGGGTCGTTTTGTTGGCCGTATGAATGGAGGAATTAGAATGACCAAGGCCTCGAACGTAATCCTCGTACACGGAGCGTGGGCAGACGGCTCATCGTGGTCCAAAGTGATACCGCTTCTGCTCGACGGCGGGCTTCGCGTGACTGCAGTGCAACTCCCGCTGACATCTCTGAATGACGATGTGGCGACGGTGACGCGTGCGATTGCGCTTGAAGACGGTCCGATCATCCTGGTGGGCCACTCTTATGGAGGCGTTGTCATCACGCAAGCCGGTGGTGATCCCAAAGTGGCGGGGCTTGTTTACATCGCCGCGTTCGCGCCCGATGTGGGCCAATCGGTGGGCTCCCTCGGCGCGGGCGTCGAACCGGCGCCTATGGGATCAGAGGTCCGGCCCGACTCACAGGGTTTCTTGAAGCTAACCGAATCGGGCGTGAAGAACGACTTCGCCCAGGATCTGACCCCTACCGAAAAGGCCATCTTGTTTGCGGCGCAAGCGCCAACGGCTGCGGCCGCATTTGGCGCAAACGTTTCGGTGGCGTCGTGGAAAGACAAGCCGAGCTGGTATCTCGTTGCAACGGCGGACCGCGCCATACCACCAAGCCTGGAAAGAGCAATGGCCAAAGCCATTAACGCCAAGACGGTCGAGATCGCATCGAGCCATGTCGCGATGCTGGCGCGCCCGAAAGAGGCAGCGAATCTGATCTTGGAAGCGGCTGGCCGTGCCTCGCCATCGAATGTGGGACTGAAGACCGCCTGACGCGCTTCGCCAGCCTCCTGCGTGCTTTCCTCACGCCTCGCGAAACCGAAGAGAGCCCCGAAATCCAGCCAGGCGAAGGAAATGAAGATGGTGGCGCCACGGGTGTTGCCGAAACTGACGATAGAACATCGTGCCCTGGAATGCGCTCGACCCTTTGAAGAGGTTCATAGGACGCTGGTCGACTCGCTACCAGCGTTGAAGCCGGAACTGTCGGAAATCCTGACTCGAGGCGAGAAGGATAAGGCGGAGAGCGCACGTCGCGATGGGCCGAAGCCATGGCTGTTTCTCGTGCGAAACCACGGCGAATTGACTGCCGCAGACGGGCTGAAATCGAAAGCGATGCAGTACGAGATCGGCAATCCCCTCACAGCCGAACGGACGACCCGACATGTACTGGCGGCCGGTATCTATGCGCCATTAAGGGTCGTTCTTTACGAAGACGCCTCGGGCCGCGCGATCTTTGAGTACGACCGCCCGTCATCGCTGTTTGAGCAATTCGAGGATGCGCGAGTGACTCAGGTCGGTCGGGAGTTGGATGCCGAACTGGAGACTATCTTGCAGCTGCCAGCGGCGGATGACACACACCATGAAGAGGAGAAAATCAGTTTCCCCCCGCACCGTATGGTGGTCGAAGCAAAGAGTACGACTCATGACGGGGTTAGAGGCACATCTCAGGGTCATCGAGTAAACGTCTACATTCGTGCTATCACACTCTATCGAGGTTGAAACAAGGAGTCCGAGTGGTGGCTGAGTCAGTTGGGCCCTTGCGGGTTGTTGACGAAACGCCTGCGTACTGGCGGGTTATTTTCGACTATCCGCCTTTCAACGTTGCAGACGGAGCGATGTTCCAAGCTCTGCAAGACCTGCTCGCACGCATAAACGTCGATCCAGGCTTGCGCGTAGTCGTGTTTGAGAGCGCGAACCGTGATTTCTACCTCAGTCACTTTGACTTAACGGGCAAGCTGGGCAACGTCATGACGGCCGTCGGCCCCTCAGGTCTTCCTGTCCTCGCGGATACGTTTGTGCGTATCACCCGATCTCCAGTGGTTAGTATCGCGAAGATTCGCGGCTGTGTTCGAGGCGCGTGCAGCGAGTTTGTGCTCGCTTGCGACATGCGGTTTGCGTCGCGCGAAAACACGCGCCTGGGTCAACCCGAAGTTGGAGTCGGATTGCATCCCGGGGGCGGTGGAACGGAACGTCTCCCACATTTGGTGGGTCGCGGTCGCGCGCTGGAAATCATTCTCGGGGCGAATGACTTTGATGGCGATACCGCGGAACGATACGGGTACGTAAATCGCGCGCTGCCAGACACGGAGCTGGACGTATTCGTCGACACGCTCGCTCGACGGATTGCTTCCTTCGACCGGCGTGCCGTGGCGGCGGCGAAGAATCTCGTCAACCAAGTCTCACTGCCGTCCGCCGACCGGCTTCTAGACGCACTCAATTCCTTCCAGACCGCGCTGACGTGGAACGAAACGCAGCAGCGAATCGAGGCTCTGTTAAAGCGCGGTCTACAACGGGACACGGACTTCGAGCGTCGCTGGCCTGAAGTGCTCAGCACGCTTGTTGAACTTGGTGGCAATACCCGGCGCCGCGATCGCTAATGCCGCCGAGCGGTCGGCACAAGCAAAAGCTGATAACCGACTATTTTTGCGGCATGAAGCGCTCAGACTTCCCCAAAACCGGTCGCTCGCGAACGTCGCATATGGGTCGAGGCTGTGTGAAAACTCACTCTGCTCGCCGCGTAGGATCACGTAGCACGCGAATTGGGTTTAAAAATCGCCCGAAATTGCATCTACGTGACTGAAATTAACACGCAAAAAAATGTCCGCTCTGCGCGTTCTGAATGACTCCTTTGTAGCAGGCTCAGCGTCGCTTCGGGGTCAAACTCGGACATCGCTTTTATCCGACTGAGGCTTGGTCTACCGGCGGATTGTTGGACTCCAACGGCGCAGTGATCTTTTCGGGTACACGCGTACGTTGCATCGATCCATTGAGAGCGCAGTTCTTAGCTGGCATCTTGCCCCCGGCACGCGCGCGGCGTATGTTCGCCGCCAAAAGTGCACACAGGGAGACAAAGAGATGAACAAAGATCTCGTGCAGACGGCTTGCGTAGTTTCGCTAGCGTTGGTTGTGTTTGCAGTTCCAAGTATGAGCAAGGAAAAGCAGGCCGGCGGTTCGGCGCACAAGATCCTTCATTCCGGCGATCTGAAATGGACTCCAATCATCAAAGGTTGCGAAATCGCGGTGGTCGAGGGGAATCTGGATGCGGAGGGCGAGCCTTTCGTCGCGCGCTTTCATTGCTCGGACGGGGCTAAGACTCCTCCGCATTGGCACCCGACCGATGAGAACATCACTGTTCTTAGGGGCGTATTTCTCGTCGGAACGGGCGAATCGTTCGACGAGTCAAAACTACAAACAATGAATTTCGGCAACTTCATGCTAATGCCAAAAGAAATGCGGCACTTCGGAATGGCGAAGGGTGACTTAATTCTGCAGGTGCATGGAATAGGCCCGTTCAAAGTGAACTGGGTGAATCCATCCGAGGTGCAGCCGCCGGATGGACCGGCTGCCGCGGCGCCAAAGCCGTAGGCGTTCGCGGCCCCACTTCTGATCTTAGGCCAGGCGCAGCTCACAGCGGAGCGCATGGATACAACGGCCGAGGTGTTTCTCGACAAGCTGGGCACCTGCTACGTTATCCGGCATGACCCGCACTGCTAAGGCAAGTTAGCTCGCAACACGTAGCACCATGGACGATCGGCCGCGGTACTGGTTCGGAGCGAAAGTTGGCTTGGGCTATAGGCCGCCGCTGGGCTGGCGAGGTTGGGTGGCCATCGCAGTCTGGATGACAGTGTGGCTCGCCGCCACTCCGTTCATGAATTCGCAGGAACATCCGTTTCAGAGCCTTGCCTTCTTTTTCGGGTGGATTGCGGTGCTGCTTGGTGTGACTAAGTGGAAGGGCGAGCCTTGACGCGGGCGCTGCGAGAGAGCATGCGCGCGCGCCGCCAATCGAGCCGCGTCGTACGGCCGCATACCGACCCAGCGAACGTAAGCTCTCGTTAGATCGGTTGCATCAATGACCAAAACCACCTCGAATATCCGTTTCAAAGCAAAACTCTTGCGACCAGCAGAATCTCCGAAGGGAAGCTCGTGGACCTTTCTTATCCTGTCAAAGGACGCCAGTGCGAAGCTCCCCACGCGGGGTATGACGACAGTGGAAGGCATCATCAATGGCCATCCCTTTCGGGCGACGCTTGAGCCAGACGGCCAAAAGAGCCATTGGCTTAAAGTGAACAAGAAGCTCCGCGAGGCTGCAGGCGCAGAGGTAGGCGACGTCGTTCCGCTAGAGATCCTGTCAGTTGGAAAGGAACCGGAACTCCGGGTTCCGGTAGACCTGCGCAAAGCTCTTGCGGTCGCCCCGGAGGTGCGGGCGGTGTGGTCGGACCTCACGCCTACTGCTCGCAGAGACTGGATCCACTGGATTACGTCCGCCAAGCGGTCAGAGACTCGCGCGCGTCGGATCCACAATGCCTGCGAAATGCTCGCTGCTGGAAAGCGACGCGTGTGCTGCTTTGATCGGTCTGGATTCTATAGTAAGAGTTTCGGCGCTCCCAAGGCGGCGGATTAGACGACGCCTAGACCGCTACGCGCGACATCCGTATTTCAAATGTCGCCTGCCTGTGTCGCGGGGACGCCTTCAGGAGGTGCAGAAGAACATGCCGACCAGGATCGCGGCGATGCAGCCCCACTGCAGCAGCCTTATCCGCTCGCGCAGCACGAGCGCCGCGAAGGCGAGCGTGACAAGCGGGTAGGCGCCGGTCAGCGGCGTCACGATCGAGATCTTGCCGTAGCGACTCGCGATCAACACGGCAAGGTCGCCCGACGCCATCATCCCCATCGGCAGGAACGAGCGCGTCCACTCGATCACGGAGTGCGTGC
>Ga0210394_10003546_pt1 | contig 19384 bp, 17 predicted proteins | sample IncBWC12MmetaG_FD_160121 | JGI IMG/M metagenome (GOLD analysis project Ga0210394, IMG submission 160121) | Forest soil microbial communities from Barre Woods Harvard Forest LTER site, Petersham, Massachusetts, United States - Inc-BW-C-12-M | ecosystem: Environmental > Terrestrial > Soil >...
ATGCTTGCAAGATTGCGCAACAACATAGCGGTCGGCCGGGTCAGCATTTCCCCGGTGGAGATGACTGGAAATTCCATGGGCACGCCCCCGGCTTCCAGAATCCCTTCCCGAACGTGTTGGGCGATGATTCGAAAGTGGGAGTTGCAAGGAGTCAGTTCGGACCAGGTATTGCAGATGCCGATTACGGGCCGACCGTCGAAATGGTCGGTGGGAACGCTGTTGCTTCGCAGCCAGCCGCGGTGTTCTGCGGCTAAGGGTCCGCGAGCAAACCACGCTTGCGACCGCCTCCCGGTCTTTTCGTCTTTTGCCATCCGGTGTCTCCGCTCTCGCTGGGCCGTTCCGGATTGTGATGATGATCGAATTGATGGGCAGAGGCTTTGCACCGATTGCTGCGGCTTTGTCATTTGTTGCTGACAGGCCAAAATTACGGCTGCCCCATAGGGGCGCCCCGAACGGTCTGTGCACGACGCTCAAGGACGAGGTGAACGCTGATCCTGCTCACCTTCATCGAGCGCAAGGATGCCCAGAGGGCCGCATAGGTCCCGCAAGCGTTCGTCGAGGCGGAGTTCAGGTTCGAGTGATAAAAGTCGTTACAGGGCTTTTGTGGCCGTCGTCTTTGGAGAATTTGGTCTAATTTTTTAGGTGACGGCTATCCGGTCGTCACCTGATTGATTCCTGCGTGTCTCCATTGTCAGCAATAAATGACAAAATGGCAGCAACCGGTGCAAAGGCACGGCCCAAGAACTCGATCATCTTTTTGCACCTGCGACTGGCATGAGCGATCTGGCGATGTCACCGCTTCCAGGCACTCGGCGTAGATTGAAAATATCCAATGCCGGCCCGGCAGCTCGCCGCGCTCGGACATTCCGGATTGAAGAGGGCGACAGATGTCAATCGAGGAGCGTGACGTGATGTTCAAGAGCGGCAAGCCTTCGCCGCCACCTGGCTCACGATCGTTGTGAACCCGACGGTGAGCGCTACGCTTGATCTCTCGCATCGCCTGCTCACTTTGCGGTCGAGACATCAGCATCTGGCCAGGAGGTTTTTGGATTCATGAAGATCGTCGGCTTCAACACGAAGGAAGGATTACGCCTCGGCGTGGTAGAAGGCGAAGAGGTGATCGACCTGCAGGCGGTCGACCGGAACGTGCCAAGCGACCTTGGCGAATGGCTCCGGCGCAACAACGGCAATTTAACACCGATCAAGGCCCTGGCTGAACGCGCGCCGTCTAACGCCCGGCGGCCGCTCAAGGGGGTCGCCTATGCATTGCCGGTTGCACGGCCCGGCAAGGTCATCTGCCTCGGCGTCAACTACCTCGAGCACGTCAAGGAGGCGCTCCATCGCGACAATGCCGAGAAATTTCCGACCATTTTCATGCGGTGCCAGACCTCGTTGCTCCCGCACAACCAAACCATCGTCCGCCCGTCGGCAAGCCAGACGCTCGACTACGAAGCCGAGATGGTTGTCGTCATCGGCAAACGCGCAAAGCATCTCGACGTGTCCAATGCAACATCATGCATCGCCGGCTATTCGTGCTGCAACGAAGGTTCAATTCGGGAATTCCAAGGCAAGACAACGCAATGGGACATGGGAAAGAACTTTGACAGCACGGGTTCCTTCGGTCCCTGGATGGTAACGGCAGACGAACTGCCGCCCGGCGGCAAGGGGCTGAAAATTCAGGCACGGCTGAACGGGCAGGTCATGCAGTCGGACAACACGGGGAACATGATTTTCCCCGTGGCCGAGGCCATTGCCTACATCACCCAGGGCATGACGCTGGAGCCGGGCGATATCATCATGAGCGGCACGCCCTCGGGGGTCGGGTTGGCGCGCAAGCCTCCGGTCTGGATGAAAAACGGCGACGTCTGCGAGATCGATATAGAGGGCATCGGCGTGCTGTCAAATCCGATCGCAGACGAGACGGGCTAAAGCATCCGCTTCGCTGATCTTCGTGCTGGACGGTGTAGCGGGCTCGGAAATCTACAAAGACAATTGCGCGGACTGCCACAAGGATTCCGAGAGGAACGAAGGTCATGGTAACAAAATCGACTACACACCATCGATGTGTGGCGAACGGCATCAAGTTCCACTATGCCGAGGCTGGTGAGGGGCCGCCGGTCGTCCTCCTGCATGGTTTTCCCGAGACCTCTTATGCTTGGCGGCATCAGATCGAGGCGTTGAAGACGCGCTACCGGCTGATCGTGCCGGACCTGCGTGGGTACGGCGCGACTGACAAGGCGCCCTCGGGCTACGACAAGCGCACCATGGCGAACGACATTCGCGCCCTGATGTCCAACCTCGGCATCGAGCGGGCGGCGATCGTCGCCCACGATCGCGGAGCGCGGGTCGGCTTGCGGCTCGCCAAGGATCATCCCGATGCCGTGGCCCGCTTCGCGGCGCTGGATAACATTCCGACGCGTTTGCTCTTTGGGATGATGAACGCCCGGGTTGCGCAGGCAAGTTGGTTCTTCTTGTTCCAGGGCGTCCGAGATTTGCCCGAAGCACTCATCCAGGGCCGGGAGGAAATCTGGCTTCGCTATATCCTGACCAGTTGGACCTATGACCCGGGGGCACTCAGCGATGCCGACATCGCCGCCTATGTCCACGCCTATGCGCAACCGGGCGGGCTGCGCGGTGCGTTCGAGGACTATCGGGCCTGGCGAGAGGACATCGCGCAGGATGAAGAGGACAAGAACGTCAAGCTTCGCTGCCCTACCCTCGCCCTGTGGGGAAGTGAGTTCGAGGCGGCAAAGATGGTCGACATGGCCGAGCTCTGGCGCGGCCTTGCGGACGACCTAACCACGGCGCCGATTGCCTGGGCTGGACACCTCCCGCACGAGGAGCGGCCGGCAGAGGTTAACGCGGCGCTCGAGTCCTTCCTGGCACCGTGGCAAGGCTGACGGCAGACGCGGATCGCACGAGACCGGAGCGCGGCCCGCACTTGGCGCCCTACTAACACCGCGCGTCCGTCATTGCACTCACAAACGCCCGGAATTTCGGAATGACAAAAACCTCAACTCTCAACAGACGCGATCTGCTTCTCGGTGCGACACCCGCCGCGACCGTGATGATTCTGGGGGCCACGACCGCTGACGGCACGATCGCTGAAGCAGCAACGCCTGCCGCGAATTATGTGCCGGCCTTCTTCAGTCCTGCCGAGTGGCGTTTCATAAACGCCGCGGTCGGCCGTCTCATTCCGAGTGATGGGCCCGGGCCTGGCGGCCTGGACACCGGCGTGCCGGAATTCATAGATCGGCAAATGGAATTGCCGTACGGACACGGCGCCTACCTTTATTTGCAAGGGCCGTTTCAACCCGACGCGCCGGTCACCCTTGGTTATCAACTGCGCTACACGCCGCGCGAATTGTACCGGTCCGGCATAGCCGCTGCGAACAACGCGTGCGAGGCCGTCACGGGCAAAGTCTTTGCGGACCTCACATCCGACGAGCAAGATCGCTTTCTTAGATCTCTTGAGAAGAATGAAGTTCAAATTTCCGGTCCGCCGGCCGCGGCGTTTTTCGCGCAATTGTTAGAGAATGCGCACGAGGGCTACTTTGCCGATCCGCTTTACGGCGGCAATCGCGGCATGGCCGCCTGGAAGTGGATCGGCTTTCCCGGGGCACGCGCCGACTTCACCGACTGGATCGATCAGGCCGGGCAGACCTACCCTTATGGACCCGTTGCCATCAGCGGCGCGAGCAACTGATGGCGGATCGGAAAAAGCACGCCGATGCCGTCATCGTCGGTTATGGCTGGACCGGCGCCATCATGGCGAAAACGCTGACCGATGCCGGCCTTTCCGTCGTCGCCCTTGAACGCGGTCCGGCGCGCGACACGGCGCCGGATTTCGAGTACCCGCGAATCGCCGACGAGCTGAAATATGCCGTACGCGGCGATCTGTGGCAGCCTCTTGCAAGAGAGACGGTCACAGTCCGTCATAACCTCGACGAAACGGCAGCGCCTTACCGCAAGTATGGTTCATTCGTACTCGGCAATGGCGTCGGCGGCGCGGGCGGTCACTGGAACGGCCAGTTATGGCGGGCGTCCCCGGAAGATCTAAGGCTGCGAAGCCATATCGAGGAGCGATACGGGAAGAGTTTCATTCCCAACGATATGACCATCCAGGACTATCCCGTCACTTTCGAGGAGCTTGAACCTCACTTCGACCACTTCGAGAAAGTCTGCGGCGTGTCCGGGATCGCGGGTAATCTTGGCGGTCAAATCCGCCCCGGCGGAAACCCGTTCGAGGGGCCTCGAAGCGACGAGTTTCCGACGCCGCCATTGCCGCCGATCTACGCAGCGCAGTTGTTCGAGAAGGCGACGGCAGAGCTTGGTTACAAGTCGTTTCCGGTGCCTTCGGCGAATAGTTCGATTGCCTATACGAACCCGTACGGCGTCCGGCTCGGCCCTTGCAATTTGTGCGGCTATTGCGAGCGCTTCGGCTGCTTCCTTTATTCGAAGGCATCGCCACAAACGACGATCCTGCCCATCCTCGCGGATCGGTCGAATCTGGAGGTCCGCACCAGCGCCTATGTCACGCGCATCGTGCGTGACGATACCGGAAAGACGGCGACGGGCGTTCTGTATATCGATGCAGATGGACGGGAAGTCGAGCAGCCGGCCGACATTGTCGTGCTGAGCGCGTTTCAGATGCATAACGTCCGGCTCCTTCTCCTGTCCGGCATCGGAATTCCCTACGATCCAGTCAGCGGCCACGGAATGGTCGGCAAGAATTACGCGTACCAGATGTGCAGTGTAACGGCCGCCTATTTCAGCGACGATGTCGAGATCAATCCCTTCATAGGCGCCGGCAGCGCCGGTCTGCGCGTCGTCGACGAATTCAATTCCGATCACTTCGACCACACCGGTCACGGTTTTATCGGCGGTTCCCTCATTTACGCCGGCGCGACCGGCGGGCGACCGATCGATCAAATGATGATTCCGCCAGATACGCCGAAATGGGGACAGGCATGGAAGGCGGCGGTGCGTAGGCACTATCGCCATTCGGCGCCGATCGGGACGCAAGGCTCGGTGATGTCGTATCGCGACCGCTATCTGTCGCTTGATCCGACCTACAAGGATGCCCACGGCCTGCCGCTGCTTCGGCTGACATTCGATTGGCACGACAACGAATACAAGATGGCCGCCTTCAGCGCCGCTCGAATGGAGGAAATCGTCCGGGCCATGAAACCGGAGCGGCAGGCGACTTTGCTGCTGCGACCGGGCAACCACTATGACGTCCGCATTTACCAGACCACCCACACCACCGGCGGTGCAATCATTGGAACAAATCCTTCGAACAGCGTCATCAATCGCTATTCGCAAAGCTGGGACATCTCAAATCTGTTCGTGATGGGCGCGTCGGCCTTTCCGCAAAACATCGGCTACAACCCGACCGGCTTGCTTGCAGGCCTCGCGTATTTTTCAGCCGCAAAAATCCGCGACACCTATCTCAAATCGCCCGGACCCTTGGTGCCCACATGAGATGGAAGGTCATCATCTCGCTTGCGGGAATCGCCGGGGTCTCCGGTCTGCTCGGGCTGATGGGTGTGGCCTACCTTTCGGATGAAGTCGCAGGAGAGAAGAATCTAGCTACTCTTGAGACCACCCCGGCGTTGATCGCGCGCGGGGAATACCTTGCCAAGCTCGGCGATTGCGCGGCTTGTCACAGCGTGCCCGGAAGGCCCGCGTTTGCCGGTGGCCTGCGGATGGCGATCCCGATCGGGGCTATCTATACGACGAACATCTCTCCCGATCCGGAATATGGGATTGGCCGCTTTAGTCTCGCCGATTTTGACCGCGCGCTGCGCTTTGGCGTCGCGGACGGACATTCGTTTTATCCGGCGATGCCATATCCCTCCTATGCGAACACAAAGCCCGAAGACGTCGCCGCGTTGTATGCGTATTTCAAATATGGGGTAGCGCCGGCCGACGCGCCGAATATCAAGAATGACATACTTTTCCCGCTTTCAATGCGATGGCCGCTGACGTATTGGCGATGGTTTTTTGCGCCGGAGCCAGCGCCCTTTGAAGCCCAAGCGGGAACCGACCCGGTGATCGCCCGCGGTGCGTATTTTGTGGAAGGCCTCGGCCACTGCGGCGAATGTCATACGCCGCGCAATCTCGCATTGCAGGTGAAGGCGCAGACGGCATCCCAGGGACCTGCATTTCTGTCCGGAGCCGTGATCGAAAACTACTTCGCGCCAAGCCTTCGCCATAGAGGACCAGATACGCTTGGCGATTGGAGCGAAAACGACGTCGTTGACTTTCTGATGACGGGTGCGAATCCCCGCGGGATCGCCTTTGGTTCGATGAGTGACGTCATCATCCACAGCACGCAATACATGACCCGTGAAGATGCCGCAGCGACTGCGAGATATCTCAGGACGCTCGGCGAACCGGCGGAGGGGTCGGCCCGATCATTTGCTTATGATGACCAGGAACATCAGGCGCTCAAGCGCGGCGACGCAAGCAAGCCCGGTGCGCTTCTCTATCTTGATAACTGTGCCGCCTGTCATCGTCCCGATGGCCTCGGTTACGATCGAGTATTCCCGAAGTTGGCCGGCAATCCGGTCGTTGAAGCTCCGAATGCCATTTCGTTGGTTTCGATTGTGCTCGCCGGTTCGCAGACACCGCGCACGGCAGACACCCCCGCGCAATTTGCCATGCCCGGTTTTGCGTGGCGCTTGAGCGACGAGGACGTTGCCGACCTAATCAATTTCATCCGGAGCAGTTGGGGAAATTCGGCATCCGCGACGAGCGCCGGCGACGTGGCCCGCGTCCGCAATGCCGTCACTCAGCAGAGGAAATAGTTCGTGTATCCTGTCCTCCTTACTTCGAAGAAACTGTATGGCGTCGACGTTTGGTGGCGCAGGGTGAACGCGACTCTGGCCTTCTTATCTCTCGGTTGTATCTCTTTGACCGCCTGCTCCGCCGGTGGTGCCCCGTCATTCACTGTCTTCGGCGCGTTCTTCCCGGCGTGGCTATTGTGCGGGCTGATCGGGGTCGCCAGCACGGCTACCGTGCGCGCTGCCTTTGTCGCTACAGGGCTTTCCAACGTCATTCCGCGTCAGCTTCTCGTTTGCTCGGCGGCTGGTGTCATTGCTGCAACGCTCACCTGGCTCATCTGGTTTGGGCGGTGAGTATGGAGGCGGCCGGAAAATCACATGTCACGTCTCGCGGCAGACTGATCGCGTTTGCGATCGTCGTGCTGGCCTTGGTGCTCGCGCTTTACGCGCTTCATGAAAGTGCCGTTCGTCCGACTTCGAGCGACAGTTCGATCGACGCAGATGTCGTCCATGTCGCAGCCGCGGTTGCCGGCCGTGTTCTGGAAATCCCTGTCTCCGAGAACTCGCGCGTGGCCGAAGGCGATCTTCTCTTTCAGATCGACCCCGTTCCTTACCGCTTCGCGGTGGCCCAAGCCGAAGCCGACCTGAGTATCGCCGAAGCACAGCTCGATACGCGGCGGCGCGTTCTTGCCACCCAGCGTTCGGCGGCGGTGATAGCGGGACAAACGACGAAGACCGCGCAGGAGAATCACGAGCTTGCGGCTCGCACGCTCGAGAGACTTCGTCCGCTTGCGGCTGATGGCTTCGTGCCAAAGCAACAGTTTGATCAAGCCGAAGTGACAGAGCACGACACGGCGACGGCGCTAAGCCAAGCGCAAGTCCAGGAAGCCGCTGCAATCGAAGCGATTGATACGGACATTGCGGCCGAAGCAGCGGTAAACGCAAGGAAAGCGGCTCTCGGCATCGCGCAGCGCCAGCTCGACGACACGACGGTGCGCGCGACGCATAACGGGCTCGTGGCTGGCCTAACGATCTCCACCGGCGAGTTTGTCGCTCCGGGCCAGTCTCTGTTCACGCTGATCAACACGGACGAGTGGTTTGCCGTAGCCAATTTCCGTGAAACGGATTTGTACGCGATAGCGATCGGCGACTGCGCCACGGTCTTTTCAATGATCGACCGCCAAATCCCGATCAAAGGGGCCGTCCAGGGAATTGGCTGGGGCGTGGTGGATCAGGATCGCGTCAACCTTCCGCGCTCGGTTCCTTACGTGGAGCGCTCCCTGAATTGGGTAAGAGTAGCGCAGCGCTTTCCCGTGCGCGTTCGCCTGAAAAAGCCGCCGCCGCAGCTCGTCCATCTCGGCGCGAGCGCGGTGGTTGAGATCAAGCACGGTGCCGAATGCCGCTGAATGGTGCGCGAAATACGCTTGGGGACATCGCCCGGCTTTTGGCGCCGCGGCCGGGCCGGTTCGAATTCACGACGCGACTGGCGCTTATCAGCGCGCTGACGGTACTGGTCGCCGAAATATATCAGACACCGGAGCCGGCCCTACCGGCATACATCGTATTCTTCCTCAACCGCGAAGACCGGATGACCAGCCTGATCATGAACGCCGTTCTAGTGGTGGTGACGACCTTGATCATCAGCCTCGTCCTCGTCGTCGCGATGGTGGTGGCCGACGATCGGATGTGGCGCTTCGTCAGCATAGCCGTACTTTCGTTTGGTTTCCTCTTCCTGGCTTCCGCGAGCAAGCTGCGCCCGATCGGCAGCACCCTTGCGCTCATCGCGGGCTACGCGCTCGACCAGTTGGGAACTATTCAACTCGGCGAGGAGGCCACGCGCGGCCTGCTCTACGCTTGGCTGTTCGTCGGTATTCCAGCCGGCGTCTCCATTGTTGTGAACTTCCTCCTTGCGCCGCCGCCGCGTCGTCTCGCCGAACGCGCGATTGCGCTGCGGCTGGAACTTTCGGCGGCCATGCTCACTGCGCCGGATGAGCGTGTCCGCCACCGATTCAAGGAATGTATGCGGGAAGGCGCGGTGGAAATTCAAAAATGGCTCAAGCTGGCGGATCACGAGAAAACGTCACCTCCCGGAGACATCGCGGCGCTTCGGCAGGCCGCTGGGTCGACCGTCGTTCTGCTTTCGGCGATCGATGTGATGGAATGCAATCCGGAGGCGGTGCTTCCTGCCGCGGTGCGCGAAAATCTGGCGCGGACACTGGACGAGATGGCTGGCATTCTAGCGACCGGTGGCTACCCGGTCGCGATCGTCTGGGAGGCGCCGGATCTCGATCATCCGCTCACACCGCTCGCCGCCGGCATCCTCAGCGACATCAAGGATGCCGTCGTTCGGTTTACCGAACCGCCGAGCCCTGATGCGTCACTGGAAGAAAAGCCTAAAGAGGCGAAAGGATTTTTCGAAGAAGATGCCTTCACCAATCCCGATCACATGCATTATGCGTTGAAGACAACGGCCGCAGCGATGTTCTGCTATGTGCTCTATTCGCTGCTCGACTGGCCGGGAATCCACACTGCCTTCCTCACCTGTTACATCGTTTCGCTCGGCACGACGGCTGAGACGGTCGAGAAGCTCACGCTTCGTATCCTCGGTTGCCTTGTCGGGGCAGCGGCCGGCTACGGGACGATGATCTTCCTGATCCCGTATCTCACCTCGATCAGCGCCCTGATGGCTGTTGTTTTTGCCGGTGCTTGGGCTGCAGGCTATGTCTCCGCCGGGAGCCCGCGCATATCCTATGCCGGCTTCCAGATCACCTTCGCTTTCTTTCTCTGTGTCATTCAGGGACCTTCACCGGCCTTCGACCTCTCCACCGCGCGCGACCGAGTCATCGGCATCCTCCTTGGCAATGTAGTCGTCTACCTGCTGTTCACCAATCTCTGGCCCCTCAGCATCCGCAAGCGCATCGATCCCGCGATCGCATCGCTGTTGCGTTGCCTCGGTGCCATGATGTCAGCAGCGAATTCGTCGGCGCGTCGCGCGCTCGCCTCTCAGGCGCAAACGGCGCTGGCGGCGATTGAAGCCGATATCGACCTCGCCAGCTACGAGCCGGAAACCATCCGCCCCTCCGAAAACTGGCTCGCCACACGGCGCAAGACCGCGCGAGAGATCGGCGCAATCGAGGGAACTCTGCTGTTGAGCGCGGATCAGGACGCTACGACCTCTGCGCACATCGCCAAACGGCTGGCAACTTTGGCTGACCGGTTCGCCACTGCCGGCATCCACCCGTCTGCGCGCAGCGAAGAACCACAAATGGAGTGGAGCACGATGCCCCTGTTCCGAATAGTCGATGCCGGTCTGCGGAGACTGGAAGAAGCGCCTAACTGAGAAGTGAAAAAGGAAGGGACGGCAAAGTATGCGCCGGCCTATTGTGTCGATTGCCTTCGTGCTCCTGTCGCTTCCGCTCGCCGGTTGTGCGACCTCGGCTCTCGATATGGCGCCCGACCGCCCCGACGCTCCGTGGACGGCCGCTACGGGTCCGGACGGAGAAATCGTCGCCGGCGAACGCGTTTCGCCGGAGCAGCCGCACGACACCACCTATGTTCTTCCCTCCAACCGCAACGTGGCGGGGAGTCCGCCGCCGGCATCCGATCTCGAACGCCGTCGTCCCTACACGCTGCCGGAATTGATCGACATCGCTCAGTCGACTAATCCGGCGACCCGCAACGCATGGAACGACGCCCGCAATGCCGCGCTCGCGGCGGGAATCGCCGAGAGCACCTTTCTTCCCTTGGTGTCAGCCGGCATCGTCGAAGGGTATCAAACAAGCCACAATGAGACGTCCGCACTCGGCACCAGCATGACAAACGACGTTACTGCCAAGGGCAACATATCCGTCGTTTCGATCCAATGGCTGCTGTTCGATTTCGGGGAACGCTCGGCGCTGGTGGACGTGGCAAAACAGGGATCGGCCATCTCCAACATCGCGTTCACCGCCGCTCATCAACAAGTAATCTACAATGTCAGTCTGGCCTTCTACGCGAATGCGGCGGCGCGCGCGCGCCGTGCGTCGGCAGTCGAGTCCTTGAGAGACGCCGAAGAGGTCCAGACTGCGGCGCAAAACCGATACAAGCAAGGGATCGGAACAGTGGTCGAAGTCGCGCAGGCCCGGCAAGCTGCTGCGGCGGCCCGGCTGGAAAGGGTTCAGGCCGAAGGTGCCGCCCAGAACGCGTATTTGGCCTTGGTTTCGGCAATGGGCATTTCCCCGATGACGAGACTGATGATCACCGATATTTCCCGGCGCAAGCTGTCGGCATCCATGACAGTGCCGGTCGAGCGTATCGTGTCCGCGGCGCTGGCGCGGCGGCCTGATGTTCTCAGCGGATACGCCGCCCAGCAGGCGAGCCTCGCCAACCTTCGAGCCGCGCAGGCTGAATTTTTTCCAAAAATATTTCTCGCGGCAACCGGCACCCGCTTGTCGGGAGGCCTGAATGTCACGGCCATTCCGGGAATCGGCCAGCAAGTACCGATCGTCAATCTGCCGGCAAATCAAGTCGGCGTGTCGGAAACTCAGCTCGGTGCTACCGCTCTCATCGGCGCGACCGTCCCACTGTACGACGGCGGATCGCGCGCCGCGTTGCTGGAGCAGGCCCGCGACAAGGTCGACAAAGCGGGGACGACGTTGACGCAGATCAGGAACGAGGCAGTTCGTCAAATTGTCGTGGCCGGAAATACCCTCAAAACAAGCCTGTCCGCGTATACCGCTGCCACAGCACTGGCTTCGGCGGCGCAGACAACATTTAACGCCGCACTGGTAGCTTATCGCAACGGTGTCGGATCGATATCGGACGTCACGACCGCCGAGCGCCAACTGTTGGCGGCGAAGAATGCCGCGACAGATGCTTACAGCACGGCTTTTTCGGCGGCTGCCACGCTGGCGTTGTCCACGGGCACGCTTGGTTCGGCGCCGTCCGAGTTGATAATCCGCCCATGATGCCGATCACCCCTCAACCAGCGCTCCGGCCGCCCATTGTGATGGTAGCTTCCTGTAAATACAAAGCCAGCCTGGCGATAAGTTCATGAATGCGTCGGTTATTTCTGCGCTCGCGGCGCTGGCGGGAGCCACAATAGGCGGCTTTACCTCGGTCATAGCTTCGTTGCTCACTCAAAGGTATCAGGCGCGCGCGCAGTGGCTCGTGCAGGAGAAACTCCGGCGTCAAGAACTCTACAAAGAGTTCATCGAGGAGGCATCAAAATGCTATACTCACGCGCTTCAGCACGACAAAGCCGACATTCCAGCTTTGGTCGTGCTTTATACAAAGATCGGCCGAATGCGCGTACTGTCCTCGCCAACGCTCATCAAAAGCGCCGAGACAGTCGGGCACAAGATTCTTGACACCTATCTGGAGCCGGACAGGACCTTCCTCGAGCTGCGCGAGATGGTTAATAGTCACGCGATCGACCTCCTCCGCGATTTTACTGAGGCCTGCCGCAGAGAGCTCGAGACGCTTCGTATCTGAAGCAAACAGCGCAACAGCGATTTTCACAGCCAAGCATGATGAAAGAGGGTCGACCCGGAGACAAAATCCGCTGACGGCAAGGCAAAGAGCGGACAATCGAACGCCACCCGCGCCCGGCCAAACCTCGCTCGCGCCCTGTTGCTCAATTTGCGTGGCGGATCGGGCCTGCCTGCAGAGCATCGCAGTCATAGAATCATGACCGATCGAGACCCTGCGTCTCGATCGCCAGCAAGAAATGACAAAACTGCAGCAAGCGACGCAAAGCCACGGCCCTTCGCTTCGATGAACTTATTCTGTGGGGTCAGGTCGGATCACCCGGGCGCTGACATCTTGGAAGGAGATGCATCATGGCCGTTACAAACAAGCTCCTGGTTGCATCGCTGGCCGCGATTTCGGTCGCCGCATTTGCATCGCAAGCCTCAGCCCAAGAACACAGGACGTCTGTCCCTGGGAAGAACATCGTGCTGGTCCACGGCGCATGGGTGGATGCTTCGGGCTGGAAACAGGTCTACGAAATCCTCATCAAGGACGGCTATGCGTGACCATGGTACAGGAACCGCTCACGTCGCTTGAAGACGACGTCGCCGCGACGAAGCGGATCCTCGACCTCCAGAACGGCCCGTGCATTCTCGTCGCTCACAGCTACGGCGGCTCGATCATCACAGTGGCCGGCATGGACCCGCATGTCGCCGGTCTCGCGTACGTTGCTGCGCACGCCCCCGATGTCGGAGAGGACGAAGGCAACCTCGGAAAGAAAATGCCCAGCGCCACGTCGAAGCAAGAGGGCGCGGTGAAGAAGACCGCCGATGGCTTCACCTTCCTCGACCCGAAAGACTTCTACGATGACTTCGTCGCCGATCTGCCGCGCGCGCAAGCCGAATTCGAATCGCGATCTCAGATCCCGACGGCAGCTAAGGTCTTTACCGCGCCAATTCTGACGGCCGATGGATGAAGGCGCGGTTGGCATGCAGACGGGATCAATAACGACATCCTCGCCATCTTAAAGACGTAACGCGAGGCAGCAAGGCGCATTGAGACTAAATAGTGCGCGCCTAAACCAAGGAGGAGTACTATGGATCGTCGTACTTTCGTCAGCACCGCCGTTGCGGCCGGAGCGAGCTCGCTCCTGGCGCCTGCCGCCTATGCGCAGCCCGCGCAGAAGGCCCGCAACATCGTCCTTGTGCACGGACTTTTTGCCGACGGATCAAGCTGGTCCGAAGTTATTCCGCAATTGCAGGCGGCGGGGCTCAACGTGACCTCCGTGCAAAACCCCCTGACGACGCTACCTGACGCGGTCGCTTCAGCCCTGAGCGTGCTCGCGCGGCAGGACGGGCCGACGGTTCTAGCTGGACATTCGTTTTCCGGGATGATCATCACAGACGCCGGTGTGCACCCGAACGTCTCGGCGGTTGTCTATGTGGCTGCGCGAGCGCCGGATGCTGGCGAAGATTACACAGCCTTGGCCAAGAAGTTTCCTGCGCCGCCTGCGTCGGCCGGCATCATTTTCGATGGCGATGAAGGGCGCCTCAGCGAGGAAGCTTTCCTGCGTGATTTCGCCGGCGACTTGCCGGAAGCGAAGGCAAAAGCGCTCTACGCGGTTCAGTGGCCGTTCCATAAAACCCTGCTCTCCGGCAACACCACACACGCGGCATGGCGGTCGAAGCCGAGCTGGTATGCCGTGTCCACCGAGGATCGGACCATCAACCCGGATCTGCAACGCTTCATGGCCAAACGCATGGGCGCCAAAACGATCGAGGTCAAGTCGAGTCACGTTTCGCTCATCTCTCATCCAGACACGATCGCCAATCTGATCCTCGAAGCAGCCGGACAGACCTAGACCGCGCTTCGGCCCAAATAATGCGGCCAGCGCATCAGCAAAATCGACGGCCGGCGGACGGGATCATCAATCTGGACCTCGAGCGGATGTACTACAAGCGCGCCACAGCCACACGATCGAACTCGAGGGCGCGAGCCACTCCGTCTACGAATTGCGACCGAACGAGGTGGCGGCCGTCATCGAGGCAGCCGCGCAGCATGCTCAAGAATAAGATCATCGTTGAAGGTTTGATCGAGGTTTGCGCGCATCGTCCGGTGCGCCGCCACCAACGTCGATCCCTTAACCGGCATCCGCGACCTCAACATCCCGAAAACGCTGATGCGCGCTCTCGGCCACGGCGATTGCGGGATTTATGCCGAAGTGACTGGAGCCGGCGAGATCGCGGCCGGGGATGAGATCGAGATCGTCTGAGTTCCGCTCATTCTTGCGTAGGCGGGGATCCAAGTTTTCCAGCTGCATTCCGATCGCCGGTTCGCAGCACGGCGGCGCGCCGGAACGTTGCATAATCAGTCATTATGCGAAGCTGGTTTGGGGCGGTCCCTCTCGCCGTCGAGACTAGATGCAACTGCAGGCCCTGCCCGACTTGCTAGGAAATGATGATTTGCTTGCGAGTTCGACTTTTCGAAGTGGGTATGAAATCATACTGTCATACGAAATCTCCTAACCGAACGTGCGCTGACCTTACTGTAAATAATTCCGGGTTTTGAGAGGCACGTTAGGCTACGTATAGCGTCCCATAGCAACGACAGCTACTTAGGCTGACGCTCAACCACGCATTAAGCCAAGCAAACCGGGCATTTTCAGCGCACATACCGGAGCCTCCGGGTAAGTTAGGCAAGCGTGGCTCGTGAGCTACACCGCGACTGGGGGGCTCTCGCCGCTGAGGTACGGGGTAGGGCAGGAAATGCTCCGGCAATGGCAAAAGTGGTGTGGCCCCTTGCGCGTGTCCTCTCTCCGAAAAAAGAAAAAAAAGAATTCCAGAAAACGAAAAACGCAAAACAAAACACAACAAAACTAAAATGCGAAAAGCATCGACTTGAGGCAACCCGGCCGCGACCTTCCTGACGCCAAAACGATATTCTTCCTGCGCAATAACAAATGGGGCGGCTCCTAGCGCATTTTGCCTAAGGAACGAGGAGGCGACGGTGCACGGGAATCAAAATGCGTTCAGAAGGCGTCCAACGGGCGAAGGTAGCTATAATCGAGCCTGGAATTGGCTGAACCGCTGAGCGAGCCGATCCCGGTCCGGGTAGTCCGTCCGGCGTTGGGGCAACCGGATATTGCCACCTGCCAGCGCCTTGAGGCCCTCCAGCATCGGTCCGTCGGTGATCGACAACAGTTGGTCAGCCACGTGAATGCGAAAGTCGGCATCGACGCCGATCAGGTTGGCGTCGAACGCCGCATGATGAATCTTTGACAACGGCAGTCCGTTCGCAACAACCGGCTGTCCGAACTGTTCATCGCGATCTACGATGATATGCGCAGCATCGAGAAGCCTAGGCTCCGGCAATCCGCTGACGGCGCAGCGGCCCCCGTAGGCCGCGAGCACGGCCTCGCGGAAAGTCGCTTGATGTAAGCGTTGCCTGACCAGGCGCAAGCCGTAACGGCGCTCGGGTGCCGAGGGCACCCCGTCGCCGACTTTAACGGTGGCGGGCGGTGCGAAGGCGAGCCGCGCCTTCAAGTCGGCTGCTGACCACTCCGCGATGTAGACTGGCCAGATTGGCGAATACCGCTGCGGTGCCACACCGAGGAAATAAATAACCGGAATTTGCGCTTGCATCGCTTCTCGAAGCCATCGGTTGTCGGCCGCGGCGGGGTCGGTGCCCATAAACGCATAGTCAATAAGATCGTCTCCGCGGGTAATCTGTTCATGCACCTGGCGTTGGTCGTCGTACCATACCTTCCGGCCTGACACCGGAAACACCGTGCGGACACTTAGCAGGTACTGCATTTTGGCAGGTTTGAAGATGCCGCGCTGGGGATTGATGAAAGGGATTCTTTCGTCGTCGACAACGAAGCCTACCCGCAAGTCATCAGCGGTGACGACATCAGCGATACTGACGCGCTTGAGGTGCTCGACAGCAGCAAGCCGAATGCGCGTGTCAGCATCGGACTGTATCATGCAGCCAGTGTAATCCTAACTTCTATGGGAGACTACACGATCACGGCTGTGCTTGCTGGCTATCGTCTGATGCAGTGGTGGAGTATATCGATGAGGGTCTTAGCGCCAGCTCATTCGGCTCATCAATTTTGCCAGGCACAGCCGTGCTTTGTCGAAGAACACGGCACTGCCGTCGGCAAATCCAGCATCAAGCAAAGGCCTTCGACCCTCCGGGGTTTTCCATTTCGCGAGGATCGGCTGAGACACCGTGCCGTTCCACCCAATCCTGCCCAGAGGCGCCCAAACCCATTGTTGCCCGGTTTTGTCCTCGCTCATTCTAGAGAGCGGTTCCTCGTCGGCGTTGAGCGAAATGAAGGCTAGGCTTCCTAACAACTCAAATTCTTCAAAAGCCGAACCGAACTCCTTCGGCAGGAAAATCTCAGAGCCCAACCATCCCTCAAAGATTGCGTGCAAATGATCGCTCAGCGCAGTTTTTCTGTTCTCGCCTTTGCATTCCGGCAACCGTTTCCAAACGTCATTGCCGCCACCCTCCCATACGTCCAAAAAATAGTGCGAGACCAAATTTCCATGATCTCTGTTCCGATCAGGAACCGCCAACCGAAACAACGAATAGATGCGGCCTAATTGGCCCGCCCTCATGAGTCCGAGAGCGTAGGCATACGTGAGAAGGATTGCTGGATAGTAGCGAAGGGCTAGATACCCCGTGAGCCCGCCGAGTGTTTCTTGATCGGCCAACGACGAGATCACCTCTCCTGCGGTCTTGAATTGCTCATTGCTGCCCCATCTTCCAAGTACCGCGAAGATTTTGGCGAGCGGTTCAAATATTGCCTCGTAACGTCCGACGCGTCGAACAAACTCCGCATCGCCCCACGCGCCACTCATCGTAAAGTTTTCAGCGCTTATAAGGTCTAAAGCGCGCGTTAGCTCCTCGCGCACCAGATCATCTAGTTCAATTCGATATTCAGGGCGCGACAGGTATTTCTTGGCAGTAGCGGTGAGGAGCTTGACGCTTCGAGGGTCTGCCCGCTGCAAATCTATTTGGATCGCCACCTTCGCAGCAAGGCTGGTCCAAAAAGCATCAGCATCAGTGATCGGAATGAATCGCCCGGCGCGATGGCGCACAATATCTTCCGCCGTCGATTTGGCGGCGCCTCGAACGGTCCAGAAAAAGGGATATCTCCTACTCGGCGCTCGAGTGATCGCACTTCGCAGTCCGCTATCCCACTCGCCAGACCAGCCGCTGACAATCAAGCCGTACTCGTCAAAAATGCGGTCGAGCAATTGATTAACCTGCGCGGAATAAGTGGCTAGTTCGCTTTCGGTATTTCGAATGCGAGTATCCAAGTAATCACCATGCAACTTGATGACATAGCAGCGGCTGTGGGCGAGAGGAACGGCACCCACCAAGTCATCTTCCGAGCTAATGACAGTCGGCTCAACGCCCGCTTCGCGGATGGCGTTTTCCAAGAGACGGTCAAAGTTGGTAGTTATGATGACTCGAATGAAGCCATCTTTCACGAGCTGGGCAATTGCATGGTGCGCTTTGGTGGGTACCTTGCGATTTTGCTCAATGTCTTCGGGAGTGGCTTCGATATAACGATGCAAAATCGCGCGACGCTCATCCGCCGTCGGGGCGAGAGCGTTCAAAAGATCTGAGTATTCTGGTTCCTTTTTGAACTGACCTCGGTACCAGACAACCCAGTCGGGTTGCTCTGTGACGCCCTGAAGTAGGCCGGTGCGGCGTACCAAGTCGAGCGTAATTTCCCAGCCGGTTGGAATATGAGCTGCGCTAGAGAGGCCCGAACCAACAAGCAAGGCGTACACACCCCGGTTCTCAAAGAGTGAAAACGCTAGCCCCGTTGTGGGATCGATCATGGCCCGTTACCGATCCTCTTTCAGAGAGTAGCTAGTGCTCCGGCCGCCGCCCTCGTCTTTGTGAAGGATGTCCTTTTCGAGAAGTTCGGTAATATCTCTCAAAGCCGTATCATGTGAGCATTTTTCTATCGTGGCCCACTTGGAACTCGTTAGCTTGCCCTCAAAGCCATCAAGTAAACGATTGATGATATCGCGTTGACGTTCATTGAACGCGGTAGCTGCATGTTTTCTCCAAAAGTTCGCCTTCTGTAAGACAGCGGCAAGGGTTTTTTCGGCACCTTCAAAGGCCCCGTTCAAACAAGCCAGGAACCATTTCAACCAAGGCGTGACGTCGAGATTGCCTTTCTGGGTACTCTCAAGAATGTCGTAGTAGGCATTCCGCTCCAGCCGGATTTGTGCGGACATGCTGTAAAAACGCTGCGAGCTGCCTTCCGATCGCGCCAGCGACATATCCGTAATCGCTCGCGCGATGCGGCCGTTGCCGTCGTCGAACGGATGGATGGTAACGAACCACAAATGGGCTAAGGCCGCCTTGATGACGGGGTCGATATCCTCTTTGGCGTTGTACCAATCGAGGAACGCTTTCATTTCATCTTCTAGAAGTGCAGCCGCGGGCGCCTCGTAGTGAATCTTCTCGTGGCCAATAGCCCCCGAGGTCACTTGCATTGGTCCTTTTTCGTCGGTTCGCCACGTGGCGACAATGATTTTGTGCATGCCGCTGCGGCCTGTCGGAAACAGCGCCGCATGCCATCCAAAGAGTCGGTCTTTCGTAAGTTGTTCTGCGAATTTCTGCGTGGCGTCGAGCATCATGTCGACGACGCCCTCTACGTTCCGGTCGGCCGGTGGCAAGCCACCGGCGTCCATTCCCAAGCGCCCGGCGATCGATGAGCGAACCTGGTCGCGGTCGAGGATTTCTCCTTCAATCTCGCTGGACTTAATGACCTCCTCAGTCAGCGTGCTGAGTTCTGCCTCTTGCCGCAACGGAAAGCCTAGGGCTTGCATCCGACCTGCCAGGAGGCCTTGGCGGCGGTGAGCCTCGCTTAGGGCCTTAGCGATTTCCTCTTCAGACCAGCGGACGCGCGGCCACGGCAGCAGTTCATGAATGTAGGTAGCCATTTTTCCCCCTATCTCCTGCGGAGATTATGGGGTCTATTCGCCGCAAATTCAATATTCTCCGCATAATATGCGGTAAAAGAGGGCTATAATCTCCGCAAATGTCGAAAATGACTGACACTTGCGAAACTATCAGTGACATCATATAATTCATATGATGCCAGATGATACTACGCA
>Ga0210394_10003548_pt1 | contig 19378 bp, 16 predicted proteins | sample IncBWC12MmetaG_FD_160121 | JGI IMG/M metagenome (GOLD analysis project Ga0210394, IMG submission 160121) | Forest soil microbial communities from Barre Woods Harvard Forest LTER site, Petersham, Massachusetts, United States - Inc-BW-C-12-M | ecosystem: Environmental > Terrestrial > Soil >...
TGACCACTCCTGAATATTATCCGCTGTCGCTGAACGCGCTGGTCAACGCCTGCAATCAGAAATCGAACCGCGATCCGGTGATGAGTCTTGACGACGACGCCGTCAACGCAGCGCTGCGAAGTCTCGACAAGCAAGGCCTCGCCGGCCGCGCCGACGCCATGGATAACCGCGTCACCAAGTTTGGGCACCGTTTGCAGGAAGCATTCAATTTCGACCGGCGCGAGACGGCTGTCCTGTGCGAATTGCTTTTGCGCGGGCCGCAAACGCCGGGCGAACTGCGCGGCCGCGCCGGGCGCATGCACCCGTTTGAGGATTTGAACCAGGTGCAATCAACGCTGCAACGGTTGATGCAGCGCGAGCCGCCGATGGTGAAGGTGCTGCCGCGCCAGCCCGGCACGAAAGAGGCGCGTTACGCGCACTTGCTGTCCGGTGACGTGCAGACGCAGGCGCCACAATCTGCGACTTCAGCCGCCAGCGTGACGGAGAATTCTGCCGATGGTTCGCGCATCGCGCGTCTGGAAAAGGAAGTCGCGGCGCTGCAGCAGGAGCTTGCCGAAGTGAAGCGGCAGCTCGCGACATTCCGAAAACAGTTCGAGTAGTTGGCCATGGCTGCAAAACATCGCAAGAAAATCGTGCCCTGGGAATCCGGCGCCGCCGAGCGCGAGCCGCCGCAAATGTGCGCGACCACGGGCAAACGCATGTACGAAAACGAAGCCGAAGCGCGAGCCACGGCCGCGCACCAAATGTCCAAGACGACCGCGCCCGCGCAGCTCAAAACCTACCGCTGCCTGTACTGCAACGCATGGCACCTCACCAGCAAGGAAGCATGACGTGGATAAAGGAGAGATTCCTCGCTTCGCGGCCGGACGTGCCACAGAGCGGCACGAAGAAAAAGCGTCCGGCCGCTGCGCTCGGAATGACAGGTTGCAGACTCAGCGACCGCACCGCTAAGGCTGCAGCAGGTTCGGCGGCGGAGGAACTGTTTGCCGCGTATACAGCGGCAGGCTCAGATACGAAGCGGGATCGTACTTCCAGAATTGCGAGACGTGAGGGAATGTGGCGATCACCGTGTTCTGCAGCGCGCCGTTCACGCGCTCGACTTTGCGCACGTAGACGTTTTCGACGGGATTGCCGTACTCATCGAGCTCGACCGGACCGCGCGGCAGATCCGTCGGCTTGACGGTGCGCAGCGCGTGCAGGAAAGCCTCGCGGTCTTCGACGTGACCGTGCACGGCTTCGATGGCCGCGACCATCCACTTCGCGCCGGTGTACATGCTTTCGGCGTAGTAGCTGGGCAGCTTGTTATATTTCTGGCGATAGGCGGCGACGAACGCGCGGTTGGCGGGCGTATCGAGCGCCGCGCTGTAATGCAGCACGGTGATCGCGCCGATGGCCTCGTCGCCCATCGCCGGCAAGACGTGCTCGTCGGTGGTGGTGCCCGCGCCAATCAGCAGGATGCGCTTCTTCAGGCCGAACTCCTGGTACTGGCGCATGAACTGCAGCGCCGAGCGGCCCAGAAACAGCGCGTACACGGCATCGACGTCGCGCGAAACCTGCGCCAGGTACGGCGCGAAGTCGTGCACCGAAACAGGAGTCCATATCTTTTGAGTGACTTTGCCGCCTGCTGCCTCGAACGTGCGCTGGAAACCGCCGACGGATTCCCAGCCGAACGCGTAGTCCAGCGCGATGGTGGCGACTTTGCGGAGCTTGAGTGTGTTGTAGGCGTAGTTGCCGAACGGATGCTCGGGCTGGCTGCCGCTCCAGCCGGTGCGGATGATCCATTTGCCGCGCAGCCGCTGCGTGAGATCGTCGGCGGAAACGACCGGGTAGATCATGGGAATCTGGCTGGACTCGATGTAGGGGGCGAGAGCGTAGCCGGTCGAGGAGAGCAGCGCGCCGGCCATGATATTTACCTGGTCGCGCTCGACGAGCTTGCGCGCTTTGGTGAGCGAATTGGCCGGGATGGCTTCGTCGTCTTCGACGATGAGTTCGATTTTCCTGCCGGCGGCTTGCGAGCCGATTTGCTCGAGGTAAAGGCGCAGGCCGTTCAGGATGTCGCGGCCGTTCTGCGCGTAGGCGCCGGAAAGCGGCGCGACGAACCCGACGCGAATGGGAGCGGCGGAAGCGGAGTCCGGCGCCATCTGGCCGGCTAGCAGGCCCGCAGCAGCGACTGTTGCGGTAAGCACGAAGGTGACAGCGAGGCGTCGAGCTGATTTTCGGTTCATGTTTTCGGGCGACGGTTCGCGCCAAGATTCCACAGACCCTGCGGGGCCCAGAGAATTGTAACAATGTATACCGCGCCGAGTATCAGCAGCCAACGCTGCGTATAGGTGCTGATGACGTTTTTCAGCAGAACGATGGCTCCGGCGCCGATGGCCGGACCGGCAAGAGTGCCCGGGCCTCCCAGGGTGACCATCAGAAAAATTTCCGACGAGGCGGTCAAATCGAGATAAGTCGGCCCGACGAAACCGTTGTAATAGGCCCATACGATGCCGGCGATGCTGGCGAACGCCCCGGCGATCACATAACTCAGGTAGCGATGCAGCCAGGTGTTCACGCCCAGACTCTTCATGCGCGATTCGCTTTCGCGAATTCCCTGGAGCGTGAGGCCAAACGGAGAATGGACGAGCAGCATCAACAGCCCGCCGCAGGCGATGAAGACGACCAGTGTAAGGTAATAGAACGGCAGCGGCGCGCTCCAGGAAACTCCCAGACGGGTTGCCAAGCGCGGAATATCGGAGATGCCGTTGTCGCCGCCAGTCACCGGAATCCAGCGATAGCTGAGTCCCCAGAGGACCATGCCCAGCGCCAGGGTGATCATCAGGAAGTAGACGTCGCGGACGTGCGAAACGAGCAAGCCGAACGCCGCGCCAAGCAGCGTACCGATGACCAACCCCGCGAGCGCACTCACGAGGAAACGAGCGTGATATCGGGTGGAGAACACCGCGACCGCGTAGGCCGCTACGCCAAAAAAGCCCGCGTGGCCGAACGAGGGCATTCCCGTGTAGCCGAGCAGGATGTCCAGGCTCATGGCCAGGACGCCGAAGATGAGAGCTTGCGTCAGCAGGCCGACCCAATAGGAAGTGAGAATCGGCGGAAGGACGGCCAGGCCGACCAGGCCGGCGATCAGGATTCCCAGTTTGCGACGGGAGAGTCGGGTCCGGGCTGTACTTGCAGCCCGGTCAAAGTTAGAACTAGCTTCTCCCATAGAGTCCGGTCGGTTTGAGCGCCAGCACGATGACCATGGGCGCGAAAAGAGTGAAGTAGGAGAGTTCGGGGACGAGCGCCTTGCCGAAATTGTCGATCATGCCGACGATGATGCTGCCGACGACAGCTCCGCGCAGGCTGCCCATGCCCCCGATGATCACGACCACGAAGGCCAGCGGCAGCAGATCGAAATCGATTCCCGGGTATCCGCCGAGGATGGGTCCACCCATCACGCCGCCGAATGCGGCCAGGGCAGCGCCGACGGCGAAGACCAGTCCGCAAAGCAGCGCCACGGGAACGCCTGTGCCGGCGGCCATTTCCGGATCGTCGACGGCGGCGCGCAGTTTCGCGCCGATGAGCGTTTTTCCGTTGAGGATTCCCAGGAGAATGCCGACACCGGCCGCGACCAGAATCACGAACAGGCGATAGACGGGGAAAACGACGTCATGAAATTCGAGCGAGCCCGCGAGCCCGGAAGGATATGCCAATGTGAAGGGATCGCCGCCCCAGATCATCAGGGCGCCGTCACGAAAGAGCAGCGCGAAGCCCATAGTCATCATCATCTCGGGCAAAGGTTGCGAGGCGAAGCGGCGCAGGAAAAATCGCTGCATGGCGAAACCGATGCCGCCGACCACCAGCATGGCGGCGAGCGCACCGAGGAGCAGGCTGTGCGTTCGATTGACTACAGAGAATGCGACGTACACGCCCAGCATGTAGAACGACCCGTGGGCGATATTCACGATGCGCATCACGCCGAATACGAGAGTGAGTCCGCTGGCGATGAGGAAGAGCAGGCCCGCCGAGAACAGACCGTTGAGGGTCTGCGTGATGAGGTAGACCATCTGTGAATGATTCCGGCCGAAGCTACATGCGAGCGAGAGTCAGTGTCAAGGCGATTCAGGGCGTGGGCGGTTGGCCAGGACGCAGGCCCATGCCAAGAGGCCTGAGGAAGGCGCGTTTTAGCGAAGTCGCGCGGACCGCGGTTCCTAGCTTGGCGCGTGAACGATGGCGTTGATCTGCCAGCTCTCGACCCTGGCTTTGTCCTCACCAACAGGGATCACCAGCTCAATTTCATTTTTTTTGTCGTTCCGGCGGCCATTGTAGACCTTGCCGCTATCCAGAACGTGGCAAGAGCCAATGCCGGTTTTCGATACAGTGAAGTTCACCTTCATATCGGCCTGATCGCGCAGCGTCATCGAGCAGATTTTCTGAACCACGAACTTGTCGGTTTTATCGGTGTTCACCACTTCGTAGTGAATTGGATAATCCGCTTCCTTGATGTCATCTGCCCAGACTGGAACGGCCAGAATTTGAGACACAAGCAACACGAGGGCAAGAGAGATTGTTTTCATACATTCTCCTCGGTAAAGCGCGCTCGGCTGGTTATCTAAGGGTACTCCCGAAACTCACGACGTGCCAGATGCGTCCTGGCGGCGGGATTTTGCGCGATCGCGCCAAGCTGGTCGTTGAGGGTCCGGGTGACGTTGCGGTCGATGCTATTTTGCCGACGTGGACCGGCTTTCCGGGAAATCAGCGCCGAGGGAAGTCGGCTCCCACGCGTCCATTTCGCGGCGCAGCACGTCAAGCTTGGTTCGGGCCGTGTCGAGGGCCATTTTGCCCAGAACCAGATGAAGAGGCGCGTCATCGGATTCCACCGCTTTGATGATGGCCTCGCCGGCGCGAACCGGATCCCCGAGCTGTTTTCCGCTGCCGCCGGCGATGCGGTCCACATTGGCCGCGGCGGTTCCGGCGTAGTCCGGGATTTGCAAGGCGGCTTTCTTGAGGGAACGCCCGGCCCAGTCGGTGCGAAACGGGCCCGGCTCGACCACCAACACCTTGATTCCCAGGGGTGCCAGTTCCTTTGCCAGCGCCTCCGAAAGGCCTTCCACGGCAAATTTGGTGGCGTTGTAGTAGCCCACGCCAGGAAAACCAACCAGGCCTCCGATCGAGGAGATGTTCACGATGCTGCCGCGGCGCCGTCGCCGCATGCCGGGCAGGACTTGCCGAATCATTCGGGCCAGGCCGAAAAAGTTGGCTTCAAACATGGCGCGCACTTCGCTCTCGTCGCTCTCCTCGACCGCCCCCAGGTAGCCATATCCGGCGTTATTCACCAGCACGTCGATAGAGCTGAAAGCAGCTTCGGCTTTTCGTACGGCCTCGGCCACTTCAGCGGCGCTGGTGACATCGAGTTGCAGAGGCAGAACTCGGCCCTCATGGCCGGCCGCCAGGTCTCGAATCTTGTTGAGGTCGCGCGCCGTGACGACGGCACGATAGCCGCGGCCTATCACCAGCTTGGCGAGTTCGCGGCCGAAACCGGTGGAACAACCTGTGATGAACCAGACATCTGAGCTATGTGACGGCATCGGTGCACCTCCTTCGTTGGCCTTGTTGGTGACTGTACACGAATGTAAGCGATAAAAGCACCCGTGGCAAAGCCGGAAAGGCGGCTTTCGGAGACGAACCCCACCCTAGCCGAGTGCGATGAAAGTTTGTGATACTGTGGCGGGAAGCGGAGGTGGGAAATGGGCCGAGCGCGCTTGAGAGTACTTTTCGGGACGATTTTCGCGGTGGCTGTTCTGGCAAACGGCTACGCGTTGCTCAGCCGGGCGCTGGCAGAACCGGCGGCGCCGCAAGAGAACGCGAGCGCGGTACTGCGCGGCCGCGCGGCGTACGGCGATTACACAATGGACAGTCCCGGCGTCCGCCGCATGATTACGGTGGCCGATTTAGCAGCTCCGCATGAGACGCCGTCGATGGCTGTGTTCCCGCGTCCGGTGGCACGCCCGGAAAATACGTGGCCGCAGGCTCCGGCGGGATTCACCGTTCAGGTGTACGCCACCGGTTTGGTAAATCCGCGAAAGATAATCACGGCGCCGAATGGAGATATTTTCGTCGCGGAAAGCGAGCCCGGCAGAATTCGCGTGTTTCGCGGCGTGAACGCCGACGGCAGCCACGCGCAGATGGAGACATTTGCCAGCGGACTGAATATGCCGTTCGGCATCGCTTTTTATCCGAGCGGGCCGAACCCGCAATACGTGTATGTGGGGAACACGAACTCGGTGGTTCGCTTCCACTATAAGAACGGCGATCTGCAGGCGAGCGGGCCGCCGGAAACGGTGGTGCCCAGCCTGCCGTCCGGCGGAAATCACTGGACCCGAGACGTGGTTTTTTCCAAGGACGGCACGAGGATGCTGGTGGCCGTGGGCTCGGCGTCGAATGCCAGCGACGACCCGAGGGAAAATCGTCGCGCCAATATTCTGCAGTTTACGCCGGAGGGGAAAGACGAAACCATTTACGCGTACGGGATCCGCAATCCAGTAGGACTGGCCATTCATCCGCAGACCGGCGACGTGTGGACCTCGGTCAACGAGCGGGATGGATTGGGCGACGACCTGGCTCCGGATTACATTACGCGGGTCACGCCGGGCGGTTTTTACGGCTGGCCGTGGTTCTACATCGGGCCGCATGCGGACCCGACCATGGGCGGGCGGCGTGCCGACTTGAAGGACAAGGCACTGATTCCGGACGTTCTGCTGCAACCACATTCGGCTTCATTGTGCCTGACGTTTTACACCGGCACGCAATTTCCGGCGGAGTTTCGCGGGGAAGTGTTTGCGGCGGAGCACGGATCGTGGAACCGTTCGCGGCGAACGGGTTACAAGGTGATTCGCGTTCCGGTGGCGAACGGCAAGCCGACCGGCGAATATGAGGATTTTTTGACCGGTTTCGTGACCGCGAACGGCGACGTGTGGGGCCGGCCGGTGGGAGTCACGGTGGCGAGCGACGGGGCGTTGCTGGTCAGCGATGACGCGGGCAATATGATCTGGCGCGTGAGCTACCAAGGCAACGCACGGCCCGCTGCGAGGGGGAATTGAGTTCGGCGCTAGGTTGGGGTCGGCGGCTCCGCCCGCACAAGGCAGAGCCGCCGAGCTGACGGCACGTTTCTTGTGAATCGCTGCCGTTGAGACGGTTGGGGGAGATTTCTGGTTACGGATAATCGGCCTCTCGAATGGAATTTTACATCGGCCATTTTCTTGACTTTTGTGCGGCCGGGGTATAGTTAAGCAACATGCCGGCAAGCGAAGAAGGTCCGCGCTTGGAGCCCGGATTCACACCGCACCAGGAGGGAAGTAAATGAGAAAGCAAGCAAGTATCGTGGGCACTTTTGTGCTGTTGCTGGTGGCGAGCGCGTGCGCGTGGAGCCTGCTGGCTCAGACCGTCGCCAAGCCTCCCCAGAACACGGCCAAGCCGGCTATGGCGAAGATCGATCCGTCCAAGGCCATGCCGCCCAAGGCCATTCCCACGTTTTCAGCGGAGAACCTGGCGCGCACCGGCTTCTTTTACGCGGGCGGCGAGTACGTGGGAGAGAAGGGCAAAGAGGTCATGGACGGGGCCATGTATACGGAAGTGTGGGTGCCGAAGAACATCCGGCATCCGTATCCAATCGTTTTCTACCACGGTGCCGGACAGACGGGGACCGACTGGCTGCAGACGCCCGACGGGCGGCCTGGCTGGGCGTACTACTTGATCGACCAGGGCTACGTTCTCTACATGCTGGACTACCCGACGCGCGGTCGGTCGGCCTACAACCCGACGCTGGGACCGGACGGCAAGCCGGTGGATGGGACGATGACGATTCGTACCGGTCCGAACCTAGAAACGATCTGGACGGACAGCAAGTCCTGCGGCGGGCGCGAATGCCAGCCGGGCCAGGCGCACACGCAGTGGCCCGGTCCGGGAACGATGGGCGATCCGGTATTTGATACTTTCGTCAGGGGACAGGTGCAATTCACCAACACCAGCACGGCGCTGGCGGCCAAGGCCAGCCTGTCTTTGCTGGACACGATCGGCACGCCGGTAATTCTGTTGACGCACTCGCAGGGCGGGGGCGTGGGATGGGAAGTCGCGGACCAGCGGCCCAACCTGGTGCGGGCAATTGTCACCGTAGAGCCGGGCGGCGGCGTCAACCGGCAGATGCTGAAATATGATCCTCCCATCAAGGCGACGGACATCAAGACCTATAATGAATCCAAGGCCGACCACCCTGGCGAGAACGTCTGCCCGCTACAGATGGAGCCGGTGCACAAACTGGTCAATTTCGAGAACCTGCCGGTTCTGGACCTTTCGGGTGACGGCGGCTATCACCGGGCCGGCGATTCCTGCTCTCCGAAGTGGATCAACCAGGCGGGCGGGCACGTGGACTTCGTTCGACTCGAGGATGTGGGCATCAAGGGCAACGGCCACGAGATGTTCCTCGAGAAAAATAGCGATGTGATCATCAAGTTTATCGACGACTGGATGAACAAGAACATCAAATAAGCCCTACACCATACCGAGTATTTGGGGCCGGGGCTGCGGGGATTCGCAGCCCCGTTATTGTTTTTTTCCAATGCATCGCCGCTTCAAGTTTTCTCTTTCTGCAATTGCGAGCCGAGCATTTCGACAGGGGATTCGATTCGCTGGCGGCGCTTCCAGAAATCGGCCCAGAGGTCACCTTGGGCGGTGATGCGGGCGAAGATGCTCTTCAAGTTGAATTTTTCCGGGCGCAGAGTTGCGCGCAATTCGCGTGGGGTGATGGGCGCGGAGACCGGCGCCTGCGGGAAGGCGCGCACCGCATAGGGCGCGGCGAGAGGGCGGCCCTCGGAATTTTGAGTGACGTCGATCAGGACGCTGCCGCGCGGTCGCCTGGCCACGGTGCGCTCGAAGGTGACGTGCTTGGGCAGATCGCGCGCTACGAGGTGCGCGACGACGTCTCCGAACGCGCGCAACTGCTGGTAGGTGTAGCCGCGCTCGACGGGCATATAGAGGTGCAGTCCAGTCGCGCCGGACGTCTTCAGGAAAATAGTCAGTCCGAGCGTTGCGAGTTTTTCGCAGAGCGCGCGGGCAACGTCGACAACCACCGAAAACTTTGTCCCTTCGGAAGGATCGAGATCGAAGAAAAAATAGTCGGGATGTTCGAGGTCGTCGGTACGGCTGGACCAGGGGTTGTGGTCAATGCAGCCGAGGTTGGTGAGAAAGAGCAGCGAGGCGCGGTCGTTGGCGATCGCGTAATGCGTTGTTTCGTTTTTGCTTTCCGAAGGAATGGCAATCGTCTGGAACCAGTCGGGCAATCCTTCCCGCACGTCTTTCTGGAAGAAGGCCTGCCCCTCGACGCCGTCGGGATAGCGGCGCAATACCAGCGGGCGATCTTTGAGGAACGGCAAAATGTAATCGGCGATGCGGTAGTAATAGTGGAGCAAGTCACGTTTGGTGTAGCCGGGTTCGGGGAAATAGACCTTGTTCAGATGGCTGAACCGTAGACGTTTGCCATTGAGCTCGATGATGACGTTTTCACGCTCGCCTTTGCTTAACTCAGCTTCGATTTCGGCGGGCTTCCTGAGCACGGGCGCCGCAACCTCGCGAGCGTGGACGACCGCGGCGGCAGGCTTGGCGGCGGTCTCGACATCGAAGCGGCAATCTTCCGCTTTCGCGTCCTCGCGCAAGCCCAGGAACACGGGGTGGCGGAGGCGGCCCTCGTTGGTCCAGCCGCTGTAGCGAACGCGGGCGACAAGTTCCGGCCGGGTCCAGAAGGCCTTTTCGTTGGTGTCCGGCGTCCGCTCAAAGGGGCACTTGGCGATCTCTCGCTGGCGCAGCTCTTTGGTAATGGCGTTCAGTAAAGGCTGGTCGAAACCGGCGCCGACGTGCCCGATGAAGCGGAGCGCCTTTCCCTCATATAAACCGAGGAGCAAAGAGCCAAAATGCTCGCGCGCGCCGCGCGGCTCCGTCCAGCCGCCGACCACGGCGTCGAGCGTTTGCGTGACCTTGATTTTGACCCAGCTCTGGCTGCGCGTGCCGGAGTAGCGGCTGTCGGCGCGCTTTCCGATGATGCCTTCAAGGCCGTTTTGGCCCGCCAGTTCGAACAGCTCGCGGCCCTTTTCGATTTGATGATCCGCGAAACGGACCGGCCCGCCGGAGCGAAGCAGCCGCCGCAGAAGTTCCTTTCGCGCCGAAAGAGGCGCGTCGCGCAGATCGTAGCCGTCGCAGTAGAGCAGGTCGAAAATGTAGTAGGTGGCCGGAACTTGCGAAACAAGTGTGGCTGCCGGCGCGCGAACGTGCATGCGCTGCTGCAGGCGCTCGAAATTGCTGTGCCCGTGATTATCGAGAGAAACAATTTCCCCGTCGAGGATGGCGCGGCGGGCGTGCAGCGCTTCGGGAAGCAGAGCGAGCTCCGGATACTGCCGGGTGATATCGTTTTCCGAGCGCGCGCGCAAGGTGAGCTTGCCGTCATCGATCCAGGCCAGGGAGCGCACGCCGTCCCATTTGATTTCAAAGAGCCATTCCGGATCGGAGAAGGGCTTGTCGATCAGAGTGGCCAGCATGGGCGCAATGCGGGCGGGCATCGCGCTTTTTTTTGCGCCCTGCAAATCCGCCGGGCGCATGGGCTCGGCTTCTTTCTTAGGGGGGAGTTGCTCGGTAATTTCTTGGAGCGTGCGGCCGGTAAGGGCAGAGCCGTCGTGGTCGTCGATATTCCAGTGCGAATCGGCCACTTCGTCCTGGTGCTTGATGAGCAGCCATTCGTTGCCCTTTTCGCTGCGCTTCAGGCGAACCAGCACGAAGCTGCCGCGCAGTTTTTCGCCTTGTAGATTGAATTTGAGCTCGCCGCGGGCCAGTTGGCGGGCGGGGTCGAGTTCACCTTCAACATTGAAGCGGCCGCGGTCCCATACCATCACCGTGCCCGCGCCGTAATTTCCGGCGGGGATGTTGCCCTCGAAGCCGCCATAGTCCAGCGGGTGATCTTCGGTCTGCACGGCAAGGCGCTTGTCGGCGGGATTGAGCGAAGGACCTTTAGGGACGGCCCAAGAGACGAGGACGCCGCCGACTTCCAGACGGAAGTCATAGTGCAAGCGGCGCGCGGCATGCTTCTGCACGACGAAAGTATTTCCCTCGTGCCCGGGCTTGCGGGCCGGCGGCGGTTCGGGCGTGCGCTGGAAGTGCCGCTTGCGTCGATACTCCCGGAGAGGGGCCATGGTGTGATTCTAACCTTGCGCGGAAAGGAACGCATTCGGCGAAGCTGTCTGGGCCGTGACCGCGAGGGAGGGGTCGCCTATCTTTTCTGTTGCATAGACAGCAAAGGCCGAATTACCTTTTAGCCGGGAGGAAATCATGGCGAATTCGGTTTGGAAGGGGCATATCACCTTTGGGCTGATCTCGATTCCGGTGCGCCTGTTTGCGGCGGCGCGCAGCGAACGCATCAGCATGAACCAGCTCCACAAGGAATGCCACACGCGCATCCGCCAGCCGCTTTTCTGCCCGACGTGCAACCGGCAGGTGGAGCGTTCGGAGATCGTCAAGGGCTACGAATACGAAAAAGATCAGTACGTGCTCTTCAACGAAGACGAGCTCGACAAGATCGAGCCGCCGTCAGCAAGCACCATGGAAATCCTAGAGTTCGTGAAGCTCGACGAGGTGGACCCGCTGTATTTCGACGCGTCTTATTACGTGACCCCGGAAGAGGCGGGGAAGAAGGCCTACCAGCTTCTGCTGTTAGCGATGGAAGAATCGGGTTACGGCGCTATCGCCAAGCTGACCATGCACCAGCGCGAACACATCGTGGTGATTCGTCCGCGCGCGCAGGGGTTGACGCTGCACACGCTGTATTATGCCGATGAAGTCCGTCAGGTCGCCGAATATGGCCACACCGACAAGGTGGAACTAAAAGAAGCCGAAAAGAAGCTGGCGCTGCAGCTCATCGAAAGCCTCAAGGCTCATTTTGAGCCGGAGAAATTCCACGACACCTACCGGCAGAGCCTGCGGGCGATGATCGAGGCCAAGCAGAAGGGGCAAGAGGTGGCCGAAGCGCCGCATCCGAAGCTGGCTCCGGTGATTGACCTGATGGATGCGCTGAAAAAGAGCCTGGCGGAAAAGCCGTCTCCGGCGGCAGCTCCCGCTGCGATGAAGTCGCCGCTGCGCGCCGTTCCAGATGCCGCGTCCGCTCGCAGGCAGAAGAGTCCGAAGAAAAGAGCGGGCTAAGTCTTTTCCACTCCTACGGCGTTCATCTCATCAACGAAGTCGCTGAGCTCCAGGCGCAGATTGCCTGCGTTGGTGGCGTAGCTCAGACCGAGTTCCAGATCGATCGTTCTGGCGCGAATGAGTTTTTCGATTTCGGCGTCGAAGTATTGCATGCCGTCCTGAGCGCCATCGCGCATCGCGTCCAGCAGCGTCTTGCCTTCGTTTTCACCTTTTTCAACGTATTCGCGAGTGCGCACCGTGGATTTCAGGATTTCCATCACGGCCACCCGGCCTTTGCCGCCGGCCTTCGGAAGCAGGCGCTGGGAAACGATGAAGCGAAAGGCTTTCGAAAAACGCCCACGGATGGCATTCTGTTCGCTCATGGAAAACGAACCAATGATGCGCTCAATGGTTTTGGAGGCGTCAATGGTGTGCAGCGTGGACATCACCAGGTGGCCGGTTTCCGCGGCCTCGAGAGCGATTTCGATTGTTTCGCGGTCGCGCATTTCGCCGACCAGGATCACTTTGGGGGCTTGGCGCAGGGCCGCACGTAGAGCAAGAGCGAATGTGGGCGTGTCGCTATGCAGTTCGCGCTGGTGGATAGTCGACTTCTTGTGCCTGTGCAGAAATTCGATGGGATCCTCGATGGTGAGGATGTGAATGGCGCGCTCCTCGTTCATTCGATCCACGATGGCCGCCAGGGTGGAGGATTTGCCCGAACCGGTTGGCCCGGTCACCAGGACGATGCCGTTCCGCAGGTCGACGCACTCGCCGAGCGCGGCAGGAAGATGCAGCTCATCGAAACTGGGAATCTTCATGGGAATGACACGCATCACCACAGCATCGGTCGCCCTTTGCCGGAATATATTGACGCGGAATCGGGCCAGGGCGGGCACGGAATAAGAGAGATCGGCCGAGCCATCTTTTTCCAGCTTGCCCTTGGCAATTTCGTTTGAACCCAGCAGTTCGCGGGCGATCTGGCTGGTTTGGGCAGGAGTAAGCTTTTCCAGCCCGCGAAATTTCAATTCGACAAGCTGGCCGTTGAGTTCCACTTGCGGTGCCCGGCCCGGCGAGAAAATCAAGTCGCTGACGTTTTCGCGGCCCTGCAGCATCGCGGCGATGAGTTGCGGAGCGGGAACGGGCAAAGGCGACGCTTGCTGGTGCTGTTCGGTATCTTCGTTCATGTGGTGGTCCTCGGACCTGCGTAGCGCGGCCGCGCGATCCCCCGGCCCGTAGGAATAGTGTACGGGACATCCAACCGGCGTCTGTAGCGCTATGACGCACGGGTGTGACCAGGAGGTTCACATCTCCCACCTGGGCGGGGCGGCCGCAGAGGCTTCTGGACGCGCATTTCTGCCCAAGATGTAAGACAATTAAAGGTTATGCGAACAGGGTTCGGTCATGGCGGCGGGGAGAGCTTGCGCCCGGGGCGACGAGGGGCCGGCGAAGGTTCCGGCTCAAGGGGGCGCGGCGAGGCGGCCCCATCGGACCACAAGGGCGGCTTCTTCAGCTTGCTGGTGGAGATTTGGCCGTTCGTCCGTCCACATCGCGTCTTGCTTTCGGTCGGGTTTGTGCTGATGGCCATCAACCGCATGGCGGGGATGGTTCTGCCGTTATCGATGAAATATCTATTTGACGACGTCATTGCCAAGCATCAGACGAGGCTCCTGGGCCCGCTGGCCCTGGCTATTTTGGGCGCCACGGCGGTGCAGGGAATAACTTCCTTCAGCCTTACGCAGAGTCTGTCGAAGGCGGCGCACCGGATGATTTTCTCGCTGCGCAAGCAGGTGCAGGCCCACGTCGGCCGGCTGCCCATCGCTTATCACGACAGCAACAAGACCGGCGCTCTGGTGACCCGCGTGATGAGCGACGTCGAGGGGTTGCGCAACCTGATTGGAACAGGTTTGATAGATTTCGCCGGCAGCTTCATGACTTCGCTCTTCGCGCTGGTGGTGCTGCTGCGCATCAGCGCGTTCATGACCGGCGTGGCTTTTGCCGTGCTGCTGGGCTGTGGGTTTGCGCTCAGCCGGGCCATCCGCGTGATCCGTCCGATTTTCCGCGCGCGTTCCAGACTGAATGCGGAGGTGACCGGACGCCTGACGGAGTCGTTCGCCGGCGTGCGAGTGGTGAAGGGCTACCATGCCGAGGAGAGCGAGGAACGCGTATTTGGGGGCGGAGCCCAGCGGCTGCTGGACAACGTTTTGAAGACGCTAACGGCCACTTCCGTCATGAGTTTGTCGTCCACGATGTTGCTGGGCATGGTCAGCGCCCTCATCATGTACATGGGCGCGACGCGTATCGTGAACGGAACCATGACGCCGGGAACGTTCGTGACCTTCGTGGCCTTCCTGGCCATGCTGGTTTCTCCGATCTTCCAAATCGTGAACGTTGGGACGCAACTCACCGAAGCCATGGCCGGGCTGGAGCGCACCCGCGAGCTTCTGGCCGAAAAGCCGGAGGACACAGATTCGCGGCGCACGGTCTCCATCGGCACCATTACCGGAGAGGTGATTTTCGATCAAGTGACTTTCGCGTACCAGCCCAACCAGGACGTGCTACACGAAGTCAGCTTCGTAGCGCAGCCAGGCAGCGTTACGGCGCTGATCGGTCCGTCGGGCGCTGGGAAATCGACGATCACCGGGTTGATTGCGGCGTTCTATGCGCCGACGGGAGGGTCGATCCGGATCGACGGCATTGATCTGGGCACGATACGACTCGACAGCTACCGCTCGCGGCTCGGCGTCGTACTGCAGGATACATTTCTATTCGACGGCACCATCCGCGAGAACGTGGCCTTCTCCCGGCCCGATGCGAGCGAGGAGCAGATTCTGGCCGCATGCCGCATCGCTCGCGTGGACGAATTCGCCGAGTCCTTTCCGGCCAAGTACGAGACGATCGTCGGCGAGCGCGGTGTGAAGCTTTCCGGCGGACAGAAGCAGCGAATCTCCATCGCGCGCGCGATCCTGGCCGATCCGCGCATCCTGATCCTGGATGAAGCCACTTCAAGTCTCGATTCGGAATCGGAAGCATTGATCCAGGAAGGCCTTTCCTACCTGATGCATGGGCGGACCACCTTCGTCATTGCCCATCGGCTTTCCACCATACGGCGCTCCGACCAGATTCTGGTGCTGGAGGGGGGCCGCATCATCGAACGCGGCACGCATGACTCGCTTTACGCGCTGGGGGGCCGCTACTTCGATCTGTACACGAAACAATACGGTCTGGAGACCAACCTCTTTCTTGCGCCGGGCGAGGGCGATACCGTGGAAGCTTCCGAAAACGGTTCGGGCAACGGGAGCGCTCAAAATCCCGAAGGCGAAGGACGGCGGTCGGCGCGCGAGTCCGGACTGGCCAGCGCCGCCAAGTTGCTTCGCGGGCGCGAGCCGTAATACCTGCTCTGTTCACGTCACCTTGTTCTTGGGGGATCGAAGAGGCTCGCGCCAGCTATCGGCGCGCCTGCTGTACGCGGTTATTCTTCGCGGAGCGCGCGCCGGGTCCCGTCGATGGTTGAACTGGATCGCTAGCGGCTTTCTTGTGGCAGGAGTTGGCCCAGGAGCGATTTTCGTACTTAGCGAGTTCGCACATGTGCATGCACAGCGCGGCGCCCAGCTTGGCGTCACAGTCGCAGTAGCACATTTTTTGCCCGCCCGCTGAGCGGGTGACGTCGGACCATGCCGGGGCGCAGAAGGCGAGCACGCCTGCGATAATCGCCCACGTCTTGAGCCGGGCTCTGAGGTTTCCGCGCATGTCCGATTGTCGCCAGAGGATCTGCTTTCGAGGGATAGGACGGAAGTGGGCATTTGGCCCCCTCGGCGTCATGAGAGTACCAGGACTTGAGTTGCGAATGGTCTACTTGCGAAGAAGGCGCCGCGACCCACGCTTCTTTACGGTCGCTGAACCGGCCGCTGGCGCGCCAATCTCGGTTTCAATGGCACGGACGCCCTGCGGTGGGAGATTGATGAACTCCACGCCCACTCCGACGCCCGCCAGGCAGTAGCGCACTTCACATCGCGTGACGATTTTGGCGCCCGTCCGCGCCAGACGGAATGCCAGTTTCAATATGGATCCCTCAGGGAAATCGACCCTGGTATGGATGAACATTCCCTTCACGCTGATGTTGGGCGGGTGAATGCGCAAAGGTTCGCTGCGGCCTTCATAGGTGACCGAGAGCTCGCTGAAATGCTGGTGACGCGGCGAACGGCGTGGACTTCCCGGAAGAGCAACTGTTTGTCGGCTTCTCATCGCACCAGGGCCCTTTCCTTCACCGTCCCCGTCAATTCTCCTTGGCGGCCCTGATTCTCACGCCGGGTTCCGCAGTAGGGACAGAACCGAAACGCAGCGGTTTGCGGGAGCCCGCATTCGGGGCACTTGGCCGGGCAAGCGCTTTCCAGGGAGACGACGCGCAGAACCTCGCTGAGAGTGGTGATTCCTGCTCGGACCTTGTCGAGGGCATCTTTTTGCATGGGCTTCATCCCTTGAGCGCGGGCGGCCTCGTGAATGGCCTCGATGCGGCGATCGCGAATCGCCGCACGAACCGCGTCGTCAACGCACAGAAGTTCATAAACGCCGACACGGCCTTTATAGCCGGTGCCTTCGCAGGCGGCACATCCGACCGCGTGATACTCGCTTTCGGGCATTTCGCCGTGATGGACAGCGCTCATGCGCTCCAAGAATTCAGGGCTGGCCGGTCCCTCGGTGCGGCATGCGCAAAGTTTTCTCACCAGGCGCTGGGCCAGGATTCCAGTTAGTGAAGCGGCGATCAGGTAGGCAGGAATTTCCAAGTCCAGCAGACGGGTGATCGCGGAAACACTGTCGTTGGTATGGAGAGTGGACAGCACAAGTTGGCCGACCTGGGCGGCCTTCATGGCGATTTCGGCAGTTTCGCGGTCGCGGATTTCGCCAATCATGATTACGTTAGGGTCCTGCCGCAGGATGGAGCGCAAACAGCTCGCGAATGTCAATCCCGCCCGAACGTTCACGTGGACCTGATTGATGCCCGGCAGCACATATTCGATGGGATCTTCCACGGTGATGATATTCACCGACGGTCTGCGGATTTGGTGCAGCGCCGCGTAAAGGGTGGTGCTCTTTCCGGAGCCGGTCGGCCCGGTGACCAATAACATTCCCTGGGGCAACTGCAGGAGTCCGGATAGCTGCTTCGCCAAAGCCTCGGGAAGTCCCAGCTTGGCAAAATCCATCACCGGGGCTTCGGACTCGAGCAGCCGCATCACCACTTTTTCGCCATATTGAGTGGGCAGAGTCGAGACCCGCATGTCCATCTTCCGCTTGTCCGTCACAACGAGAAAACGTCCGTCCTGCGGGGCGCGCCGCTCGGCGATATCCATGTCGGAAAGAATCTTGATGCGCGATATCAGTGCGTTTTGCACGCCGCGCGGCACGCGCCGCAGTTCCCGCAGTACGCCATCCACGCGCACACGCACCGCCGTATCGGCCACCTGAGGCTCGATGTGGATGTCACTGGCCTGTCGGGCCAGCGCTGCCTGAATGATTTCGGTGACCAGGCGCACGGCCGGCGTTCGCCTGTGCGATATCTCGGCCTGCACCTCTTGTAGCGCCTCGCGGTTGGCCTGTCGCGAACTGGTCGAGACAAATTCCATCCGTTCAATTCCGGAATCATCGACTTCGATGCGTTGGTCCTGACCGGCTTTTTGCGGTGCCTCTGGCGGGGCCTCGGAGGCCGCGTAGAACTTGCTGATGGATTGCAGGATCTCGTGAGTGAAGCCGAATCTGGGGATGATTTCAGTCCCGCCGGTAAAGCGCAATTCGTCGATCAAATTAAGATTTTGCGGCTCTGCCATGACTACCGTGAGGCCGACCTTGCTTTTTTCGATGGGCATGGCGCAACAGCGTTCCGCAATCGCGCGAGGGATAGACTTCAAAGCTTCGGCCGTGGGTTCTGTGATCGTGCAGTCCAGATAGGGAACGTTTGTCACTTCGTTGAGCGCCGGCAGCAAATCCTCCTTTGCCACCATTCCTCGCTCCAGCAGCAGCTCGCCCAGGCGAATTACCTTGCCGTGTTGTTCGGCGATGGCTCCGGCAAGGGCCTCGTTAGAGAGTTTTCCTCGATCACGCAGGACTTCTCCGAGTTTCTTGCGTTTCATCTGTCAATGCTCCGCCGAATGAGAGGCACTTCGAAAGCCAAAGTTCCGCGGCGCCAGGCTGCGGATAAGCCCCTGATTCCCATGGAGATGGCGAAAAGTGCTCTTCCAGACTCTGCTCCAGATCGGGACGAACGAGCCAGATTGAAACTGATTGCTATTAGAACCGCGTGGTCTATGGAACGTCCTGAACGGCAACTCGGGAAAGCCGATCGCGAATTCGGCCGCCCTCCGATCCGGTTAACAGTTGCTTGCGTACCAGCAAGCCTACCAACTCCTCGATCGCTTCCTTCAAACTCTCTGACTTCAGGACCATTGCTTTCTCGGCAGATGCGGTCTGCGCATCGTCCTCGCGCAGGGATTCTTGCTTTGGCTCGTCACGCAAGCTGGCTAGCCAGTCCAGTAGCGTGACGCCCTGGTCGGCAGAGATTCCCGTAAATGCCAGACCCATGCCGGTGCCGATACTCCTGCCAGTAACGGCGTAAGAGACCAGGGCCTGCAATTGAAGGGTTCGTCGTCGCCAACTGAGAAGAACTTCAACCGCGCTCCCCTCGGGGAACGTATTGAGAGCATCGACATAGCAGCCACCGACACCGAGATCCGTAGCACGGCCGGCAACGCGCACACGAGTTTTGGCTTCGATTACCTCGGCGGCGACAGACACAGGAATCCGAGGATGACGGCGCTTGTCAACTTCTTCGGTGATTGCTTGCGGACCTGACCCGGGTGGGACTGTTGGTTGAACGATTTCTTCCCGCTTCACAAGTGAACTCCACTGGGAATTCGTTTCCACGCATCAATACAATCGGCGTGGAGTCGTGAAGGGGTGCGCTCATCTTGAGTCCAAGGAGTGTGGCAAGCAAGCCGAAATTTTCAGGTATGTGCCCTCGTCTGTCTGGGGGTAGCGCGATTCAAGCCCAAGGGGCATTCCATGGAACTTAGTCTTTCGTCAAACCTGGTTGGATTCCCAAGCTGGGAGGGGGAAACTACTTCGCAGTTCGTTTTAGAACTGAGGAAATCGGCCCGTCCAGGGCGAGCCATTCGCAAACCCTGAATATAAAGAG
>Ga0210394_10003551_pt1 | contig 19359 bp, 15 predicted proteins | sample IncBWC12MmetaG_FD_160121 | JGI IMG/M metagenome (GOLD analysis project Ga0210394, IMG submission 160121) | Forest soil microbial communities from Barre Woods Harvard Forest LTER site, Petersham, Massachusetts, United States - Inc-BW-C-12-M | ecosystem: Environmental > Terrestrial > Soil >...
CTTGCCGGCTTTGATGTAACCGAGTGACGCCGGCATCACGCCGAACATCACCTGGACCTGTCCGCCGATCAGATCCGGCAGCGCCAGTCCCTCGCCGCGGTAGGGAACGTGAGTCATCTTGGTGCCGGCCATCATGTCGAACAGCTCTGCCGCGACATGCTGCGGACTGCCGGTGCCGCCCGATGCCGCATTGAGCTTGCCTGGATTGGCTTTGGCATAGGCGATGAACTCGGCAACCGTTTTGACCGGAAACGACGGCGTCACCTCCATGACGAGCGGAATTGTCGCCACGCTCGCTACCGGCGTCGTATCTTGGATGAAATTGAAGTTGAGATTCTTAAAAAGCGCCGCGTTGATGGCGTTCCCTGAGATGGCGAGGAGGAGGGTGTAGCCGTCCGGCGGCGCTCGCACGACGAATTCGGTGCCGATATTGCCGCTGGCGCCGGTGCGATCCTCGACGACGACTGGCTGGCCGAGCCGCTCCGACAGCCATTGCCCCACCAAGCGCCCGATGATGTCGGGCGAGCCGCCGGCCGGGGTCGTGACGATCAAATGCACCGGCCGGGTTGGGTAGGCTTGCGCCGCCGCTCTTCTCGATACGGTCGACAGCGAAGCAATGCCGATCGCCAATCGCAGGACCTGGCGTCGCGGAATATCCATCGTTGTGCCTTACGGGTTTGATCGGGCGCGCCCGCCGATATTACACGCTTGCCAGCGGAATGATTCTCGGATTGCTCGTCCGCCAGGTGCTAGCCGGCGGCCCGCTGCATCTCCCGTCCCGCGCGACGCGCCCAGTTCTCCCAGGCCCGGTTGAGCGTATAGTCGGTGACGCGCTCGACGATCTTATCGACCTCGCCCTTGCTGAGAAATTTGATCTCGCCCATCGCCATCGCCTGCATTTGCAGCTTGGCGCCCATTTCGAGATAGACCGAAACAAACACGGCATGGCGGACCGAGCGGCCCACCACCGTCGCACCGTGGCCGCGCATCAGCGCGGTGGGGCGCGGGCCGAGGAGTTTTGCCAGATCGCGGCCCATCGCCATATCGCCGACCAACAGCGTCGTATCGCCGAATTTGTCCTGCGAATCCCAGATCGGCACTTCGTGACCGCACGAAGCGCACATATGCAGGAGCGGCTTCAGCTTCGTGCCGGTGACGCCGAACGGAATCACGCTCGGCGAATGGTTGTGCACCACCGCGTGCACGTCCGGCCGCGCCTCGTAGATCGCGCCATGAATAAATCGCTCCAGATATGGCGTGCGGTCGCGCTCGTCGATCGCGGCGCCGTCCAGCGTATATTCGACGATGTCGTCGCGTTCGATGCGTTCCGGCGCGCGGGCGCGCGACAGGAGATAATGCTGCGGGTTTTCCGGATGCCGCGCGCTGACATGGCCGAACGAATCGACAATCCCCTCATTGGCCAGGATGCGGTTGGCGGTGACGAGTTCCTCCAGAACGAAATCGACCTTGCTCATTGTGGCGTATCTCCCATCGGGGCCGCGATCCTACAGGAGCGTCTTTACTTGTGAAGCGTATCCCGGGCGCAGCGCAGCACGTAGTGGTGCACTGCTGAACCGGGATCGTTTCAAACGCCGAATTCGGGAAGTTCCCGGACGCGGTGTACCGCAAACGCGCTGCACCGCGTCCGGGAAACGTGCTCTCCAGCGGCAGCGCGTCGCGGGACTCAATCGCCAATCTGAGTTATGCCTGGCGCCGAATGCAGTGCTCAATTCGGGGAGCTTCCGCCATGTTGCGACGTCGCGCAATTATCGCCATTTTCGGCGCCATCGGCGCCGGCGCCGCGACGGCGGCGGCGTGGGCCCAAGGCAGCCCGGCGAATTTTCCCGACCATCCGGTAAGGGTGATTGTCTCGGTGCCGGCCGGCGGCGGCGTCGATACCGTCACCCGGCTCGTCGCCGCCAAGATGCAGGGCATTCTCGGCCAGCCGCTGGTGGTCGAAAACAAAGCCGGCGTTAGCGGCAGCGTCGCCGCCGAATATGTCTTCGGTTCGCCCCCCGATGGCTACACGCTCCTGGCGTCGCAGCCGTCCCCGATCACAACCAATCCATTACTCTATAAATCGCTCAACTACGATCCGGCGCAACTGACGCCGATTGCGATCATGTCGCACGTTCCCAACGTCGTCCTGGTGCGGAAAGATTTTCCGGCAAAGACGGTGCAGGAGCTGATCGCCTACGCCAAGGCCAATCCCGGCAAGATCAACTACGCGTCACAGGGCATCGGCACCACGTCGCATTTGACCGCCGAGCTGTTCCAGAAGATCACCGGCACCAAGCTCGTCCACGTGCCGTACAAAGGCACCGCGCCGGCGGTCAACGATCTGCTCGCCGGCAATGTCGATCTGATGTTCAACGAACTCGCGAGCTCGATCGAGCTGCACAAGTCGGGCCGCGCGAGAATTCTCGCGGTCACGGTCAAAGAGCGTGTCGCGGCGCTGCCGGATATTCCGACGCTCGAAGAAGCCGGCGTATCGGGCTGCGATTCCGACACCTGGCACGCCCTGACCGCGCCGCCGAAAACGCCCGATGACGTCGTCGCCAAGCTCAATGCCGCGGCCAATAAGGCATTGCAGGACCCCGACCTGCTTGCCCGCTTCAAACAACTCAGCATCGCTCCCGGCGGCGGAACGCCGGCCGAGACGGCGGTCTTTATCAAGGAAGAGACGCGCCGCTGGGGCGAAGTGATCCGCGATGCCGGCATCAAGCCGGAATGATCCCCACACATCGTCATTGCGAGGAATAAAGCACGAAGCAATCTAGACGTCTGGATTGCTTCGCTTCGCTCGCAATGACGCCATCGGCCCGCACCCTATGATCCTCAGTCTGTTCAATGATCGGGACGCGCACTTAGGCGGCAAGATCGTCGGCATTTATGCCGTGCTGGTCGTCGCCAATGTATTGGCCTGGCTGTGGGCGCTGATCGCATTTCACGATTATCCGGTGCTGATCGGCACCGCATTCCTGGCCTACACGTTCGGGCTGCGCCACGCGGTCGATGCCGACCACATCGCGGCGATCGACAATGTGACGCGCAAGCTGATGCAGGAGGGCAAACGTCCCGTCGCCGTCGGCTTTTTCTTCTCGCTCGGCCACTCGACGATCGTCGTCCTTGCGTCCGCCGCGATTGCGCTGGCGACCGCAAGCCTCGAAGGCCGCTTTGATTCGTTCAAGCTTGTCGGCGGCACGATTGGCACGCTGGTGTCCGTCGTTTTTCTGTTTCTCGTCGCCGCGGCGAATTTCCTTATTCTTTGCGCGGTCTATCGCACATTCCGCGCCGTGCGCCGCGGTGAAGATTATGTCGAGGAAGACCTCAACCACCTCTTGGCGCAACGCGGCCTCCTCGGCCGTCTGTTCCGGCCGATGTTTCGCCTGGTGTCGCGCAGCTGGCACATGTATCCGCTGGGCTTTCTGTTCGGCCTTGGTTTCGATACCGCAACCGAGATCGGGCTCCTCGGCATTTCCGCGGCGGAGGCGTCCAAAGGGCTGCCGATCTGGTCGATCATGGTGTTTCCGGCGCTATTCACCGCGGCGATGTCTCTGATCGACACTACGGACGGCGTTCTCATGCTGGGCGCCTATGGCTGGGCGTTCACCAAGCCGATCCGCAAGCTCTATTACAATCTGACGATCACCTTCGTGTCGGTGCTGGTGGCGGTGCTGATCGGCGGCATCGAAGCGCTCGGGCTCATCGCCGATCGGCTCGCTTTGGAAGGACCGTTCTGGTCCGTCATCGGCGCGCTCAACGGCAATTTCGACAGCCTCGGCTATCTCATCATCGCGATTTTTGTCGGCAGCTGGCTCATTTCGATCGCCGTCTACCGGCTCGGCCGCTTCGACCGCCTCGAACCCGCGGAATAAACGCATTTTTGCCTGGAGCATGGCGTCAACCAAACAACTGACTTGCGGTTGCGCGGCCGGATGGGCCTGACACAATACGCGCATGAAAGTCATCATTATCGGCGGCGGCATCGGCGGTCTTACCACCGCGCTGATGCTGCACGCGCGCGGCATCGACTGCGACGTGTTCGAGCAGGCCGATCAGGTGCGCGAGCTCGGCGTCGGCATCAATACGCTGCCGCACGCGATCAAGGAGCTCGCGGGCTTGGGCCTTTTGGACCGGCTCGATGCCGTCGCCATCCGCACTTACGAGCTGTTTTATACCAACCGCTTCGGCCAGGAGATCTGGCGCGAGCCGCGCGGGCTGGACGCCGGCTACGACGTGCCGCAATTTTCGATTCACCGCGGCCGCCTGCAGGGCGTGATCCATCAGGCCGCCCGGGCGCGGCTTGGCGAATCACGCATCCACACCGGGCATCGGCTCGGCGGGTTTCGCGAAGATGAGGCCGGCGTCACCGCCTATTTTTTCGATCGCAACGGCACGCACCGCGCGACCGCCCGCGGCGACGTTCTGGTTGGCGCGGACGGCATCCACTCCGCCGTGCGCGAAACGTTCTACCCCAACGAAGGCCCGGCACGCTGGAACGGCGCCATGCTGTGGCGCGGCGCGCTCGACTGGCCGCGCTTTCTCACCGGCCGCTCCATGATCGTCGCCGGCGGCATGGCGGCAAAGCTCGTCGTCTACCCGATCGCCGAAGGCTCGCGCGAGGATAAACGGCTCACCAATTGGGCGGTCGTTGCCAAAATCGACGACGGCTCGACCCCGCCGCCGCGCAAGGAGGATTGGTCGCGTCCCGGCCGCATGGAGGATCTCGCACCGCACATCCGCCGTTTCGAGATCGGCCACGTCGACGCCCGCGCCTTGATCGAGGCTACGCCGGATTTTTGGGAATATCCGATGTGCGACCGCGATCCGTTGCCGCACTGGTCGTTCGGCCGTGTCACGCTGCTCGGCGACGCCGCGCATCCGATGTATCCGGTCGGCTCGAACGGCGCGTCGCAGGCGATTCTCGATGCCCGTGCGCTCGCCGATCGGCTCGTGGCCGCCGAGCATCCCGTCCACGCGCTGTGGGCCTACGAGCAAGAACGCCTGCCGCCGACCGCGCAGATCGTGCGCATGAACAGAAGCGGCGGACCGGAAGGCGTCATCGATGCGGTTGAGGCGCGCGCGCCGGACGGTTTTAGCGATATCGACGCCGTGCTGTCGTATGAAGAACGCAAGGCCATCGTGCGCGGCTATGCCATGACCGCGGGATTTGCGCGCGAACAGGTGAACCGTACGCCGGCCGGAGCCGCGGCGGTCTCGGGCGTGGGCCGCTGAGACACCTGGACGCCGCACCCGGCATGCGTTGTTTTTCCTGCAAACTCGGCCCAATATCGGCGCCTTGCATATGAGAATTCTGCCACGAGCGAGCACATGGATAAGCACTCGGATCAGGTCGTCAACGATATCGCCGCACGCTATTTTTTGGTCCTCGGCGCGGCCGCCGCCGATCTGTGGAGCAAACTGCCGCATGATCTGCAACACGCGCTGTTCGAGCGCGCCATTGTGCTCGGACATCACGGCGAGCCCGACGAGAGCTTGCGTGAGCAATTGGCAAAATTTCTGCACGACCATCACGCGCGAACGCTGACGCGTTGAAAGACGAGGCGATACCGCCATGGCGAAACATTCGGCAAACAATTCGGCAAACAATTCGAACGAGCCGGAGCGGCCGCGCGCAGAGCCGGAAATCATCCCGCCGGACCGCCGCGGACCGGACGATCGCGGACCGAACTGGCCGCCGCCGCCTTATGGCTTCACGCAAATGCGCGGCACGCATCGCATCTATGTCAGCCGAATCGGACCGTTCGGCTTCGCGCTCATCATGCTGGTCGTGGGACTTCTCGCCGCGATCATGCTGCTCATTTTGATCGGCGCGGCTCTGCTCTGGATCCCCGTGGTCGCCGTGCTTGTCATCGTTGCGGCGATTTCCGGCGTGTTCCGCCGGCTCTGAGGCGGCGAGCAGCGCCGCAACGGCGGCATATACCGTGCGTTAACCATGATCCTTTATGGATTGATTAACCATACCAGAAAATCTGGACATGGTGGGCCGCAATATTGACTAGGCGTGCGGCGGGCATCGCGCCGGACACCCATGACGCTGATCGCCTGGCGCCGCCGTGCCGCGAAATGTGAATTATTCGAGTGCTGAATGTTCGAAACGCCGCGCCAGATCAGATCGGCAGTCGTCGGCGACGGCAATTTCGCCGTTGGGCTGGCTCCGCTTTCGCAAATCGACTTCAGCAAGATCCGGTCCGTCCTCTGGAGCGGCCGAGCGACAATCCTCTACACGACGGTCGCGGCGCTCGCCTTGGCGGTGCTGTTCGTGGTGCTGACGCCGCACGAATATACGGCGGTCACGCAAATCCTCATCGATCCGAGCGATTTGCGCGCGCTCGGCAACGACACGCAGCCCACGCAAATGAGCGACGGGGCGCTCATGCAGGTCGAGAGCCAGGTCAGCGTGCTGACCTCGGACGCCGTGCTAGGCCGCGTGGTCGCCGCGCAACGGCTCGATCACGATTCGGAATTCGTGCGTGGTCCATCCTTAATCAGCTTATTGATGGGCAAGGATGCGCTTCCCGGGGGCAGAACGCTTGCCGCCCTGAACGAGCTGAAGCGCCGGGTGACGGTCAAGCGCGACGAACGCACTTTCGTGGTCGAGGTCGACTTCACCAGCCGGGATCCGAACAAGGCGGTGCGCATCGCCAACGCCATTGCGCAGGCCTACCTTGCCGAACAAACGCAGGTGCGGTCCGATGCCGCCCGGCAAGTGTCGCAGTCGCTCTCCGCTCGCCTGAAAGAGCTGAAGGACAGCGTTCGCGACTCGGACGAAAAGGTCGAGGCCTTCAAGGCCCGCAACAACCTCCTCGCCGCGAACGGTCAGCTGGTCACCGACCAACAGCTCGCCGATATGAACAATCAACTCAGCGCGGCGGGCGCCCACACCGCCGAAACCAAGGCACGCCTCGAACAGGTCGAGCAGGTACAACGCAGCAAAGACGAGAACGGCGCCTTCCCGGAAGCGCTGCAATCGCCGACCATCACCGCGCTACGCAGCCAGTATGCCGAGATCATGCGTCGCGAAGCCGAACAGACTGCAAACCTCGGCGCGCTTCATCCGGCAGTGATCGACATTCAGGCGCAAGCCGATCGGCTGCGCCACATGATCGATAATGAGATCGATCGCGCCGCAGTTGCGGCGCGCACCGAGTATGAGAGCGCCAAAGCCAGCGAACGGACGCTCGCCGGCAATTTCGCCGCGCTGAAGCAGACCGCAATCGGCAACAACGAGGCGATGGTTGGCCTTCGCGAGCTCGAGCGCGACGCACAGGCAAGCCGCGACATCTATCAGGCCTTTCTGGTGCGCGCCCGCGAGACCGGCGCGCAGGAGCAGGTCGATACCAAGAACATCCGCGTGCTGTCCGAAGCCGATTTGCCGCAAAAACGCAGTTCCCCGCCGCCGAGCCTGCTCGTGGCGCTGGGAGCGATGCTGCTCGGCAGCGCCGCCGGCGCCGGCATCGTCCTGATGCGGCCGCCGGCCGAATCCGGCACGCCGCAGCCCAGCACCCGCGACTCGTGGCACAAGCCGTGGCACCGTTCGTGGCGCAAATCGTGGCGCAAGTCGCGGCCGAAGTCGCGGCCGAAGTCGCGCGCGTCGATCAGATTTTGGCGGGCCGCTCCAGGCAGCGTTCCCGTTCTTGCCGTGCTGCCGGCCGCCGACGTCTCGTTCGGCTTGGACGCGGCGGGCGACCCGGCGTCGCCGTTCGGCAAGGAAATGCGTAAGGTCTACGACAAGGTGCGCGCGAGCGGCACGGCGCCCCGCAATCCCAGCGTTCTCGTCGTTGCAGCCGACGGCGAGGACGACACCGCGACCGTTGCGCTCACCCTCGCCGCGGTCGCGGCTGTGCAGCAACGCGTACTTTTGCTCGACGCCGATCTGCAACGCCGCACGCTCGCGGCGCTCGATGCCGACGAGGGCGACGCCGGCCTGGTCGATGTCGCCGTCGGCCGGCGGCGGCTGTCGGAAGCGATCAAGCTCGATCGCGACACCAATATCAGCCTCATCGCTTTTGTCGCTGCGGAAAGCAGCCGCGACCGCCGCATCTACGACGCCGACATCAAACGCGCCTTCAATGAGACAAAACGCTACGACATGGTGATCGTCGTCGCGATGGATCCCCGCGATCCGAGCCTTCGTTTCTTTGCCGGTCTTGTCGACCATATCTTGCTGGTCGCCGGCGCCGACACCTTTGATGAGGCGGCAACCGAAAAATTCATCGCGCGGGTCGGGCTCGATGCCGGCAAAGTCCGCGGCGCGGTGCTGACCGGCGCTGTGACGGCATGAGCCAGGCGGCAGGACACGGCGCGCAGAGTTCGGCATTCCCCGCGGCACAGGCGGTCATCGATGCCGAGACGCTGATACGCAGCATTCTGTTTATCGCGGTCTTTCTTTCGTTCTGGATCTCGTTTCACCCACTTCCCAGTCTTGCCGAACCGATGAGCGCGCACGCGCAGGGAGGCGATTGGATCAATCAGTTTGGCTTTTCGCTCATTTTTCTCCTGTTAGCCGCATGGACTGCCTGCCACGAGCCAAAGCGCCTCGTGCTGCTGTTGCGGCCGGCTCTGCTCGCGATGCTGGCGTGGTGCGCAATCTGCGTCGTCACGTCCTGGGAGCCTGAACTCTCTGCGCGGCGCTTGGCCTTCACGCTCGTGGTGACGAGCATTTGCGCAATGGCGCTGCTGCTGCCGAAGAACCTCCGCCACTTCAGCGATCTGATGGCCGTGGTCGCGCTGATCGCACTCGCAGCGTGCTATCTGGGCGTCCTGCTCGCGCCCCAGCTCTCGATTCATCAGCCGACTGATTTCCTCGAACCGCAAAATGCCGGAAGCTGGCGCGGCGTGTTCCCCCACAAGAACGAGGCGGCGGCCATGATGAACCAGTTCATCTTCATCGGGCTGTTCGTGGCGCGAGTTCGCTCCGTGGCGTTGGGCGCCGTGATCGTCGCGCTCGCGGCGATCTTCCTGATTTTCGCGCAATCGAAGGCGGCCATCTTGCTGCTGCCGCTGGTTCTGATTGTTTCGGCCATCATTGCGCGCAGCCGCCGGCCCGCTACAGGACTGGGACTCGTTATTGCGATTCTGGCTGTTTTCAACCTGTTCTCGGTCGGTTCGGTCTATTTCACGCCGGTCCATAATCTGAACGCAGCGATCATGCCTGATCCGACTTTCACCGGCCGCACCGAGGTCTGGCAATTCGCCCTGCAAGCCGTGGCCCGGCGTCCCATCTTCGGTTATGGCTTTTCCGCATTTTGGGGCACGCCGCAGGTCGAATACGGGTTGACCGAAAATTCGAGCTGGGTGAACGCCACGACGGATGCGCATAATGCTTATCTCAATCTTACTCTCACGACCGGCATCCCCGGCTTGGCGCTGGTGTTGCTCTGGATCGTTATCCTGCCAATCCTCGACTTTTACCGGCAGCCGCGTGAGGCGCACGCCAAGCCGCTTCAGCTGCTATTTCTGCGGATTTGCATTTACGGCTCCTATGCATCGTGCTTCGAAAGTTCGATGTTCGAACAGGTCGCCCCTTGGTACCTGTTCATGACCGCGGCGTTCGGCCTTCGATATCTGTTGGTCACGCGAGTGACCGTATAACGCCCTGTTCTGCCGCTGCGAGCAGACGGCGAACTCGGCCGTCCGTCCGCCTCAGTCGCTCTTGGATGTATCCTTGGATGTATCCTTGGGGGTATCCCTAGGGCTATCCCTGGGCGCGTCGAGACCGAGCGCGTTCAATAGCTGCGGATCCGGAAAATGGTCGCTCTCGTGCACGTAGAGACCGAACGGATCGTCGCGCAGCACATAGGCGGTCCAACCCCAACCACGGCTGGCGATGCTGGCCGCAGCGTCGTGCAGCCAGCGCGCGCGCGAAGCGCGGCCGATTTCGACACCGTCGGCGATCTGCTTCATGGCGCCGAATTCGGTGAAGACGATCTGATCGGAATTGACGTCCTCGCGCGCTTGCCAATCCGCGAGCTTGTTCATCCAGTCGCCGATCTGCGCCGGTCCCTGCCCTTCCGCGAAATATTGGCGGATTTCAGTCTCCGCCTTTTGCTCGCTCGCGACACGGTCTGCCTCCTGCGGCAACGTTACTGTTTTGAACCGGTCATGCGTGAGCGCAAGCGTCGCCTGCAAGCTGCCGGCTGACGTCGGATAGGGGACCCCGATCGTGCCGGCAAGGTCGGGCTCGGTCCACCACGAGCTTTGATGCGTGAAAAGGAACGGTCGATAGAAATGCACGCTCACGAGATTCCGCCGGTCGCGCAGCAGATCGGTATCGAGTTTGACAATACCCTCGATATCCGACCAGCAGCCGCCGGTGAGCAAAAGCGGCAGGTCCGGCGCGGTCCGCCGAATGTCATTGATCATGACTTCCTGATACGCGGTCCAATCCGTGCCAAACCAGACTCGGCACTTTGTTTGCGGCTCGTTCATCGGCTCGAGCGCCACCGCGCCGGAATCGAGCGTGCTCAGTACAGCTGCGACGCGCGCCGCCACTGCCGAATAGGCGCGGAATTTCGGACCGTCGCGGCCGTCGAGATAGGATTGCGGCAATTCGTGATGCAGCGACGGCGGGAACAGCGTCACCAGCACGGCGAGGCCGTGGCGATTGATCGCGGAGACAACCGAAACGAGCCCACGGAGGATGTCTTGTTGCTCTTGCGCGTCGCCCTGCATCAACGGACCGACGTCGAGCGGAACGCGCATATGATCGAAGCCAATTCGGTGTAGCTCGTCAAAGTCGAACAGCGACAAGGCCGACAGCGGATGCGGATAAGCCGGATCGGCATAGGCCTTATCCGCTCCGTCGCCGACGGTTTTCGGAAATTCGAAGAATTCGACCAGGGTGGCGCCGCGCTTGAACGTTGGCGTCGCAGTGGAGGCTCCGGCCGGCAAGCGCGCGACAGCTGCAACGAAAACGCAAAGAGCGATTGCCGGCGCTCCGCGCCACGCCAGCCGCGTCAAGGCTGAACCTTTTCCGCCGCCGGCTGCAAACCCGGCAGTTCCCTGCGCTCGAGCCGCCGATGTGCGTCAAACAGACTGAGATAGCTCTCGATCATGCGCTGCCGCGAATATTTGCAGATCAAGGCGCGGGCGAACGCGGTGACGACGCGCGATGCAGGCGCCGCCGCCAACGCTCGGGCGATTGCCGAAATCCATCCTTCGAGGTCGTCGGGGGTGACAAATGCAACGGGCTCACAGCCGTCCGCGCGCAACACCTCATGCAGCACCGGCAGGTCGGCGACCACCATCGGCATGCCGGCCATGCCAGCCTCGACGGCGGCGAGCCCGAATGTTTCCCAGATTGACGGGAACACGAACACATCGGCTGCGGCGTAGAGATCGGCGATATCGTTGGCCGACAAAGCCCCGAGCATATGCAGCCGGTCGTCGACGCCGAGCGTCACGGCAAGCGCATGAAAGGAATCGTTCTTCGCCCCCGCGCCGGCGAGCACGAGATGCGCTTGCGGCAGGCAGGCAAGCGCACGAATGAGCACATCCTGATTCTTTTGCGCCGTCAGGCGGCCGACATTGAGCAGGATCGGTTGCGACAGCGGCAGACCGAAACGTCGCCGCGTCGCGGCGCGGCTTTGCGTGGGCGCCGGCGCGTCGAGCCCATGCTCGATCAGGATCATCGACCGCCGGTAGCGCGCCGGATAGCGCGCAAACTCGGCCCAGGTGGCCGCGCTGTTGATGATATTGGCGGAATAGAGCCCGAGCGTGCCCACGAGCTTGTCCAACAGGCGCAGCGAACGCGGCATTTCGCTCGGTGTACAAGTTTGGTGAACGACGCGAAGGCGGCAGCCGGAGAGCCAGCCGACGCCACCGGCCAGAATGGAGGCCGTCGACTGATATGCGAGCAGCGTGTCGAAACCGCCGCGCCAGATTTGCCGCGCCATGCGCAGCGTGTAGACGAGCTTGGCGTAGAGCGGCAGCCCGGCGTGCGGATACAAATATGCGGTTTCGACGGTGAACCGATGCAATGTAAGTCCGTCTTCGATCATGCCGGCGAGTTTTTGCACGCCGCCGCGTTCATGATCGTGAATGATTTGCAGAATACGCATCGGATTACGCTCGCCGCCCGCTCGTTTTGTTGCGTCGTTCATTTGCAACTTAACGATACTCAGTGAAAGCTCTCGTAGCCGCTTTTCTTCACGCCAACAATGACTTATCACGCGGGATGCTTAACACGTCGGGCCTGCTCTATCTGAGCGCGCGCGCGGTGTCGGCGGTCGGGAATCTTCTCGCCGTCGCCATCTTCTCGCGCATGGCAGGCCCCTCGGAGTACGGCCATTATGTGCTGATCTTCGCCTGGTCGATGATTGTCTACGGCTTCGGCGCGCAATGGATGCGGTTCGCCTATTTCGGCGTTTACCATCTGCAGCGCATTGGTGAATATGTTGCCTCACTTGCGCGCCTGCTGGGTTGCGGCGTGGCGATCGTCGCGCTGGTGCTGGCGGTTCTGGGGGCCCTGCGATTATTCGAGGCTGGCTTCCTTGTCGCGGTTTTTGCGCTGGTGTGCGGGATGGTCGTGTACGAGGCCGCTTTTGAAGTGGCCCGCACGCAACTCAATGCGCGGGGCGCGGCGCTTTCGATGATCCTGCGCGCCTTATTTACGGTGGCGTTCGGCAGCATGAGCCTTGCGCTCGGCGGCGGCGCGCGCGGGCTCGCGATCGCCATCGCGATTGCGCACATTCTCGCCGCCGTACCCTCGATTGCGACTTTTACCAATATTCGCTTTTCGCAAGGCTCGCGTGCCGCTTCCTTGCACATCCTAGGCTACGGCTGGCCGCTGCTGCTGTCGTTCGGCGTCACCGCCATCGGCCAGAGCATCGACCGCCTGCTGCTCGCCCATTATCTCGGCACGGCCGTGGTCGGTCCCTATGGCGTCGTTGCCGACGTGCTGCGGCAGAGTTTTACCGTGATGGGAGAGGCGATCATTCTCTCGCTGGTCACCGTGGCGAAGCAGCACACCAACGAGGGAAATCTCGCTGCGGCCAACAGCACGCTGCAGAAAGCCTTCAATGCATGCCTCGCCGCCGCATCGTTCGGCGCGGCCTTCTTCATCGTCTTCGGCCATGTCGTGCTGCAAGCGCTCCTGCGGCCGGAATTCATTGCACCCACCCAGGACTTGATTCCAATCTTCGCCGTCGGATTTGCATTCATGACGATGCGCAGCTTTTATTTCGCGCAGGTGATCTATTTCACGCGGGCAAGCTATCTCGACCTCGTGGTGTCGCTGTTGTTCCTCGTCGTTTCCACGATTCTGTCAGTTCTGCTCATTCCATCCTACGGCCCGCACGGGGCCGCTGTCGCGCTGATGATTTCGAGCATCGTTTCGTGCATCGCGTTCATGGCGCTCGGCCGCCGCTCATATAGGTTGCCGATTGACTTCGCCGCCGTCGGCGTCATGCCGGCGCTGGCGGTTCTCATCGTTTTCGGTGCACATACGACCGGCCAACTGGTTCCCGGCTATTCGCTGCCGCTCGTTGTCGATGCCGTCATATTCGCTTTGCTCGGCGGTTTTGCGATTCATCACTTCGGCCTGTTGAGCTTACCATCGGCCGAAATCATCGGCGATCGCGTAACGGTGCCATAGCCGATGGTCTCGTCGCGAAACACAATGGCGTCGCCGGCCCAGGCGGACATTGCGCCGCCACTGGCTCCGCGTGTCGGCGATATCGACCAAGTGGACCGAACGGATTATGTCGACCATGTCGAGCATGTCGAATTTCTCGGCCTGCCGTTCTGTATGTGGACGCAAGCCGAGGCAATCGATGCCATCACCGCGCGCTGCGGCGCGCCGTATCGCTACGTGGTCACGCCTAACGCTTATCACATCGTGGCGGCGCACGATGAGCCGGCGCGATTGCTGCCGATCTATCGGGCCGCTTGGCTGTCGCTGTGCGACAGCCGCATCGTGCGGGCGCTGGCGCGGCTCGACGGGCGGGCGCTGCCGCTGGTCACCGGAAGCGACCTCGTCGCGGCGCTGCTTGCCCGCCTGAATGCTCACGATCCGCCGGACACGCCGAAGCGGATCCTCGTCGTCGGTCCGCCGCGCAGCACGGAAGCAGCGCTGCGCGCCGCCTATCCCAACGTGATATTCGACGTTATGCCCGCGCCGGCCGCGTTGGCGCACAACGCCGAATTGCGGCTAGCGCTCGCCCGCGCCTGCGTGAGCCGGAGTTGGGACATCGCGCTATTATGCGTCGGCTGCCCGACCCAGGAGATGGTCGCGCGGCAGCTTGCCGAGCTGGGCCGCAAATCCGGCGTGGCGCTTTGCGTCGGGGCGTCGGTCGATTTTTTGACCGGAGCGCGGGCGCGGGCGCCGCGCTGGCTGCAACGGCTCAGTCTCGAATGGGCGTTCCGTCTAGCGCAGGAGCCCGGCCGGTTGTGGCGCCGCTATCTCGTTGAATCACCTAAAATATTGCGCATATTCATCGCCACGCACTGGGCGCGGGGGCGCTGACCTTCGACGAAGCGTCCGTTCCGCGGTAGCCGATTGCGATGAGCGCCTCGCGGATCGGCAGACATCGCATGTTTTCGGCCTGCACCGCTGCGATCGTCTCGCGCAGCAAGCGCGGCGATGCGCCGATCCAGCTCGGCGGCTCGGCGACATCGTGGGTGTAAAAGATCAGCCAGCCATTGCGCTCGCGCGTCTCGCGCACCACGCGCTCCAGCTTGTCGCGGCTCAGAGTGCGATCATAAAGCTCGATGACCCGAAGCAGCGCGAGATCGATTGTGCCGGCATTGATGCCCTCGTAAATCCCGCGGCAACTATCGAAGCGCTCAATGAGCTGAAGCTTGCGCGGCAGCGAGACCCGACCAAATGGATAGCAAAAGTTGGTGATTTCGACGCCGACGCACAGTTCGCGCAGGGCCTCGCGATTGCGCCGGCACTCCTCATCCATTCTGCGCGCATCGATCTTATCGATGCTGACGTGCGATAGAGTGTGGCAGCCGATCTCATGCCCTCGATGATGCAGTGCGCCGACCTGGTCGCGATCGATCACGCGCCAGTCCTTTTCCAGGCTGCCGAGTGTGCCGGCCGCGATATAGAAGGTCCCGCGCAGGCCGTATTGTTCGAGGATTGCAGCGCCGTTGGTATAGGCGGAATCTGGAACGTCGTCGAAAGTGAAGCTCACAAGCGGCGCCGCGTTGCGCATCGCGAACGGCTTCGAGCGATGGTAGCGCGCCGCCTTGCGTAGAACGCCCTCGAAGAGAGGCTGTAGCATGTATGACCTTAGGAAGCGCCCGACACAGCGAACAGTTCTTTCATGCCGCTCGGTGGGGGTTGCAGATCCGCCAGAATTTCAAGAAAGCGATCGGCGGCGGCCGCCGTTGTGTACTCGAGGCCGCGCGCCATCAGCGATCGTCGGTCCGGAATTTGATCCATGGCGGCTTCGATCGCCGCAGCCATTGCGGGCGCATCGCCGACAGGCGTGAGCGTGCCGTAGCGGCCGTCCTGCAAAATCTCTCGCGGACCGTAGGAGGAATCGGTGCACACGACCGGAGTACCACAGGCGAGCGCCTCCATGACCACGCAAGGCAGACCCTCTTGGATTGAGGACAAGACGGCCACGCGCGCGCGCATCAACCACGCGAACGGGTCGATGGTGTAGCCGGGGAAGATGACTCGTTCTGCCAGTCCATTCTCGCGCGCGAAGATTTCGAGAGCCGCGCGGTCCGGACCGTCCCCTACAATCGCCAGACGCCAAGGCCGCTCCGGCGGCATCAATGTCATCGCGCGTAACAGGGTATGTTGGTCCTTCTCGGGAGAGAGTCGTCCGACGCAGACAATAAGATCGCGTTCACGGCCGGATTCGCCGTCCCATTGCGCCAGGCGCCGCACCACTGCCGGCGGGATCACGGCATTGACGCGCATGACCGAAATGATTTTTTCAGGAACGGAGAAGATCCGCGTCAAGTCACGCTGGTCTCCGTCGGTCAGCGCGATAACGCGATCGGCTCGCCGGTAGAGCCATCGCAGAATGCGATACGCTATCCGATTCTGGCGGTATGGGTCGGTATATTGCGAGATCGCCGGGTTGTTGACCTCGCGCAGCACGAGCTTGGGCCGGCAATGCCGCGGCAGCGTGCGCACCGCGACAAGCGCGCAGAGATTGAGGCCCGCTTCCGAGCTGACGACGATACCTGGAGCGATACTGCGGATGGCGCGCCGCAAGCCCGGAATCGCATAACGCAACTTTGCTCCCGGTACTTCGATTACGCGAACGGAGCTTTCCACTAATGACCGCAGCGGCCCATCGCCGCGCAACGTCAAAATGGTCGGTGCGACGCCCTTGGCCGCCAGCGCATTGGACAGCAGCACCATATCCCGCTGCGCGCCACCGCCTTCGAAAGCGCGGACCAACACCACGAGGCCAGGTTCAGAACCTTTGGACTGCGCTGACACGAGAAAACCGGCTTTCTCCTGAGATTTCAAACCGAATAGCCATGATGTCGACGGTCGGATCAAGCCTGAACTCGAATCTGCCGGTGGCGTTACGTCAGCAACCTTAATCGGCCGCGAAATGCGGACGTTAATTAACTTTAATGCGCTAGCCATTGATCGTTTTAACAGTCCGATATAGTTCGCATCCATTCCCAGACGTCAGTCCGGATTGCCCGGCCGGAACCGGGAATAAAGTACGAGTTTGAGGGGTTGCGGAAGGCAAGGTATAGCTAGGCTATGAGGGCGTGGATGACCGGGCAAAATTCCCGGCGGATTATTTACGTGGTCGCTGGCATCGCGGTGGCATCAGTGGCCGCCGCGGTCATTTTTTGGCGTCACGGAAGCACTCAAGCGGCCCAGGCCGCTCCGCCCTCGGTTCCAGTCATTGTCACCGAAGCGGCACAGCAGGACGTGCCGATCTATTATGACGCGCTCGGCACCGTCCAAGCCCTAAACACCGTCGCCATCCGCGCCCAGGTCAACGGTCAGATCGTCTCGGTCGACTTTCGCCAGGGCCAGGATGTCCGCAAGGGCGATGTTCTGGCGAGAATAGATCCGGCGCCGTTCCAGGCCGCCTTCGACCAGGCCGTAGCCAAGAAGAGCGAGGACGAGGCGCAGCTGATCGATAACGAAAAGGATTTGGCGCGATTTAAGACCTTGGTCATCAGGAATGCCGAGACGCAGCAGAACGTCGACGCACAACAGGCCAAGGTCGATCAAACAAAGGCCACGATCGACGCCGACCAAGCCGCCATCGAAGCGGCGCGGACCCAGCTCAATTACGCCACCATCTCGGCGCCGATCGACGGCGTGGTCGGCTTCCGTCAAGTCGATACCGGCAACATCATCCACACCAACGACGTCAATCCGCTCACGGTGCTCACGCAGATCGAGCCGTGCACGGTGATATTCACGCTGCCGCAAAGCGACCTCGGCCCGGTACGCGATGCCATGCTGCACGGTACCGTCTCGGTGCTCGCCTTCGATCAGGAGAACAAAGAGCAACTCGCCGAAGGCAAGCTCCTTCTCATCAACAATCAGATCGATCAGACTACCAGCACCATTCAGCTGAAGGCGGAATTTCCCAACGAGGACAAGCGGCTGTGGCCGGGCGCGTTCGTGCACATTCACATCCTGATTACGACCCGCAAAAACGCGGTGACTGTGCCGGCAGTGGCGTTGCAGCGCGGTCCGAACGGCTTCTATGTCTGGGTGATCAAATCCGACAACACCGCGGAACAGCGGCCGATCGAAGCGCAAACCGTCAGCGAGGACTTAGCCATCGCCACCAAGGGTCTGAACGCCGGCGAGCGCGTGGTCGTCGACGGGCAGTCCCGACTGGACGTTGGAACGCACGTTGCGATCCGCACTCCAAATGCGTCGACTAATGCTGCGGCGCAGCAGGCGGATAAAAGCTGATGAACTTCTCCAAAGCTTTCATTAACCGGCCGATCGCCACATCGCTGCTGATGGCCGCGCTGGCGCTGGTCGGCATTGTGGCGTTTCCATTGCTGCCGGTGGCCCCACTGCCGCAGGTTGACTTTCCGACCATTCAGGTCACGGCAACGTTAAGCGGCGCCAGTCCGGAAACTATGGGCGCTACCGTCGCTACCCCGCTCGAGCGCCAGTTCGGCCAAATTGCCGGCGTCACCCAGATGAGCTCGGTGAGTTCGCTTGGCTCGACCGTGATCACCCTGCAGTTCGACCTAAACCGCAATATCGACGGCGCCGCACAAGATGTGCAGGCCGCGGTCACGGCGGCCGGTCCATACCTTCCGAAAAATCTCACCTCACCGCCTACCTATAAGAAGGTGAACCCAGCGGACTCGCCCATTCTTATCGTCGCGGCGACTTCGGATACGATTCCACTGCCCAAGGTCGACGATTTTGCCGAGAACGTCGTCGCCACGCAGATTTCGCAGATTACCGGCGTATCCCTGGTCGCCATCGGCGGCCAGCAGCGCCCGGCGATTCGCGTCCAGATCGATCCCTCCAAGCTGACGGCGCGCGGACTGACGCTAGAGGACGTGCGCGCCGCGCTCGCCAACACCACGACCGATGCCGCCAAGGGTACGCTTCTTGGCAAGGCGCAAAGCTATACCATTGTCGACAACGATCAATTGACGCAAGCCGAACCCTACAATGACGTCATCATCGCCTATCGCAACGGCGCGCCTGTTCGCGTGCGCGATGTCGGCCAGGCCATCGACGGCCCTCAGGATGTGACCCTCGGCGCGCTGCACCGTGACCAGACAGCCGTGATGCTGCTCGTTTTCAAGCAGCCCGGCGCGAACGTCATCGACACTGTCGAGAACATCAAATCGGCCTTGGCAGGCATGAATTCCGTGATTCCGCCGGGCATCCATCTGGCTACCATCGTCGATCGCACACAGACTATTCGCGCCGCGGTCAAAGACGTCGAATTCACACTACTATTATCGTGTGCCCTCGTCGTGCTGGTAATCCTGCTGTTCCTGCGCAGCATACAAGCCACGCTCATTCCAGGCGCCGCGGTGCCGTTGTCGTTGCTTGGCGCCACCGCGATCATTTACCTCGCCGGCTTCAGCCTGGACAATCTGTCGCTCATGGCGTTGACGATCGCCGTGGGTTTCGTGGTCGACGATGCGATCGTCGTCGTAGAGAACATCTTCCGTCATCTGGAGGCCGGAACGACGCCGCTGCAATCGGCCATCAAAGGCGCGCGCGAGATCGGCTTTACCGTTCTCTCGATCAGTATCTCGCTGATTGCAGTTTTCATTCCGCTGTTGCTGATGAGCGGCATCGTCGGCCGGTTGTTTCACGAATTTGCCATCACCGTCATTGCCGCGATCGTGGTGTCGGTGGTCGTGTCGCTGACGTTGACGCCGATGTTGTGCTCACGC
>Ga0210394_10003553_pt1 | contig 19353 bp, 17 predicted proteins | sample IncBWC12MmetaG_FD_160121 | JGI IMG/M metagenome (GOLD analysis project Ga0210394, IMG submission 160121) | Forest soil microbial communities from Barre Woods Harvard Forest LTER site, Petersham, Massachusetts, United States - Inc-BW-C-12-M | ecosystem: Environmental > Terrestrial > Soil >...
CTCCGACAAAGCGCGGCCAACGATGGAAATCAGCTCCTTCAGATCGAACGGCTTTGGCAGATATTCATAGGCGCCGCGCTCGGAGGCGCGGATCGCGGTCATGAATGTGTTTTGCGCGCTCATGACCAGGACCGGCAGGTCCGGCCGCGCCTTCTTGATGCGCGGCAACAGGTCGAACGCGCTTTCGTCGGGCAATAACACGTCGGTGATGATCAGATCGCCGTCGCCCTGGCTGACCCAGCGCCACAGCGTGGCGGCGTTGCCGGTCGAGCGCACCTCGTAACCGGCGCGCGACAGTGCCTGATTGAGAACGGTCCGGATCGCTGCATCGTCGTCGGCAACAAGAATACTTCCCGCGGGCATCAATGATCCCCTCGTGACTGCAGGGCGGCGTCCGGCGCCGAGCCCTCACCCGTGTAAACCGGCATAAGCACGCGAAAGATGGTTCGGCGCGGCTGCGACTCGCATTCGATGATGCCGCCATGGTCGCCGACGATCTTGGCGACCAGCGCTAAGCCCAGCCCCGATCCGGTCGGCTTCGTCGTGACGAACGGATCGAACAGATGCGGCATCAATTCGTCGGGCACGCCGGGACCGTTGTCCTTGACGCAGAATTCCAGCGGCAGCGAGATGCGCGCCTTGGCGCCCGGCAGCGACAGCCGCACGCCCGGCCGGAACGCCGTGGTCAGCGCGATTTCGCCGCCCGAGGTATTTTCGCCGATCGCTTCGGCGGCGTTCTTGACGAGATTGAGAAAAACTTGGACGAGCTGGTCGCGGTTCGCCAGCACCGACGGCAGCGACGGATCGTAGTCTTCGACGAATTTGATGTGGCGGGCGACGCCGGACTGCGCCAGCCGCTTCACGTGATCGAGCACCACGTGGATATTGATCGGCTCGCGCTCGACCGGCCGCTCATCGGCGAACACTTCCATGCGGTCGACCAGTTTAACGATGCGGTCGGCCTCGTCGCAAATCAGCCGCGTCAAGGTGCGGTCGTCGTCGTCGGCCGATTGCTCGAGCAATTGGGCTGCGCCGCGGATGCCGGACAGCGGGTTCTTGATCTCATGCGCCAGCATGGCGGCGAGCGCGATCACCGAGCGCGCCGCGCTGCGATGGGTCAACTGCCGATCCATCTTGTCGGCGATGGTGCGCTCTTGCAGCATCACCACCACGGAATCCGGCTGCTCCGGCAGCGGCGCCACGTAGAGATCGACCAGCCGGTCGCCCGGATTGCGCGGCGTGCCGAGATCGACCTTGTATTCGTTGACTGGCGCGCCGCGCGCCCGCACCTGCTCGATCAGCGTCAGCAAAGGACTGCCGAACGGCACCAGGTCGCGCAGCAGATGCCGGCGCAGATGCGACACCGAGACTTCGAAAAAAGCCTCCGCCGCGGCATTGGCGTCGTTCACTTTGCCGTCTGCCGACACGACGATGACGGGATGCGGCAGGGCGTTGAGCACCACATCGGCCGACGACGTCGCGAGCAGGTTTTCTGCGGTGCTCATGCCGCGTTGCTCCACGCCGCGGGTGGGTCGCGAAATTCGTCAAAAGCTTCGGCGAGCCGGCGCAACACGATCGCGGGGTCGTCCGCGGTAAGCACGCGGCCGCGATGCGCCTTGAGCAGATGCGAAGGCGCATTCGCGGTCGCCGCCGCGGTATCGAGCGCCCAGCCGAGATGCTTTCGCGCGTGGCGCAGCCCGATCGCGATACCGTGATGGGCGAGCATTTCGCCGTAAAGCGCGCTGGCGAGCGCGAGCTGCTCGCTCAGCGCCGGCGCGGACTGGCGTTCGCCGGTCGCGAGATAGTGCGCCAGTTGGCCGGGAAACCACGGCCTGCCCTGGGCACCGCGCCCGACCATCACCGCGTCGGCGCCCGAGGCGGCGAGCGCCGCGTCGGCGTCATCGAAGTTTTGGATGTCGCCATTGACGACCACGGGGATCGTGACGGCGTCCTTGACGGTGCGCACTGCCGTCCAGTCGGCCCGACCTTTGTAGAACTGGCAGCGCGTGCGGCCGTGCACGGTGCAAAGCCGCACGCCGGATTGTTCGGCGCGCCGCGCCAGTTCCGGCGCGTTGCGCGAACCGTCGTCCCAGCCGAGCCGCATTTTCAAGGTGACCGGCACCTCGACTGCTTGCACCACCGCATCGATCAGGGTGAGCGCGTGATCGAGATCGCGCATCAGCGCCGAGCCGGACTCACCGTTGGTCACGTGCTTCGCCGGGCAGCCCATATTGATGTCGATGACGGCGGCGCCGGCAGCTTCGGCCAGGCGCGCGCCTTCGGCCATCCAACGCGCTTCGCAGCCGGCGAGCTGGACGACGTGCAATCCCGCGCCATGATCCTTGACCCGCAGTGCGGCATTGCGCTTTCCGTTGGCGAGTGCCGCGCAAGCGGTCATTTCCGAAATGACGAGGCCGGCGCCCTGGTTTGCGACCTGGCGGCGGAAAGGCGCGTCCGTGACCCCTGACATGGGAGCCAAAAGCACGGGATTCGGTACCGTCAGTGGCCCGATGGCCAACGGATTGCGCGGTTTTTTCGATTGCGCCATAGAAGGAAACATTTGCACACTAAATAGGCGTCACAATGCCTTTGCTTATAGTTTAGCCAAATCCGTAGCCAGCGCAAGTGCTGCACTGCAATATCCCTAACCTGTGCAAATCCGTCCGCAAGGGTCAGTTTTGACCCGCCAAAAGGCCTTCGGTTCCATCAACTGTGCCGGTTCGCACATTCCGGGAACATGCGCTAAAGCCATGCCGGAATTGCACGGAGCGTGAGATGGCCGACACGATCGCTGCTGTTGTCGTCGCGGGCGGACGGGGCCTGCGCGCGGGCGGCGATGTGCCCAAGCAATATCGCGAGATCGCCGGCGAGCCGGTGATCCGTCCGGCGCTGTCGGCATTCCTGCGCCATCCAGAGATCGGCGCGGTGCAGCCGGTCATTCATCCGCAAGACGAAGAGGCGTTTCGCGCCGCGACCGTGGGCCTGAAAAAACTTCTGCCGCCGGTCTGGGGCGGCGCGACGCGGCAAGCATCCGTGCGCGCCGGGCTTGAAGCCTTCGCGGCAAGCGCGCCTGCGATCGTCCTCATTCACGACGCGGCGCGCCCGTTTTTGACCGAGGCACTGATCGGCCGCGCTATCGTCGCCGCCAAACAAAATGGCGCCGCGGTGCCGGCCATCGCCATTGCCGACACCGTCAAGAAAATCGACGACGATGGGCGCGTAACCGAAACCCTCGATCGCAATCACCTGCGCATGGTGCAGACGCCGCAAGCGTTCGGCTTCGATCTCATCATGGCGGCGCATCGGCGCGCGGCGGCCGCGGGCCGCGACGATTTTTCCGACGATGCCGCGCTTGCCGAATGGGCTGGCCATCGCGTCAGCGTGTTCGAAGGCGAGGCCGGCAACATCAAGCTCACCACCAACGACGATTTCGCCCGCGCCGAAATGCTGCGCCACGTAGCGCTCGCCGATGTGCGCACCGGCAACGGTTTTGACGTGCACGCCTTCGCCGACGGCGACCATGTCATGCTCGGCGGCGTCCGCATTCCTCATTCGCGCGGTGTCACCGGGCATTCCGATGCCGACGTGGCGCTCCATGCCCTGGTCGACGCCATTCTCGGCGCGTTGGCCGAGGGCGATATCGGTCAGCACTTTCCGCCGAGCGATCCGCAATGGAAGGGCGCGTCGTCGGACCGCTTCCTCGCTTTTGCCTGCGAGCGTGTGCGCGCCCGCGGCGGCATCATTGCCAACCTGGACGTGACCGTGGTGTGCGAAGCGCCGCGCGTCTCGCCGCACCGTGACGCCATGCGCGAGCGCATCGCCGCGATTGCCGGAGTTTCCGTAAGCCGCGTCGCCATCAAGGCGACCACGAGCGAGAAGCTCGGCTTCACCGGGCGGGGCGAAGGCATTGTCGCCATGGCGACGGCGACGGTGCGGTTGCCGTGGAGCGCGCCGTGATCGACGCAGCCCTGCGCGAAGCTGCGACACGCGTGTTGGAGCTTTGCCGCGCCCGCGGCCTGCAGGTCGCCACCGCCGAATCCTGCACTGGCGGCCTGGTCGCCGCAGCGCTCACCGAGGTCCCGGGCTCGTCCGCCGTCGTCGATCGCGGTTTCGTCACCTATTCGGACGATGCCAAGCGGGCGATGCTCGGCGTGCCGGCGGCGACGCTCAAACGTCATGGCGCGGTGAGCGCGCAGACGGCAAAGGCCATGGCCGCCGGCGCGCTGAAAAACTCCAATGCCGACCTTGCCGTATCGATCACCGGCATTGCCGGGCCCGGCGGCGGCTCGAAGCAAAAGCCGGTTGGCCTCGTCTATTTCGCCGCAGCGAGCCGTAACGGGCGGCGTATCGCGCGCAAGCGGCTCTACGGCGAGATCGGCCGCCGCCAGGTGCGTTTGCGTTCCGTCGCCGAAGCGCTCGCATTGTTACAGCTGCTGTCGCGCCCAGCGCGGCGTAAGGAGAGCTAGAATGCGTTGGGGAACTTGTCTCGTTGCGGCGTTGGTGATGACCACGGTCGCAACGGCCAACGCCCAGTCCGTCGCCAACACGATCGCGGAATTCGGACTGATCGGCACTTGGGCAAACGATTGCACGCAACCGGCTTCGTCGAGCAATTTTCTCACCGTCTATGCAATCAAACCCTCCGGCGAGGTTTCGCGAACCTACTACGATCAGTCCGGCCACGTTTATAACAACTACAAAATCACCAGCGCGAAGCGTCAGGCGCCCGATATGCTTTCGTACGAGCAGGTCTGGGATTTTGAAGGCTCGCCCGCCAACATTGCCGGCGATCGCGTGCGCGTTCTGCTGAACATGGCGGACAACAAATTTCAAATCGTGTCGTCACAAGGCAGCGACGGCTCGTTCTTTGTGAAAGACCGCAAATATCCGGGCTCCGGCGATGAGAGTCTGTGGCAGTCTCGATGTCCGGAAAAATGAGTGCCTGACGCGCTACAGCGCTTCGGCGTGCGTTCGCAACAGGCTTAAGCCTGTGCGCCATAGACCTGATCGGCGCGGCGCTCGAAGGCTGCGGCGAAACGCCGAAAGGCGGCGTCGAAAATGCCGCCCATGAGCAGGCCAAGGGTGCGGCTGCGAAACTCGTAGGCGATGAAAAATTCTACATCGCAAGCGCCGTCACCGGTGGCGCGAAAGCTCCAGCGATTGTTCATGCGCTCGAACGGGCCTTCGAGATATTCGACCAGGATTTCGCGCTTCGGGCGGTCGAGCGTGATGCGGCTGGTGAAAGTTTCGTGCACGAATTTATAGGCAACCGTCATGTCGGCGACGATGACCTCCCTGCCCTCGCTGTCGGTTGTTCGCCTGCGCACGGCGAGCGAGCGGCACAGGGGCACGAATTGCGGATAGCGTTCGACGTCGGCGACCAGGTCGAACATGTCGGATGCAGAATGCTTGACCCGCCGCGTGGTAGAAAATTGCGGCATCAATCAACGCGCCGTCGCCGCTCGCGCCGCCTTCAGCCGGGCGAAATCTTCACCCGCGTGATGGGACGAGCGGGTCAGCGGCGATGCCGACACCATCGAGAAGCCCTTGGCATAAGCGATCGTCGCCAGCGCCTCGAATTCCTCCGGCGGCACGAAGCGCAACACCGGATGATGTTTGCGCGTCGGCTGCAGATATTGCCCGATGGTCAGGAAATCGACGTCGGCTGAGCGCAGATCGTCCATCACCTGCAGCACTTCGTTGCGCTCCTCGCCGAGGCCCACCATGATCCCGGATTTGGTGAACATACTCGCGTCGAGCTCCTTGACGTGCTGCAGCAGCCGGATCGAGGTAAAGTAGCGCGCGCCCGGCCGCACCGTGAGATATTTCGACGGCACGGTTTCCAGATTATGGTTGAACACGTCGGGCCGCGCCGCGACCACGACCTCCGCGGCGCCGTCCTTGCGCAGAAAATCCGGCGTCAAAACTTCGATCGTGGTTTGCGGGCAGCGGGCGCGGATTGCGGTGATGACGGCGGCGAAATGCGCAGCCCCGCCATCAGGAAGATCGTCGCGATCGACCGAGGTGATGACGATGTGCGATAGCCCGAGTTTTGCGGTGGCCTCGGCGACATGTTCGGGCTCGGCGGCATCGAGCGCGCCGGGCAGCCCGGTCTTGACGTTGCAGAAGGCGCAGGCGCGGGTGCAGGTATCGCCCATGATCATGAAGGTGGCGTGCTTTTTCTCCCAGCACTCGCCGATATTGGGACAGCCGGCCTCCTCGCACACGGTGTGCAGGCCGTTGGCGCGCACGATTCGCGCCGTCGCCACATAGCCGGGCGAGACCGGCGCTTTGACGCGAATCCAGTCGGGCTTGCGCAAGCTGGGTTGATCCGGCCGGTGCGCCTTTTCCGGATGGCGTGGCGGCTTGCCGAGCAGAGTATCGATGACAACGGCCATAACAGTTCCGGGCGCATCATGACGCGCATCAGATACTTACGAGCCTGATTGCTGCGCCGCAAGGCGCTGTTTTGCCGCCGCGGCGCGCTCGGCTCGTGAACAAAATGTAAGGAAACAACGGCGATTTCGCCATTTCCGGCTGTAACTTTCGCCACAAAAGAATCGTCCCATACCTGCCGGCGACAGGCGTCACCCCGGGAGGATTTGTCGTGACCGTGCGTGGCAAAGAAGCAGCGGCGCTCGCCTTGCACCGGTTCGGCTTCGGACCGGCGGCCAATTCGATTGCCGCCGTCGCCGCCGACCCGCAAGGCGCCCTGCTTGCCGACCTGGAGCGTCCGCAGGCCGGCCTCGTTACCGCCAATCTGCCGTCGAGTGGCGAAGCGGCGCGCGAGGTCTTTGACTTTCGCGCTGAGCAAGCTGCGAAGCAGAAGCTCGCGCTGCGTACGCAGAAGCAAGCCGAGGCGGCGAATGCCGCGAACCTTGTCGATTGCCGCAAACCCTCGGGCGAGCCATGCGTGGCGCCGGATGCGAACGACACCGCAAACCAACAACCGCCGCCAATAGCAAAGCCCGCTCAGCCGCCAGCGCCGCCGCTACCGCAACAGCTCTTTCAGGATGAAGCCAAGGCGCGCTTCGACGCCGCGCTTGGCGCCGATATCGGCTTCGTCGAGCGGCTGGTCTGGTTCTGGTCGAACCATTTCTGCATCTCGGCGGACAAAATCGTGGAGATGGCAGGTCCCTTCGAGCGGGAAGCGATCCGGCCCCGCGTGCTCGGCCGCTTTGCCGATTTGCTGCTGGCGGTCGAAAGCCATCCCGGCATGCTGTTCTATTTGGACAACGTCCAATCCATGGGCGCCAATTCGACCGCCGGCATCAACCGCGACAAGGGCCTTAACGAGAATCTCGCTCGCGAGATCCTCGAACTTCACACGCTGGGCGTCCGCAGCGGTTACACCCAGGCCGATGTCACGAGCGTCGCCAACGTGATCACCGGCTGGACTTGGCTTCCGCCCGAGGAGCCGATCCACGGCGGCGAATTCGCCTTCGTGCAGCGGCTGCACGAGCCGGGCGCCAAGACCGTGCTGGGCAAGCTCTATCCCGACACCGGCGTCGACCAGGGTCGTGCGGTGCTCGCCGACCTGGCGCGGCATCCGGCAACGGCGCAACACATCGCGCAAAAGCTCGTGCGGCATTTTGTTGCCGACGAGCCGCCGCCGTCGCTGGTCGCCAAGCTGGCAAAGACGTTTGGCGATACCGACGGCAACCTGAAAGATGTCGCCAAAACTCTGGTCACGGCCGATGAATCGTGGACGCCGCAGCGCACCAAGCTCAAATCGCCCGCGGAATGGACGATCGGCATGCTGCGTCTGATGGCGGCGCCGCAGGCCATTCCGGTTGGCCGCATCCTGGGCACGCAAGCGACACTCGGCGAGGCGCTGTGGCGGCCGCTGTCGCCGAACGGCTATCCCGATACCGAAGCGGCGTGGATCGACGGCGTGCCGCGCCGGTTGGATATCGCGGCCCGTTTCGCCGGCCAGCTCGCGGCGAACAATGCCGATCCGCGCGCCGTTCTCGACAGCGCGCTCGGTCCGCTCGCTTCGGCCGAAACGCGCGACACCATCGCGCGCGCCGAAAGCCGGCCCCAGGCCTTGGCGCTCCTGGTCATGGCGCCGGAATTTTTGCGGAGATGAACATGCCCCATGCACCCTCGCGGCGGGACGTGATGTTGGCCTCGGGCACGTTGTTCGCCTGGGCCTATATGCCGAAGCTCGCCTTGGCCGAAGGCCGCGATCCGCGCTTTCTCACCATCGTGCTGCGCGGTGCGCTCGATGGGCTCGCCACCGTCGCGCCGGTCGGCGACCCGGACTGGATCGCGCTGCGTGGCGACAATGCCTTGACGCTGCAAAGCAAGACGCCGGCGCTCAAGCTCGACGACTTCTTCGCGCTCAATCCGGCGATGCCGAACCTGCATCGCATGTTTGCCGCCAACGAGGCGATCGTCGTCCATGCCTGCGCTACGCCGTACCGCGAACGCTCGCATTTCGACGGCCAGGATCTTCTGGAAAGCGGCTTGCCCAAGCCGGCGTCGAGCGACAGCGGCTGGCTCAATCGCGCGCTCGCCACGCTTGCGCCTGGCGGCCGCGTCAGTGCGCAAGGTAAAAAGGCGTTCGCGGTCGGACCGGTGACGCCGCTGGTGGTGCGTGGCCCGGCGCCGGTGCTGTCATGGTCGCCGCAACGCATCCTGCCGGCGAGCGAGGACACAGTGACGCGACTCCTCGATCTTTACCGGCACGCCGACCAAAAACTCGCCTCCGTGATCGAGGAACATTTAAGGCTGGCGGCGATCGAGCGCTCCGGCGACATGGGCCAAACGCCCGGCCAAAACGTGCCGGGTCCCGCGCAGGTGCGCGCCTATTTCGCCGAAGTCGCCGGCACCGCCGCGAAATTTCTGGCGCAGCCCGACGGTCCGCGGGTCGGCGCGCTGGCGCTCGATGGCTGGGATACCCATTCCAACGAAGGCATCGTCCAGGGCCGGCTGTCGCAATTGCTCGGCGCGCTCGACGCGGCGCTGGCCGCGGTCGAAACCAATATGGGACCGGCGTGGCGCGACACCGTCGTCGCGCTGGTCACCGAGTTCGGCCGCACCGCGCGCATCAACGGCACCGAAGGCACCGACCACGGCACCGCGACGGTCGCGCTTCTGGTCGGCGGCGCGCTCAAGGGCGGCCGGGTGATTGCCGATTGGCCGGGGCTGAAAAGCACGGATCTTTTTGAAAATCGCGATCTCAAACCGACGACCGATCTGCGCGCGGTGTTGAAAGGCTTGCTGAAGGACCACCTGCGCGCCGATGATCGCGTTTTGGCACAGCGTGTTTTTCCGGGCAGCGACGGCGTAAAGCCCATGCCGGGTCTGGTTGCGTAATCAAACCTGTCATGCCCCGCGAAGGCGGGGCACCCAGTAATCACCTTACGCCGCGTGGGATACTGGATCATCCGCTTTCGCGGATGATGACACGGAGGTATCTCAGATATTCAACACCCGCCCATACGCATCCAGCACGGCTTCCTTCATCATCTCCGACAATGTCGGATGCGGGAACACGGTGTGCATTAATTCTTCTTCCGTGGTCTCTAGATTCATCGCCACCACGTAACCCTGGATCAGCTCGGTGACTTCGGCGCCGACCATGTGGGCGCCGAGCAATTGGCCGGTCTTCTTGTCGAAGATCACCTTGACCAGGCCCTGGTCCTCGCCGAGCGCGATTGCCTTGCCGTTGCCGACGAAGGGAAAACGGCCGACGCGGATGTCGATCTTCTGTTCCTTGGCCGCCTGCTCGGTAAGCCCAACCGAGGCGATCTGCGGCGTGCAATAGGTGCAGCCGGGGATGAGCCGCTTGTTGATCGGATGCGGATTGAGCCCCTTGATCGCCTCGACGCAGATGACGCCTTCGTGCTCGGCCTTGTGCGCCAGCAGCGGCGGCCCGGCGACGTCGCCGATGGCATAGATGCCGGGCACATTTGTCTTGCCGACACCGTCGACGACGATGGCCGCGCGCTCGATCTTCACGCCGAGTTTTTCCAGGCCGAGATTCTCGGTATTGCCAACGACGCCGACCGCGGCGATGACGCGATCGACGGTGAGCGTCTGCGTGCCGCCCTTGCCGTCGTCGATGGTCGCGGTGACGGCGTCCGATTGTTTGTCGAGCTTGGTCACCTTGGCGCCGGTGAGAATTTTGATGCCCTGCTTCTCAAAACTTTTGCGCGCGAAGGCGGCGATCTCGGCATCCTCCGCCGGCAGGATTTGCGGCAGCACCTCCACCACGATCACCTCGGCGCCGAGCGTACGATAGAACGAGGCGAATTCGATGCCGATGGCGCCGGAGCCGATGACCAGGAGCGACTTCGGCATGCGGTCGGGCACCATGGCCTCGAAATAGGTCCAGACCAGTTTCTTGTCCGGCTCGATGCCGGGCAGCACGCGCGGCCGCGCGCCGGTGGCGATGATGATGTGCTTGGCCTGATAGGCGCCGGGACCGAGCGCGCTTTTCGGCGCTTCGCTGTTGCCGGCCTTCACGGTGATCTTGCCGGGCGCGTCGATCGTGGCCTCGCCCCAGATCACCGTGACCTTGTTCTTCCTCATAAGAAAGCCGACGCCGTCGTTGAGGCGTTTTGCGACCGCACGCGAGCGCTTCACCACCGCGCTTGGATCGTAAGTAACCTCGCCCGCCGACAGGCCATAATCCTTGGCGTGCTGCATGTAGTGAAAGATCTCCGCCGAGCGCAACAGCGCCTTGGTCGGGATACAGCCCCAGTTCAGGCAGATGCCGCCCAAATAGTCGCGCTCGACGATGGCGGTCGAAAATCCGAGCTGCGCCGCGCGGATGGCGCAGACATAGCCACCCGGTCCCGAGCCGATGATGATGACGTCGAAATTGGTCTCTGCCATTGAAAAGCCTCGTGCGCTCCCTGCCCTATATGTAGCTATCGTAGCCGCGCTTGTCGCGGGCCTTGCCTAATCGGGGATCGGATGGAAAGCGCCATCCGCGCCGAGGCGTTCGAGGATGCCGGAGCGGATGTCGAAGAAGCAGCCGTGCAGGGTGATATGGCCGGCTTCGACCGCATCCTTGATCCAAGGAAACGTCATCAGGTTGTCGAGCGACAGGCGGACCGACTCGTGCTCGCAAATATCCTGGCGCATCTGCGGCGGCGCCTGCATGGCGCGTTGCCGCGCCGGCTCGGCGATGCGTACCCATTGGCCGACGAAGTCCGAAGCCTCGACCGGCGCGCCGTCCAAGAGCGCTTTGATGCCGCCGCACATGGCGTGGCCGAGCACGACGATCTCGCGGACTTGAAGCGACCGCACCGCGAACTCGATGGCCGAGCTGACCCCGTGCGGCTTTTCGTCGGGGCCGTAAGGCGGCGCGATGTTGGCGACGTTGCGGACCACGAACAGCTCGCCCGGCCGGGCGTTGAACACCATTTGCGGGTCGGTGCGGCTGTCCGAGCAGGCGATGATCAGCGCGCGCGGCCGCTGGCCGAGGCGGCTCAGCGCTTCGAAGCGTTTGCGCTCGGCCTGCCAGGTGCCGGCACGAAAACGACGGTAGCCTTCGATCAGGTCGTCCATAGGGAAGCCGAATATTTATTTTTCGCGCGTTCTTTCCCACGCGCTATAACGCTAAGCAAGAAGGATGCCTCCCCTCATGGCCGAGCTCGTCGTTTTCAGCACCATCGGCGTGCGCAGCGCCGCGGAACAGCTTTTTGCGCAATTCGACAAGGCTAGCCACAAGCTCGCCGTTACCTGGGGCACCGCGCCGATGCTGGTCAAGCGCATCGAGGATGGCGACACCGCGGATGTTGTGGTGCTCAGCCGCGCCGGCATCGACGCCTTGCAAAAGCAAGGCAAGATAGCGGCCGGCACCGACGTCACGTTGGCAAGCTCGGGCGTCGGCATTGCCGTCAAAGCTGGCGCGCCGAAGCCAGACATTTCCACCCCCGAAGCGCTCAAGCGCACGCTGCTCGCGGCCAAATCGATCGCCTACAGTGAGCCGTCGGCCGGCGGCGCTAGCGGCGTTTATTTTGCAAAACTGCTCGAACGGATGGGGATCGCGGAAGAGATGAAGCCGAAGACCAAATATCCGCCGCCCGGCGGCTTTTCCGCGAACCTGCTGATGACCGGCGAAGCCGAGCTCGCCGTGCAGCAGAAGCCGGAGTTATTGCACGTGGCCGGCGCCGAAGTTATCGGCCTGTTGCCCGGCGATCTGAACGTGGTCACGGAGTTCGCCGCAGCGATCATGACTGGCAACAAAAACGGCGAAGCAGGAAAAGCTCTGATCGAAATGCTGCAATCGCCAGGAGCGACCGCAACTTTTCGGTCGAAGGGCCTCGATACGCCATAAAACTTACACCAGCATCATCACCGGGTTTTCGATCAGCGCCTTGAACGCGCCGATCAGGACTGCGCCGAGCGCGCCGTCCACCGAGCGATGATCGCACGACATGGTCACGCTCATGATGTGCGCGGCCTCGATCTTGCCGTTGCGCACCACCGCGCGCTCTTCGCCCGTGCCGACGGCGAGGATGGTCGACTGCGGCGGATTAATCACCGCGGTGAAATCCTTGATGCCGTACATGCCGAGATTCGACACCGATGTGGTGCCGCCCTGGTATTCGTGCGGCTTGAGCTTGCGCGCCCGCGCCCGCGCCGCCAATTCCTTCATTTCGTTGGAGATGGCGGAGAGCGATTTGGTCTCGGCATTGCGGATGATCGGCGTGATCAGGCCGTTCGGCATGGCCACAGCGACGCCGACGTCGGAATGTTTGTGCTTGAGCATGCCGGCATCGGTCCAGCTCACGTTCGCGTCCGGCACGCGCTGCAAAGCCAGCGCCAGCGCCTTGATGACGAAATCGTTGACCGACAGTTTGTAGGTGGGCTTGCCGTCCTTGTCCTTGGCCGCCGACGCGTTGATCTCTTCGCGCGCCTCGAGCAGCTTGCCGATGTCGCAGTCGATGGTCAGGTAGAAATGCGGAATGGTCTGCACCGACGCGGTCAGTCTTTGCGCAATGGTGCGGCGCATGCCGTCGTGCGGCACGAAATCGTAGCTGCCGTCGTCGTAGAGCGCGCGGACCTGCTGGTCCGACATCGACGGCGCGATGAGCGGCGCGCCGGCGGGCGCCGCGTGCAAGCCTTGGCCCGATTTCGCCGCTTCGACATCGCGGGCGATGACGCGGCCGTGCGGGCCGGTGCCTTGAATGCGGCCTAGTTCGATGTTCGCGTCTTTCGCCAATCGTCGGGCAAGCGGCGAGGAGAAGATGCGGTTGGCGCCGGTGCCGGCGCCATGGCCGTTGGTCCGAACCCCCTCACCCCCGCCCTCTCCCCTCTGGGGAGAGGGAGCGCGCGGTGCTTGTGGCGGCGGTGGAGACTTCGCCTGTTGGGATGCCGGAGCGGATGTCGAATGCGCAGCGGCCTGCTGGGCCGCTCCTTCTCCCCGAGGGGGAGAAGGTGGGGATGAGGGGGTTCCGGCGCCGGGAGCTTTCGCCGGCGTGCTCGCTGCCGATGCCGCCGCTGCCTTGGGATCCTCGCCTTCCTGCGCCATCACGGCGATGAGCTGATTGACGGCGACGTCGTTGGTGCCTTCCGGCACCACGATTTTGGCCATGATGCCATCATCGACGGCTTCGTACTCCATGGTCGCCTTGTCGGTCTCGATCTCGGCGATCACGTCGCCGGTCTTGACCGCGTCGCCCTCTTTCTTGAGCCACTTGGAGAGATTGCCCTTCTCCATGGTTGGAGACAGCGCCGGCATGAGGATGTTGATGGGCATGGCGCGACAATTTCACCAAAAGTTTCAGCGGTAGCAGACGGCTTTCGCCGCCTCGACCACTTCGGCGACCGAGGGCAGCGCGAGTTTTTCCAAATTGGCGGCGTATGGCATCGGTACGTCCTTGCCGGTGACGCGGGCGACCGGCGCGTCGAGATAATCGAACGCCTGCTCCATGACGCGCGCCGCGATCTCGGCGCCGACGCCGGATTGCTTCCAGCCTTCCTCGACGGTAACGAGGCGGCCGGTCTCTTTCACCGACTCGATGATGGTGTCGGAATCCATGGGCTTGAGGGTGCGCAGGTCGATCACTTCGGCGTTGATGTTCTCTTTCGCCAATTCGTCCGCGGCTTTCAGCGCATAGGTCATGCCCATCGACCAGGCGACAATCGTCACGTCGCTGCCCGAGCGCACCACACGGGCGCGGCCGATCGGCAGCACATAGTCGTCCAGCTTCGGTACCGGCGAGGAATGGCCGTAGAGGATTTCGTTTTCCAGAAACATCACCGGATTGGGATCGCGGATCGCGGCTTTGAGCAGACCTTTGGCATCGGCGGCCGTCGACGGCGCGATCACTTTCAGGCCGGGAACGTGCGAGTACCAGGCCGAATAATCCTGGCTGTGCTGGGCGGCGACGCGCGACGCCGGCCCGTTCGGGCCGCGGAACACGATCGAGACCCGCACCTGACCGCCCGACATGTAGGGCGTCTTCGCCGCCGAATTGATCAGCTGATCCATCGCCTGCATGGCGAAGTTGAAGGTCATGAATTCGACGATCGGTTTTAATCCGGCCAGCGCCGCGCCGACGCCGAGACCGGCAAAGCCGTGCTCGGTGATCGGGGTGTCGATGACGCGCCGCGCGCCGAATTCGTCGAGCAAGCCCTGCGTGACTTTGTAGGCGCCCTGATATTCGGCGACTTCCTCGCCCATGACGAACACGTCAGGGTCGCGGCGCATTTCCTCGGCCATGGCGTCGCGCAACGCTTCGCGCATGGTCATGGTGACCATCTCGGTGCCTGCCGGTACTTCCGGTTCGGGCGCCGTGGGCTCTGGCGTGGACTTTTGCGCCTCTCTCAACTCGTTCAGCGGCACTTGGCCGAGCGCCGCATCGTCCGCGGACGCCGTTTGAGGGACCTTCGCCGGCTGCGGCGCCGGCGGTTTGGGCGCCGCGCCTTTGCCGTCCTTGAGCGCTGCAGCGTCCTCGCCGTCGGCGAGGATCATGGCGATCGGCGTATTGACCGCGACGTCATTGGTGCCTTCCGGCACCAGAATTTTGCCGAGCGTACCCTCGTCGACCGCTTCCACCTCCATGGTGGCTTTGTCGGTCTCGATCTCGGCGATGACGTCGCCGGACTTGACGGTGTCGCCTTCCTTCTTGAGCCACTTGGAGAGGTTGCCCTTCTCCATGGTGGGCGACAGCGCGGGCATGAGGACTTCAGTGGGCATGGCTTGCTCGAGAGGCGGAGCGCGCGAAAACCGCGCTCAACGATACATGTCGGTGTAAAGCTCGGAAGGATCGGGCTCGGCGTCCTGAGTGGCGAACTCGGACGCTTCGTTGACGGTTGCGCGCACCGACGCATCGAGCTTCTTCAACTCATCCTCGCTGGCCCACTTCTTGTCGAGCAAGCGCTTGCGCACCTGCTCGATCGGGTCGTGCTCGGTGCGCACTTTGTCGACCTCCTCCTTGGTCCGGTATTTGGCCGGATCCGACATGGAGTGACCGCGATAGCGGTAGGTCATCATTTCCAAAATAGTGGGGCCCTTGCCGGCGCGGCACCAGGCGATGGCGGTTTCGCCGGCCGCCTTCACCGCGCGCACGTCCATGCCGTCGACCTGGGTGCCGGGAATGTTGAACGACACGCCGCGCTTGGAGAAGTCGGTCTGCGCCGCGGAGCGCAATACCGAGGTGCCCATGGCATAGCGGTTGTTTTCGATGGCGTAGACGATGGGGAGCTTCCACAGCTCCGCCATGTTGAAGCTCTCGTAGACCTGGCCCTGGTTGGCGGCGCCGTCACCGAAATAAGTCAGCGAGACGCTGTCGTTGCCACGATATTTGTTGGCGAAGGCCAAGCCCGTGCCGAGCGGCACCTGGGCGGCGACGATGCCATGCCCGCCGTAGAAATTCTTGTCCAGCGAGAACATGTGCATGGAGCCGCCCTTGCCCTTGGAATAGCCGCCGCGGCGTCCGGTCAGTTCCGCCATCACGCCTTTGGGATCCATGCCGCAAGCCAGCATGTGGCCGTGATCGCGATAGCCGGTGATCATCTGATCGCCGCCTTTCTTGGCCATCTCCATGCCGACGACGACGGCTTCCTGGCCGATATAGAGGTGGCAGAAGCCGCCGATCAGGCCCATGCCGTACATCTGGCCGGCCTTCTCCTCGAAGCGGCGGATCAAGAGCATCTGGCGCAGCGCCTGGAACTCCTGCTCCTTGCTGAATTCCGGGACCTGGCTGTCATGCATGCCCCAATCGATGTCGGGGCGAAGCTCGTGAGCGCCTTCTTCGGTGGGCTTGGTTTTGGCGACGGCCATTCTTGTCCTCAGGGCACACCACGGGGGGCTTGCATCCCATAGCCGAAATCGCCCGATTGCGGAAGCGCCCGACCTGCCGAATGGGATGGGCTGGACCGGCCAAAGCATTGCCGGAAAAAATTATTTTGGGGATAGAGGCGTCAAGTTCAAGGCTTGTCAACTTCAAGGCTTGGGGGTGTCGGCCGTCGTGGGCCGCCAGGCGAACATCAAAGTCAGCTCGTTCGGCGCGACATAATCGAGCAGTGCGCGCGCCTGTTCGTCGAGCATATCGGGGTCGAGCTTGTCGGCCCGCAGCAGCGCCACGCGGCGCTCCCACTGAGCGCGCTCGATCTTGAGGTGGTCGAGATCGGCGGACAGCGTCGCGATCTGCAGGTCGAGGTCTTCTTTGGCTTTCAGGCCGTGATTGCCGCTATAGGCGTTGACGCCGAAATAGCCGATCAGCAGCGCGGCCATGACATAGAGGCCGAGCGTGGTCAGGATCGAACGCAGGCGTTTACGCGTGACCATCCGCACACAATGTCAGCGCGCGGTTTAAGGGGCATTAACGCTCACGTTTCCCGGATGCGGTGCACCGCTGATCCGGGATCGTCGCAGACTCAGAATCCATAACGATCCCAGGTCTGCAGCGCACCACTGCGCTACGCTCCGTGCTGCGCTGCGCCCGGGAAACGGAGGTGCTTAGCGCAGGCGATTGCGGATTTCGCTGCCGAGGAAATTGCCCAGCCGCTTGCCGCGATTGCGCAGGAAACGCAGCACGCCGGCATCGACGAAATAGGTCAAAAGAATGCTGTCGCGGGTTTTGACCTCGGGGCCGACCGGATCGGCGGAGTGCCAGGTATCGGTGCCGACCGCGAAAGCGTAGCCGGTGTTCGGCGCAAAGGTCATTTGCTTCGCCTTCGGCCCGCAGCTGCCGTCGGCGCGCTTGTCGTGAAAAATCGTGCCGATATGGGCGATCGAGCTGTCGCGCGGCAGATAGAGCTGCACGGTAATACCCTTCCAGCGCGTGTCTGTATGCGGCGTGATCAGGTAGCCGGGAATGTCGCGGGTCAGCACCGGGATCGGATACATGCCGGTCTTGGCGTAGCCGGGGCCGAAGCGGCGTTCGAGCGCCGGCTTAAGCCGCCGGATGAATGCGTCGCGCACTGGCGCCGAGCACAGCGCGCGGCCGACGATGTCCCAGACCGCGCGCTTCTGCGGCGGCAGGTGGCGGATATATTCGCCGAACAAGTCGATCTTGACCCGGGTGTGGGTGCCATCGGCGAGATCGTGGCCCTTGCTGCGGCCGTGCATCGGCCGATAGTCGGTGGCGTCGGGCATATTGCCGAGCATCGCGGCGTAGACATCGTCGGGAAACACCCGGTCGAGCACGAGGTGATAGAACGGCGTGTCGGACGCCGTCGCCGCGTCTATCGACGTGACGATGAAATCGCGCAACCGCTCGGCGGCCAGCCTGCGGTTGCCCGCATTCAATTCAACCGATTGATCCATCAGCCGATACTCATTCCACGGGCATCCCGGCCCGGGTTCGAAATAGCGGTATAGCGTCGTTTGGCCGTGTCGGACAAGCGAACGGTAGCGCGCCCCTAGCGCTTGACCTTGAGTGCCGCGCGGCCCGCATAGGCCGCTTGTGCGCCGAGTTCCTCTTCGATGCGCAGGAGCTGATTGTACTTGGCGGTGCGGTCGGAGCGCGCCAGCGAGCCGGTCTTGATCTGCCCGCAATTGGTGGCGACCGCGAGGTCGGCGATGGTCGCATCCTCGGTCTCGCCGGAACGATGCGACATCACCGCGGTGTAGCCCGCCTTGTGCGCGGCTTCGACCGCGGCCAAGGTTTCGCTCAACGTCCCGATCTGGTTGACCTTGATCAGGATCGAGTTGCCGATGCCGTTCTTGATGCCGTCCTTGAGCCGCGCCACGTTGGTGACGAAAATATCGTCGCCGACGAGCTGACAGCGATCGCCGATCTTTTGCGTCAGTTTCTTCCAGCCGTCGTAGTCGTCTTCGGCCATGCCGTCTTCGATCGACACGATCGGATAGCGCTTGGTGAGCGCGGCGAGATATTCGACCTGCTGGTCGATCGAGCGCGTCTTGCCCTCGCCTTCGTAAGCGTAAGCGCCATCCTTGAAGAATTCGCTTGCCGCCGGATCGAGCGCAATCGCCACGTCGTCGCCGACCCTGTAGCCGGCTTTCTCGATTGCCGCGAGCACGAAATCGAGCGCGGCCTCCGCCGACGGCAGATTGGGTGCGAAACCGCCCTCGTCGCCCACATTGGTATTGTGGCCGTCGGCTTTGAGCGCCGCGCGCAGCGTGTGAAAGATCTCCGAGCCGGCGCGCACCGCCTCCGCAAGCGAGGCGACGCCGAGCGGCATGATCATGAATTCCTGAAAATCGATCGGATTGTCGGCATGAACGCCGCCGTTGACGATATTCATCATCGGCACCGGCAAGAGCCGCGCCGCGGTGCCGCCGACGTAGCGATAGAGCGGCAGCTTGTTGGCTGCCGCCGCCGCCTTGGCGACGGCAAGCGACACGCCGAGAATCGCATTCGCCCCGAGCCGGCTTTTATTCGCCGCGCCGTCGAGCGCGATCATGGTCTCGTCGATCTTGACCTGCGCCTCGGCATCCATGCCGCTCAGCGCCTCAAAAATCTCGCCGTTGACCGCCTCGACCGCGTTGCGCACGCCCTTGCCGAGATAACGCTTCTTGTCGCCGTCGCGCAGCTCGACGGCCTCATGCGCTCCGGTCGAGGCCCCGGACGGCACGCCGGCGCGGCCGCGCGAGCCGTCTTCGAGCACGACATCGACCTCCACGGTCGGATTACCGCGGCTGTCCAGAATTTCCCGGCCGATGATGTCGACGATGGCGGTCATTATTGGTCCCAGCTGGCCCCTGCGCTGCGGCTTCTACAGGATCGGGGAGGCTCTTGTCATGCCCCGTTAAAGCAAGGCATTCAGTGAGCTATGGCGAAGAAAACCATGCAACTCGGCCACCCGGCGCCGATCCCGGCTTCCCCCGATAAGGCCGTGCTCGACCGCGTGCGCAATCCGCATCCGGACACGAATTACATGGCGCGCTTCACATTCCCCGAATTCACCGTGATGTGCCCG
>Ga0210394_10003554_pt1 | contig 19351 bp, 11 predicted proteins | sample IncBWC12MmetaG_FD_160121 | JGI IMG/M metagenome (GOLD analysis project Ga0210394, IMG submission 160121) | Forest soil microbial communities from Barre Woods Harvard Forest LTER site, Petersham, Massachusetts, United States - Inc-BW-C-12-M | ecosystem: Environmental > Terrestrial > Soil >...
ATAGGCGATTGATTCTCCGATGACTCAGCCTTGCCCGTCCTGGCGCCGCAGAAACTGCGCAAACTCCTCCGCCGGCATTGGACGGCTGATGCAGTAACCCTGGATCTGGTCGCACCCGTTGGCTTTGAGGAACTCGAGCTGGGCCTCGGTCTCCACCCCCTCGGCGACCACTTGCAGCTGCAGCGTATGCCCCAGCTGAACGATCGCGCGCACGATCGCCGCGTCTTCGGGGCTCTGCGCCAGCTGGCGGACGAAGGTCTGGTCGATCTTCAGCTTGTCCACCGCCATCCGTTTCAGGTAGGACAGGCTGGAGTAGCCGGTGCCGAAGTCGTCGACTGAAAGCTTCACGCCGAGCTTCTTCAACGCACCGAGCGTCTGCATCGCGGTTTCGGTGTCGTGCAGCAGCACCGATTCGGTCAGCTCCAGCTCGAGCAGGGTGGCCGGCAGTCGGCTGCGCTCCAGCGCCGCCGCCACGGCCTGCACGATGTTGCCGCGGCGGAATTGCACGGCGGACAGGTTGACCGCCACGGCCAGTTGCGGCAGACCGGCCTCGCGCCAGGCGACCGCCTGACGGCAGGCTTGGTCCAGGACCCACTCGCCGATCGGGATGATCAGGCCGCCTTGCTCGGCCGCCGAGATGAATTTGCCGGGCAGCACCAGCTCGCCGTCGCGCCGCCACCGGATCAGGGCCTCGACGCCGACGATGCGGCCATCACTCAGCTGAACCAGCGGCTGGTAGTGCAGCGTGAACTCCCCGTTCTTCAAGGCGCTGCGCAGGCTGGCCTGGGTCTGCAGCCGTTCGATCGTGTCGCGGTTCATCTGCTCGTCGAAGAACCGGTAGGTGTTTCGACCGCCATCCTTCGCGTGGAACAGCGCGACGTCCGAATTGAGGCGCAACGTCTCGAAATCGGTGCCATCGTCGGGGTACAGGCTGATGCCGATGCTCAGCGCCGACTGCAGCGCGTTGCCGCCGATCTCGAATGGCTTCTCCATCGCTTCCAGGATCTGCTGCCCGACCCGAGCTGCTGTATCCGGACCGCTGACTTCGCTCAGTACGATCACGAACTCGTCGCCGCCCTCGCGGCTCACCGTATCGGAGCTTCGAACGCACGACTGCAAACGCCGGGCAACGTGGATCAGCAACTGGTCGCCCGCCTCGTGCCCGAGGCTGTCGTTGATCTGCTTGAAGCCGTCCAGATCGAGGAACAGCATCGCCACCCGCACTTGCCGGCGGCTCGCCACGGCCACCGCCTGCTCGAAGCGATCGCGCAGCAACAGGCGGTTGGGCAGCTGGGTCAGCGAGTCGTGGTGCGCGAGGAACTCCAGTTGCGCCTTCGCGGCGAGGTGCTCGGCGCGGGTGCGCAGCGCGCGCATCCCGTAGGCCAGATCGCTCGCCAGCTCCTGCAGCAGCTCGACTTCCTCCTGGAAGAACGCGTTGACCCTTCCGGCGAAGATCGTCAGCGCGCCGAATGTGCTGTGGCCGTCCTTTAAAGGAAGCGCAACGCTGCTGCGGAACCCCCTGGCTGCAAGGGCCTGTCGCCACGGCGTCACGCGCGGATCGCTCAGGAAATCCTGGCTGATTTGCGCTTCGCCGGTTCGGATGGCGGTTCCGGTGGCGCCTCGGCCTGTTTCGACATCGGCCCAGCTCACCTTGATCGACGCCAGGTAGCCCTCGTCGTGTCCGAAGTGAGCGATCGGCCGCACGGTCTTGTCGGTATCCTGCTCGGCCACGCTGACCCAGGCAAGAAGGTAATCCCCCGCTTCGACCACCAGGCGGCAGACATCCCGCAGCAAAGCGGGCTCATCCTCGGCGTCGACCAGCAACTGATTGCAGCTGCTCAACAGGCGAAGCGATCGATTGAGCCGGCGCTGAACATCCTCGTTGCGCTTGCGCTCCGTGACGTCGCGCGCGATGCACAGCACGCTGACCAGGCGGCCTGCGGCATCGACCTCCGGCGCCATCCGGTACTCCAGCACGCCCTCGGCCGGCTCGCCGCTGGGAGCCACCTCGCACAGCTGGAGTTGGCCCGTCGCGACGGTCCGGCGCACCGCATCGAGCAACAGCCCAACGCTGGACTCGCTGATCGTGTGGCCGGCGGCCCGGCGCGTTTGCCCGATCGGCTTGCCGATGTAATCCTCCGGAGCCAACCCGGTGGCTTGGGTCACGATCGGACTCACATAGAGGTAGCGGCCCTCGCTGTCGAAGCGCGCGATCACGTCGGGTGAGTGCTCGGCCAGGCTGCGAAACTCCCGTTCGCTCTTCTGCAGGTTTCGATACATCAACAGGCTGTTCAGCGCATCGGACAAGCGCCGTCCGATCTCCTGGAACAGCTTTTCCTCCTGCGCAGTCCAGGTTCGCGCATGGCTGCACTGATGCAGGCCGAACAGCCACGGCTCGCCCAGATTGGGGCGCAGCACCATCGCGATGAACGACTTGAAGCCGAAGCGTGCCCGGACGGCATCGGGCGGCTTTTCTCCACCGGGTTCACCGAACTGAACGGGTCCGGCGGCGGCCAGCATCGTGCGAAACGTCTCGGCCACCTGCGCGTCGACCGGCTGCGGGACCCCGAGCACCAGTGCACCGGGATATTCGGGCCGCGTTTTTTCCATCGGCGTGAACCAGGTCGCCGCGTCGGGGTTGCACGGGTATACCAGCCAGGCCCGGTCGCATTCGAACATCGCGAGCACCGTGTCCAGCACGTCGCCCAGCATGTGCTCGGAGTCTCCTCCGCCACGCATCGCCGAGTTCACCCGGTCCAGGTTCTCGACGAAGCGCAGGTGTGCCAGCCGCTCCTGCTCCGCGCGCCGGCGTGCCGTGATGTCGCGCCCCACGGCCAGCACGCCGATGATTGCGCCCGTTTCGTCGCGCTCGGCCACGAAGCGGACACTGTCGTAGTGCTCGCGGCCGTCGTGCCCCAGGCACACCAGTTCCATCTCCGATTCGTCGCCGGTGCGTGCCACCGCCAGGATGTGCTGCTCGTACTTGCTGGAGACGGAGGTCGCGGCGTTCTGCGTCGGAGTTTTTCCCGCGAGCTGCTGCAACGTGCAGCCCAGCGTGCGCTCCAGCGTTGGATTGATGTACAGCGTCCGCGCATCCACCGAGTAGCGGGCGATCTTGTCCGGGGTCGATTCGGTCAGGCGGCGAAATAGCCTTTCACGGTCGCCCAGCGCCCGCTCGATGCGCTCGCGCTCCAGTTCCGCCGCTGCCCGCGTCGCCACCAGCCGCAGCAGCGGCACCACCGGGCGCGACGGGCTCAACGGCTTGCGGTCCATCACGGCGATCAAGCCGATCGGCCGGCCGGCCGAGTCCCACAGCGGCATCCCGGCGTAGCTTTCGACGCCCATCTGCGCCAGCAGCCGATCGCGCGGAAACAGCGCCTGCACGCCCTGCGGGTGCACGCACAGCTCCCCGCCCACGACGTTTTCGCAGGGAGTGCCTTCCAGCGCGTACGTGATGTTGGGCGCGACCTCGCCCCTGACGTACAGCGCCGCGGTCTGCGCGATACCGGGCTCGTCGGCCAGCCGGTCGATGAGCACGTAATCGACGTTCAGGGCCTGGGCCAGGTATTGGGCCAGCGCGGCCAGGAAGTTCTCGGCGGTTCCCAGCCAGCCGCGCTGGGCGATGAAGCTCAGCGCATCTTCGATCCGCCTGCGCTCGGTGATGTCGCGGAAGGTCGTCACCACAGCTTGTGGCCCGGAGGGCTCCGACAAAGCCGGCTGCGAGTTCACCGAGAGCCACACGCGCGCGCCGTCCGGCCGATTGAGCCCGACGATCACGTCCGACTGCGACGCCGCGGTGTGGAGCGTGATCGCGGCCGGATGCTGATCCAGCGGCAGCGGCGTGCCGTCCTCGCGAACCGTCGGTCCCAATGCTTCGATCGTCTGCCCCAGCAGCTGCGCGCCCGAGCGCCCGAGAATCGTCTCGGCCGCCGGATTGACGGTGGTGATGTGTCCGCTCGGTCCCTGGACGACGACTCCCTCGGCCATCGCCGCCACCGCCTGGCGATACACCGCTTCGCGCTGCGCCGAGGCGATCGCCAGTCGTATCAGTTCGGACGCTTCGACCGCGAACAGGATCAGTCCCCGCACCCGGTCGATGCCGTCCGGAATCGGCTCCAGGATCCAGTGGCGGATCGGGGCGCCCCGCTCCACGGCGGCCGAACGCTCCCGCAGCCGCGCGCGCTCGTGCATCTGTCCGCCGTCGTGCAACAGCTCGTCCAGCGCACTGGGGTTGGCCGCGCCCCGCATTCCGGCGAGCGCGAAGAACTCGGTCACCGCGCGCCCGACGAACTCCTCGACTGCGCGGCCGAAGTGCTGCGCGAATGCGCGGTTGACCCGGATGAAGCGGCCGCTGCCATCGAGCAGGGCCAGGCAGGATCGAGTGCGATTGAAGAACAGGTCGAGCCAGCGCCACCAGACGCCGGATTCGCCGTCGACGGGCACGTCGATTCCGGCGCCACCGGCCGGGCGTGCTGACGGTTCCTTGCGAGGCGCGCCACGCTCTCGATCGGTGCCGCCGCGAGGCTGAAGCTTGCGCATGACCCCCATCCGGAGTCGATCATATGGGCATTTCGCCGGCTCGTGTTGCCTCCTAGGGGCTGCCCAGCACGCACACGGGACGGCTGGCAGCCGATGCCAGACGCGGCTGACGGCGTCAGGCGTCGGGGGTCACTGACCGGGTTGCAGTTTGACCAGGCGTCGCTGGCGCACGCCCTGCGCCAACGTCTCAAGCGCCGAAACGCTGTCGTCCCACCCCAGGCAGGCGTCGGTGATCGACTGGCCGTACACCAGCTCGCGCCCGGGCACCAGGTCCTGGCGGCCGGCCACCAGGTGGCTCTCGATCATCACGCCAAAAATGCGCTCTTCGCCGGCGCCCAGCTGGCGCGTCACGTCGCTGCACACGGCCAGCTGGTTCTCGAATTTCTTCAGTGAATTGGCGTGGCTGGCGTCGATCATCAGCCGTTGCGTCAGGCCACGGCCGGCGAGCTCACCGGCCACCGCCTCGACGCTGGCTGCGTCGAAATTCGGTTGATTGCCGCCTCGCAGAATGATGTGACAGTCCTCGTTGCCGCGCGTGGACACGATCGCCGAATGTCCGCCCTTGGTCACGGACAGGAAATGGTGCGGCTGCTGAGCCGCCTTGATCGCATCGGTGGCGATCCGCACGTTGCCATCGGTGCCGTTCTTGAATCCGACCGGACACGACAGCCCCGAGGCGAGCTCGCGGTGCACCTGGGACTCGGTGGTGCGGGCTCCGATCGCGCCCCAGCTGACCAGGTCGGCGAGGTATTGCGGCGTGATCATGTCCAGGTATTCGCAACCGGCCGGAAGCCCGAGCTCGTTGATCTCCAGCAGCAGCTCGCGCGCCAGTCGCAGCCCGTGATTGATCCGGAAACTGCCGTCCAGGTCCGGGTCGTTGATCAACCCCTTCCACCCGACCGTGGTGCGCGGCTTCTCGAAATACACGCGCATCAGGATTTCGAGCTCCGAAGCCAGGTGCGCGCGCTGCTCGGCCAGGCGCCGCGCATAGTCGCGCGCCGCCGCAGGGTCGTGGATGGAGCACGGGCCGATCACCACCACCAGGCGATCGTCCGTCCCGTGCAATACCCGGTGCACGGCGTTGCGCGCATCGTGCACCGTCTGCGAAGCCCGGTCGGTGCACGGAAACTCGCGGATCACATGCGATGGCGGTGACAGCTCCTTGATCTCCTTGATGCGGAGATCGTCGGTCATGTATCTGACGCTCGGAATCCGTGCGTTGTCCATGGAGTTAGTCCTCGGCCTGTCGAAAAAAAACCGCCAGGGTTTGGGCCCTGGCGGTTTTGGTTTATCGGGGTTTGGTTGCAGAACCTCTCAGCCGACTCCCGCCGCCAGGGCGTTCGGAAACGCGAACCAAAAGTAATAAAACGAGCGAACGGGCATGGCGGCTACGGTTCAGCAATCAACTGCATTGACTTTACCGGATTTCCCGCGACAGTCCAAGCCAAGCGTCAAGCCTGAGCCTTAGAAGCTGTAGCGCAGCCCGACGTTGGCCGTGTTGCTGGTTCCGCTGCCGTAGAAGTCCTCGGCGTCGCCGCCGAAGTCGGTCATCCGAACGCCGCCGAACACCTGCATGCTGCGATTCAGGCTGTAGCCGACGTTAAGGCCCAGATCGAGCGAGCGGCCACGCGCGGTCCACAGGCCGTCGGCGTCCAGCGCGATGCGCCAGTTGTCGGTCAGCCGCCCGACGCCCGACATGTGCATTTGGGGCAGGTTGCCGAAGCGCAGCGGCGAGGCGAAGCCGGAACGCAGCGACGAACCCCACTGAGAAATATTCGAGGTCAGCCCGACCTTCAGGTCCAACTCGCGCATCGACAGCCAGGTGTAGCGGTAGGTCGCGCGCGGCTGATCCAGCCCGACCATCGTGTTGTCGAAACGCATGGCCCAGGGTCCAAGGTCGCCCGATCCGGACAGACCGTAGCGCCCCGTGGACATCGTGCTGAGCTTGAATTCCTGGCGCGAGTCCAGCCGCGCTTGCCCCTCCAGCCGAGCTCCGGACAGCGGGACAAGCGACCACTCGTTCAGGGAATCGAACGAGTATGCATCCGTCGCAACCGCGTCGAGATAAGGCAGCCCGCCGGCATAAGCCGGCGCTGCCCCAAGGAGGAGTAGCCCACAGAGCGCGGCCAACGACCAACGCATAAGCCACCTTTGCGTCGGCTTCACTGACATGGCCTAGATTCCACTCCAATTTGCGCTAGTTGCCAAGACACGACTTTGGGAAGCGTGTTCCGGTGTGGCTTATTCCGCAGCGCGGAGGCGCGAGTGTTGCGCCGGCGTTACGCCCGCGTGAACGGGCAATGAACCAAAACACCCTTGGAGGGGAAGGGTGCCGATCAGGTGCCGGTGCCGCCGACCGTCAGCCCCTCGATCCGGAGGGTGGGCTGGCCGACTCCCACGGGAACGCTCTGGCCATCCTTGCCGCACGTGCCGATGCCGGCATCCATCCGCAGGTCGTTGCCGATCATCGACACGCGGGTCAACGCATCCGGTCCGTTGCCGATCAGCGTGGCACCTTTGAGCGGGGCACCGATGCGGCCGTTTTCGATCAGGTAGGCCTCGGCCATCGAGAAGACGAACTTGCCGTTGGTGATGTCGACCTGTCCGCCGCCAAAGTTGGTCGCGTACACGCCCTTTTGCACCGAGCGGATGATTTCTTCCGGGTCATCCTGTCCGGCCAGCATGCAGGTGTTGGTCATCCGGGGCATCGGCAGGCTGGCAAAGGACTCGCGCCGGCCGTTGCCGGTCAGCGCAGTTTTCATCAAGCGGGCGTTCAGCGAATCCTGCATGTAGCCGCGCAGGATGCCGTCTTCGATCAGCACAGTGCGCGAGGTCGCATTGCCCTCATCGTCGATCGCCAGGGAGCCGCGCCGGCCGGGCACGGTGCCGTCGTCGACCACGGTGACGCCCTTGGCGGCCACGCGCTTGCCGATGCGGCCGGCGAAGGCGCTCGAGCCCTTGCGGTTGAAGTCGCCCTCCAGGCCGTGTCCAACTGCCTCGTGCAGCAGGATGCCGGGCCAGCCGGACCCGAGCACCACGGTGGTCGGGCCGGCGGGAGCCGAGCGGGCATCCAGGTTCACCAGCGCCATGTCGACCGCCTGGCGCGCGTATTCGTTCAGCCGCTCCTCGTTGAAGAAGGCGAGGTCGTCGCGCCCGCCACCGCCCGCGAAGCCCTGCTCGCGGCGACCGTCCTGCTCGGCGATCACCGTCAGTGACATGCGCACCAGCGGGCGCACGTCGGCCGCGATCAAGCCGTCGCTGCGCGCGACCAGCACCACGTCATATTCGGAAGCCAGCGTCGCCATCACCTGGCGCACGCGCGCATCGCGCGCGCGGGCAATCCGTTCCAGCCGCTCGAGCAGCTCGACCTTGGCGCCGGCGCTCAGCGAGGCGACCGGGTCACTGGTGCCATACAGCGGCCGGTGCGAGCGTGGCGCCAGCTGGGAGGCGACCCGAACCCGCGCCGCCTTGCCAGCGCGTGCGATGGAGCGCACCGTATGCGCCGCCTGCAGCAGCGCTTCTTCGGAGATGTCGTCCGAGTACGAAAACGCCGTTTTGTCACCCGCGACCGCGCGCACTCCGACACCTTGGTCGATCCCGAAAGAGCCGGACTTGACGATGCCTTCTTCCAGCGAATACGACTCGCTGCGGGTGTACTGGAAATACAGGTCCGCGTAGTCGGTGCGACGCTCGAACATCGACGCCAGGACGCGCTGCAGGTGCGACTCGTCCAATCCGTACGGCTGCAGCAGCAGCGCTCGTGCGGTCGCGAGTCGTTCAAGGGAAGGGTCAGCCGGTTTCATCGCCCGATTTTTCCAGAAAAGCCGACCTCTTAGGTCTTGGCGGCCAGTGGAATTTTCAAGTGAACCTGTCCCCCCGATTGGAGGCCGGCGCGGTTACAAAGTTGCCGTTGGCGGGGTTACCCGAGGACCCGGTGCCTTAACGCAGGCAGTGATTGCCTACATTCCTGGATCCGGGCCGGATCCAGCTCCCCTGTGACGAAGCCAGCGCCTTCCTCCCGCTGGGAAAGCACAGTGCCCCAGGGGTCAATCAGCATCGAATGACCATACGTGCGGCGTCCGTTCTCATGCCGTCCGCCCTGGGCCGGCGCCAGGACGTAACACAGGTTTTCCACGGCACGAGCCCGCAACAGCGTTTCCCAGTGCGCGCGCCCCGTGGTGGCCGTAAAGGCCGAAGGCACCAGGATCAGATCGGGCGCATCCAAAGCACGATACAGCTCCGGGAAGCGCAGGTCGTAGCACACCGACAGCCCAACGTTCAGTTGAAGGTCGCCGTGGCTCAGCTTGAAGGTGCACGGCGTTTTTCCGGGCCAGATGGTGCGGGCTTCATCGTACGACTCGCCGCCGCGCTGGAACGAGAACAGGTGGATCTTGTCGTAGCGCGCGACGCGCCGTCCCTCGGGATCGAACACCAGCACCGTGTTCAACACCCGATCAGTGGCCGGCGAGATCAGCGGAATCGTCCCACCGACCAGCCAGATCTTGTGGGTCGCGGCCTGCTGTGCCAGAAACTCCTGCAGCCGGCCATGCCCGTCCTGCTCGCGCACGGCCAGCTTGTCCGAATCCTCCATCCCCATCAGGCAGAAGTATTCGGGAAGGCCGACCAGTTGGGCGCCCTCGTGCGCAGCCGCAGCGATCAGCTCGCCCGCTTCGGCCAGGTTGGGCCCGATCGTGGCGCGCGACACCATCTGGATCGCGGCGACGCGAAGAGTAGTGCGGGGCAGCGTGGAGTCCGACATCTTGGTGCCCACTTTACATTGGCTGGGGAGCACGAGGGGGCCAGCCCAGCCCCCTCGTTCTCTTACGATTTGCCTTTCCGGCCGCAGGCCGGAAAGGGGCCAGCCCAGCCCCCTTGTTCACTTCCTTTCAGTCGGCTTTGCCGTCGGGCGTTTCGGGTTTGGCTCGTTCGTGGCGCTTGACCTGCGGGTCGGCCCACGAGCCGGTCACGTCATACTCGTAGGAAAAGATCTTCGACAACGGATGGCGCAAAACCCACTGCGCGATAAACGTTCCGAGCCCGATGGCCGGATTGGCCAGAAAAGCATACACGACCGAGGCGGAGCCGGCGTTGATCTCGGGCAGCACCAGCACGTGCAGATTCTGCGATTCCGTCTGCAGATTCACGTCACCCTCGATCAGCACGCTGGCGTCGGGGCCGATCATCTTGAAGTCTTTCGTGGTGAGCACGCCATTGGAAACTTTGGAGGTGGCGCGGATCGTGTCGAATGCGAAACCCTTCGAGAAGATGTCGCGGAAGTCCAGCGAGATCCGCCGCGGCAGCGACTGCAGCGACATCACGCCCAGCAGCCGGCCCACGCCCGGATCGGCTTTCAGGAACTGTCCCTTATCGGCGCTGAACTGCAAATCGCCCGACAGCGTCGGATAGTCGATCGAAAAGGGTGAACCGAGCCAGCTCAAGTCGCCTTTGAGCTTGGCCGAGGCATTCTTGATCGCTCCGGTTTGTCCGAAGCGGGCGAGCAGGTTGCCGCCGTTGACGACATCCACCGTGATCGACAGCGTCATGCGACGCCTCGGCGATCCGGGCTCGCGCTGCCACTGGCCGCTGCCGGAAATGTGGCCGTCCGGGTTGTCGATCTGCAGGCGTTTCAGCTGCCACGCATTGCTGCGGCCGACCACCGAGCTCTGCGCATCCAGCTCCAGATGGCCCAGCCGCGTCGACCCGAGCACGAAGTCATCGGCCACCACGTCGAGCTCTGGCAGGTCGCGCGACGGAGCGTCCAGCACTTCGGTGACTGTCTCGCTCTCGGGAATGATCAGCCGGGCCAGCCTCGCGGTCAGGCGTCCCGGAGTCGAGTGCGTGCCGGACGTCCAGTGCAGCGAACCCGAGGTCTGATCGGCCTCGATGTTGGCGTTCCAGGCGCCATCGGCTGCCCGGCTCGCGCCCAGCACGACGTTGTTCAGGCGTTTGCCCGAAACCCACAGCTCGTCGATGTGCGCGGCGACCAGGTCCGGCGTGGTAACGCCGGTGGCGCCGGTGCCGGCGCCTGACTCTTCCTGCACCGATTCGAGAAAGGGCAGCCAGCGCGCCGTGTCCAGGCGCGCGAGCGTCACATGCACCAGCAGACCGGATTCGGGTAACGCGCCCGACGAGCCGATGCTGATCACGCCGCGCTCGACGCGCATCGGCAGGTCCTGACCGTCGGCCACGCGCGCCAGCTGCACGTCCACCAGCTTGGCAGCCGTCACGTGCAGCGTGTCGCGCGCCGGCGCCGCAGTCGGCGTGATCGTCGGCGCCGCCGTCGGCGTCGTGGTCAGATTCGGCACCAGGTCGATATGCAACGGCATTGCGTCGTAGGCTGCTTTGCTCAGCGGCTCGGGCAGATCGACCGTGACGCCGACCAGGTCGGAGACGGCGTGAAACTCCGCCGTCAGGCCGTGAAACACCAGCGTCACGGCGTAGCGCGTGGTGCCTCGCGTGTTATCGAGCAGCCGATGCACCAGCGTCGAGTCGATCTGGCGCCGCACGCCTTGTGGCGTGGCGGAGCCCACGATCTGGACCGTTACCACCCCGTCCGACGTGTCGCCGGTAATGCGCGCCTGCCCGCCGACGAAGCCAGCCGTAACCCCCGGGATCCGGATGCCGTGTTGATTGAAATCGACGCGCCCGGTCGCTGCGGTGAACGGCGCCATATCGGCGCGTAGCGCCACGTCGTTGCCCTGGAAGAACACGGATCCGTCCACTTCGGTGTCGCTCGCGTGATTCAGCGGGACGTCGAGCTTGACCTGGACGCGGCCTGCCCCAGTTGCCCTGGCGCTGTCCAGAAATCCGCCGATCATCAAACCGACCGGACTCGCGCTCACGAAGCCCACCATATCTGCCATCTGCCCGGCGCCCTGACCGGAGATGGTCAGACGCGGATCGTGCGTAGAGAGCTGCGAGACGCGACCGGTGACGTTGGTCACACGCACGCCGTAGACGGAGCCCTGACGGCCCACGATGTCGATCTGATCGCCCTTGACGTTCAGATCGGCGTCGATCGCGTTCATCAGCGGCCAAAGCCGGGACCGAACACTCTGCGGCGTCCAAGGCGCGTAGTCGAGCACGCCGCCAGCCACGTGCATCGAGGCGAGGAATTCGCCGCTGCCTGCGCTGTTGAACGGGAACGCGTCGAGAGCGCCGCGCAATTTCAGAGTGCCGGCCGAAACGCGACCCTCGCGCAGCGCCGCGCGCAGCCACGTGCGTGTGCCCACGCCGGCTCGCAGCGGTACGTAGCGATACACCGCCGCCGCATTGGCGCGCGCGAGGCTCGCGGTCACGTCGGCGACGGGCGGGCCGGTGTCGCTGAGGCGAACCGTGCCGGCCGCGCTCACCTCCAGATCCTCGTTGCTGAACGTGAAGCCATCCAGCGACACCTCGAGCGTGCTGCCGGTCTTCCAGTGCACCCGCGCGTCCAGTCGGGTGGCGGCGAGCTCCGGGTCCTCGAACACGCCGGGAAAGAACAGGTGTGCGTCGGGGCTTGCCAACGTCAGCGTTCCGCCGCTTGGCGACAGGTCGATCGAACCCGACAGATTCTGGAAGCCGGGCCGACCTGCGCGCGGCCGCCCGTTCGCATCGATCGCCGGATCGGGTGCCTGCGCGGCCGCTGCCAACGCGTCAAAGCGCGTCCGCAGCACGACGCCGGTCATCTGGTCCGGATCGCCTTCCCACGCCGCGTGCAAATCCGCCAAGGTGCCGCGCATCGAGTAACGCGTGATCAGATCCTGGGTCTGGGGCGACAACGGCAAATGGCCGGCCAGGATGTCCAGGTCCTGCAGCGACAGCACGTTGACGCCAATCTCGGTGTGGGTAGGCGCCGTCGGCCGTCCCAGCGGCCGAGAGAGACGGTAAGTCAGATCCGTGGCCGGCAGGTGCAAGCCGCCCGGCCCTTGAAACGCGAAGTGGGTGAGCGAGATGTCCTGGCCGCGCGACGAACCGGTCCGCCACGCCTGCTGGGTGATGCGGCCTTGCAGGCTCGACAGGCGCAGCGGCGGGGCGTCGGAACGCAGGTTCAGCTCGACATCGGTGAAGGCGATATCGGCGCGGGCGCGTTGCACCGTCATCTGATCGAAGTCGACCCAGGCGCGCAACGCGCCGTTGGCGTGCCCCAGCCGAAACGGCGCCGGGATCACCCGCGCCAACGACTCGAGGCGAGCCAGGTCCACGTAGTTGAGTTGTGCGAACACGCGCCCGGACCAGCCGGCCAGGTTGGACACTGGCATCGACCACGGATGCTCGAACCAGCCGCGCACGTCGATCATGTCCGCGATCTCCGACGGCGGGCGTGCGCGCAGCGCGAAGTAGTGGGTGCCGAAGTGGTGCGACAGCAGGATGTCGACGTCGGTCAGATCGATCGGGGCCGGTGGCTTGGAGTCGCGGGCGGCGCTGGCGGCGTCGTCGTAGTAATGAACGGTGGCGTGGCTGATCGCCACGCGTCGCTGATCCAGCACCCAGTTGACGGAGGCCGTATTCGATTTCGAGGCTTGCAGGTCGATCAGGATGCCCGCGATCTTCAGCTGGCTCTCGGAGATGCGGCGCACCTCCAGCGCCGGTGCCAGCACGGTCAGCGAGCTCAGCCGCAGATGCAGCGTCGGCACGCTGGTCCACGAAATGACCGCGTCGATCTGCGGCAGCGTCAGCGCCACGGCGCCGCTGGCGTCGTGCAGTTCGACGTCGGTGAGCTGCAGGCGTGGATTGAATGCCTGCCAGCTCGAATCGATCCGACCGATCGTGACCTGCTGGTTCAGCGCCGCCGAGGATCGCGCTTCGATCGCACTTCGCCACTGGTCGATATGCGGCATCCACCACACGCGCAGGCTGATCAACAACAGGCAGAAAACGAAGTAGGCGGCGAGCAGCAGCCAGGCGGCCGTCCGCAGGCTGAACAGCAGCACGTGCATGCCGCCTTCGCCCAGGCGCCGCGCCAGCGAGCGCTCGGCCCTCTCGACCGCGTGCTCGACCGCGCCTTCAACCGAATGGATGATTTCGGCCGCGTGGCGCCCTGCATGCGCGCCGCCCGATCCGGCCGGGCCGTTGGCCTGCTTGAGCGTCATTGCACTCGTGTCATTGCACTCGAGTCAGTCGATTGAATTGGTGCGCCGCTGCGTACAATGGCCACTAACCGCGCATCGCGAAACAGGATTCGGACGCTAGCACAGGCGGCAGCATCGCCACGCCGCCACGCGCAGCGCGGCCGACCCGCAACTTGCCAGATACGGATTCTCGCGAAAGCCAGGACCTGCACGGAGCGGCCGACACGGCGCTGCAGTGCAGCCGCTTCGTGGCACGCTCGTTGACCGTCGAGCTCGGTGCCTGCGCCGACGCCGATGTGCAGCGCACCTGGCTCGTCGCCAATGCGGCGCAGAGCTGGAATCGCGCCCGCATCGAGGCGGTTCTGGCGGCCGATCGAGATGCCCATGCCGACCTGCTGCCAGCGGCCTGGTTGCCGGCCGCGATGCGCCGGTTGCGCCGGCGCCTGCTGCTCGGGGTCATCGTGCGCGATGTGGCGCGACGGGCCGATCTGGCCGAGGTGACCGGATCGATGACGGCGCTGGCCGAATGCTGCGTTCAGCACTCGCTGCGCATCCTGGCGACCGAGCTGGCCGCGCGTCATGGCGTCCCTTCCGATGCCGCCGGCAATCCCCAGGACCTGCTGGTCGTGGCGATGGGAAAAGGTGGCGCTGGCGAGTTGAACGTGTCGTCGGACCTGGACCTGGTGTTCGTGTATGACGCCGAGGGGCAGACGCGCAGCGCGCCGGAGAGCGCCTCCCACGCCTCCGCAGGCAGATCCACCGCGGCCCGCTCGATCGGCAACCAGGAATTCTTCGAGCGGCTGGGTCGCCTGCTGATCGCGGCGTTGTCGGAGCCGACGTCCGACGGGTTCGTGTTCCGGGCCGATTTGCGACTGCGCCCCAACGGCGATTCCGGACCCTTGGCCGTGTCGTGCGCGATGCTGGAGGAGTACCTGACCCGCCAGGGGCGTGAGTGGGAACGCTTCGCCTGGCTCAAGGGGCGGGTGATATCCGAACCGGTGCTGGCCGACCGTGCCTCATTCACCCGGCAGGTCGCCTCGCTGCAGGCGTGCGTGCAGCCCTTCGTGTTCCGCCGCTACCTGGATTTCAACGCGATCGGCGCGCTGCGTGAGCTGCACGCGAAGATCCGGCGCCAGGCCGTGCGGCTGTCGAACAGCCGCGGCGGCATGAGCGACCACGTCAAGCTCGGCCGTGGCGGTATTCGGGAAATCGAGTTCATCGTGCAGACGTTCCAGGTGATGCGCGGCGGGCGCGATGTCCGGTTGCGCTCGCGCTCGACGCTGGCGACGCTGGCCACATTGGGCGAATTGGGGCTGCTTGCGCCCGAGCACAGCCGCGCACTGGTCGAGGCCTACGAGTTCCTGCGCCGGCTGGAGCACGCTCTGCAATACGTCGACGATGCGCAGACTCACCTGATTCCACCGGCCGGGGCGCAGCGCGACCAGATTGCGCAGCTGCTGGGGCTGGCCGACGGCGACGAGCTGATGGCGCGCTATCGGGAGCATGCGGCGCCGGTGGCGGCGGTGTTCGACCGCATCTTTGCGGCGCCGGGGCGGGCCGGCGCGGAGCTGGCGTCGGGCGACTTGACCCCGGCGCTGGCGGCGCTCGGCTTTCCGGATCCCGCCGCGACGGCCCAGCGCGTATCGGCGCTGCTCGAGTCGCCCCGTGTGGCATCGACTTCGGAAGCCAATCGGATGCGGATGGCTCACCTGGTGCGCGGTGCATTGCCGGCGATCGCCGAGGAAGCGCGCCGGGTCCTGGCGCGGGGCGGCGCTCCGATCGAGGAAATCTTCAGGCGCTGGCTGCAGCTGCTCGAAGTGCTCAGCGGACGGAGTACTTACATCGCGCTCCTGGATGAATACGCGCACGCCGTCACGCGCGTGGTGCGCTTACTGGCCGCGGGCCGCTGGGCCGCCGAATACCTGGCGCGGCACCCGGTGGTGCTGGACGAGTTGCTGGACGATCGGGTCGCTTCGCAGCCACCGGACCACGATTTCGTGCAGCGCTGGAGTGCGCAGGTGGGGCGCCAGCTCGAGGCCGACCAGGACAGCGAGCGCCTGATGAATATCGTGCGCGATGCGCACCACGCGCATGTGTTTCGCCTGCTGATGGCCGACGTCAACGGACTTCTGAGCGTGGAGACGCTGGCCGACCTGCTCTCCGCGCTGGCCGATGCGGTGCTCGATCTGAGCCTCGCGACCGTATGGCGCTTGCAGCGCGGCCCCGAGGCCGCAGCGCCGCGCCTGGCGGTGGTCGCCTACGGCAAGCTCGGGGGCAAGGAGCTCGGGTACGCCTCGGACCTGGACCTGATCTTCGTTTACGACGATCCGGATCCGGATGCGCCCACCGTTTATGCGCAGATGGTGCGGCGGCTGGTGACCTGGCTGTCGAGTCCGACCTCCAGCGGCGTGCTGTTCGATGTCGATCTGCGGCTTCGTCCGAACGGCAACGCCGGCTTGCTGGTGACCTCGCTGGAGGCGTTCACGCGTTACCAGCTCAATGAGGATGGCCACGGCGCCTGGGCCTGGGAGCACCAGGCGCTCACCCGGGCGCGCGCGTGTGCCGGCGATCGGAAGGTGGGCGAGCGCATCGAGCAATTGCGGCGCACGGTGCTGGCGCAGCCGCGCGACTGGACTCGGCTCGCGACCGAAGTGCTGGCGATGAGGGACCGGATGCTGCAGGGGCATCCGAACCGCTCGGGCCTGTTCGACCTGAAGCACGACCGCGGTGGCATGGTCGACATCGAATTCGTGGTGCAGTTCCTGGTGCTGGCCGAGGCGGCTCGTCATCCGGAGTTGCTGGACAACCTGGGAAACATCGGGTTGTTGAAAATCGCGGCGCGCCTGGAGCTGATCGAGCCGCAGCTTGCGCTGGCGGCAGCCGACGTCTATCGGGAATACCGCCGCATGCAACACATGATGCGGCTGGATGGAGCCGAATTCGCGCGCGTTCCGCCCGCCCAGGTGGCCGAGTCGATCGAGGTCGTGCGCCGGCTGTCGGAGGCCGTATTCGGATCAGAGGACGGCGCGCAGTAGCACGAAGGCCGCCATGCCGGCGCACATCGCGGCCAGCATGTTGCCCGTGGCCCGCATCGCGATGATCGCGATCACCGCCGCATCCAGGCGGGGATTGAGCAGCGAGACATTCAACGCCTGATCGGCCAGCACCAGCTGCGGCAGGATCAATGCCGCCAGCGCACAGGCCGGCGCGTAGCGCAGTCCGTGCCGGATCCGCTCCGGCAGGCTGAAGCGGTCGCCCAGAATCAGGAACGACGACCGGGTGACCAGCGTCACCACGGTCAGACCGGCGATCACCAGCGCAAAGGTGAGGTCGCTCACGAGCTGCGCCCCCGGCGCTCGCGCGCCACCTCGGTGCCAATGGCGGCTGCAACGCCCGCCAGCACCGCCGCCAGCACCGACAGCTTCAAGGGCAACCCGCGCGCGAAGACAGCCACCGCGGCGGCAACCAGCACGCCGACGATCGACGGCGCATCGGTGAGCGACGGCACCACCAGCGTGATCAGCGCCAGCACGCCGATGAACTCCATGCCCCAGCTCGGCGGAATTCGATCGGCCATCAGGATGCCGATGATCGACATCGTCTGCCAGGTCACCCAGTTGGCGAACGACATGCCGAAAAAGAACCAGATCTGCTCGGTACTGGCCGGCTTGCGTTGGACCGCGCTGCCCCAGCGCCGCAGCGCCAGCAGATAGCCGAAGTCCGAGATCAGGTAGCCGAGCAACAGGCGCCGGCCCAGGCTCAAATGGCGAAAGTAGGGTTGCAGGCCGGCCGAAAAGATCACGAAGCGAAGATTCACGATGGTGGCGGTCAACAGAATCACCCACACCGGCGCGCCCGCCGTGATCAGCGGCAATGCGGCGAGCTGCGCGCTGCCGGCAAAGACGAAACTGGTCATCGCGAGCGCCCGTCCGAGGTGCAGCAGCATCCGCACGGTTGCCACGCCGGTTACCAGGGCCCATGGCGCGGTCGCGATCAGCGCGGGAGTGAACGAGCGCATCCCGTCCACGAACGCCGCACGGCGCACTTGCGCCAGCGCAACGCTGCGGCCGAACAACGCCGTGAACCGGTCGGTTGGTTGCATGTCAGCGGGATGAGGTCGGTTGCACCGCACACACCCGCCTTCGCCCTGCGGGCTACGGCGGGCAGGCCCCTCCTTCGCCTTCGGGCTACGGCGGGCAGGCCCCTCCTTCGCCCTTCGGGCTATGGAGGGCGAGCTGGGGTGAGGGTGCATTCTATGTGGACGGCGAGCGCGATAAGATTGGGCAAACCTCGTGGAGATGTGCCGATGTCGATGTCCGACCGGGACGGCTGGATCTGGTTCGACGGCAAGCTGGTGCCGTGGCGCGACGCCACCACCCATGTATTGACTCATTCACTGCACTATGGGCTGTCGGTGTTCGAGGGCTTGCGCGCTTACAAGACCTCGGCGGGACCGGCGATCTTCCGGCTGCGCGAGCACACCGAGCGGCTGTTCAACTCGGCGCGCATCTTCCTGATGCAGATCCCGTTTACGCCCGAGCAGTTGATGGACGCGCAGCGGCAGGTGGTACGCAACAACAAGCTGGAGTCGGGTTATGTGCGTCCGATCGCCTTCTACGGATCGGAGAAGATGGGCGTTAGTCCGATCGGGGCCAAGGTCCATGTGGCGATCGCCGCCTGGCCGTGGGGCGCCTACCTCGGGGAGGACGGGTTGCAGAAGGGGATCCGGGTGAAGACCTCGTCCTACGCGCGCCACCACATCAACGTGTCGATGGTGCGCTCCAAGACCGGCGGCCATTATGTGAACTCGATCCTGGCCAACCTGGAGGCCACGCGCGAGGGATACGACGAGGCGCTGCTGCTGGACACGCAGGGTTTCGTCGCCGAGGGGGCGGGCGAGAACCTGTTCATCGTGCGCGGCGGCCAGGTGTTCGAGCCGCAGCTGGTATCCGGATTGGCGGGCATCACGCGGCAGACCGTGATCGAGCTGGCGCGCGACCTGGGGCTGTCCGTTCAGTCCAGGCCGATGACGCGCGACGACGTGTATCTGGCCGACGAAGCCTTCTTCTCGGGCACCGCGGCCGAGATCACGCCGATCCGCGAACTCGATGGACGTGTGATCGGCGCCGGGCAGCGCGGACCGATTACCGAAAAGATCCAGACTGCGTTTTTCGATGCAGTCAACGGACGCAACCCCAAATATCGCGAATGGCTGACCTTGGTATGACAAAGACTCTTCCCCCGATGGTCGAATTGAGCGCCGACAGTCTCCCTGCGTTCTGCCCCAACCCGTCGATGCCGGTCTGGAATCACCATCCGCGCGTATTTCTCGAACTGGGGCCGCAGGGGGAGGCGATGTGTCCGTATTGCGGCACGCGCTACCGGCTCAAACCCGGCCAGGTGGTCAAGGGCGCACACGCGTGAGCCGGCCCGGATCCACGTCAGGCGCCCCTAAAACAGACGATGTCCCGATTGACCAAACCCTTGCTGTTCGCATCCCCCGAGGAATGCGAGCAGGCCTTCTACGAGGCACTGGAAGCCGCCGACATCGAGGCGGTCAGCGACGCCTGGCTCGACGATGACGACGTGTGCTGCGTTCACCCCGGAGGCCCGCGGCTGGTCGGCTACGCCGCGGTGCGCTCCTCGCTGGTGAGCCTGCTGGCGAACGGACCGGTGCAGATTCGCACGGCGTCGCGCAAGTGCTTCGAGTCGGCCACGGTCGCGGTCACCAACGTGATCGAGGAAGTGGTGGTCGCGCAGGC
>Ga0210394_10003555_pt1 | contig 19346 bp, 21 predicted proteins | sample IncBWC12MmetaG_FD_160121 | JGI IMG/M metagenome (GOLD analysis project Ga0210394, IMG submission 160121) | Forest soil microbial communities from Barre Woods Harvard Forest LTER site, Petersham, Massachusetts, United States - Inc-BW-C-12-M | ecosystem: Environmental > Terrestrial > Soil >...
CTGGTTAGGAAAAGCTTCCGAAAGATAGGAGCGCGCAAAGTCGAGTAGCTCCCTGTTCATTTTCTCCAGTGTTGCGCGGTCTTTGATTCTCATTCTCATTGTTTAGAACCTCTCGCTAATGCTCTCCGAAAACTCACAAATCATTTGTCATGCCAAGCCTCACTCCGACCTTATGGAGGGCCCGGGTGAAGCGCGATTCCGCAGCATGACCCGATATGCCGTAATACAACCCAACTTCTTTCCACGAAAAACCTTGAGTCCGCCGATAGAACATGTTGCGGGTCACGGGATCGCACCTTGAAAGCAGTTCATCAACGAGAATCTTGAGCTCAAGTTCGGCCTGTGGATCAGTCGAGTCGTGAGAACCCGCGGAGCGCGCGCCAACAGCGTCCTCTAAGAGTAACTGCCGCTTCTTGGTCCTGTTTACACGCCGGATGAAGGCAAGAAATAGGTACGACGGAAGGTCTCGAACAGCATTCTGAGTGAAATTGCCTTTCGCCTCTAGAGCGCGGGAAACGGTGGCCGCAGCCTCCTCCAATAGAGTCGCCGCGACCGCGGGGTCAACGAGCTCCCTTTCGGCATGCTCGATCGCTCGGCGCCCGACCTCCTCGGCAGCGTCGAGGACAGTAGGGCTTATCCTCCGCCCAAGCCGGTCCACAGGGCTAATGCGAAAGATACGATTAGGCGGCCGAGCGGCTCCATCCATGATGGGTCGTCATCCTTAGCCCAAAATGCGCTTGCTGAGCGGGCACTAACCGGGCCGACCAACCTATGCTACGTACTAGAACTGATGTAGCTGCTTCTATAGGTCCGGCATTTCACCCAAGATTCAAGGCGAGTCTTGCCCCTACCTATTAAGAGTACCTGCTTTGGCAAAACCTCACGCGGGAAGCAGAATCCCCTGGGTCATGGATGCGCAGGGGTGCCCCTTTGGTCCGCAATAACTCCATCAAGCGCTTTTCCGCCAAAGTAACATTGTCACATTCTGATCGCCTTGTTAGGCCCGCCTCGATTTCATCTTCTTGAATGTCGCTGATTTAATAGGCATTAGCCCTGGATAGCATTTTTGGTCGATGTTTCGGAAGGAGTGTCTCGCGATGGATCCGGCGAGCACCGAGAGATCCACACCCTGTGAGGCGATGGGTGAGGTTCCTCAGAAACTATCGCGAGGCAATTCGTGCGATGGGCTTCTTCGGTGTTCTCTGGACACTGCTAAAAGACTCGCACCGGGAACTTCTTCAGACCAGGTCATCGTAGTGAGTAGAAGATCTGATCAGAGGCAGATCGCGCCGAGAAGCCTTGGCGCCGGCTTTTTACTGTTTATTCCCTTTATCCAGGCGTCGAACGCGTGGGCGCCATTTCCATCCTCTGCGCAATGTGTCCCTCCAGGAGTTCGTCGAGTTCCAGCGGCCGGATAGTTTGGCGAGATAGCCGTCCATCCCGCTCGCCAAGTATTTCTCTCGATCCCCCTTCATGGCATTGGCCGTCAAGGCGATAATCGGTGTGTGCAATCCGGTGCTTTTCTTCTCCTCTCGTGTAGGCGCACGAGAAAGTACGGCACGCCTGATCGTTGAGGGCTCCTTCGGGGCGGCGCCAGTCCCATTCCCGGCACAGATGCAGCGCCAGATCCATGCGCCCCCAATCGGGATGTTCCCGGATCGTTTCCTGAATGAAGTGAATTTCAGTGGAGGTGACGACGCGATCTCCGCACCGCACGATGCGAGACAGCTCCGACTCCGCAGCGGCCCTTTCACAGTGCCGAGGATAACAGGTGCCAAGCGAATGTCCGCCGCCGCCCACTCTATCCAGCAGTCTCGGAAGCTTGACAGAGGAGAGCTTGGGACAGCAGTTTTGGCGTTGGGTGATCCGCTGTGACAGGCGCGCTAGGGTCGCGGCCTATTTTCGCAGGCTGAATTTCCCTGTCCACAGACGCCCGTGCGACCTCGTGCGGGCTTACGGCACTCGGCGAGAAAAATTCATGGCGTAAAGCGCAGCGACTCCGCCGATCTCAACTGGAATCGGTCGTAACAGGGATCGACAAGCCAAGAAGGAGAAGGCGGAACAGATCGATGGCCGTGCGCACCGGATGCAAACCGCGATGCAAGTAGCGCAGACGGTAGAGCCGCTCCAACGTCAGGGCTAAGCAGGTCAGCAGCCATACCATGAGCAAGCTGCGCTCGTGGTGGTGGCGAATATGCTCGAGTCCATAGCGGTTCTTGGCATCGTTGAAACCTTCGTTTTTTCGATGTGCCATCGGCTCTTGGCCATGGAGTACAGGCAACGGCGGCTGATCTGACGCGAGGAGAAATTGGTGAGCCAAGAGGCCGCGACAATATCGCCGTTCCGATGATGCTGGCGATAACGGATCACGCGCACGGTGTCCCACTGCAAGCTTTCCCAAGGATCAAAATCGTCGGCGTCCCAGATCTGGACGCGATCGGTGCCGTCCCGGAACTCGAGATCCGGCGGCCGAGAGCGAAAGCGCCGCTCCGCCGCCTGAGATAATTCGGGCAGATTGTCCTTCAGCCGAGCCACCACGGGCCAGCCCGCTTTTCCCGCGACGTGCAGAAAAGGCGCGGTGGCAAATTCCCCGTCGACCACCACATAATCAATGAAGCACGATCCCAGGTTCACGCGCACGCGACACAACAGCCGCTGCCCGGCAGTGTATTCGCTGTCGCCCGGCCCGTAGGGTTCGACATCCACCGGCAGGGTGAGGGTCCCCACCGACCACTGTCGCAAGGACGAGGTGATGGCGATAGCCGACGATCTCTCGGTCGGCATTGCGGTAGGGACGGCACAAAGGGCATCCCGACTTTCGCCGTCGCCCCCCGGTGGTGCCATCCAGGACCACGCCTAGGAAACGACAGTCTCCGAAAGCCTTATTGCGCTTTAGCGCGATGGAGCACCGCGGCCAAAGCGGCCCGCGCGGGCGCCGGATCTAAACGTTCGGTGAAATAACCCAAGGCATCATCGCCGAACGCTTGGCTGACGCTTAAGTTCCTTCGCGCTGGCGATCCCACCAGTGCTTCAATGGCTAGAAAGGCCCATTGCCGCAAGATCGTGCCCAGTACGAAGGACCACAACAGATCTTTCGCCGGAATTTTGTGGCTGGAACGTCCATCGCCGGGGGAGCGGAAGTAGGCCACCAGGTGCAGATGCTGGCTGACGTATTTCCACAGCCGGCGTGGGGTGGGGCTGGTCAGGAGCGCTTCCCCTTTTTCTTACGCTGCTGGCGGGCCAAGACTAAGAGCTGGGCGTTGGCCGTCAGCACTTCGCGCACGGCATCTTGAAATTCACGCCCGGCGCGCACGCGGCGGCGAACTTGCTCGACCCACGGCTTGGGGATGTGCTGGACATGCTTTTTCCCAAAGGTCAGCGACCAGACCGGATGGCCTTGGTCGTGGGCGCAATGACAGGTGGATTTACCGCAGTGCAGGTGAGTTAGGGAAAGAGAGCCAAGGAGGGCATCGTCGGGGATATGGAAATGACGCGCCAGATCGAACTTGCGCTGACGCAATCGAGAAGCTAGCGGTCCTTGGGGTTCGTCGATCATCTTATTGTATTAACACCATAAGTGTACGAACCAAACAAATGATTTGTGGGAGTGCGAAAATAGGAGGCTACTGCTGAACCACCGCGGGGTGCCAGAAAAATGCTGCCTTACAGGTGCGCAGCAAACTAACGGACGTCATCTTCGGAAACGGCTGCACTCTATCCCCCCCACTCTAACAACTCTATCTCCCTGCTGCCAGTACTTATGACACGACTTTGCCGGAGCCTTGGAGAGAGGAGTGACCCACCGTTTGCATGAAACAAGACCGCAAACAGTGGGCCACGCAAGAATAAAAAGGTCAAATTCATCTCGGCGCGTTACGAGTCGTCCACCCGCCCGGTCAGCTCTTTGGAGGAGTGAGGACGCGTAAAAGCCCCATTTCGCTAGGCACGCTAATAGCTCCTGCGGTCTTAATTGCTCAGCTCCTTTTTCGACCCGTTCTGGGTTTGCGTGTCTCCCCCCCACCCGGTGCGAAGCACCGCTTTTCTCCGGCGCTACCGACAGCGAATTCACGCTCGCCTGCCGAAACGTCATAGAAATCAACAATGCGACCGACTTCCTTGGAGGCCGCGATGCTCCCCCCGAACTGAACTAAAAACGTAGCTCTCGGTCGTGGATGATCCCTGCGTGACCTGCGTCAGCTCGTAAAGCGAATCGCAAGCAAATTTTGTGAACTTAGATAGTTGAGGGGCTCAACCGAAAGCACAGGAAGTTTTCTGACTGACCGAGAATCCTTACCCGCAGGAGAGTTTCTGGAGAAGCGCGTTGGAGCAACTTCCCGTAGGAATGGTTATCAACGATGAAAATCGACTTCTCGTTTCGGGTCAGCTTGGCTGCCAAATCGCTCAGATCAGGTGCAAGCTCCGCGTAGCGACTGCTGTACCATAGGAACTGGTTCAGATAGTCGGAGCGCCCGTCTTCGTATGAATAGATGATGACGCGCTGTTGTGGCGAACTATTCGCTTCGGCAACCGGCACCAGTTCAATCATATCGCTGGCTCGAGCCTTTGGTGGAAATAATAAGGTGAGACCGATCGCTAGGCATCCGACAACGCAAGCTGAATTGAAAAATGTTTTTCTGTGAGCTGTTGGAATCGAGCGGTCCAATGCAATGGCCGCAAGTATTGAGAAAGCTGGGAACACAGGCATAATATAGCGTGGGTACCTTGTTTGGACGAGGCTGAATGGCACGAGGACGAGGAAAACCCAGGCGATCAATAGGCTTGCAGCTTCATTTCTTTGCCTAACCATTGCTCGAATTTCAATGAACAATCCCGCAACCAGGAAAGGCAGCCAGGGCCAATAATATTTAAGGAGAGCCTCTGGATAGTTGAGAATGCTCGACCATCTAGCCGCCCCAGATCCAACATAAATCTTGCTCGTGACAAAGCGAAGATGTGAAGCGAAAGACGCAGGTCCGTGCAGTTGGTATTGGGAGAGATACCAGACAGAAGGCACCGCGACAGCGAATCCCAAGCCTGAGATTAGCCACGGCGAACACAGCAATTTGAACCGCTTCGTTAGAACTAGGTGAGCCGCGATGATGCCGATCGCGAGCAATCCAATCACTGACCGTGTAAGCAAAGCAAGAGCTACGGGCAAACCCACAAGCGCTAGGTACCGCTCGCTTTTTAGACCCTTAACATACAAAAAGATCGCTAACGTAAAAAAAAACGTAAAAGGCACATCCGTCATGGCATGCGTGGCGTTTTTGAGAAAGAACTGTGTAGATGCTAGTACGAGCATTGCGAACAGCGAGAGCCAAAGCAGCCCCGTTAGCTCTAAGGTCAAAAAGTACACCAACAGAATCGTGCCGAAGCCAAGCAGTGCAGAAGGGAACTTTGCCGCTGCATCGTTTACTCCGAACAGCTTGAAAGAGCTGGCTTCGAGCCAGAGGAACAGGGGCGGATATTCGAAATTAAGACTGCCATTGAAACGGATATTCCACCAATCTCCCGTACGCACTATTTCTTTACCCTCATGCGCGTAAACGGCATCATCGTATCCTGCGAGCCCCTGCCTGCGAAGGGAAGGAAAAAGTAGCAGTGCGGATAGGAGCGCCAGTGTTAAGAAGCGTAGCCCATGAGTTCGAAATTCGGATTTATCAATTCCCTTTGTCGCCGCGTCGAGTTTTTGACCCTGCAAAAATGCAGAATTATCGCCAGGGCTTGTCACAGATGCTGTCTTCGCTCCTCCGCTAATCTCCATGTCTAAAATCCTCTCATATCTAACATGCCGCTGTGCATTTTAGTGAGATTCATTCGATCCGGTGAACGATCCTCATCTCAGACGGAGGTTGCTGGCCGCTGGCCCTTCAATCTCCCTCCTATTGGTGGTGCATGATTCTCTTGCCGTCCCCTGCTTGTAGGTGAAGGGAGGTGCGGTGCGGTGGTTCAAGCACTATACGTGGCGATGGTATGTGGCTTTCCCGTGATCTCGAGGACACGAGGCGCTCCCACCGAATTGGTGGGAGCGGAAGGCTGGCCAAAGCCTCGGGACGTTAGCCCATGAGCCAGGAGACCGAGAGCTGTAACTGATTGTGTAATTCAAAGACTTTTGTCGTATCGTCACCGATTGTTTACTTGACATTTACTTGCCAACAGATAGAGTCAGCGTTATACAGTGTACACTTATCTTAGGAGGTTCTATGAAACTAATGTATCTAGGCCATAAAGTTTGTCGCCAGATTCGTGGCCAGTTACTACACATCAGATATAATAGTAATTCCCGAGAATGGAACCGCTTCTTCCCAGAAAGCTGGTGTACGGGTATTTCCGTTTGCCCTTTCTGAGGTTCGGCTTGAACCTCCTCAGGTGAAGCAGCTAGTAGGTCCTTGTGCGCGGGTTTTGGTCGTGAGTTGTTCAGACAAGATGAAGTTAACGCAAAACTCTCCGGTGCAATACCGCAGTAAAGATCGAAATTTGCGGGGATGTATGCGAGCGCGTCTTCTCTTCCAGTTTCTGCCGCATAGATAGGGAAGGACGAAAATGTCTTACAACTACGGTTCGCTATTCGGGCGGATTTTTCTATATATGCTGAAGGACCCATGTATTTCCGTCGAGAGAATGGCGCGAGAATTGAACGTGAGCCGTCGCACGATCCAAGGAGTAATCAGAGCTCGGGCTGGGAAGAGCTATAGCGCTCTGCGCCAGGAGATTCTAGTCGCAAAGACACGCCAGCTATTCGCAGAGGATCCATCCCTTGCAATCAAAGAGGTTTCCTTTGCAGTTGGTTTTGTTTCGGCGCGCTCCTTTGCGCGTGCAATCAGACGGGCCTCTGGGCAGACTCCCGAAGATCTCCGATCCTGCGTCGCGCTTCCCCGCAAACGTCCTTGATCTCCTTGAGCCATGCTTATTGTACCAGGAGAAGTGCGAGAGAATTCATTCTGGAGGAAACGTGGTATGGCGATGAAGAGAAGAAATGCAATCGGGAGCAGATCGTGATGTTGCTCCCACAGATTGAAGCGTAGATCCCCAACGCAAAGACTACCCCAAAGACCGCCGGGATGCTCAGATCACGGGGGGAGACGTTCTGCCCCTGACGAAGAGAGTTCCGCGGACTGAAGCTGGTCCAGGCCAGGCTACTCAAAAAACTGAGGAAGGAGAACGCCAAGTTGAAGCGTCTTGGGTGGAGCTCTCCTTGAAGAAACAGATTTTGAAAAGATATGCCGGAGCGAAGCTTCTAAGCCTGAGAGGCGTAGGGGCGCGGTAGAACATGCGCGCTGAAAGTATGAGGTAAGCGAACGGCAAGCGCACCGAACTTTAAGGCAGTGGCACTGGGCACAACGCGATGAGCCGACGGTCCGAAGCGAAGGGGATGCGTTGGCGCGAAAGATCGTTGCCCTGGCCGCCGCTACGACTTCGTCAGCGACATGACGCATGACGACCGGACGCGGCGGATGGTGGCGCTGATCGACGAACACACGCGGGAGTGCGTGGCGGTCCGCGTAGCGACTGGACTGGATAAACGAAATAATCGAAGGCTGAGATGGCGTGTTGTTCCAGGGAGTTCCGGAGAACTTCCAACTTCCGTTCGGACCGTGGCCTGGAGTTCATTGCGAAGAAGCTGCGGCAATTGACGGCGAAGTTAAGTTAGGCACTAACCTGCTGTAAATCGAGACAGGGAGTCCGCGGGGAAGCGGGTACTGCGAAAGCTTCAACGGGCCGTTGCGAGATGAATTCCGGGAGTACAGCAGATTGCCCTAGCGGCTAATGTATCGTGACACCCTTGAGGACGGACGCGTCCGTGGGCGCAAGCATGTCGTCATCCGCAAATTGCAATTCGTAAAGCCGTGAGTAGGTGCCGCCGCGGGCGAGAAGCTCCGCGTGTGTGCCACTCTCGCGGATTTGGCCGTCTTCGAGAACGAGAATTTTGTCCGCGCGGCGGATAGTCGCTAGGCGATGGGCTATGACAAAAGTAGTGCGTCCTATCATCAGGTTGGCGAGAGCTTTCTGCACGTACAATTCGGACTCCGCATCCAGTTCCGAAGTTGCTTCGTCGAGAATCAGAATGGGCGAGTTCTTGAGGATCGCGCGCGCGATGGCGATGCGCTGCCTTTGCCCGCCGCTGAGACGGGTTCCGCGTTCGCCGATGACGGTATCGTATTGCTTCGGTAACTCTATGATGAAATCGTGCGCCAGCGCCGCTTGTGCGGCGGCATCAACGCGTTCCTTTGGAATGTTAGTCAAGCCGTAGCAAATGTTGTTCCACACGGTGTCGTGGAACAAAATGTTTTCCTGTGAGACGATCGCGATTTGAGCACGCAAAGAACGAAGGGTAACTTCACGAATGTCCATGCCGTCGATGCGAATCACGCCTAACGGGGTCTCGTAAAATCTCGGAAGCAGATTGACCAGGGTGGTCTTCCCCGCGCCGCTTGAGCCGACGACGGCAATGATTTCTCCGCAATGAGCTGATAACGAGACGCCGCGCAGGACCGGAACGGAATCGGAATCGTAGGCGAAGCTGACGTCCTCAAACGTGATTTGCCCTTTAAAAGGCGAAAGGATTCCGGCGCCCGGCGCATCGGCGACCTCCTCAGACAAGTCCAGATAAGCCAAGACCTGAGTGCTCGCGCCTTGCGCGGTCTGGAGCTGCTGATAAACAGAGCCCAAGCGGCGGAGGGGCATGTAAGCGTTTAGAAGGGCATAGAGAAAGGTGAAAAACTGGCCGGTGCTCATCACATGCTGGCGAATCTGGTCGCGTGCGTAGAGCAAGAGCAGAGGAATGACGATGGCGCCAAGCAAATCCATGAGAGGCGGGGTGATCACTCCGGCGCGGATCCAACGCATGTTTTCGCGTAACAACCGGCGTGCGGATTCTTGAAACTTGCGGATTTCAAAGTCCTCCATGCCGAAGGCTTTTACGACTCGGTTGCCGGTGGTTGTCTCCTGCAGGATCTGGCTCAAATCACCAAGCTGCAACTGGCTGTTTTCGGCCGAGCGGCGGATCTTTCGGCCAAATCTGCTGATGGGCACGACAACTAGTGGAAGCAGAATCCCCGTTGCCAAAGCCATTTTCCAATTAACGAGGAGCAAGACGGCGACAAAAACAAGAAAGGTAAGACCCTTCTGGAAGAGGTCGACGAGGAACTCACTGAGGGCGGGCCTGACTCGGTCCACATCGTTAATGGCAACCGACATCACACGTCCGGTGGGGTGATCGCGAAAGAAGCCGATGGGTTGCCTGAGAATCTTTGCGAAGATGGCGTTGCGAAGGTCCGTGATGGCGCCGTAACCCACGCGGTAGACTTCGGTGGTCCCCAGATATTCGGCGACGGCCTTCGCGAAGAAGACAATCAAAAGCGTGAACGCAAAAATTGTCCAGACGTAGTGGATACTCGGCGGGAAGAAATCGTTCAGATAAATGGTATGGCCACTCCAGGGGAGGGTCACAAGCTTGACGGAACGGACGGTCACGGATGGAGTGAGGACCTGGTCGACTGCAGGAGTCACTAACAGCGCGATGATGCCTTCCGCGAACGCTACGAAGGCCAGCAAGACCACAGCAACGATCAGCCGGGGGATGTAGGGTCGCACGTAACTGAGCAGACGCCGAAGTTGTGGTGAAACGATTGGAGCCACGCTTCTGATTCCCCCCGCGATTCGTACTTGGTACGCTAGTGCGCCAGCCTGGGGTGTGTCAAGTTTCCGCAGACCGAGAGTGTCCGCTGACCGAGTTGCCGGTAAAGAGTTGAGCCATGAGCCGGTGAGTACTGGACTCAGGTGATCGACGCAAACCTTAATTGACACGCCGTGTGCGAAACAAACCGGAGCTTACGCGTCTTCTTTTTCGAGAATCATGAAGTGGTTCTTCTGCATCAGCTCGGGCGAAAAGAGACTCACGACAGTGGATTTGACGTCGCGGAAACCATGCGACAAAAGAAAGTCCTTGGCGTCATAGCCCGGGTCGATGTGCATGGGGGCCGAACTGGTGATCCCATTGTAATAAGTGGCAAGCAGTTTGCCTCCAGGCTTAAGCAACTTGCGGAAATGTTCGAAGACGGGCGGCAGATCGACCAAGTGTTCGACCACATCGAGACAAAATATGACGTCGTACGGACCTTCCAGCGCATTTTTATCCAGCACAACTTTTAGCGGCAGCCCCTCTTTCTCCGCGCGCCACTTTACGTATCTTGCGGCGTCCCCGGGGACGTCGAGGTATGTGGTCTCAAAACCCCGCCGTGCGAGAGCTCGGCTGAAGTCTCCGTTGCCGCCGCCATAATCGAGGACCCGGCCACGTCCAATGTTCAGCAAACTGAAGGTGTACATCATATGGCGATAAAGGAGGTGGTGCTGGCAGTTGGCGAGGAGATAGAGGCGGGCATTGGCGCTGTACCAGGTGGCGACGGCCTCCTGTCCCTGAGGCTGTGCGCGGCGCCAGTTATCTGCCAGCATGGGGACGGACATTAGCAAGATATTCGCGACGGCTTCGCGGCTTTCTCCCAAAAATTGCTGCAAGTTTTCGAGAAGGTCGTCGTAGTTGGCCAGGTTGTGCTGGTTAGCTTTGATCAAGAGATAGATTGTGCTGGTCGTCCAGAGGAAAACGGCAACGCTGGTGATAACGCAGACCAATTCGCCGATTTCGACGGCCCCGACAGAACCGGGCGCGTTGACGGTATCGGCGACGCGATGCACTTCGCCGGCTGTGGCGGCCGTGAGGAAAAAGGCGAGGCACGACGCGGCGGCTCCGAATACCGCGGCAAGAACCGCCAGCCTGGGCCGCACGATTACCGCGAAGAAAAAAACGAAACAAAGGAGCAGCTCGGAGAGAAACAGAGGTGAGACCCGGCCGCGACGCGCCAGCCAGAGAAGTGCAAAATCCGAGGCGCCGTAAAGCAAGGCTAGCACGGTTAGGCGCACTGGAATAGGGTCGCGCAAATCCTGGCGTTCGAGTTTGAGAAGAATCCGGAGCACGGAGAGGTGAAGGAGAGCGGCGAGGACAGTCGCGGCGAGTGCGAATTTGGCTCCCGCCAGAAGGGATGCGATGGCGAAGAGAAATAACGCAACCCAGCGTGCCCGCGAGAGCCAGTACAGCCTCCGCCACGGGTCTGCGTCCAAGCCTAAATATTGAGGGAGATAATAGGCTACCCAGGCCAGAGCAACCGCGAGGGCGTCGGCGAGTACGCTTTCAGCGATGTTTTGTGGTCCGGCTATCGCCAGGGCGAGCAGGACTGCGCATCCCGCGACAGAAGGGACGAGACGCCAACGCTGGCGTTTCAGGAAAGACTTTTGCTCTTCATAATTCATAAATCTACGGTATGGCTCTTGCGCTCACTTCCCGGTGGCGAAGTCTAGCAGCCGACCGTATTCAGTACACAGACAGGTTTGAAGGATTGTCCAAGAAAAATCTTAGCGGAGCATGGAATCTTTGGTCAAGTTTCCGAGGCGTCATTCTAAGCTGGAACCAGTGGCCTTAGCACCGCAAGGGGGATCTGTTGACTATAAGAATGTCGCGCCTCTTGCCGGTAGTTCACGTCATTCTCGCTGTGATTTTGCTAAAGTGGGGAGATTACCATCCTCGTCCGGCGTGGTGGATCCGCGGAACGTATAGTATTTTTTTTTTGGGTGCCACGTCGATCCTCGTTTGCTACGGGATAAACGCTCCCGCCTATCGGTTCGTGCCGGCTCTCAATACCCTGGTTTTTTGGCCGATTTATTCCAAAAATCGCTGGATTCTACCCTGAGGAGCACTTGGTTCTCGTGAGCGCAGTCGTGCTCTGGTACCTGGTCGGGACGGAAATGGACGCGAGGCGACGCCCTGAGGAATTCCCGCGCTCAAAGCCGCGAGCACCAAAATGGTGCGAAACGGAATTGTCACGCTCTACGGAATCCTACTCTTGGTCACCGCGAACTTTCATGACACGGATAACAAAATGATGAAATGATGGGCGATCTAATAGATCTAATCGAACGAATTTTGTGGTTCGTCTGGCGCTCGCCCAATTTTTCTTCCAGCGCCAAAAACTTTTGACCATGGTCCGCCGCAAGCCATCAAACCAAACCCTCGACTTACGCCAAGCGGCGAGTGACTCTTAACGTGCGTTGTGGGTGGGGATTCCGATGGAGCCGATCAGCATTCCGCTGTGATGCCGGATCAATTTTACGGGATGATCCGATCAGTCCCCCGAGCGGCGCCGCCGGTTCTTGCATATTGTTCAAAGTGATCGCAGTTGAAGCTGTGGGAAGTGGAAATCGCTCCTGCGATTCCCAGGGGCGCTTTTCGCCCGTCTTTTCCACGGCTTTTGGCACGCTGATTCATTCACTTTTCCTCCTTCTTTCCTTTCTTTTCTTTTTGCTTATGGAGTCCAAGCGCATCTAGATGCCATGCGCGTTGTAGCACCAGCCGGTTTACGATTTCGTCTGCCTGTGTGGGGATCTCCGATCTGTTCGTGCCAGCGGGAGGCTGGGCCGAGACCATAGTGCGAGGCAACCTTGGGCAAGGATGACCGTGGATCGTCCCTTGAAGCTGCCGATTTCCACGATGGCTCCTTTGGCTGGAATGCAGGCGGCGAGCAGGCCTAGAAATGAGCTTCTTTCTCACCGAGGCAGCGTGGAACCCCGCGCGTGTGTTCCCATCCGTCGTTAAGGACAACAACAATGTCTGGTGGAATTTTGATCACAGCCAAGGGCTCCCTCAAGATTCCGTGGGGTTGCCCACAGCGTGGCGAGAAGACTCAAGCGGGCCAGAACCAGAAAAGGTTATAGGGGCCGGTCAAGTTCTAAGGCAAGCGCAAGAAGAAGACGTGATGGGCTCCGCCGAGACGACGAGGGCCAGCGGAGCCCGTATTCGTGCATCATAAGTCTTGAGGAGCCAACCGACTTCTTGCCGCGGTTAGAATGGAATTTCGAAGATGGTGCCTTGGTTGAGATCGGTCACCCAGAGGGTGTTCCAGTTGGGGTCAAAAACTGCGCCGTAATTGTTGCTGCCGACGGGGGTGTAAGCGACGCCGTTAGGGGTTATGGAGAAGGCGTTGCCATTGTGGGTTGCCCCAGCGACGCCAGAGGAAGTTAGAGAGAGACCCAGGGGCTGGCCGTGACCCGTTATGGCGAATGAGGCAAAGAGAGAGCCTTGATAAGTAAATTGCTCCACTAGCTGGGACGAGTAGCAGCTTACCCACATGTCTCCGCCGATTATCCCGTTATCAGCATACGGGTTGGTAGCGAAAAACTGGGGCTCGCTCCCGGTCCCAATAGTTGCGGTTACGACGTTGGTTTGGGCGTTTATAATACTGATACTAGCGCTGTTGCGGTTCGCCACCCAGACGGTGGTTTGCGCATTGGTGCTGTTGACCGCCACTCCATATGGATAGGAGCCTACGTTGATGGCGCCTTCCACAAACCCGTTGGATGCCAAGATCTTCGTGACGGTGTTGCTCCCAGAGTTGGTGACCCAAATGAAGGTGCCGTCAAATGCGACGCCGCGGGGCTGCACACCGACCGAGTAGAATGTATCGCTGCCAGTGGTGACGTTTATTTTTTCGACCGCGTTACTGCCGTAGAGGGCAACCCATAGGTTGGTGCCGTCGAAAGAAAGCCCGCCAGGGTTGGAACCGGTGCCGAATGTGCGCTCGAGAACGCAATTGTGCCCAAATTGAAGGACCTGATTGGCAGAAAACAAGGAAACAAAAATACGACCGTTGTTTATGTCGTAAAGTGTGTCGACTGGCTCGTCGTTGGGCAACGGGTACGAGCAGGCGTGTGATACCGGGACGAGAAGCATGGCGAGCAAAGCAAAAAATGCGACCACTCCGAGGACATGTTTTTTCATAGATCACCGTTTTCCTTCAAAGGTTGTTCTCACGCCCAAATCTGTCTACCAGACTGCTAAACGCTCGACCAGGTACACCCCAGTTGTCACGCGGCATCGCGGCCGATCTTTTGTCAGCTTGGATCTGATTGAGGCGACGAATGCATTCTAGAACGGCCGGATTTGAGAGCAAGCTATAACGAGGGGCCATTCGTGCAAAAGCGGCACCGATAGAGCAATTCCGAGTGAAGGTTAGGCAGGAACCGATTTCGCCTAAAATCGAACGATCGCTAACAAACAATTCAGAGCCGACGGAAGTTTACCAGAAAACTCGAGGCGGACGTGAGACTCAGCTGTCACGAAAATGTAACGCAAATTGCGGAAAGCAGCAGCAAATGTGACGCAAATGGAGATAAATGAAGGAGAAAGTGGTTTGCAGGAATGTGCCCCAACTTGCTGAATCCGTTCGATTAGCCACTCCTCTGGCAAGATTTGGCAAAGTAGATCAAACGGCTTCTAAGCAGAGGGTCGCCAGTTCGAGTCTGGCCGGGCGCGCCACTTCATTTCTTTTCAATAATTTGCGCGAGAATGCGATCCCACCCGACCGTCTGCTTTTTTGACAGATGGTCCGGGATGGCGAGACTATAGCTTTTTTTCCACTTTCTTCTATCGTTCCAATTGCTTACGTGAACGGCACTCAATTGTGCACGCGTCGAGAATCACACGCTGTCATAGAAATGTAGTACACGTAGAGCACGCAACAGGAGGCTCGGCAAGTCCTATCGATGAAATCTAATTTGCCTCCGCGAATGTGCGGGGCCGGGTGTGTGGTGATTCGTCGGCGCAAACTTCCTACAACCCCGTTCGCGGAAAGTGAGGTCCGGTTTTCCGACATTAAGGTGTTATCGTAAGGTGGCTCACGTTGACCTTCTGCTCGACGCGCTGTAATTTCGCCTCGGATGTCTTCTGCAGAGCAGAAAGAGCGCGTCGAGCTGCTGCGAGGCGCGCTGGACCTGTTGATCCTACGAATTGATCCTACGAACACTGCTGCTCGAAGCGGGGCACGGCCACGCCATCGCCAAGGCGATCGAATTCAGGTCCGATGACGTGCTGCAGGCGGAACAGGGTTCGCTCTACCCGGCGCTGCACCGGCTCATCAAGCGGGGATGGATTTCGTTCGAGGAGGGCATGTCGGAGAACTACCGTCGCGCCAAGTGCTACCGTCTAATGGCAAAGGGGCGCAGGAAGCCGGCCGTTGAAACCAGTAAGTGGGACAAGCTGGCAGGAGCGATCGAACAGATACTGCGGCCAGCGGAACCGGAGGGCGGATCATGACGAACCGCGAGCACATCGAGAGAGAGACACGCGAGGTGTGGAGTTTTGTTTGGCTGGAGCAGCTCTGGCAGGACATTCGCTATGGCCTTCGCATGCTCGCCAAATCTCCGGGCTTTGCGGCGGTGGCCATTCTCACGCTGGCATTGGGCATCGGCGCGAACACAGCTATTTTCAGCTTGATCGACGCGGTAATGCTGCGGTCGCTGCCGGTCGAGAATTCTTCGCAGTTGGTCCTGCTTAGATGGGGCGCGCGCAAAGCGCCGAACACTCACGGCTACATGTCCGCGGGCGACTGCCCAGGCTCCATGAACTTCGGCGGCGCGAATCCTTCGGGGTGTTCATTCTCCGAGCCGATGTTTCGCGGAATAGCAGAAGCGAATATCTTTTCGGGGACCGCGGCGTTTGCTAACAGCGGCAGGCTGAATTTGACAGGGAACGGCCCTGCGACGGTGATCAACGGCCAGCTCCTTTCCGGCGACTTTTTCCGCACGATGGGTCTCAAAGCCGCGATAGGCCGGCTGCTCAACGCAGCCGACGACACGCCGTCAGCCGCACCCGTCACGGTGTTGAACTATGGCTACTGGCAGAGCGCCTTCGGCGGCTCTCGCGAGGTAGTCGGCCGTACAATTGAACTGAACAACGTTCCATTCACGATTATCGGCGTGGCCGAACAGCGATTCATCGGAATTGCTCCGGGCAGCGATTACGACGTTTGGCTGCCGCTCTCCGACGGTCAACGCATCAGTACCAGCGGACCCTTCCGCTGGAACGACCGCCAGGCCGATGTGGCGTTCTGGTGGCTGACGATCATTGGCCGGCTCAAGCCGGGAACACAACCCGCGCAGGCGCAAGCAGTTGTGAGTGGGCTCTTCCGCAACGAGATGCTGAATGGGGCCGTACCTCTATTCCACGGTGGCGGGCCAGCGGGAGCGCCAACGGTGGGGCCGGGCGCGGCGGCAGGGGGCGGGACAGTTCGCCGCGAGATGGTTTTGGGCGGAGCGCCGGCACCTGCGGGTGGTCTAACTCCAACAGGCGTGGCAGCGCCCAAGCAACTGACGCCTGGGAGCGGCCCAGTTCAGGTTCCTCGCGGAGCGCCCGGCGGGGCGAGGCCGCCATCTGCGGGAAATCAGACGGTCATGATGGCCGCGCCGCAAGGAGCAGCGCCTGCGGGCGGACCTCGCGCACCCGAAACGGCCAGCGGACCAAGAACGTTATCCACGCCCGCGGACAATCCAGAAGTGACGCTGGTGCCCGCGCAGAGCGGCCTGACCGGCGCCCGAACCCGCTACATCGATCCGCTTTACGTCCTGATGCTCGCTGTCGGAATCATTTTGCTGATTGTTTGCGCGAACGTCGCCGGGTTGATGCTCGCCCGGGCCGCCGCGCGGCAAAAGGAAATGGCGGTGCGGCTGGCGCTGGGCGCGGGCCGCGCGCGAATCGTGCGCCAACTTATGACCGAGAGCGTGATGCTCTCGGTGCTCGGTGGCGCGCTGGGAATTCTGTTCGCCTATTGGGGAGCACACGCGATCATTTCGTTTGTGTCGAGCAATCAGCCGCGTCCCCTGGGATTCGCAACGGGCGTCGACCTGCGCGTTCTCGGATTCACCGCCGTGGTTTCGCTGCTCACAGGAATTCTTTTCGGCATCGCCCCGACCTTTCGCAGCGCGCGCGTCGATTTGACGCCGGCGCTCAAGGAAGGCGAGGGAGGGTCCGGGAGTTCGGGACATGCCGGCGGAAAATGGTTCAGCATCAGCAATGCGCTCGTGGTGACGCAAGTCGCGCTCGCGATTGTTGTGCTGGTGGGCGCCGGACTTCTGGTGCGCACGCTTGCAAACCTGCGCAGCATCGATGTTGGATTCGATTCGCACAACATCTTGATTTTTGGAATCGACCCGACGCTGATCGGCTACAAAGGCCCGCAGGTGGACAGCTTCTACCGCGACTTGCAGGGCCGCTTAGCCGAAACGCCTGGAGTGAAGTCCGCGAGCTACTCCATGATGCCGCTGTTGAGCAACGGGCTGATGGTCACCAGCTTTCACTGGCCGGGGACGCCACAAGATCAGGACTCCGAGGCGGATATGCTTGGCGTCGGGCCGAATTTCTTTGAGACGCTGCACATTCCGTTTCTTACCGGCCGCAACTTCAACGCTTCCGATTTCGGGGTGTCCGCATCGAACGGCGGAACGACTCCCACTTCGGCGCCGACTCCGGTGATCGTGAATCAGTCATTCGTCGAGAAATACGTTGGCAAGGAGAATCCGCTCGGGAAGCGGTTCGGCGAATCGGAGGCTAACGCGAATGGCCCGGAGAATCCAGGCTACGAAATCATCGGCGTGGTCCGCGATGCCAAATACAACAGCCTGCGCCGGGAGATTCACGCCATGATGTACGCGCCGCAAAGTATGGGGGGAGCTTCCTTCGAGCTGCGCACAGCGGCTGAGCCGCAAGCGATTCTTCCCGCGGTGCGCGAAGTCGTGGCGCAAGTGAACACGAACTTGCCTCTGTTTGACGTCAAAACGGAATCGGAGCAAATCGACCGGTTGCTGTTTCAAGAGCGGCTGGTCGCGCGGCTAGCCGGCTTTTTTGGATTGCTGGCGCTGGTGCTGGCGTGCGTGGGATTGTACGGACTGCTTTCGTATGAAGTCTCGCGACGCACGCGCGAAATCGGCATTCGCATGGCGATTGGCGCGCAGCCAGAAAGCGTGCTGAGGCTGGTCTTACGCCAGGGAATTGTGCTGGCGATTGCCGGAGCCGCCTTGGGAATCTGCGTGGCCTTGGCCGTAACGCGCTATTTGACCTCGATGCTCTACGACGTCCACGCAAACGATCCTCTAACGATGATTGCCGTAGCGGTACTGCTTACGCTTGTGGCGCTCGCCGCGTGCTATATCCCCGCGCGCCGCGCCACGCGCGTCGACCCCCTGGTCGCGTTGAGATACGAATAATCCTTCGCGCGAATGACCGGCAACCCTTCCCTGTAACAGCCTCTCGTAAGAATGCGCGGGCTTGCGAAGCCATGCCCGCAGTCGGGTGGACGGATATTCGGCAAATTTGATTTGTGGACGTTCCTCGCGATTGTTCCCGGGTGACGCGCAACCCTTCCATAATCCGGTAGGGGAAGGGTTGCCGACATAACCACCCAATTGAGATGTGAACGGTTTCGAGGGCTGGGCGCCTAATGGTGAATCCCGCAACTGGCCCCCCTTGTACAGACACCCAGTGAACCGAACGACGAAGCGATCATTCGTAACGTAGGACAACTAGAGGATCGACTCTTGCGGCAGAACGTGCGGGCAGCAGGCACGCGGCGAGGCCGACGAGCAAAAGCATGATTACTACCGCGACGAACGTCCGTGGATCTGTTGCAGAAACACCCCAAATTTGATCTAGAAAACTTACGAACGAACATCGAAGAGTTCATCGAACAGTATTACAATCGGCAGCGGTTGCACTCGGCGCTGGGCTATCGATCCCCGGAAGAATTCGAGCAAAAGACCGAATCCCGGGCCGAATCTCGAAGCGCGACGATGGAGTTTAAAGGACTGCCGGGGACGGAGACTCAAATGCCGTCCCCTTCCCCAGACCCCTTCTTCCGCTAGGAGATGCAAGAACGCTTTTACGAAAGCGGAAGCTGTGTCCAAAAAACTGTGGCAGCTTAGGGGTTCACCCCAGCCATTTCAGTCCATCTTCGGTCCACTTCAAGAGCGAGATAAATGGCGCGTTCCTCTGTAAGCGACACCAGAAGCGGCACTTAGAGCTTTGTACTGCGTACCTTCTAAGCAGGATGTCGTGGGTTCGAGTCCCACCGGGCGCGCCACTCTTTTGGAACTTATTGAACCAGCAAGATTTGGATAAAACTCCGTTCACCCCGACCATCTGCCTTTTTTGACAGATGGTCGGGGATGGCGAGACTATAGCTTTTTTCCACTTTCTTCTATGCCTCCAATCGCTTACGCGAACCGCACTCCATTGTGCATGCGACGAGAATCACGTGCTGTCATGCAAATGTAGTAACCTATAGGGCGCGTCAACTCTGGAGATCAGCCGCCAGTACATACGAAAACCAATCCTCTTCGCGCGCCAGGGGTTGGCAATATGCCGGCAAGAGCAGCAAGAAAAGCTCTTTCGGCCCTATTGCGTCAATTCACGTTGAACTAATTCGTAGTTCTCACGAAAGGTGGAATTCTCCGGCGCCAGTTGGTACGCC
>Ga0210394_10003558_pt1 | contig 19339 bp, 12 predicted proteins | sample IncBWC12MmetaG_FD_160121 | JGI IMG/M metagenome (GOLD analysis project Ga0210394, IMG submission 160121) | Forest soil microbial communities from Barre Woods Harvard Forest LTER site, Petersham, Massachusetts, United States - Inc-BW-C-12-M | ecosystem: Environmental > Terrestrial > Soil >...
CATTGACTCAGCCTCTTGATGGAAAACGGTCGCGTGGGAACGTCTACGGCCGCGCTGAGTCCTCCTGTAAACACAAAAAGTTCCGGATGCTTCAGCGCATTTTTTACTGCACCGTACCCACCCATCGAAACGCCCACAATCGCGCGGTTCTGTCGCCCCACGGTCACCGGATACCTGCTCTCCACTTCCGAAACCACGTCATTCACGAGGTAGTCTTCGTAGCGATCTTCCGGATGCTCCGCCGAATTCGTGTAGTACGACGAGCCCCCTTCCGGCATCACCAGAATCAACCCCGACTCCGCATACTTCGCGACATCCGAATAATTCGTCCAGTCGCGATAACCCCCACCTCCTCCATGCAACAAATAAACTACAGGCAGCTTTTGCCCTGGCGTGATTGACGATGGCATGACGATGCGGTACGGCATCTCGCGTCCCAGCGAAGCACTCCGAAAGGTAGCATCGGTCATCGTCACTTTTGCTGTTAACTGGGGATGATCCTGCTGTGGCGTTTCCCTATTGCCGCAGCCACCTACAAAAAGGACTAGAGAGAGGAATACAACAATGGAATGTGGGCGCTCGACGGTAGTCATCGAAAATCCAATCATAGCCGCTAATCTAGGATTCTCGGAAATTCTCGTCAGTTGAATTGCGCCAGGGGTCAGTCGTCCAGAATCAATCGTGCAGCGCTCGTATTGGGTCGGTCCGCGTCGCACGCCAAGCCGGCAAAAGACACGCTGCCAGTGCAGCGACCGTCATCACCCCAAACGCCGCTCCAAACGCCAACGGATCCCGTGGACTCACCTTGAACAAATAATTTCCCAGCAATCGGGTCAAACTCAGCGCCACCACTGTGCCCAAGATCACGCCACCTGCCGTCAGCGCCAACCCACGCGACATTACCAGCCGCCACACATTGGAAGCCTCCGCGCCCAGCGCCATGCGCAGCCCGAGCTCCCGAGTGCTCTGCGACACCGCATACGACATCACGCCATACAACCCAATCGTGGCAAGCACCAAAGCCAATCCGCCCAGCACGCCCACCAAAGTCACTGCCACTTTCTGCGCCGACGTCGAGCGATCCACTTGCTCCTGCAGCGTAATCGCTTCGTACGGCGCCAGATTTCCATCCAACGCATGCACCTCGCGCGCCAGCCCCGCCGCCATCGTCTCGGGGCTCAAGGGTGTTCGTATGTACAAGCCCGCTCCCACAGAAAAGTTCTGTCGCCACGGCACATAGAAAAACGGCTTCGCCGCTTCCCGCACACTCTCGTACTTCGAATCCTTCGCAACGCCAACCACCTGCATCCATCGCCCTTTCACCTGCACCCGCTCGCCAATCGGATTCTTCCCGCGCCAATACTGCTCGGCCATCGTTTCGTTCACCACCGCAACCAGCGCCGATCGCTCATCGTCCGCGCGCGTAAACTCGCGTCCCGCCACCAGCGGTATCCCCATCGTCGCCAGATATTCTTCGCCCACTTCGTTGTACTCTACCGTCGGCTGCTCCTCCGGCGGCGCAACATACCCATCTACGGCAATCGGTGATGAAGAATACGACCCGTAGTCCAGCGGCATAAGTCGCGCAAACGTCACCAATTCCACACCTGGCAGCGCTCTCACTTGCTCGATCAACTCATCTTGAAAGCTTCGCGCGCGCTGTACGTCATATCCCGCCGACACCAAATCCACCGACGTATGGATCACACCATGCGTTGAGAATCCAGGGCTCGACGTCCGTATCTTCTGCATGCTCTGCAGCAGCAAACCCGCTCCTACCAGCAGAATGAAACTCAGCGAAACCTGCACCACCACCAATCCCGATCGCACCCAGCCTCTTCCCCGGCTCCCCACCACTCCCGCCGAATCCGCTTTCAGCGATCCCGCCAGATCGATTTTGCTGCTCTGCATCGCGGGCACTAGCCCCACCACCAGCGTCGCAATCAGGCAAACGCCGGCGCTCACCGTCAGCACGCGCCAATCAAGTTCTCCCGGCAGGTGCATCGACACGCCCGCCCGCGCCGGGAACAGCAGCACCAGTGCATGCCGGCACCAATACGCCACAAACAAGCCGCCCAACGCACCAAACGCCGAAAGAATCACGCCCTCCGTCACAAGCTGCTTCAACAAGCGTCCGCGCCCCGCGCCGAGCGCCAGCCGCACTGTCATTTCGTGCCGCCGCGCGAACGACCTGACCAGGAGCAAATTGCCAACGTTCGCGCACGCGATCAGCAGCACAAAAAACACCACACCCAGCATGATTTCGAGCGTTGGCAGCATCGTCCCCGCATTGTTGAACGGCGTTTGCCACAGCGGCCACAGTTGCACGCTGCGCCCGCGATTCGTATCCGGATAATCAGTCTCCAGCCGTGCCGTCACGGCCGAAATTTCCGCCTGTGCCTGCGCACGAGTCACTCCCGGTTTCAGCCGTACATAAGACTCAACCCATCGCGCCCCGCGATCCTCCAGCTTGTAGCCGCCCGATTCAAATATGTCCTCCATCGATGCGGGCACCCAGAACTGCATTCCCCAGCCCACAAACGTTCCGTAAAAACCTTCCGGTGCCACTCCCACAATCGTGTGCACCACGCCATTCAGCCGTTGCGTCTTCCCGATGATCTGCGGGTCGCCCTTGAATCGTCCTTGCCATAATTGATAGCTGATCACGGTTACGGGATGCGCGCTCCGGCCAGTATCCTCGCCCGCCTCAAATCCGCGCCCAAGCATTGGATGAACACCAATCGCATCGAAATAATTCGCCGATACGATGCTACCTATCGTCCGCTCGGCGCGGTCTCCGATGCTCAGCGTAGTCCCAGTGATTTTGCTCACAAAAAAACTGTCAATGAGCCTGGTACTCCTCTGCAAATCCACAAAGTCCGGCCACGACAGTGGGGTCGGTCCCGTCTCGCCGCGCGCAGTTCCTGCCAGCGCCAGCAATCGCTCCTGGTGCGCCACCGCCGGGTAGGGCCGAAACAAAATCCCTTCCACCCAGCTGAACACCGCCGCATTCGCCCCAATCCCCAAAGTCAGGCACAAAATCGCCAGAAGGGAGAAACCCGGACTACGCCGCAGCATTCGCAATCCAAATCGCAGGTCCTGAAGTGTGGTTTCAATCACAGGAAGCCCTCTCTGATCTCGATAGAGTTCTTTGGCCTGCTCCACGCCGCCGAAACTCCGAAGCGCATCGCGCCGCGCCTCTTCCGCGCTCATGCCTCTGCCCCTGTTCATCTCCTCAGCCATTTCCAGGTGCGAACGCATTTCCGCGTCAAGATCGTGTTCGAGACGGCGGCTGCGGAAAAGCGCTGCGAGGCGCCGCAGGAGAGTAATGCAGAATTCGCGCATACGTCAGCTCAACCTCGGCGTTTGCCCGCGCGGCCTTTCCAGCAGGAAGTTGGTGTCGAAGCCAGTCATGCTCTCCTTTAGACGGTCAACAGGAGAAAACGCGAGCCTATCATATCCTGGTTGCCCCTCAACAGGATTTTGGGCGTGCGGACTTCTCGATCTCGGGTCAGCGTTATTTGGGTGGGAACCTATGCGTTATTGAGGTCGGGAATAGCGCTGGATTCTCTCCGGCACGGGAATCGCGGCATCGCCACGTGGATCGCGCACCGGCTCGCCGGGAGTCCATTTGAACGGCAGGACTCCTGTCCAAGCCGCGTCTTCGTACTCCTTGTCATCATCGACGGCGAACCCAGTGCGCACTTTCGCGGACGCCTCGACCAGTGGGACCGCAAGAACCATCGTGCCTTTCAATTCCTGCTCGCTGGGAGGCCGCACAGTAGCCCACCGCCCACGCAGAACGTAGTCGACGAAGTCGCGCATCGCCGCCAGCTTGGCTTCGGGCTCCAAGATTTGCTCGGCTTTGCCCATCACCACGACCGACCGGTAATTCACAGAGTGTCCCGTCGCCGTCGGCGAAAAAACAATTCCGTCGAGCAAGGTGACGCTCAGACAAAACGGCGCCCCGCTCCCCAGCGTCTTCATCAACCGGCTAGCCGTCGAGCCATGCAGAAAAAGTCTGTCGCCCACTCGCACATAATTCGTCGGCACAACAAACGGCATCCCGTCTGCGATGAACCCGACATGACAAACAAACGCCTGATCCAGAATGCCGTAAATAGTCTCGCGGTCGAACGTCCCGCGGTCCGGCTTACGCGTAACTGTTGTTCTCTTAGTTGGTATGAAGTCGCCCATCCACCGAGGCTAACGCCAGCAAGCGGAAGCCGCAAGCGCCAATCTGGCCGCCCAATCTGTAGGGGCACGGCACGCCGTGCCCGTCTTGGTTTGTAGTTCCCGACGTCTCTATTTCGCCGTCGGCGCGGGTTTTGCCGCACCGCGCACAACGCGGAACCCAACGTATTCCGGAGCGGGCGTGCAACTGGACTTCACATCGGCGGGACAATCCGCGCTCCCGCCGATCACTTTGCCTTTGCCTTTGCCGTCGCGCGTTAAAACCCACTCGGCCACGTTGCCGCCAAGATCGTAGATGGGCTCTTCATCATCTTGGCCCTGGCCATGAAAGCTGCCCACTTCTTTCAGTAGTGGCGCATTGCCTTTCAGTTCTTTGGCCTTTTCGCGCAGCCGGACTGTGTCTTCTGGATTCGGCGCATACCCGGCCCAGTAGTCCAGCGTATTTTCGCCGTCGCGGTTTTCGTAAAGGTCTTTGACCTCGTCTTCGTAAGGCACACGCCAGGTCTGATGCGTGGTAGCCGAGAGCCACGCAGCGTATGATTTCGCGTCTTCGAGAGTGAGTCCTTGCTGCGGAAGGTTGGATGTTAGTTCAGGATTTATCTCGAACTTGATGCATGTCTTTTTGGTCTTGTCCGCTGCGCAGACCGCGAGCTGATATCCCGAGAATTGAGCGCGTGTCGTCTCGAACTTGGCTATTTCCAGGCCACCACGCATCACTACCTCTGGCAGTGCAATCTCTGCCGTAGCGCCCGGAGCGGTTCTCATTCTTAAGGTAAGAGTCTCGCCGTAAGCGCCAAGAGCATCCTTCTTTGCATGATCGCGCTTCAGGAGCGCGGCGAGCGACGAGTCCTCTTTAAGTGCTTCGTTTTCCGGCTTGGTCGTCTTGAAGAAATATTTGTCGAACCAGGCGACTTCGTCTTCGACTTTGCGCAGCTGGTGCGTCAGCTTTTGCGGGCCATGTGGCTCGCCGGGGAAGACCACAAATTTCACAGGAACTTTGCCGTAATACTCCAGCGCGCGGAAGAACGACCAGCTCTGCGCTGGAGGAACATTTCGGTCCGCCGAACCATGGAAAATCAAAACAGCCGCTTGAACTTTGTCCATCTTGAAGAAGGGCGATTTCTTAATGTAGAGCTGCGGGTCTTCCATAGGCGATTTGCCAAAATAATACGAATCGAAGGAATCGCCGAAATCGACGTTGCCCCAGTCGCTGATCCATTCCACGTCGCCTGCGCCTACGCTAGCTGCCTTGTAACGCGCGGGATACGTGGTAATCAGGCTGATGGAAAGAATCGAGCCATTAGACCATCCAAGAGTCGCCACTTTGTCCGGATCAGCCAATCCCTTGGAAATCAAGTAGTCGACGCCCATATTGATGTCCGGCGTCTCGAGATCGTAATACTTGCCGCAGCAAATTGATTCCACCCACTTCAGCCCGTAGTTCGCACTGCCGTGATAGTTCGGGCGCAGCACAAACGCGCCGCGCTGCGTCATCAGATTGACGGGGTACGCCCAGTTATCGTCCCACGCGTCGGAATCCCATCCGGTTGGACCGCCGTGAATCATGGTGATCACCGGATATTTCTTTCCAGCTTCGTAGTTCGTGGGGTAGTAGAGAATGCCCTCGACCTCTTCGTCGAGCGATCCCTTCCAGCGGATGACTTCTGTCTTGGAAAAAGTACGGCCGGCTACAAGCCCTTCATTCAGTTTCGTAATTTGTACCGGCGATACAATCTTGTTCCCGTCGACCTGCGCCCGGTAAATCTGCGGCACTTTGCTCGCCGTAGAATATTCATAGACGATCGTTTTTCCGTCTTCGCTAAGCACGAAACTGCGAATATTCTTCGCGTGCTCGCCAGCAAGAGACTGCCGGCGCCAGGTCCACGCTGACGCCGATTTGTCCGCTGTGTAACGCGCCAATTCGGAATGACTGCCCGCCGCAAGGTCAGCAACAAATCCGCCCGGCGCGCGCTCAATGCCGAACCCAAAGCCGTTCTCCCAATCGGCAGGAATCTCCGTAGCCTTGCCCGACGCTAAATCGTAGAAATAGTCTTTGAGAATCGTGGCGGTCAGAAACTTCGGATCTGTCGAGTACGGTGCCACGGCGTAAAAGCCGGAGCTGTCCGCAGTCCACTCGAAACCATACGGGCGTACTCGCCCTTCTGTAAAGATCTGCTTCTCCGTACCATTGCTCAAATTGTGGAGCACCGCGATCGGCGGAACCTTTTGATCGAATTCGTAGTGCAAGCTTTTCGCGTGTGAAGCAGCCGCATATTTTCCGTCCTTGGAAACGCTCCAGCTTTCGATCCAATCCGTGTTCGTCGAAAGCCGCGTGATTTTCTTATCTTTCACGCTGATCTTGTACAGCCGCACCGGTGCCGCGTGATCGGCGTCGTCAACAATCTCCGAGTCGTCCTTCTTTTTCTTGAGCTCTTGCTCGTAAAGGGCCGGCTCTTCTTCAGCGCTATAGATAATCGTGTCCTTGTCCAGCCAGTCGATTTGACGCGGCGCGCGCGCCAGTTCCGTCAGGGCCCAGGGCTCGCCGCCGTGCGGATTGATCAGCCAGATTTGTATCGGCGCGGTATCCGGCTTGGCCGGCTGGCGTGTTCGCGAACTCACAAACGCAATCATTTCGCCATCCGGCGACCATCGCGCCCCGAAGTTATTGTCGGTGCCGCGAGTGAGCGCGATTTCTTTGTTGTCGGTCAGACTGGACAAATAAAGGTTCGAAACGCGGGCATCTTTTTCTTTGTCCGCGGTCGACTTCACCCAGACCAGCCACTTCGCATCCGGCGAAATCCGCAGCTGCCCGGCGTACTCCTGAAAAACTTCGTCTTCGGCTTTCCACGGCTCCGTTTTTGCTTCGGGCTTTGCCTCGTCCGCTTGCGCGAAGCTGGCGGGCCGCATAGATGCGACAATCACGCAGACCGCAACCAAAAAAATTCCTGTTCCAATCTTCCCTCGACGCTTCATCTAGCCCTCGTTTCAAGCAGAACTCGAATAACACGTGACTGTCAATAAAACCAGCAAGCCGCACAGCATAGTTCAATTGACGCCGATTGGGAATCGTGTACTCTTGTCCCCACCTAACCGCACCGGGGCCACCTATGGGGAAACCAGAAACGATTTTTACGCGCGCGACGTTTCAGTTTTTTCGCGACTTGGCGCGTAACAACAAGAAAGTGTGGATGGACGCGAACCGCGAACGCTATCAGGAATTTGTGGTGAAGCCTTTCCGCCGCCTGCTCGAAGAAGTGAGCCCCGCGGTTCTGCAGCTCGATGCACGCTTCGACACCACCGGCCGCACCGGCGCAAATTTTTCCCGCATCAACCGCGACATCCGTTTCGCGAAAGACAAGACTCCGTATCGCCCGCAAATGTATCTTAAGTTTTCCGCGGCTTTTTCCGGCGAAGGCGAAACCGGCCAGCTCTACACGGGGATTTCTGCCGGCGCGGTGACCGTGGGCTTTCGCATCTATTCCGGGTCGAAGCGCAAGCAGTCCGCGATTGGACTCATCGCCGACGCGCGCGTGCTGGCCCAGCCGAAATGGATTGCTCAACAGAAAAAGCGCCTGAACAAACGCTACGAAAGCTATTGGTACGGTGCGGCGAAAGGCGACTGGAACGAACAAAAAGGATGGCCCAGTGGGCCTGAAGATTGGAAGAAATTGCAAGCCTGGATCGTTCGCCGCAAGCTGAAATCGAGCGACGCCACGCGAGCCACTTTTCCGCGGGATATTGCAAAAATATTTCGCGAGCTTTATCCGCTGCTGCGTTTTACTTCGCTGAATGACTGAGATTCATAACGAAATGGAGAATCGATGAAAAGCCGAGCCGTACAATTCTCGAAGGAGAGCAAGCTTTTGAGAAAAATCGCCGTGGCCGCTGCGCTCATTCTGTGCGTGTTCACAGCCTCCTCGACCGCGCAAGACGCAGGAAAGTCCAAAGATTGGCCGAAAGGAACTCCAAAGGAGTTTGGCATCGATGCAGCAAAACTTGCCGCGTTCGACGCGGATATAGCTAGTGGGAAATACGGCCTCGAGGACAGCATGCTCATCCTGCGCTGCGGCACGGCCGTCTACGACAAATCCTATCCTCACGACTACGGCCAGATTTATGGCGAGCGCGCCAAAAAAGAAGGCCCGCTGAATCACGACATGCACGGCCCGTACAATTACTTCAGCACGAATTTTCATCCCTTCTATAACGGCAGCGATATGCACACGATGCAATCCATTTCAAAAACAGTTACATCGGTGACGCTTGGAATCGCGAGAATGCGGAATGAATTTACGGCCAGCCTGGATGCGCCGATCGTGCAATTCTTTTCTGGCCGTAAAATCGCAAACCTCGACGATCGTAAAAAGCGAATCACATTGCGCAACCTGCTGACAATGACCGCCGGCATCGAATGGCACGAAGATCTGCCCTATGATGATCCGAAAAATTCCGCCGACATTATGGAAGCTAGCCACGACTGGGCGCAGTATGTGATCGATCTGCCGATGGCGGATGAACCCGGCAAGACGTTCGTGTACAACAGCGGTGCGACGATACTGATCGCGCAGATCTTCAAAAAAGTGACCGGAAAAAATGTCGATGAATATGCCGCGGAGCATCTCTTCAAGCCCCTGGGAATACACTATTTCTGGAAACATTCGCCAACCGGCCTGCCGGATACCGAAGGAGGCTTGTATCTCTCCGCGCATGATCTGGCAAAAATCGGCCAGGTATTTTTAAAGGGTGGCATGTGGGAAGGGATAGAAGTCGTTTCTCCCGCGTGGATCAAGGATTCCGTGTCCCCACACATAAACGTTCCCGGCGGCGACTGGAAATACGGCTACCAATGGTGGCTGCAATCGTTCGGAGCCAACCCGGATGACGTAGCGTGGACCGGGCGTGGGTTTGGCGGACAACAACTGATTGCCTTGCCGGAGTATGACATCGTCGCGGTTTTCACCGGTTGGGACATTCTGCCGTCGGACGAGAAACGCCAACATGACCAGCTTGCGCGCATTCTCGATGCGGCAAACAGATTTTACGGATGCACTGAATAACTCAACTGAGCGGGTCCACGATCAGGGCGCCCAGAGGCGAAGGCCGATGACGTGCCATGAAGCAATGAAGATGGTGAGTACGCAGCAGGCCAGCGCGACAAGCAAAGAATGAATGCGGGTGCCGTTGTGTATTTCGACTCTCGGGACGCGAACGGAAAGCAGGAGACCGTAGATCGAGAGAAGTGGAAAGAGAATGCTTGCTGTGAAGATTCCCGCCGTCCAAAAGGTGAACCTTCCGCTATCTGCCCCGCCAAGTCTTGTGAAGCAAAAGACCAGCGCACAGAAGGATAGCGTTGCAAGAAGCGGAACGGCGCGGACCGCCAAGTGTTTGACGTCTTTCATTCCTCCGAACACTTTCCGCAGAATCCAAACGATGGCAAAAAGCAGGGAAGTGGCCATCAGCACGATGCAAAGAAGAAACAGAGCGAGCCGCGCATAGGTCCAAACAATGCTGGTGCGTTCTCCATAGGAAAACCCCTCCGTCTCCTGGCTGGAGAACACCATTTGGCCGGCGCTGTCAGTGGCGAAAACAGCGGTTGCTTCCGGATCCTTTTCATCGCGAAAAAAATTCTTGCCCACGGGAATCAGCACTTCTGGTTTGCCAAATAGACTGGCGCGCGTGAGTTGTCCATTGATCACTCGTATGCGGAGGCCGCCCGTCAAGCCGTCCATGAATGCAAAAAGTTGCGAGCGCGGCGCACGGGGTGCGTAATAGCCGGCAAACTTTTCCAGATCGGCGGCGGCCATCGGAACGGAGGGCTGCTGCGACTTCGGAAAATCTCTTGAGAGGAAATCGATAGCCAGTCGGTTCAAATCCAGCAGCGATTGGAACGACTGCGTGCTGTTAAGCAGCACGACATAACCCCAATTTTGTTCTGGCATATAGCGATACGTGGAGATGAATCCGTCGATGCCACCGTCATGGCCGTGCGTGACGACTCCGCCGACGACGCTGGTGTAGTTCGCGAGGCCGTAGCCGAGACGAAGGCCGTTTTTCGCGGCAAGAGTCGACTCCACCGATTCCATGCGGATGATGGATTCTTGCTTAAGAATTTGCGCGTCGCCTGTTTTTCCGCGGCGCAGAAGAAATTGCACGAGCTTGGCGAGTTCGCCCGGTGAGGCTTTCAGATCACCTGCGGGACGCAAATAGATGTACGGATAGCCCGGAAGGGCGCGCGGCGGATCACTATCGTAAGCAGTGGCGAGGAGAGGCTTGTTCGCATCGGTGAAGGGGAAATCGGCATTCGCCATGCTCAATGGGCGAAGTATCGTTTCGCGAATGTACTGGTCGAACGGCTTACCTGCGGTTTTCTCGATGAGATAGCCCGCAATGCCATAGCCCGGATTGGAATAGGACATGCGCGTGCTCGGAGGCCAACGAACGTCTTGCGGTTCCTGAAATCGTTTGAAAACTTCGAGCAGCGGAAAATCGTATGGATCTTTGAAGTTATAGACTTCGGACGCCTGCATGTCGTCAAATCCGGCGGTGTGCTCGAGCAGATTGACGATCCGCACGGGATTCGTGGACTGCCAGCGATTATTCACCGGGACTTCCGGCGCAACATCCTGCAAGCGCGCTTCGAGATTGATTTTTCCTTCTTCTTGCAGCTTCAGAAGCGCAAGGGCGACAAACGATTTGCTAATCGAGCCGACGCGAAATTCCGTGTCGCAGGTGATGTCGCGGCCGGAAGTAACGTCCGCCTTGCCGAATCCGCCGCACCAGAGCAGTTCGCCGTTTGAAACGAGCGCCACTCCCTCGCCAGGCAGGTGCGCTTTATCGACGACATCTTTCATCGCTTTCTGCAGCTCAGGAAGCGTCTTCGGATGGAGCAATTCTTCTTTTTGCTGCGCGCCTGCGAATGGCGCAAGCAGAAGTAGTGCGGCAATGCTGAGGCACACGGCGATCCGAGGATGGGCTGGGCGCATGGATGCTCCTTGAAACAAACGTTTCACTCTTGGGCTCGCATTGTATAACGCCACTGGCGCGGTACAAGCACAATTCCACTATCGTGCTCATGTGACGCGAGGCGTGCGCCGATTGACGAAGCTTCTGCACTCGCATACGATGCCGCGGTCTACTTATCCATTTGTCGCCGTCTATTACGAGGAGCATCTCGCCGATGAACTATCGCCATCTGGGATTGAGCTGCGCCGCGGTGGTCTTACTTGGGAGTTCGCTTTCGTTCGCGCAGCAAACGGCGCCCAGTGCGGCTCCGGTGCCAAAGCCCGGCGAGAAAACTGCCGAGGCGCCAAAAGAGGCGGAGAAGAAAATACCGCCCGTTCCGGAAGACAAAGTGGTGCAGACGAAGCATTCCGCACGCATCGGCGGGCAAGAGATCAAGTACACGGCGACGGCGGGAATGCTCGTAATGAAGGACGAAGAAGGGAAGCCGAAGGCCAGCGTCTTCTACGTGGCGTACACGCGCGATGATGTGAGCGATTTGTCGCAGCGGCCAGTGATGTTCACATTTAATGGAGGACCGGGGTCGGCTTCCGTGTGGCTGCATCTCGGAGCGTTCGGTCCACGGCGCGTGGAGATGGGCGACGCGGGTGCGCTCTTGCCCCCTCCTTATAAATTGGTGGACAACGAGTCGTCGCTGCTGGACGTCACCGACCTTGTTTTCATCGATCCGGTTTCGACGGGCTATAGCCGGCCCGCGCCGGGCGAATCGCCGGATCAGTTTCACGGGATTCAGGAAGACGTGCGGTCCGTCGGCGATTTCATTCGGCTGTATGCTACGCGCAACAAGCGTTGGGCTTCGCCGAAATTTCTTGCGGGCGAAAGCTACGGAACGACGCGCGCTGCCGGGCTTTCCGGATATTTGCAACAGCGCTATGGAATGTATTTGAACGGAATTATTCTAGTTTCGACGATTCTGAATTTTGCAACGACGGAATTCGATAGTGGAAATGATTTGCCGTACATATTGATTTTGCCCACGTACACGGCGATTGCCTGGTACCACAAGCGATTGTCTGCTGATTTGCAGGCGGATTTACACAAGGCGGTTGAGGAGTCGGAGAATTTTGCGAAAGGCGAGTATGCCACCGCGTTGATGGCAGGTGATGGACTGTCGAATGCCCAGCACGCGGAAGTGGTACAAAAACTCGCGCGTTTGACGGGACTTTCCACCGACTACATCGAGCGCACCAATATGCGGGTGGAAATCGAACGCTTCACGAAGGAATTGTTGCGCAGCGAGCGCCGCACGGTGGGCCGTATTGATGGCCGATTCACGGGAATAGATAAAGATGCCGCCGGTGAAATGCCGGAATACGATCCGAGCATCGCAGCGATTATTGGGCCCTACACCGCGACGCTAAATGATTACGTGCGTGGCGATTTGAAATTCGATAGCGATCTGCCGTACGAGGTCCTAACCGGGCGCGTGTATCCGTGGAGCTACAAGCCGTACGAAAACCGCTACGCGGACGTGGGCGAGACGCTGCGCAGCGCGATGACGCAGAATCCGTTCCTGCACGTTTTCGTGGCGCGGGGTTACTACGATCTGGCCACTCCGTTTTTCGCGGCGGACTACACATTCGATCACCTCGGCCTCGATCCTTCTTTGCGCGGCCATTTGACCGGGGCTTACTACGAATCGGGCCACATGGTCTATGCGCACATGCCTTCGCTGGCGAGATTGAAGCAGGACACCGCGCAATTTATTCGCGCCAGTTCAGGAACCTCTCCGGGGAAATGAAGAGCATCCTCAAAGTTATCGTTTGGCTCTGCGTGGCGATCGCAGGAGCTGGCGCTTTGGCAAAAGTCGCGTTGCACCGCGGCGAACCGTTGAATGCGACGTGGTTCGTTGTTGCGGCGGTGTGTAGCTACATGGTTGCGTATCGCTTCTATTCCGCATTTATCGCGGCGCGTTTGCTGGCGCTCGATGATTCGCGAGCGACGCCTGCCGAGATCCACGACGACGGCCGCGACTTCGTTCCCACGAACAAGTGGGTTCTCTTCGGACATCACTTCGCGGCCATTGCCGGACCTGGGCCGCTGGTGGGGCCAACTCTTGCTGCGCAGTTTGGTTATTTACCAGGGACGTTGTGGCTGATCGTCGGGGCAGCGGTCGCAGGATGCGTGCAGGATTTTATTATTTTGTTCTGCTCAATCCGGCGCGACGGGAAAACGCTTGGCCAGATGGCACGCGAGGAAGTGAGCGCGCGAGGCGGATTCATCGCGCAGATTGCGGTGCTGGCAATCATGGTGATTCTGCTCGCGGTTGTCGCGCTGGTCGTCGTGAATGCTCTGAAATCGTCGCCGTGGGGGACGTTTACGTTGGCGATGACGATTCCCATCGCGTTGCTGTTGGGCGTGTACTTGCGATTCATCCGGCCGGGCCGTGTTCTGGAAGCTTCTTTGTTTGGCGTCGTGCTCGTGCTCTTCGCGGTGGTCGCGGGACAGTGGGTGGCGGCATCGCCGCCTTGGGCGCGGGCTTTCACGTTCGGTGGCCTGTCGCTGGCGTTTGTGATTATCGCGTACGGATTTGCGGCTGCCGTTCTTCCGGTGTGGTTGCTTCTCGCGCCGCGTGATTATCTGAGCGCATTCATCAAGACCGGAGCGATTTTTTCGCTTGCGGCGGGAATTCTGTTTGTCCGGCCCCACATGATGATGCCGCCGCTGACGAGATTCATCGATGGAAGTGGTCCTGTTTTCGCGGGGAAGATTTTTCCGTTTTGCTTTATCACTATTGCTTGCGGCGCGATCAGCGGATTTCATTCGCTGATTTCTTCTGGGACCTCGCCGAAGATGATTTTGCGTGAGAGCCATGCACGGTCGATCGGTTATGGCGCGATGCTGCTGGAGTCGTTTGTCGGCGTAATGGCCATGGTTGCGGCTTGCGCGATGCCGCCCGGCGTCTATTTCGCGATCAACAGTCCTGCGAGCATCGTAGGAAGCACTCCGGATGCTGCGGCGAGGACGATTAGCGGCTGGGGATACCATCTCGACCCGCAGACCATGGCCAATCTCGCGCACTCCGTTGGCGAGCAGACCCTGCTCAATCGCGCGGGCGGCGCGCCTTCGCTGGCAGTTGGGATGGCGCAGATATTTTCAAACACCATCGGAGGTGATCGCCTTCTGAGCATCTGGTACCACTTCGCGATTATGTTTGAAGCGCTTTTTATTCTCACGGTACTCGATGCCGGGACGCGCGTCGGCCGCTTCATGGTGCAGGAGCTCGGGGGACGAGTCTGGAAACCGCTAGCACGCACCGGATGGATGCCGGGAATTTTACTATCGAGCGCGGTCATCGTGGGATTGTGGGGCTATTTTCTGTATCAGGGTGTTGTCGATCCGCTGGGAGGAATCAATTCGCTATGGCCGCTGTTCGGGATCGCCAATCAATTGCTGGCGGCAGTAGCGCTGGTGGTGGCCACGACCATTCTGCTGAAGATGAAACGGTTGCGCTGGATTTGGGTGACTCTGGTACCCATGGCGTGGCTAGTTGCCGTGACGATGACAGCGAGCTATCAAAAGATATTCGATGCGAGCCCGGATCTCGGCTTCCTTGCGAAGGCAAATGTGCTCGCTGTGCAAATCACAGCCGGGCTAATTCCAGCAGCAAAAATTGCCGAGACGCACCGGCTGATTTTCAATCAGCGACTGGATGCTGCGGTGACGGGAGTGCTTGCGCTGATGATTCTCGTGCTGCTCGTGGAGGCGCTCGCGCAGTGGTACGCGATTCTGAGCGGTCGTCGTGAAGCGGTGCTGCACGAAGCGCCGTATGTCCCGACAAAGTGGGCCGAAGGATTTACTGGCACGGCGCACGGAGACGACTGATGCGGACGCAAGGAGTGGCAAAATTCGCAAAGCGGTCGCTTCGTCGGTTCTGGCGAGGCTTGCGGGAATGGTGCGGCGACGCGGCGTACGAACGCTATCTGCGCGCAAGCGGCCGGCAGGCCACGGAGCAACGCACGCTCAGTGCTGAAGAATTTTACGTTGAACAGATCAATCGCCGCTATTCCCGGCCCAACCGCTGCTGCTGACATCTCTTGCATTTCCGCGTCTGAACGGCCTAGAATTTTCGGCAATACACCGGCCTACCTACTTTCTACCTCACGGAGGAACAGATGGCTCTCGACATGGACAAGCTTCATGAATTTCTCGGAAGAGCGCTGGTTGATTTTGGCGCGACGTTTAACGCAGCACTCGTGCGCATCGGCGACAAGCTCGGCTTGTACAAAGGACTCGCGGCAGGTGGTCCGCAAACCCCGGCGGAATTGGCGAAGCGCACGGGAACTGTCGAACGTTACGTTCGAGAGTGGTTGAGCGCACAAGCCGCGGGCGGGTACGTGACGTACGATCCGGCAGCAGGAAAATTTCATCTCACCGAAGAACAAGCATTCGCGATGGCCGACGACAACAGTCCGGCGTTTATGCCAGGAGCGTTTCAGGTGGCGCTTGCGGCGATCAAGGCGGAGGAAGCGCTCGCCGAGCGATTTAGGACGGGCGAGGGAATGGGTTGGCACGAGCATCACGCTGAACTGTTTGTCGGCACGGAGAGATTTTTTCGGCCGGGATACGCCGCGAATCTCATCGCCGCTTGGATTCCGTCGCTCGAAGGTATGGACGAAAAATTGAAAAGTGGAGCGCGCGTCGCCGACGTCGGCTGCGGTTTGGGTGCGTCGACAATTCTGATGGCCAAATCCTATCCCAAATCAGAATTTTCTGGATTCGATTACCACGACAAATCGATCGAGACCGCTAAGCAGCGCGCGCACGACGCCGGCGTGGGCGACCGCATCAAATTTGAAGTGGCCAGCGCGAAATCGTTTCCTGGAAAAGACTATGACTTCGTAACGTTCTTCGATTGCTTGCACGACATGGGCGATCCCGCGGGGGCATCCGCGCATGTTCACAGCAGGCTCAAGAAAGATGGCACATGGATGATCGTCGAGCCGTTCGCGGGCGACAAACTGGAGGACAATCTCAATCCCATTGGCCGCGCATTTTACGGAGCTTCGACTCTCTTGTGCACTCCGGCATCGCTGTCTCAGGAAGTGGGACTGGCTCTTGGCGCGCAAGCAGGCGAGAAACGTTTGCGCGAAGTCGTGACGAGCGGGGGGTTCACGCGATTCCGGCGCGCGACACAGACGCCATTCAACCTGGTGTTCGAGGCGCGGCCGTAGAAGTCAGCAAGCGGCGGTACTAATCAGAATTCTTCGTCGTCCTCGCCCTTGATGACCGTGGTTTTGTGAGTGATCTTCACGCTGTGAGCGCGAATTCCAGCGATGATCGCGCGGCGAGCTTCCACCGGCAGCATTTCCGGAGAGAACACGCCCGATTCCTCTCGCTGAAAATATTTAATGAAGAGCGCCGCAACGTGCGCCGTGGCATACGCGACGGGCGTGGTGTAGCGGCCCTGCTGACGAATTTGATACAGAGTCGGGAACACCGCGTCGGTGCGGATCAGCAGGCGCTGGTCTTCTTTTGCGCCACGTTTTACGCCACGCACAAGCACCGCCGCCGAAAAGCGCGCATTTTGCAACACGCCTTCGCGGATCAGTTTGGCAATCGCCCGCGGCGACGAAGTTTGCGGAAATCGCTGCCGGACGATGCCGCGCGACTTTGATAGTTTTCCCTGCTTATACCAGCGGCGCAGGCGGTCGAACTCGTTTCCGCCGATCTTCACATCCATGTTCCGCATGGGAATCGCGTAGGGAAGCGTCGCGACCTCATCCTGCGCGGCGAGGACGACGTTGGCGTTTCCAATTGGATCGGGGAATCGAAACTTTTCAAGTTCGGCGAAACGCTTTTCCATGCCGAATTTTCCATTGCGGTAAACGCGCGGGTTGGAGATCGCTTCGTCGAACGACACTTCCGGCGACCATTGCGAAATCGGATCATCGCTCTCGGTGCTTTCGTACAGGCGAATATGCACGGAATGGATTTCATCGAGCATTTCCGCCGCGCGCTTGACCAGCAGGTTCGTCAAACCCGGAGCCGCGCCCGCGTTGATCAGCGCTGTTCGGTTTTTCTCTTCAAATCGCTTTGCGTAGGAGAACTGCTCAGCCTTGAAAGGATTGCGCGTAAGGTGCGAACTGAGGTCCACATAGTGCGCGCGCAACCGCAACGCAGCCCGCATCACAATCTGATTAAACACGCTCGCCGAGGCGTTGACGATGAGCTGGCAACCGCGCGCCGCGCGCGCAATCCCGAGCATGTTTCGGGCATTTACTTCGGTTACGGCAATCGTACTTCTTTTTCCAAGGAAGCGGCGTGCGCGCTCGGGGTCACGGTCACCGCACCAGACGGTATGTCCTTGACGTTGGAGCAATTCTGCAAGAAGGGAACCGGTCGCACCGGCCCCGAGAACGAAGATCCGCATGGCGTGGCAAAAACTCTATCACACTCCCTGGGCTGGACTCAGAGAAGGCGCTGGGATTGCGTGAATTGCACCCCGTTGGCTCGCGGCGTAGACTAGAGAGGAACTCCGATTCCTGCGGCCTAAGGGAGAGAAAGCCTAAGACGCAGGAACGATGCTTCTGCGGCGGCGTTTTGCAACTGTGAGGCTGAGGGTTCGGGTGGAAACGCCCGGGCCTCCCGAACTTGGAAAGGAGCGATTCGACGGAAAAGTGTGTATTTTCGTCGCGCGCCCGCATCCAAGTAGTCGGATCGGGCGGTTTTCTTTTACGGAAGCGGAAAGCAAGGGTTCTGGCGGCCGCGCTCATACGAAAAAGCGTGTCATGACTCTCCAAGACAAATTCGGACGGCAGATCACGGACCTGCGCATTTCGATCACAGACCGCTGCAATTTCCGTTGCGTGTACTGCCGCTCCGCCGACCCTGAGAATTACCGCGACCACGACGAAATTCTCTCCTGGCCGGAGCTGGACCGCCTCGCACACATTTTTCTGGGCCTCGGCATTCGCAAAATACGCATCACCGGAGGAGAGCCACTGGTCCGCACGGGCGTCGAGGATTACATCGAGCGGCTTCATGCGCTCGGCGTCGAAGATCTTTCGATGACCACCAATGGCCATCTGCTGGCCGAACGCTGCGAACGATTGATCGAGGCGGGGCTGCGCCGCATCAATATCAGCCTCGATTCGCTTGACCCCGGCAAGTTCGAGCGCATCACGCGCACAAAATCCTTTTCCACCGTGATGCACGGCATCGATGTAGCGCAGAAATCGCGCCTCGGTCCCGCGAAGGTCAACGCCGTGCTGGTCCGCGGCCTGAATGATGACGAAGTGGAATCCTTCGCCGAGTTCGCCCGAGAGCGCGGCGTCATCATGCGCTTCATCGAGTTCATGCCGCTGGATGCCGACCGCACATGGGCGCGAAAAAACGTCGTACCCGCCGCCGAAGTTTACGAACGCATTCACGCGCGCTGGCCGCTCGTGCAAATTCCGCACGAACGCAGCGAGACAGCGCGAAAATACCGTTTCGCCGACAGCGCTCCCGGCGAGATCGGCTTGATTGCGCCCGTGACGCAACCCTTCTGCGGTCATTGCTCGCGCATCCGCCTGACTGGCGATGGAAAACTGCGAACCTGCCTCTTCAGCAAAGACGATCATGACCTGCGCGGCCTGCTCCGCGAAGGCGCGACGGATGACGATGTCGCGAGCTATATCCGTTCTGTCGTGGACGAAAAAGAAGAAGGGCACCGCATCAACGCCCCTGATTTCGTGCCCCCTTCGCGTACCATGGTGTTCATCGGCGGATAGTGGAATGCTTCCCATGCGGCCCATCCCCGCAAATGCATTGCTCTCGACCACAACATGAGTTTGCGTTAGCATCGAATCAAGCAGAGCCGAGAAAGACGCAGCAAGAACGGACATTCCATGGCGGACGAAGACGACGAAGAAGCACAAGACGATTCACCCGAGCCGGAGCCGCGGCTCTTCACGCTGACCGAGGCGGAGCGCGCACGCCGCGACCTCGAACCTTTTCTCGTGGAAGCCATGGACTGCCGCAAGAAACTGTCCACCCTGGACAACGATCTCTCCGCGGTTTCCGCGCGCATCATGATGATGGGTGGCGTGATCGTCCCTTACGAAAAGCTGGAAGCCCTGCGCGTGGAGCACCAACAGCTCGCCGAATCGCTGAAAACTTCGCTGAACCGCATCCTCGAAAC
>Ga0210394_10003559_pt1 | contig 19336 bp, 27 predicted proteins | sample IncBWC12MmetaG_FD_160121 | JGI IMG/M metagenome (GOLD analysis project Ga0210394, IMG submission 160121) | Forest soil microbial communities from Barre Woods Harvard Forest LTER site, Petersham, Massachusetts, United States - Inc-BW-C-12-M | ecosystem: Environmental > Terrestrial > Soil >...
AAAAAATAAAATAAAATTCTGAAAAACTCAGAATCTGAACTTTTCAGACGGATTTGCAGAATTTGTTAACGTTTTGAGGGCTTGACAGGAAAATCTGAACTCGGTATACTACTCTCAGCAGTCGAGGTGTCAAGGAATAGTGTAGTTATATGAAAGAAGAAATAGAGTCTGATGAGAGAAAAGCTCTAATAGGCCGTTCTGGGGTATCCAAAAGGGCAAGCGAGAGAATATCTAACGAAGCACTGAATAGGCTTAACAGTTCTGATACAAAACCTAAGATTTACTGCACTTGCACAGATCCTAAAGTCAGAAGAAGTTATACGACACGAACGGCCGTTGTTGAGTATTGCGGGTTCTGTTCTCTCCTCATCAAGTCGAATAAAGAAAACAATGATAATCAATAACGATGAAGCGTCGAAAAGACTTAACAGTCCGTTAAATTTAATTAATCGTCTGAGAGAATCGAAGACGAATGCTAAGGCTAAAGCCGCAATGAGCATATTCATCCCGCCGAAGAGAGAAGAGAATAAGCCAAGCGTGTTCAAGGCGGATATACAAAGCATAGAACCAGACATAAACAAGGCTGAGACACTTGATTCGATATTAGAGAATAGTGAAACTCAAATAAAACTAGGACTAGCTCATGATTCTGCTCTTAAGTTGTTAAACAATTCAATAACTCGTCTTTCTAATAACATTGAAGACGTAAGTCCAGCGAAGCTGCCAGCCGCAATAATGGCCGCAAGCAAGGTCGTAGAGAGCATTCGGCGAGAGCGTGCGGAAGCGTCTAAAAACAATAAAGACCGAGAAGTCCACTATCACTTCTACACGCCTGAGCAGAAGACAATAGAACAATACGAAATCATTGATGTTCAATGATAGATGAAATTAAGTGGCTGAATCTGTTGCAGGAGTTATTGCCGCTGATATTCCAAAACAATCAGTTGGATTGCAAGTACAGCCATCTCTTCCACCAGATACAACTAGTGAACAAAACCTTGTTTCTGCAGGACAGAGGAAAGTAAATCTAATATGGGAATACACTCAATCAGTAATTTCAGTAGCCGTTGTGTTAGCTAATATGATAGTAGCTACTTATGATGGAATAGCTCAGACAGCTCCGCCGTTTCCGACTGTATTAAGTTCGGCATTGTTTCTAGTCGTCGGCTTTTATTTCTCTAGAACGAATCATTCAGCAATAGGTGGCGTTGGAGCTAAGCCGGTGACTCAGTATGAAGGGCGATGATGAGGTTAATGAGATAATTGTAAAATTATTTCAGAAGTTGCAGTTGATGAAAAAGAAAAGTCCAGAGTACGAAGAGATGATAAAGAAGATTAGAGCTATCGTGGATTCGATAAAGAAAGAATCAGAGTGAAATTTAGTTTAGTCCTCACAACGGCCGTTCTGTTCATATTCTGTCCGAGTGTGGCGAGGACACAACCAACAATTTTAGATCCTCCCAATCCTACGTGGAGTAATACTAATGCCGCAAATATTGCTTCGTATATTCCTGTAGCCGCAAGCATCGTATACGATTCGTATAAATCTTATAAAAGCCAAGACAGGAAGCATGCTTTTCTGATGCAAGGAATAAGAACAGGAAGCAATCTCGGAGCAGCAGAATTAATCAAATTAGTTGTTCATAGAATCCGTCCAGACCTATCAGACAATAAATCCTTTCCTTCAGAACACACCGAACTTAGTGCAATGGGAACTTCAATAGCCGTTAGCATTCCATTAGCAGCAGGAACGGGCTATCTAAGGATGGCTGCAAACAAGCATTTCCTAACTGATACAATTGCAGGGCTTGGAATTGGTTTCTTGACTGGCCGTTATATTAAATAGAATAAAAAGAGAGAAAATAATGCTAACTAATGTAGAAAAAGAATTGCTTTATCCATTAGCTGCATGGTCAGCAGCCGGTTTGATATTAGCAGCTTATGAGATTTGGGCATATTTTACAGGTCATACCCTTCTATCTGATTCAGTTTGGATTCTTGTTTACAGTAAATACGGTCCTCTTCTACCGTTGATAGTTGGTATCTTTCTTGGTCACTTCTTCTGGTCAGGAGAAAAAGGAAGTTAAAATGAATTGGGGAGCACTTCTAACGACAGTCTTAAACGTCTTCGAGAAGAATCCTCAACTAGCTGAGACTCTTCTCACATCTCTATTGAATCTATTCGTATCTCAACCTCCTCTATTAGCTAAAGCTGTTAGTATCGGATTAGCACATGCCGCTGCGGCCGTTCCCGCACCATCAACACATTTAGCGAGCTGAAATGAATCTACATCTTCTCCTGTTAGTATTTGCATTTGTACTCTTTGTACTAGCTGCTATTCCATTCACTCCTACAGAACCATACTGGAATCGTCTTTGTGCAGCAGGATTGGCTTGTTGGGTAGCCGCAAGCCTATTTGGATAGAGTAATGCAGTTATTTACATTAGCTAGTGGCAATGTAATAAATCTAGTTCAGGTTGTAAGCATTGAGAGTCTAACTATTCATATGACTAATGGAACATCAATTACAATAACAGCAGAAGATAAGATTAATATCTTGCGGCTTCCTGTGATTGTAGTTTAATATTTATTCGAGCGACCGAAGGGAGTGAGAATGGCAACAGTAGTCGCAGCAATGAGTGGGGTTCCTTTTCAACAATTAGTAGCTACAACTACTGGAACAGGGACTGTATTAGCCATTCCTATGAGCTTTAGAAATCATACTTGGATTATAACCGGAGCCGCTGGGATTACAGCAGGTTCGGTTCAAATAGAAACAGGAACAGATCCTACATTAGATACAGGAACATGGGCCGCAGTAGGGGCCGCTGTGACTCCATTAGCTAGCACTGATTTACTTGTTCAAGCAACAGGTATATTTGAGTTTCTTAGAGCTAGAGTAGCCACAACTATTTCTGGAGGTGGTGCTCCTTCTGTTACTGTAACTTATTTAGGTGGAAAGAGCTTCTAATGTTTGGATTGCTTCTTGGTTTCTTTTTACAGACAACAACGACAATCACAAGACCTACAACTTTATCGTTTGCACAATCAGCTACAGGCTCAGTAACAGCAACTTGGACGGCTAATCCTACAACAGATAATGTTGTAGTTTACAGGTTATACTACGGAACGGCCCCTGCTACATATACATTTCCAACTATAGATATTGCAGCACCTGCAACTAGTGTTGTTGTATCTAATCTAGTTCAAGGAACTACATATTATTTTGCACTACAGGCTAGAGCCGCTGTGATGGTATCGGCATTATCAACGGAAGTTAGTTATACAGTTCCTCAAACAAATCTCTGTCTAGACTCAGGTGGTAATAACGTTGTTCAGCTTCGTGTTTTGAGCTTTACAAATTCACTAGCCGCTGGCGGTTTGGGACAATTACTGTGGACAATAACTTCAGTTAATAGAATAGTTACTATTACGGCGACGTTGAACGGAATAGCCGTTTCTACGATAGACGGTTCTGATTCAATGAAATTGGACTTGTCGAAAACGGCCGGTGTGAATTTTAATGCTCCAGTCATTTCTGGGTCATACACATTAGTCGTGAGTGCAGTAGATGTTAATGGTTGTAAAGCTGATACTAGTAGTGTTAATCGAGTAATTAATGTTCCTTGATTCCTGGAGAAAGTTGAAGAAGAAAGTGAGTGACGTTTACAACATCACAATAAACATCGGTAGGAGAAGAAAGAAGAGAATAAAGAAGTTAGTTCTTAGATTCAGCAAACCGGTCGAGAAGACTTCAACTACACTAGGAGAAACAATGGCAACAACAGCAGCCGCAGTGATGACAGACACGCAGAAACTCTCTGCAACAATAACTCCAGAAGATGCAAATGGGAATACTGTTCCTATTCCTGATGGAGATTCAGTAGTTTGGACATCTTCAGATCCTACAGTAGTTACAGTAACTCCATCAGTTGATGGCCTTTCGGCCGTTTGTGCTAGTGTAGGAAAGGTTGGTTCAGTAACTATTAATGTAGTGATTAATAATTCAGCTACTCCACCAGCTGCCGTTGCATCAGCTAGTGGAACTATTCAGGTCACAGCGGCCGGAATTAGCCAGATTGGAATTAGCTTCGGAACTCCTGCGTAGAAGCATCGAGCGAACGAAGTGAGTGAGATAAGAAAGAAAATGCCGAATTATCCTCAGACTGTAATTGACTTGGGGAAATCAATTGCTTTTGCTGAGGGATTCGGCGTGCTAGGATCAACTCCAACCAGAGCCCATAATCCAGGTGATTTAAAGATTCCAAATTGGAATGGTGCCGTTACTGGGTCAGAAGGAATCTCTGTATTTTTGACAGACGAGCAAGGTTGGAATGCTTTGTATGACCAGCTTTTGAGAATTCAGATTGGTCATTCACACGTCTATAATACTCTAATGACTTTTCAGGAGTTTAGTAGTCATTGGACGGATACGCAAGAAACGGCTTGGATAGACAATGTAATTTATAAATTGAATGAACTTGGTTATTCAGTAGCTAGGAATACACAACTTAGAGAATACTTCAGTCAGTATAATGGGAATCTCAGTAGCTAACGGCATCGTTTCTGGAGATCCCGGCAACGGATTCTACGAAGATTATCTTCGAGATAGGAATATCAAACCACACTCAGTTCAAGAAGAACTTTTAACACTCCCGGATAAGATCTTCGAGGCATTATATGGTGGAGCAGCCTATGGAGGAAAGAGTTGGATTCTCACTCTCCTCCCATTATTCAGGGGTTTTTACAAATTTAGAGGATACAAAGGAATTATACTTAGAAACAAATTCCCAGACCTTGAACGAGAAATCATCAGACTTAGTAAAGAATATTATCCTAAGACCGGAGCTAAGTACAATGAGCAAAAGCACTCCTGGGAATGGCCAGAATACAACTCATATCAAGACTTTGGTCACGTTCAGCACTCTTCTGACATCGCTATGTATGATAGCTCTCAGTATAATTATTGTGCATTCGACGAACTCACCCATTTCTCATCTTATCCTTATCATTACATGGTCGGTTCTCGTGTTAGACCTAGTAGCTCTTTTAATATTGCTATTGTCAGAAATGGTTCAAACCCGGGAGGAATAGGCCAGACTTTTGTTTATGATAGATTTGTTAAACCGTATGAAGATGGACATCGTATTATTCGGGATATTAACACAGGTTTGCTACGAATATTCATTCCTGCTAAAGCAGAGGACAATCCTTATGGTATGGAATATGATCCATTATATGTTAAGAAACTTGAAATACTCAAACATGTCTCCGAAGCCGAATATCGTGCAAAGAGATTCGGAGATTGGCATGCGTTTAAAGGTTCCGTTTTCACTACCTTCCGACCTATTAGATTTCCAGGTGAACCAGATAACGCACTGCATGTTATTAAACGATTTCAAGTACCTGAATGGTGGCCAAGAATATTGTCAATTGATTGGGGAAAACGGGCAATGTGTCATGCGATGTGGATTGCTATTTCACCAGATCATAGAGCTTACGTTTACAGAGAACGAGCATGGTTTGGACGAGACATTCCATTCTGGGCAAGTGAGATAAGATCTATTCACGCTGAGTTTAATGAATTGCCAGTTCATACTGTTCTGTGTGGTTCGGCATGGCAGAATCGTGGAAGTGAAATTATTGCTGACGAATTTCAAAGATATTCTGATCTTGTTCCATCATCATCTGAGAATACTGCCGGAAGTCGAGTTGCTGGTTTACAGTTGATTCATGATTTTCTACGCTGGGAAAAGAAGACCTCCTTAAGAACTAAAAATGAGTTTTATGATCTTCAATTAGCTCAAGAAATCTATAGAAAATATGGTCCTAATGCACTGGAAAATTACAAGAAGCAGTTTTATGATGAACCAGAAGAAGAGAATCTTCCAGTTCTACAGATATTTGAGGAATGCAAGATTCTAATAGATACGATTCCAATGTGTATTTATGCTGAAGATAAACCTGGCCGTCCTGCTGAGGATATTGCAGAGTTCGAGGGAGATGATCCTATTGATAACTTGAGATATGCCTGCAAAGCGGCTAAAAGATTCATTGCCGGTGAAATTGTCGGATTGGACCTAGCGGCCAAGAAACAAGCAATTCTAACAGATTACAATACAGATAATGATACAACTAGAATGTATAGAAGACTAGAAGCAATCGAGATGCACGACCAACACACATTGCAGGATTGTATTCCTGTGTCGAGACGTTCAAGATTTGCAAGGCATAGGATTCATTAATGGAAATTAACCAGGATGGATATGATGGGTTCACTCTTGATATACAAGTTTATCGAAATTATGGAGATAATTGTTGGGCTCAAGCACATTATCTTGTGCATGGAGTAGATGATGTGATGTGGACTGATAGTCTAGATGAAGCTATTGAATATCTTAAACAAGAATTAAAACGGCCAGAGTTAGTTGGAATGAAAAATGACTAGATTCTTTCTTAGACTGTTCGGAATTAGAGATTTTGAACCCTGCTCTAGCTGTGAGAATCTAAAAGAACAACTCAGATATGAAAGAGAGAATAATCAGCATTTAACTGACACATTAATATCAATCGTTAAACCTAAAGTTGTTGAATCTCCTCCGATTGAAATAAATCAGATAGCCGCTAGCTCTGCATTATTTTCTAGGCGACGAGCGGCATTAGAAGAGAGAGACAGACAGGAAGCTATGATAAAGAAGAGTAGTACTAATCTAGGAAAGCCTGATGATTCTTTAAGAGATATTCAAAAGGGTCAGAATGTAATGTCTGTTAGTCAGTTGGAGAGTGAACTCGGAATTGAGGAGAAAACAAACTAATGGCAAACGCAGCACCGGCAACAGTCACTACATCATATCCTACTGGACCAGGACAAGCATTGAGTTCAGTTAAATTCACTGATGTTAATGGTATTGAAGTTGATTTTCTACGTAATTTGTTGAAGATTACTAGGTCTGGCTCTGGAAGCACTCTGGTATGTGCATACGATGCCGCAGCGACTGTTACATGGACTATTGCTAATGGTGTTAGCACTCTCGTCTTCACTTAGTTTTAATGGAGTAGAAATTGGCAAATCAACCAATAATCATTGGAACAGTTAAAGTTACGGCTAAAGACATAAACGGGAATAACATTGCTAAGCAATACAATTCTGTCTATTCATTGTCATTTGATTATAATAAAGGTATGGTTAGTCTTGTGGATGTTACTGGACAGTATTATTTTCCATTAATTCCTATGACTACATTGACATACACAATGACTCCTGGTCCTAGTGCAACACACACTATCGTAATGAGTTAGTATGGCTGTTTGGAACTCATCCAGCCTAGGCTTCAGTGATTTAAATGGTAGTAGACATAGTAGTGGCTTGTTAAAGAATTTAACTGAGCGTATTAGCAAACAGCATCTAAGCGAACATAAGATGTTTGGCAGTAAGAGAGGGAAGACAGGAAGCGACCTAAAAATAGGAAAGCTATTTCGACGTAAAGGTAAAGGAACTGGTCAACAACCTAACAGTTCTCCGCGGCCCGGAAAGAATATGAAATATGGAGGAAATGTAGATTCATCATCAATAAGTCCTTCGACGAAAGAGTTTGATAGAATGATGTCTACTATTGGAGGAAAGAGTTCTAAAGGATTTGGTGGAGCCGGAAAGAGGCTGTTTCAACGTAAGAGCTTCGGATAATGAATAAAGATAAAGAACCATCTATTCCTGTCTCGGCGTTGCGGGCACTCCTCAGAAAGCCGAACGTGGAGATCATCGAACTGCGCTACCTACTCGCCGCCCTCTGTGACGAGCAAGAGAAGAAACAAATAGAAAAGAATAATGATGAGTAAAGACTTCGATGATGAGATTGCTTCTCTGTTGAAGACTGTCGGTGATCACTTCGACAAAGAAGATAGGATGACTCGTGAAAGACAAATTCGACATTGGAGACGTCTCAAGCTTTACTGGGCTAACTTTAGTCAAATCTATTGGAGTGAAATTGCCCATGACTATAGAATCTACAATAGAGACATCAATGCAATCGACACTGATCAAGATTATTATGATAAACCGGTTAATATCTTTAAGGCCTTTCTAGAAACTATTATTGCGGCACTTTCAATTCAAATCCCAGCTATAAATTGTGTTCCGGACGACGCCGACAATCCACTAGACTTACAGACGGCTAAAGCTGGAGATGAAATTTCTAAGTTAATCTATAAGCATAACGATGTGATGTTTCTGTGGCTTCACGCTCTCTACATATACTGTACAGAAGGGATGATCTGCTGCTACAGCTATCCTAAAGCCGATAAAAAATATGGAACATATGATAAGCCTAAATATAAAGATGAAGAGATTCAAGCTAAGGTCTGTCCTCAATGCGGCGCCAGACAACCAGATGAAGCTTTTAGCGAAGAGGAAGAGTATGAATATGAGCCAGACGATGATGATGTAGATATTAAGAATGCTATTTCTAAAGGACCAATCTGTCAAGAATGCGGAGCACAGCTAGATAAAGACTTACAGAAGACTAAGCTAATAGTTCCAAGATTAGTCGGAGTAACGGCCGAACCAAAGAGTAGAATTTGTTTAGAAGTATATGGAGGATTATACGTAAAGGTTAGCAATACAGCAAAGTGTCAAGAAGACACTCCTTATTTGATTTATTCGTACGAAACTCACTTCTCCAATGCACTAGAGTGTTATCCAGACTTGCGTGAAAAGATTCCACATGGTGGTTGGAGTAATATTGGCGTCAACGACCCCTACGAGCAATATGGAAGGCTAAACACTCAATATCGGGGAGAGTTTCCAGAAGAGAACGTAACAGTTAAAAATAATTGGCTAAGACCGGCCGCATTCAACGTATTGCCTGACGAAGATTATAAGAAATTAAAAAGAAAATTTCCTGACGGCTGCCGTTTTGTTACTGTGAATGACATTCCAGCAGAATATGAAAATGAAAATTTAGATGATTTTTGGACTCTGACTGAGAATCCAATGAGTGACTTCCTGAATCATGATCCACTTGGAGAACTTCTAACTAACATTCAGGACATTGTTAATGATTTAATCTCTCTGACATTGCAAACTATTGAGCATGGCATTAGTCAAACATGGGCCGATCCGGCCGTTGTTAATTTCACAGCTCAACGGCAAATAGAAGCAATGCCAGGTACTATCACTCCTACAAAACCAATATCAGCATCAAAGAGTGTAGGAGAGGCATTCTATTCGTCGAAGACAGCTTCATTAGCTCCGGAAGTGTTCGCATTCTATAAGATCATTCAGGAGATGGGTCAATTCGTTTCTGGAGCGCTTCCGAGCATATTTGGAGGAAATCAAGCCGCTGGCTCGTCAAGAACAGCTAGTGAATATGCAATGTCTAAAGGCATGGCATTGCAGAGATTACAAACTCCATGGCGAATGATGACAATCTGGTGGAAGAAGATCTTCGGGAAAGTCATCCCGATGTACATCAAAAATTTACATGAAGATGAGAGAGTTGTTGAGAAGGATGAACAAGGTAACTTCATTAATGTGTTTATTAGAAAAGCTGAACTTGATGGCCGCATTGGAAGTATCGAATTAGAACCAGATGAGAAACTTCCAATCTCAGATGAGCAACAAGCTGATTCGATTATGCAGTTATTTCAGATAAATAATCAAGAGGTCACTGCGGCATTAATGGATCCAGAGAATCTTCCATACATTGCTAAAATCATTAAGATTCCGGAATTTAGAATTCCAGGTGAAGATGATAGAGAGAAGCAGTTTGAAGAGATCAATGAACTTATTAATGCCGCACCAATACCTCCTGCTCCGCAGGAAATACAAGCATTCCAACAAGCTCAACAACAAGGACAACCTGCGCAGCAGCCGCAAGAGAAACCGTCGGTAGAGATAGATCCAGATGTAGATAATCATCAGATTGAAGCTGCTATCTGTAAAACATGGCTAATCTCTTCAGCCGGTAGGCTGGCGAAGAGAGAAAATCCTAATGGATATAAAAATGTGCTGCTACATATGAAAGCTCATTTGCAGGTTATTCAGCAGCAAGCTCAAGCACAACAACTACACGATGATCAGATGAAACTGGCGATTGGAGCAGATACAAAGAAAGTTGGAGAACCTCCGGGTAGTGCTAATCCTGCAAAGCCTAAGCAACCGGAAAAAATAAAGACTGGAGCACAAGGTGCCAACAGAAGTCCTATCGGGTAATTCTAATATTAGTAGTAAGATTCCTACGCCCAAAACGGCCGATGATATTAATGATCTCTTCAAGGAGATAGATAATGAAAAGCCTGAATCTAAAGCTAAAGAGGATGATGACTCTAAAAGAACTAAAGAAGGAGATAAAGAAACTAGAGAACTTCCTGAAAAAGACGAAGACGAATTAGAACTATCTGAGCCTGAAGAAGATACTGAAAAGTTAGATCTCAGCGAGGAACGAAGTGACGAGCTGGATATTCAGACTGCTCCTAGAAAGAAGGAAATCCTAAAGAAATATCCTGAGTTATTTAAAGACTATCCATTTCTCGAAAAGATGATGTATCGTGATAAGCAATGGAATGAAATCTTTGGTTCATTTGATGACGCAAGAGAATTAGCAGATAAAGCAGAGATCTTTAGCAGCTTCGAGAGTCAACTTCTAGCTGGAAATACGGCAGAAATCCTTAAAGAAGTAAAGGAAACTGATAAGAAAGCATTTGATACGATAGTTGATGATTATCTTCCTACTCTTGCGAAGGTTGATAAAGAGGCTTATTTTCATGTAGTGGGCAATCTCAATAGAAGATTGATTATGGAAATGGTTCAGGAAGCTAATGACACGAATAATGATGATTTGAAGCAGGCCGCTCTGCTCGTCAACCAATTCGTTTTTGGGACTAGCAAGTTTACTGCTCCGTCGAATAGAGTTGAGAAAGATAAAAATGCCGAGCAAAGCGAGGCAGAACAAGAAAGATTGAATTTTGTTAAAGAACGCTTTGAGAGTGCTAGAGATGACCTTCAAACAAAAGTTGACAACACTCTTAGAGCGACTATATCAGATTATATTGATCCTAAAGGAGTCATGACGGCTTATGTTAAAAAGAATGCTGTTACTGATGCGATGCGTATACTATCTAATTCTATTGCAAGCGATAGTTCTGTTGTTAAGAATCTTGACACTCTTTGGCGAACTGCCTTCAACAGTAAATTCTCGAAGGATAGTCTTGGAAAGATTCAATCATTCTATCTTTCTAAGGCTAAAGGAAATCTTAAAAATGCAATACTCAAAGCTCGTAGTGAAGCTTTGAAAGATCTGCAACCTCGTCATAAAGAAACAGATGACGAAAGCGAAGAAGAATCTCCTCGGCCGCAGAGGAAAACAATTCCAACTGGCAGACCATCTCGGCCACAAGGTAAAAATGAGATGAAAAAAGGAGAATCCGTAACTGATTTCTTTATGAGGGATTAAAAAGATGCCTGGACAAGTTGTTGAATCTGTTGTTGCTGGCACTGAATTGGAACGAGTGCTTCCGAAGGTAACAACAGTCTTTGAATCTGACGATACATTCTTCGGTAATATTAAGAAGCGAGATGTTGAAGTCGTAAGCTATCGGGAAATGAGAGCCCCGATGGAATTGCGGCCTGGAGGAAGATTTCAATATTTCAATCCTGATGGTGGAGATATGGGTCGAGGTGGTGGTCCTACTTGGGACAAAGCTGTTCTACGCCCTGTATTTCTTTCAGAGAATATTGAATATACCAAGCTGACTCAGTGGAGTACGGATGATAGACGCAAATCAGTAATCAACGCTGTTAGAAGATTAACGGCTGGTGCTACAGTTGAAATTAAAAGGCAACTGGATGCTCAATTGCAGGGTACTGGAACTGGTCAAATAGGAACTATTACTGTTGTAGCCACAGCGGCTGGTGTTGATACATATACATTGGATGCCGAATTTGGCGCTAGACTAATGCGCTATGATCAGGTAGTCCAGGTTTATGATACTACTCTAGCTATATTTAGAGGAAGCGGTGTTATTACATTCTGGGATGTTGAGAATAAAATTATTAACGTAACTCCTTCAATTACTGGAGCCGTTGCTACAGATGTTCTCGTAGTTAATGGTCTATCAAATCCTACTGCACTCCCTGGATTGTATGGTGTTCCATATCATCATAGTAATGCTAGTACAGGCACTTGGTTGGGTTATGATAGAGCTACAACTCCTGAAATTCGAGCTAATCGAGTTAATGGAAATGCGTCAGCTCTAACATTGCCATTGCCAAGGCTTGCAATCAATAAGATTGGTAATAGAGTTGGTATTGATAATAACTTTGATCCTCAGGCTTGGACACATCCTTGTCAAGCTCAGGCTTATGAGGAGATTGGTCAGCTAATTTCTATTATCCATAAAGCACCTAAAGATGAATCTTTGAATTTATATTTTGGTGATAACATGCAGCTTGCTGGAGCACCAATCCGGCAACACTTTAACTGGTCTAAAAAGCGTATTGATTTTATTGTTAGCTCTGTTTGGGGCCGCGCTGAGATTCTTCCAATCGGATTTTATACATCCGACGGTCGTAGAATCTTTGAGCTTCGCGGAGCATCAGGCGGAGTAGCTGCTGCGGATATATTTTACATGGTCGTGGGATTCCAGACATTCGTTCTTAATCCTGCGGCCTGTGCATATATCGATAACCTTGCGATTCCGTCTGGATATTAATCATTAAAAGAAAGGATAAAAAACAATGAGTGACCAACTCTTTCAGAACCTTTCAACTGTTCAATCAGGACTACAGCCTACTCCTATTACAGTAACCGCTGCGGCTACTATTGCACCAACTAACTTCCTAACTGTATTAACTGGTAATACTGCTGTTTCTACTATTGTTCCACCTGTTACTGGAGTGCATATGCTAGCTATTGCTCCTGGAACGACTACTGGTTTTACAACTGGTGGGAATATCGTTCATGGAACAGCGACGGTGGCTGGTATGGTATATCTGTTTATATTTAATCCACTAACAGATTCTGCATTTGCTACAACTGGTGGACACTATTTGCTTGTTTCGTCAACTACTAGCTAGCGGAGACTGGGGCTAGTCATCTTAGGAGGGCTAGCCTCAGATTAAAATGGAAAAGAAAATTTTAATTGGTCTTTCGACTGGTGAGTTTATAAGACGTGCTGAATTTCTGCCGTCTTTCATCAGTCTAGAACGGCCGGAAAATTGCTTTACGGCAACTGTTCATGGGCAGTCGCCGGCTAGAGCTAGAAATATGCTCATTGATCAAGCAATAGAGCATAAATGCACTCATATTCTATTGATAGATGATGATATGATTCCTCCGCGAGACGCGTTAGTTAAATTGCTAGCACATGATAAGGACATTATTACTGCGCTGTATCTCCTTCGTTCATTTCCTCACAGACCTGCAATCTTTGATAAAGCTTACAGCAACGGCAAATGCAAGTTTTTTTCATTGACTCCTGAACTCTCAGGGCTAGTCCAAGTTGTTAATTGTGGATTAGGTTGTGTTCTGATTAATACTGACGTATTCTTAGAATTAGATAAGCCATATGTTAGACTAGGGGAATTAGAACAAGATGAATGGTGTGATGATGTAGGATTCTTCAATCGATGCCGGAATGCTGGATTCGAGATTTGGTGTGATTTAGATGTTAGAGTTGGACATATGACTAATTTGACTATTTGGCCTGAAAAGGTTAATGGAGTATGGCTAACCAATTACAAACATCCTGATGGTAATATTCATATTGCACAGAATATCCTAACTGATGAACAGATAAAAGAACAAGAAGAGAAAAATGACGCTTTAATCAAACATTCTCTGTCTCACGTTTAGTGAGATCATGCTAACGCATGGGAGAATAGGAGAGAAGACAAAATGGCAACAGTAACGATGGATCCTGGGCCTGGAAGTTTTACACCAATTAATATCTGGGCAATGCTTCGTGCAATGGTGAACAACAATGTTCCATTTCTGACTATTAATGGAACTCTTTTTCCGGTCACTAATGGAACTTCAGGAACTTATGCTGGACAGGCAGGACCAGGAGCAGGACTAGTTGACTATGTAAATGGTATTGAATACCAGAATACAGGAACTCTAGCATCTCCAGTTTGGACTAGACAGACTCTTGCGGCTACTGGATTAGCATCAAATCAGATAAGCCCTGCTATTGTGCAGACTATTACTGGACAGATTAGTTCTGCTAATATTATTGCAACAACGGCCGGAGCACTTGGACACGTTAATGGCGTTATAATGGTTCCGGCCGCAGCGGCCAAATCTGTTAATGTTTTATTGAGTGCTACTATTTCGATGGATTTCCTAACGGCCGCTTATACGGCAGGAGGAAATACTACGGTTAATATTGGTGGAGGTGGTGCCGCATTGACTGGATTAGTTAATACAACTACATTCATTCAGGCCGCAAGCGACGTAATCATTAACTTGGTTCCACTTGCAGCAACAAATAATAACTATGTAGTTGGAGCTAATAGTTTGAATCTAGTGACTAGTATTGCTCCGACTAACCCAGGAACGGCCGCTGGTGTTATTAACTATCAAGTAACTTATCAGACAATTCCTGCTCTGCTTGATTAGTTTTATGGAGCTTCGAGAGTCGATTGAAAGTATTAATAAGAAACTAAGAGATGAATTCGGCACAGAACTAAATGGTGACGTAAAGTTTAGAGTAGTTTTTAGTGAAAATCAATATGAAAAGAGATGGACATCATTCACTGATGAAGGATTTGAGTTGCTGAATCCTGAAGTGAGATTGATGCCAAAATATAAGCAATACATTCATGAAAAGTATGTACTTGAAAGATTAGTTCCTGTAGTTGGAGAGACTGATTTGACTACGAAAGTTAGCTACGAACCTGCTTGGGTTTTTATGGATTCTCAAGGTAATTATCTTCCACCATTCTTTGAAGCATGTAAACTAGTTATTGAATCTATGTATGAAAAGATGGGCCGTCCTGGGGTATTTGCTAAGTATAGAGATAAGAATGTAAGCAAAGAGGAAAGATTAGCTGAATTGATGAAAGTTGAAGAACAATTATTTGGGAATGAGAGCCCTGTTACAGACGCTTTAGCATATGGCAGTGGAATTGTTGTTCCTGGAAGTGAAAGGATTCAGTAAATGCCTGAAGAAGTTGGATTGCCTGTGAGAGCTGGTGCTACTCAGATGGAGTTTACTAATAGCTATCTTAATAATAGACGTCTAATTAGATCTCAGAAAAATCCGATGGATATATGTACGATCGTTTCAATATTTCCAAAAGAAGTAACTGAGATCAAACACACTATTGAACCAGGTCATTTCCATATTGGTGCTGGTTCTGTCGATAATCCAGCTATTCTAAAGGTTGGAAGCTCCAGTTGGTGGAAAGATATTGACGTGGACCAGCCTATGCTGGAAATACCTGTGAGTAGCATCCAAGTAGCTAATTCTGTTATTAATGATTATTGCAATGGTATGTTAGGCTGTAACATGAGTGATCTAATGCCTGGATTGTTCTTTGTTCTAGGCTCTGTAACTGTAGTAGATGTTAAGGCTAAGTACAAGAATGAGCTAGATAAGGCTAATGAGAAGCAGAATAACTGGTATAAACTTCTTGTTCGTCTAGCTGATAGTTTGTGGGCTAGATCAAACGGGAACCCATTGGTGATTTGTGATGAAATGAGAATGGCCGCAAAGTCATTGAATTTCAACTCTAAACCTTGGCTTCAGGACTATCAAGCTCCAATGCTTGTTAAGTGCAAGTTTTGTGGTGGTTTGCGTAATCCTGAATATCCTATTTGTCCTGCTTGTAAAGCAATTGACTCTTCTCACCCGTTGGCAAAAGAAATCAAGCTTGCAGTATAATGGCGATAACTTCTAGTCGAACGATTCAAATTCAAGTCTCTGGAGACGTTACTGGAAACCTAATCCAGTCTGCATTAGATAATTCTACATCTATGGGTGAGATTAATCTATATACGATTGTAGGTCCAGGAAATACGGTCATTGCGGCTCCTGGTGGAGTCACTGGGGTAACTATTACTGGATTGACTATTATTCCACCAGCCGGAAATACGTCTGTGATGACACTGAAAGGTGTTGCTGGAGATACAGGAATTCCGTTACATGTTACAGATCCAACTTCTATAGCTATTGATACAAGTTTTGTTAGTTTTGTATTAAGTTCTACTCTTCAGGTTAATGGTGTAAGGATAGCTTGGACGTAATTCATGCCTAGGCCGTCAGACATCATTACGACTGTCGCTACTGTATTAATGAATGACTATGCTCAAACACAATACACTAATACTGTCTGTTTGCCAGCATTGAATTTAGCATTAGATGAGCTTCAAGAAATTTACGAACAGAATGGATTGCCAATCACGAATGAGACAAGTGCTGCAATCACCATATTATCATCAAGTGCTAACACTAAGATAATAACAGATATAGGATTTGATACAGTTCCAGCCCTTCCGTCTGATTTGATTGAAATCCAACAACTTTGGGAATCTCCTACAGGACTTAATCAATGGACTGAAATGGTGAAGAAGGAGTTTATTCCTAACTATCTAAAAGACGGGACTCAAATTGCTCAATTCTTGATTTGGGCATGGGAACATGGCCGCATCAAGCTAATCACAGCGAATCAGAACAATGATCTTAAAATAGATTATACAGCTTCAATGTTCAACACTCCTATTCTAATTAAAGATGTCAATGTAAACCTTCCGTTTGTAGGAGTTAAGACGTATTTGGAGTACAAAACTGGAGCTATCTGTGCTATGTTCATAGCGGAGAATGAATCACGGGCTCAAGCATTAGATTCTCTAGCTGGGACTGCATTGACTAGAGCATTAGGCATTCCGATCAAAGGGATGCAGAGTATTGTTACTAGAAGACGGCCGTTTCGGCATTCGTTTAAGCATCGCGGAGTAAGCTACTGAAATGCCTGTTCGAGATCATACAGAAATAACACTCTCCACATTCAATGGATACTGGAACCGTGGAGATGTTGATACAACACCTATCGACCATTTCTCCGACTGCAACAACATACAATTTGTAGGAAACTCATTCAAAACTCGAGATGGAATCACTATTTCACAAAACGTAGCCGTTCCGCTTTTCAACATCAAGAGAATCTACAACTATCCAACTCAGAATGCTAACACTCTTCTCGTATTAACATGGGATGGAACTACTGGAAATATCTATCATGTAGTGAGCTCAACTCTAGTCTACGGCCCAATATTAACAATTGTTGGAATGTCAGATTTTGCATTCGTTCCATATGCAGGAAGGGCTTATATTTCACCATTTTCAGCAACGGCCCCAATATTAGATCCTCCTAATACTCTGCTAGCAACAGTTCAACTTGGAGTTGGAGTTGATTTTGGAAATCATAACTACGCAGTTACATTCGTCACAGCGGCTGGGGAGACTACTCCGTCCTCACCTGTAACAGTTAATACTTTTGCTCTAAACGCTCAAGTTAACTTGACATCTATTCCAACTAATACTAATACAACTGTTACAGTCACAGCTAGGAATATTTATCGTAGCAAAGCTAATTTGACTGCTCTTCTACTGCTTCATACGTTAGCAGATAATACAACTACTACTTGGCTAGATACGGCAGCAGATGCAACATTAGGAGTTGCTGCTCCAACTGTTAATACTGTATCTCTAGGTGGTGCGTTGATTGATGTGGGATTGTCTGGTCAGTATTTGTACGTATATGCAGGGGACGGAACGGCTGCTAGAGTTGCTGGAGGTAGTGGGATTACTGGAACTATGACAGTAGCAAATGGAATTGCTGGTCATACAGATCCAGGACTGCATATTTTTGGAATAGTCACACAAACACTTTCTGGATATAATTCTCCACCCGGAGCTTTAGTTAGTTTTACAACTTTAGCTACAAACTCTGTCAGTTTTGGTACTATTCCAACTTCTGGAGATCCAACTGTTGTTAAAAGGTTGTTGGTAGCGAGCAAGGCTATTGATCCAACTGTATTTGCTGCTAGTCCTAATCTAACTGGTTATCAACTATTCTTTGTTCCTGGAGCTGTTATCAACAACAATACAGACACATTCTTGAATAACATCTCATTCTACGATGCTGATTTGTTAGCCGATGCTTCCGGATTGTTAGATAATTATACGTCAATTCCGGCCGGGGCCGTTCTGAGCTTATATCATGAAAGGCTAATCGTAGCGGCTACGGCTACAGACATATCATTGATGCTTATTAGCCAACCAGGAGATCCAGAAACAATTAGTCAGATTACCGGACTGATTGTAGCTCCGTTAGATGGAAATCCTATCACTAATGCACAAGAGATGAGAGATGTTCTATACGTATTTAAGAGATCTAGAACTCTAGCATATGCTGATAATGGTGGAGATCCGTCTTCGTGGCCGCAAACAGTTATCGACAATGCATTGGGAACATGTGTTCACGGCATTGCTACAGTTTTAGACTCTGGAAGCTCATCAATTGATTATTTGATTGTTTGCACATATCAAGGAGTTAGCCAGTTTAACGGGAAATATGTAGTTCCTGAGTTATCTTGGAAGATTGAAGCTTTCTGGAAGACTATGGATAGAACTAAATTTGATATTATTCAGATAGTTAATGCTCCAATTCAGAAGAATATCTACATTGTATTGCCGACTAGGAATATGCTGATTGGAAACTATGCGAATGGAATGGACTCTAAGAATATTAGATGGAGTCCTTGGTCTTTTACTATGCCAGTTAATAGTGTAGCGATTCAAAATATTTCTGATATTATTCTCGGGATGAATCTCACATAGAATACGAGCGCCAAAGGCGATGCCAACAGTAACATTAACTCTCGGTGGAGTTTCTACTAACTATGCTCTTACTCCACCATTCTCCAATTATTGGACTACTACAACTATTATTGGACAGACTAATCCTGCTGGAAATGATGGCAAACTTTGGATTGTAGAGGCTAATACTTTTGCTCCAACATTTGCTGTCATCGTTTCTGCTACTCTAAATATTGTAACTGCTTATGCTGGACATACTAGTTCTAGAACTACAATTGCTTTATACGAAGCCACTTCGAGTACAGATTATGGAGCTAGTGAAAATCCCCCAGCTCTATCTATTGGTGTTTATGGATCTACTGGTGGTCTTCTTATGGGGACATATGCAGTACCATTAAGTACTTGGCCGTTAGCTTCGGCATATCCGTATATTGGTTATTATATTAATACAGCAAATACTGGTGGTATTGGTATTTTAATAGGAGTTACATCAGCAAACGTCGTAGTTGTCTATGA
>Ga0210394_10003560_pt1 | contig 19315 bp, 17 predicted proteins | sample IncBWC12MmetaG_FD_160121 | JGI IMG/M metagenome (GOLD analysis project Ga0210394, IMG submission 160121) | Forest soil microbial communities from Barre Woods Harvard Forest LTER site, Petersham, Massachusetts, United States - Inc-BW-C-12-M | ecosystem: Environmental > Terrestrial > Soil >...
TAAACTACCCAGGGTAGATGTTGTTTGGTTGGCTAAATCATTCTCGTAAGCATTTTTACAAAAATGAATAAAGAAAATATTTACACCAATGTTTACTAAAATATTAGCAATTTTAATAAAGGCAAATTTCATGGCTTTTTGTTCAGCACGTAAACGTGCGAATGGAATAGCCATAATTGCATCGGTAGCAATAATCAGCACCATCCATTGTATAAAGTTTACGTTGTTGGCGTAGTTAAGTTCGGTTGCAATAAAACTAGAAGATACTAATCCAATTAAAAGAAACAGCGTTGATGTGCTTAGTAAAGAAATAAGTGCGGTACTATAAACCACATGCTTGTTTTCATTTTTATTTACAAAATTGAAAAAAGCGGTTTCCATGCCGTACGTAAGAATCACATTTAGGAAAGATATGTAAGCGTATATCTCTGTATTTATACCAAAATCTGCCGGGTTAGTAAACTTGTAAGTGAAGAATGGAACCAGCCAGTAATTTAAAAACCTTGGCAAAATGGTGCTTAAACCATATACCGCAGTTTGTGATGCTAGTTTTTTTAACGGGTTTGCCAATGCTAAAATTTGTACCCTCAAATGTAAGGCTTATTTTACAAGATAAAATTTTAGATACATTTGTATTTCAACACATTTTACCCATGAAAAATATTTTTACCGGGCTTGCTTTTTTCCTGTTTTTTGTTTTTACCCACAACTGTTTGCAGGCACAGTACGATACCATTAAGTACGTTAATGGCACCCGACAGGCCGTAAAAATTATAGAAGTAACTAAAAAAGTAATTAAGTTTAAAAACCCGAAAGATACAATGGGCCCAACTTTTGTGGTTAACATCAAAAATATTGAGCAATTTATTTTGAAGGGAGGTTGCGTTGATTTAAAAACAGAAGGTTATTTAAATTGTGTAAAAGACCCCGCTTTTGGCATCATTAAAAGCGAAGATTTTACTAAAAATATTTTTAGTATAGATGCGTTTCAGTTAACAAACTCTCACTTACAAGTATCGTACGAGCATATTTTTAAAAGCAGAACATTTGGCATTATGGGCTTTTATAATCAGGGTTTTTTGAGCGGAAAGGATTCTTTAACCTATAACCGAATTGAATGCAAAATAAATGGAAGCGCTTATTACAAAAACAACTATGGCGGACTGGATTTTAAATTTTATCCTTACGTGCATAAAAAAAATACGTTTTGGGTTGCTTTGGGTGTAGAAAGTGGCAGGGCAACAAACATGAATATTGATTATCATTCTAAAACGGCAGCTTATCAGTATGGAGCAATGTATTATACCGATTTGCGAAACCCTTTTGCTTACTACGAAAATAAATTATACCTGGGATACCATGTTAATGCCGGGTTTTTATATAGAATAAACAAACATTTTATTTGTCAAGGAAGTGTTTCGGTAGGGGTAAGTCAGTTTGGTAAAGACCCAGATCCTAATCCTTTGGTTAAAAGCCCTAATTATGCTTATTATTTAAAAGCTAATTTAGGTGTGCTATTAGGATACGCTTTTTAAATTTTAGATACATTTGTATTCCGACACATTTTACCCATGAAAAATATTTTTACCGTACTTGCTTTTTTCCTGTTTTTTGTTTTTACCCAAAACTGTTTGCAGGCACAGTATGATACGATTGTTTATGTTAATGGAACCAGACAGGCCGCTAAAGTTGTTGAAATAACTAAAAAGGTGGTTCGGTTTAAAAACCCGAAAGATACATTGGGCCCAACCTTTGTAGTTAACTTAAAAAACATAGAACGGTTTGTTTTAAAAGGAGGTTGTATTGATTTACAACAAGAAGGCTATTTAAATTGTGTAAAAGATCCAACTTTTGGCGCCATTAAAAACGAAGATTTTACTAAAAATATAATCAGTATCGATGCTTTGCAGCTAACTGATTCGCATCTGCAGCTTTCGTATGAGCATATTTTTAAAAACAGAAAACTTGGAATTGTAGGTTATTATAATCAGGGTTTATTAGATGGCTTTGATACTTCTGTTTATAAGCGATTAGAAATCAAAATAAATAACAGCGCTTTTTATAAAAAAAATTATGGCGGGTTTGATTTCAAATATTACCCAACAATTCATAAAAGAAATACTTTTTGGATTGCGTTTGGTGTTGAGGCAGGCAGGGTTGTTGAAAAAATTACATATGATCAAACTTCACAAAAATCGATGCCTGGTTTTCAATACATACTAACAACCAACGGTTATGTTTATTCTTCAAATACTAACTATGTATCCTATTATTCAGGACCATCTACTATAAGTTTAGTAAACAGGTTTTTTATCGGTGAGCATTTTAGTAGTGGGTTTTTATTTAGAATAACAAAGCATTTAATTTGTCAGGGGAACCTTTCGGTGGGGTTAAATGAGTTTAGTGGGGTAGAAGGATATAAATATGGCGTAAAAGCAAGTGCCGGTTTATTGTTAGGCTATGCTTTTTAATTACTTACCCGCAATAATTTTATTGATAAGTGCCGTGGTTGAAAAACCTTGTGTAAGTTCAATAGTAACTACTTCTCCGCCACGGGCTTTTACAATGTCATAACCAACAATTTCTTCGGCTTTATAATCAGCACCTTTTACCAGCACATCGGGTTGTACGGCTTTAATTAAATCGTAAGGGGTGTTTTCATCAAACAAAACAACCGCATCAACAATGCCTAAGGCGGCTAAAATAAATGCCCGCGATTGCTCATTGTTTATAGGTCTTTCAGGTGATTTGTTTTGGCGTTTTACCGAAGCATCGGTGTTTAACCCTATAATAAGTTTGTTGCCAAAATCTTTTGCCTTACTTAAGTATTCTACATGCCCTTGGTGCAAAATATCAAAGCATCCGTTTGTAAAAATAATTTTTTGATTAAACATACGCCAAACGTTTGCACGTTGTTCAATCTCGTGGCGAGATAAAATTTTATTCAATAGTATTTGCTGATAACTTATCATGCTTATTACTGTTCATTAAAGGTAAGAATAAAAAACATAATCCGCCAATTACAATGATGGCAATAAACTGTGCACCCCATACAATCCAAGGGAAGGCAACTGCTATGCCATTAACAACACTATAAAACAAAAGTATTTGTGTGCCAATTAGCTGATAAGCCCCGATACCACCCGGACTAACCATTACCCCAATTGAGGTAAACAGCATAAAAGCCAGTGCAGGTTTTACACCCAGAGTTTTAGTTTCATCAAAACAAAAAAGGCAAACGTATAAGCTTAAAAAATACATTACCCATATTAAAAAACTTTGAACTATAAATAGACCCGGTTTTTCAAGGTCTTTTATAGATTTTAAACCATCCCAAAAACTTCGTAACATGCCGCCAATTTTTCCGGTAAAAAGCGATTTTATTTTATTTCTCAATGCAAATAAGGTGCCTGCAATAACTAATAGCACAACAGCAATAATAACCAGGTACAATGTATTGTGTAACAAGCCGCCAAACTTGGCAGATAAAGGTTGTATCACATATATTTTTGTTAAACCAATTAGTTCGCTAAACTGCACAGCCAGTGTAATAAAAAACAACAGCAAAAGTAAAATAACATCTATAATGCGCTCTGTAATTACGGTGCCAAGCACGGCCGCATAAGGAATTTTCTCGTATTTGGCTGCCACACCACATCGGCTAAATTCTCCGGCACGAGGTACTGCGTAGTTTACTACATAACCAATCATAACCCCTGCAAACGAATTTTTAAATGATATTTTATGTCCAATGGGTTTCATCAGCATATCCCAACGCCAGGCACGTACAGCATGAGCCAAAATGCTTATAAGCGCAGAAATAATTACAATAGTATAATTAGCATTTTTAAAAGATTGCTTGGTAGTTTCAATGTCTTTATCAGGAATGTTGTGTATAGAAAGCCAAACTAAACCAATGCCAATAGCGGCAAATAAAATAAGTTGTAAAGTGGATTTTACTTTTGGATTCAATTAGATTAGGCTTTTAAACGATTTGTATTTGTGTCAGGAAAAATTACCCAGGGAGTAAAAGTTTTTGCTTTTTCAAAATCCATCATGGCGTATGAAATAATAATTACCACATCACCCTTAGTTACTTTTAATGCTGCGGGTCCGTTCATGCAAATAACGCCAGAACCACGTTCGCCTTTAATTACGTATGTAATTAAACGCTCACCATTTCTTTTATTAAGTACGTGTACTTGCTCGTTTTCAATGAGGTTAGCGGCATCCATTAAATCTTCATCAATAGTAATGCTGCCTATGTAATCTAACTCGGCTTGCGTAACCGTTACCAAGTGTAATTTCGATTTTAAAACTTTGATTTCCATGAGTTGGGCAAATGTAAAAATTATTTACGGGTTTTAGCCTTGTAATTGATTTTAACCATGCTGGTAACTTAAAATTGCATAAAACATTTTTCTTTATAAATTTGGCTGTTAACCAAATAAACTGTCGGGTATGAAAAAAGTATTTACTCTATCGCTGTCTTTGCTTGTGTGTATGCTAATTACGTTTGCCTGTAAAAAGAGTAGTACAACTACAACCACCACACCTCCTGCATCAACAACCTCGGCACCTACTAACACCACTACAACCAACTTTACGGTAGATGGTGTTTCTGCGAGTATCCCCACGTCGTATACTAATGCTTACGTGAGCACTTATGTGGCTACGGGTTTTGATGGAAGCCACCAGTATCCTCAAATTCAATTAATATTTTCTGGTACGATAAGTCCGGCATCGGGCAACTATGCTATTGTAAACACCAACGGGGCTTCGCCTGCGGCAGGGCAATGCGAACTTATTTTAGTAAACACTTCAGGCTCATATCCTGCATCATCGGGCAATGTAACTGTAGCAGTTACAACCACTAGCACTATCACAACTACATCGGCTTATTTTACCAATATTTCTTGTACTTATGCAGGCATTACGCATACAGTTACAGGCAATGTAAAATGGCCATAAACTAAGGCTGTATTTTGGCGTTTGTAAAAAACTCTTTTAAATAAAAAGGTTCAAAGTAGGCTACATCTTCAAATTGTTTTTTTGAGAATTTTGTAAAAGCAAGTGCGGCCATGTTTTTTGCTGATGGAAAAATATCATCTATAAAAAATGCCTTATTATTGTTTTGTAAGAGTTGTTTTACCTTAGGCATTCCATCGCCAAAAAAGTAAATGGCTTTTTTCAGGTTAAAAACTTCAACCGATTTTTCATCTACCACCAAAGCGTTAACTGGGGTTATGGTTTCTAAACTTTTATCGTAAACGGCGCAGTAAACCTCCATACGGCGGGCATCAAGCATGGGGCAATAAAAGGCGTCTTCATTTTTAGTTTGTGCAACTGCATAAGCCATGCTTTGCAAAGTATCAATGCTTATAAGCGGAATTTGCAAGGCATAACACAAGCCTTTTGCGGCGCTAACACCAATGCGTAAACCTGTATAGCTACCGGGGCCTTTACTTATAGCAACTGCATTAATTTGGTTGACAGATAAGTTGGCTTCCTTTAAAACATCCTGAATAAAAACATGCAAATTTTCGGCATGAGAAAAACCGTTGTTTATTTCTTTATAAGCTAAAACCTTATCGTCGGCAGTAACGCAAACCGAGCAAACAGTAGTAGCAGTTTCTATACAAAGTAGGTGGCTTGGCATTGCTAATTATCTTCTTGCAAAGATGGCAAAAACAAGCAGACATAAAATAAGGTTCAGTAAAATAGTAATGGCAGCCAAACCATAATCGCCACGTTTAAAAAGCTCAAAGGTTTCAAAACTAAAGGTTGAAAAGGTTGATAAACCTCCGCAAAAACCCGTTAAAATAAAGGGGCGGTAAGCCGTCATAAAATTTTCCTTCTCGCCAAAATAAACCCAGGCTAAGGCAAATACAACACAAGCCAATACATTAGCGCAAAGGGTTGCCCAAGCCAAGCCTGCCAGTTGCCAACGGGCAAATAACAGCGAAAAAGCAAAGCGTAAAACGCTGCCTATGCCACCACCAATAAAAACGTAAAGCCAGTTCATGTTACTATTCCTTTTACAAAGTACTTAAATTTCTTTATTATTTGATACAACTAAGTTTTTCAAACCTTGACTTTTCTTCCTTCAATTTTGCTTCACATTTATTTAGTTCTCTTAATTTTTCTTCAACGGGCTTATATTGATTAAAAGAAAAACTACTAAAGTTATCTGAACCTGCTTTTGATTCCTTCCGTTCTTCAAGTATAATGTCCCTTATTTTTTCTTTTTGTTTTAATGCAGCTTTATAACTGCAGAAAGATCTATTGATATTTCTTTCAATTTCGTGATGAGATTTACATTTTAGACAATCTTCAAAATGTACCCTTCTATTTTCTTGTCTTTGTCTATTCTGTAATCCTACATGTGGGCAAATTACATAAATATTAAAGCCAATACTGTCAAATTTTATGGGCTCACAGCCCTGTTCTAACATTTTTTTAGCCCAGTCCTGTTTTTTATAAGAGTCCTTATTGTTTCTAATAATCTCATTATATTTTGTCTCACATATTTTATACTCTTTTGACTTTTCTTCCCAAGCTTTTGATGCCTCTATTACTTTTTGTTCTTGAGAGGCAATTTTTCGTTCAATTAAATCATCTCGTTTGATATTACAGATCCATTTACTATTTCTTTCAGGGTAGCTCTCTAAAAAAGCTTGCATTTCAGCTAAATTGGGTTTATCATCTTTTATTGGGTTAAATCCAATAAAATTCAAATCTATCTCTATTGCGCTTTCTGCAATTCTTTTTATTTTTTCTGTTTTCTCTTTATCAATAATATGAGTTACATAAAACTCTACAAAAAGAACTTTCTCTTTTTTGTTTTTATCTGTCTTTTTTAGAATAGCGTCAGGTCTAATTACATTCTCGTTAGGATAATTTTTTTCGATTTCTACAGTATCAAACTCTATTATTTCGAACTTAGTTATAAGCTCAGATTCCTTTTCAACAAGAGAATAAATTCTAAGTTTTTTACTTTTTTTAAGTGCTTCTTTTGCTAAAAGGTGCATGGTGGTTTCCCCACTATACTCACAATCTCCTTTATGAGCAAAAAAGGCGTTTTTTTGTTTTGGCAAAAGGGGTTTATCTATTGATTTCCCCTTGTTTTTTGCAATTAAGTCTTTACCACAACTACAAATACATCCGCAGTTACTCCCTGACTGTACTTCGTAGATTGTTTTAAGGTTACCAGTATTTTTATCACGGGCAAGTTGAATCATCTCTTAATTAATACAAAGCTAAAAATAGCTTAATGATTTGAAAAGATAGGTCTAAGATAAGCTTGGTCGTTTTTAGGCATGGTAAACCGTTTGCAAATCGTTTTTAATGGTTTCCATAATTTGTTTTCTTGCGGCTCTTTTAGAAACTAAATCAACTTTTCTGCCTAATAAACTAAAAAGCTCTTGTTTCATTTTCACAATGTCTAAAATAGTTGTGCCTCTGCTGTATTCTACTAACACATCAATATCGCTATTAGCATTCATTTCGTTGCGGGCAAAAGAACCAAACACACCTATTTCCTGTACCTTTTGTTTTTGCAAGTAACTAACTAATTTCTCTATGGTTTCTGCTTTGTTCAAGACTATATTTTATAATACAAATATACAATAACCTAATAACAATTCATTCTAATACAGCTTTTGATAAGTCTGCCACCAACGGTCGGGTATCTCATCTTTGCAGGCAATTTCATAATCTTTGTAAGAGCAGGGTATAAGCGTGTGCCTTTCAAACTTTAAATTTTTATCGGGCGGGTAAGGCACTTCCATCCACCAGCGGTCGCTTTTATTGCTTTTGTAAAAATTTATTTCGTACTTATTTTCCTGCAAAAAAACGTGAAAACGGGTATAGTCAGGGCTATTTCTCGATGGAAAATCTTTTTTACGGTTATAAAACCCATCCATAAAGCACCAAATCATTTGTGCAGCTAATGAGGCTGTTTTGCCCTGTACATCATAGGCAGGGTTAATTTCATAAACGCCAACCGAGGTTAGTTTATCATTCATGCCCGCATAGCGCATCATTTGGCAAGCCTCTTCGGCATAAAAACCGTTGGGCTGGGCATCTTCGTTGGCAGGAGCATCGCTGTGCTTCAATGCATTCATATCAAAACTAAGCATATCGGCATGCCTGATAATGGGCTCAGCTTCGGCAATGTTATCGCGTATTTGGCCTAAGCGGTAGGTGTCAAAATACAGTTTGTTCATCATGCTAATGCCCGTTTGCGGCACCAAATAGGTTTGGTAGCCAATATTGCTATAGTTAAACAGGTAATTGGGCTGCTGTAAAATAATTTTCCCTAAAAAAGTCTTGTTATTCAGCTCGCTTTCAGCCGAGCCAATATCAAAAGTGGCATCAACACTTACAATATTTATAGTCTGCTCTAAACGCTCGTAACCCTTAAACTGAGCAAAAGTCAGGTCTTGCGAGCCCCCAATAATTACGGGTACAATGTTTTTCTTCACCAAAAACTCCACCGTTTCCGATAAGGCGTAAAAAGTATCACTTTCTGTGTGTCCGGACATAATGTTGCCCAAATCGGCTATGCGGGGCGCAAAACTGCCTGCAAATAAGCTATATAAATGCTTTCTAACCTCATCAGGGGCTTTATCAGAGCCTTTGTTGCTTAGGGCGAGCCTATCCTCGCAAACGCCAATAATGGCAATGTCTATATCGTCTAAATCGGGGAAATTATTGGTGTAAATGGCAAAATTGCGCGCAAAACTCTCTTCTGCAAAGTTTTCGGCAGAAAAGCTGATGGGCGAAAAAAAATGGGCAATGTCCGACATAATGCGTAATTTTAATTAATCAGCTAAAAATAGAGGAACATTTTTCTTGAAAATTAGGGCTTTGGTAAAGTAATTAACAGTAGCAGTTTAACAACAAAACACCAAAAACACTAAAAATCTTTAAAAATTAAGTTTTTTGTTTATTTGCCGATTAATATATCTTTGCACCGAATTTTAAAAACTAACAAATGTCAGACATTGCAAAAAAAGTTACAACCATTATTGTAGATAAACTTGGCGTAGACGAAAAAGAAGTTACTCCAACAGCAAGTTTTACCAATGATTTAGGCGCTGATTCGCTTGATACAGTTGAATTAATCATGGAATTTGAAAAAGAATTTAACATCGCTATTCCTGACGATCAAGCAGAGAAAATCTCTACCGTTGGCGACGCTATTTCTTATATCGAAACTAACGCAAAGTAATTTTTACACGATTTTTTAAGAATTATCCTGGATTTTTATTTCAGGATAATTCTTTTTATTTTGTGCAAGATTAAAAATAGCTCCTTTTTATGCAATTAAAGCGCGTAGTGATAACAGGTTTGGGCGGAATTACACCTTTGGGTAATTCGGTAACCGAATTTTGGAACAACCTTATTAAAGGTGTTAGTGGCGCAGCCAGCATTACCCGTTTTAACGCAGAAAAATTTAAAACCCGCTTTGCCTGCGAGGTAAAGGGGCTTAATTTAGATGATTATTTCGATAAAAAAGAAGCTCGTAAACTTGATGCTTATTCTCAATACGGAATTGCAGCATCGGTTCAGGCTGTTGCCGATTCGGGCATAGCGGCTGATACAGTTGATAAAAATGAAGTAGGTGTTATTTGGGGTTCGGGCATTGGGGGTTTAGATACTTTCCAGGCAGAAGCATTTGGTTTTGCCAAAGGCGACGGAACTCCCCGTTTCAATCCTTTCTTTATTCCAAAAATGATAGCCGATATTTGCTCCGGGCACATATCAATGCGTTTTGGTTTTAGAGGACCTAACTTTACTACCGTTTCAGCTTGTGCATCTTCTACCAACGCTTTAATTGATTCTTTCACATATATCCGCATGGGCAAGGCAAATGCCATTGTAACCGGTGGGTCTGAGGCCGCCATTAATGAGTGCGGTATAGGTGGTTTTAATGCCTGCCAGGCCATGAGCACCCGTAACGAAAGTCCGGAAACAGCATCTCGCCCTTATGATAAAGATCGCGAAGGTTTTGTATTAGGCGAAGGTGGTGTAGCCATTGTTTTAGAAGAATTAGAACATGCTAAAGCACGTGGTGCAAAAATTTATGCTGAAATTATTGGTGGAGGCATGAGTGGCGATGCGCATCATATTACTGCTCCGCATCCAGAAGGATTAGGCGCAAAATTGGTTATGCAACGTGCTTTAAAAGATGCCGAAATTAATCCTGAAGAGGTTGATTATATTAACACACACGGTACCAGCACACCATTAGGTGATATAGCTGAGCTAAAAGCTATTGAGGCTTTATTTGGCGAACATGCCTATAAAATGAACATAAGTTCAACAAAATCTATGACAGGGCACTTACTGGGTGCGGCCGGAGCCATTGAGGCTATGGCAACTGTTTTAGCTATAAAAAATGATATAGTACCGCCAACTATTAATTTTACAACCCCCGATCCTGAAATTAGCCCACGCTTTAACCTTACGTTTAACAAAGCAGTGGCACGCAAAATAAATGTGGCTATTAGTAACACATTTGGTTTTGGCGGACATAATGCAGCGGTGGTTCTTAGAAAATACGTTGCGTAATTAATTTCTTTTGCTGAAATATTTTCAGATAACACGTTACAAAACTCCTTCCGAAAAAAAACTGGCGCAAAGCATTAAAAACCTATTTGGTTTTTATCCAAAAAATATTGCCTTGTTTCAGCAGGCACTAACGCATAGCTCAGCCGCTAAAGAAACAAAAAGTAACGAGCGTTTAGAATTTTTGGGCGACTCTATTTTAAGCACCATTGTAGCCGAATATTTATTTGGTATTTTACCTAATAAAGATGAAGGCATTTTAACCCAGGTGCGCTCGCGCATGGTTAGCCGTAGTCAGTTAAATAAACTGGCGGTTAAACTGGGCATCGATAAAATTTTACATACGGATATTAAGGGTAATATATCTTTTACCTTGTATGGCGATGCTTTAGAAGCTTTGGTAGGCGCCATTTATTTAGATGTAGGATTTGTAACAACAAAAAAAATAATCCTCACCATTTTTAAACACCACCTCGAAATTCAAACCATTATTAATGAGGATACCGATTATAAAAGCCGACTGATTAATTTGTGCCAGAAAAATAAAGCTACGTTGCAGTTTGCTCTCTTATCTGAAAACATGGATGGTGCAAAAAAAATGTACCACATAGGCATTGAGGTTAATGGCGAAATAATATCCGAGGCTCAAAACGCATCTAAACGTGTGGCAGAGCAATTGGCAGCCCACGCCGCTTTAGAAAAATTGGAAGCTTAACAGTAATATTTATTGCTTAATAAACTTATACACCTTGTTATTTGCACGCACCAAATAAATGCCATTAGTTAAACTACTTACATCTATTACAGTTGTGTTTTGCTGAACTGTTTTTTGCAGTAGTTCATTCCCTAAAATATCGCAAACACTAATACTATTATTTGGTAGTAACCCTTCAATAGTTAGCATGCCTGTTGTTGGGTTAGGGTAAATAAATGGTTGGTTATTTTTTACAACGCTTTCAATTCCGGTAGTGTTGCTTACAATAACCGTTACAGTAGCAGAATCGTACAAAGTTCTGTCGATGGCATATAACTTAAATGTATAAGTACCGGCAACGGTAAGATTTTTTACTTCTGTAATTCTTTCTCCTTGCCAGGTGAATATAGGGTTGGCACCTGCGGGTGCAGATGCTACAGTCCACCAACGGGTAACTATATCACCATCGGGGTCGCTGGTGGTAGCGGTTAATAAAGCGCTATCTGCCGTTAAATTCGTTGTAGTGGGTAAAGCAGTAATGGTGTTAATAACAGGTCTGTGATTAACAGGATAAACAGGCACAGTCATCGTTCTTGATGTTGTGTTAGTTCCGTCTGAAACGGTTAGTTTAAAAACATAATCGCCTGCTACTGTCATATTTCTAACCGCAGTTACTCCGGTTGCTGAATTCACAATAGTGACTGATGCCCCTGCCGGTTGAGATACAACGGTATACGAGTAAGTAACTGTGCTACCTTCTATATCATACGCATAACTATGTAAAATGGTAGTATCTATAGGTAATGTAATAATAACCGGAATACGGCTTTGCATGGAACTGATAATAGGAGCTTGATTACCGGAGAACACCTGTACGGTAACTGTTTTTGTGGTAACGGTACTTCCATCACTCATAGTAACTGAAAAAACATAATCGCCCGCTACCGTCATACCGCTTACAGACGGGTTACTGATGTTCGCGTTGGAAATAACAACGCTTGCCCCGGTTGGAAAACTATCTACTGCCCAATGGTAACTTACTGTACTCATTTCAGGGTCTATGCCGGCAGCAGAAAGGTTTACTGTGCTACTTGGTAAATCTAAATAAGTTGGGTTAGCTGCAAACGATTTTGCGTAAGGAGGCAAGTTGGTGCTATGTGGATAAATAGAAATAACCGTTTGTGCCGTAAGTGTTAGTGTAGTAGTGCCCGATGCCGGAACAGTTATAACCCCAAGAGAAGAAGGCGTGCCCGAACCTGTACTTTGGTCAATGCCATATGTGCCTTGCGGTAGCCCTGATAAGGTAATGGTTTGCGTGGTGCTGGCAGAATTCATATTTAAAATAACAGTTGTTATTTGCCCGCCATTATTAAATGATAAAGGTTGTATAGTAGTATCTGAAGATGTAATGCCAATACGTGTTGCACCCGGTTTAACGTGCCTAACTACTTGCCCAATAGTCCAGTATTTTGCACCATAGCTAAACCATGTATTATTAGCATTAATAGGCATAAAATCACCATTGCCATAAAAATCCCACGCAGATACACCACCCAATGTAAGGTCTTGGTACATGTCTGCAATTCCCTGTCCTGCTTGTTCTGTTTGTGCAGTAATAATTCCTTTAGTTTGTGCAAAAGCTTTAATATTTGCCCGGTATGGGTCGCTGGTGCCATATAAATGGTAAGAAAGTACTTTAATATAAGGCCATATTACTGTATTGCTCGATAACGCTTGTATATAATTCCAGCTTATTTGAGGACTAACACATTCAGGAAATTGAATGCCTGTATTAGTATAACCAGCTTTGTTTATCCACTGTGCTACCGTAGGAATCATGTTGGCTACTAATGAAGGAGAAAATACATTGTTATTGCCTGCTTCGTTACAAATGTTTACATAATCTGGCACCAAGCCATATTTATTTTTTATATAATTCATGTTCGATAACAAATATTCAGAATATTCACCCGGACTGTATCTTAAAAAAGCCGGTATATCGCCTGTGCTTCCGCCGATATACCAAGATGGACTAACATAAAAACTAAAAGTTTCACCATTGGCTTGCACCGCTTGTTTATACGGCACAAAATAATTTTTCATGTAATAATCTACATTCGCAGTATCAATAGAGTTCATGTTTAATGTATCCGGGCTGGCATTATCATTCTGCATCTCCCAGCTTGGGCACATGCCATAACTTTGCGCTGCGTTGCCCTGAAAGCATTCGTATCGTAACCTGTTTAATCCTAAAACATTTACCGACTCATTTATAATTTGATTTACCAAATAAGGTGGTACTCCTTCATACTGGGTGTTTGTACCACCTTCTTCGCCCCAACCTGTAATGGTTTGGTAAGTTGTGCTTGGGGTTATAGTAAGCGTTGCCTGGGCAAAACCAAGTGTAACAAAAGTTAAACCTATAAGAGTATATAGTGATTTTTGCATAAACATTTTTTTGATTAACTTAAATGTATGCTTTTTTTCTGGAATTAAAAACTTCTACGGTTTGGTTTAACGGTAAAATAATATCTGAGGTATAAAACACATAGCAGAGCAATTGGCTGCACATGCCGCATTAGAAAAGTTAGAAGCCTAAAAAATTTCTTATTTTAGCTAAATAGTCTATGAATATTTTTGATAGCTTACTTTTAAAAATAAACTCTCTTAGTGGAGAGAAAAATGAGTTATTAGAAACCCACAAAGCTCTTTGGGAAAATGGCATGAAGATTAGTAGCGAGCAGTGGAACGAATTGCTTAGTAAATTAGTAGAACGTACCAATTTAGTGGCTCAATTAAAACATGTAAGCCTGCTTTCTGAGGGTACTTTTTACACGTTTCATCCGGCTTTCGGAAATGCCCTGCAAAAATTATCTGAAGCGGAAGAGGCATTTGGTAATATTAATGATACAGGTGGCGAAGGTGCGGCGCAAGCTTTATTAGTTATATGGTACAAAAATAACGGACAGTTAGATAAGGCTCAGCATTACGTTCAAAAAGCCATTGTAAATATGGGTGAAAATAAAACCTATATACATTTTCTCTGTATTACTTTTTATCAAGCAGGCGAAATGTGCCATCTGTTGGGTGATTACGATGCGGCTATTAAGTACTTTACCGGTGGACTTTCTAAGGCAAATGAAAGTATGGCTGTTTATGTAAGATTGCTTTTAGGTTTGGCAGGAGCATATAAGGACAGTAATAAGTTGGAAAAAGCATTTGATGTTTTTCAGCAGGCATTACAAAAAATTGAAGGAAAAGGCATTCCAATACTTGAATCTAAATTATACGCAGACCTCGCTAATTATTATTACCGTAAAACCGACTTTATACAATCTGTTACCTATCATCATAAAAGTATAGAAATAAGAGAAAGGCATAATATGAAAAATGCCCTTATTACAAATTACATAGAGTTAGCCGAATTGTTTTTGGAACAAAACGAGCTTGCAGATTCGTTACAATATGCTACACAGGCCGAAAAACTTTCTAAAGAACTAAATATTAATTTAAAAATTAGTCAGGTTTATCATATTATTTCTAAAATACAGGAGGCTATGGGCAATATACCCTTAGCTCTTGATTACTATAAACAATATCACCACAAAAAAGAAGAAGTTTTTAGCCAGGAAAGCGCAAGGCAAATAAAAGAACTAAGCATGCGCCATGAAATGGAGAATATTGAAAAGGAGAAAGAATTGTTTAAGCTGCGTAATGTTGTTTTAAAAGAGGCGCTTGAAGAAATTGAAGCCAGTGTTCGATATGCCCAACGAATACAAAATGCCATTCTTCCACCGCTTGATTTAATAAAAGAGAAACTACCAAACTCATTTGTTTTATATAAACCTAAAGATATTGTGGCGGGTGATTTTTACTGGATGCACGAAACCGCTGACACTATTTTAATTGCCGCTGCCGATTGCACGGGGCATGGTGTGCCGGGTGCTTTGGTTTCTGTAGTTTGTAGTAATGCTTTAAACAGAGCCGTAAAAGAATTTAATTTAACCGAAACAGGTAAAATACTGAACAAGGTTCGCGAACTTGTAATAGATACTTTTGTAAAAAGTAATCAGGATGTAAAAGATGGGATGGACATTTCGTTGCTTTCAATAAATAAAGTAACTAAACAAATACAATGGAGTGGCGCTAACAACCCACTGTGGTATTTTGATAAAAACGAATTAAAAGAAATAACGGCCGAGAAACAACCTATAGGTAAAAGCGACTACTACAAAGCTTTTACTACACATAACATAAAATGCGCTCCAAACAGTACTTTTTATTTATTTACCGATGGCTATGCCGACCAGTTTGGCGGCCCAAAAGGAAAAAAGTTTAAATACAAACCACTTCAGGAAATGCTTACGGCTAATTTACATAAAGAGCTTAGTGTTCAACTTGAAATATTAAATGACATATTTGAAAATTGGAAAGGAAACTTAGAACAGATAGATGATGTATGCATAATAGGAATAAGGTTGTAGAATAAAATTAATATACAGTAAAAACAAAAAAGGCTACTCGAAAGAGTAGCCTTTTTAATTATGTGTTTTACTAATTAAACAGCTGCGCCTAAAACATTGTTCATGCTTCTAACGGCATCAGCGCTTTTTGCAAAGGCTGCTTTTTCTTCGTCGTTAAGGTTTACATCAATAATTTTTTCCCAACCGTTTTTGCCAATAGTAACCGGTACACCTAAACAAATATCTTTTTGTCCGTACTCGCCATCTAAAGCAACGCAGCAAGAAAATAACATTTTTTGGTCGTTTAAAATGCTATCAACTAACGATGCTACTGCTGCACCTGGAGCATACCAAGCCGAAGTACCTAACATAGAAGTTAATGTTGCACCGCCAACCATTGTATCAGCAGCTACTTTTTTCAAAGCATCAGCCGCTAAAAACTGAGAAACCGGAACACCTTTATAAGAAGCTAAACGGGTTAACGGAATCATAGTAGTATCGCCATGTCCGCCAATTACCATTCCTTCAATGTCGTTAGCCGAAGCGTTTAATGCCATTGATAAATAGCATTTAAAACGTGCGCTATCTAATATGCCACCCATGCCAATAATGCGGTTTTTAGGTAGTTTGCTTTCTTTTAAAGCTAAGTAAGTCATTGTATCCATTGGGTTACTAACTACTACAATAACTGCATTAGGAGAATGTTTTAAAACGTTATCAGTAACCGTTTTAACAATGCCTGCGTTAATGCCTATAAGCTCTTCGCGGGTCATGCCTGGTTTACGCGGAATGCCGCTTGTAATAACAACTACATTGCTGTTAGCTGTTTTGCTGTAATCGTTAGTGCTGCCACTAACCTTGGTATTAAAATGGTTAAGTGTAGCAGTTTGCATCATATCAAGTGCTTTGCCTTCTGCAAAGTTTTCTTTGATATCTAATAAAACTACTTCGCTTGCTATGCTACGAAAAGCAATAGCATCGGCACACGTTGCGCCTACATTTCCGGCTCCTATAATTGATACTTTCATTTTGAATATTTTTTAGTGGCGCAAAATTAAGGCTATTTTCTTAGTAAACAGCAATTTTGTGTGAATTATATCCGCTTAAAAACAGTTAAAAACCACCTCCGCCACCCATTCCGCCTTGGTCATCTCCGCCTTCTTTTTTCTGTTGCTTCATTTTTTTGAAGATACTGGCATCCATTTTACCAAAGGTGTACATGGCGGTAAAGCGTATATAACGAGTTTCTCTACGGCGAGAAAGGTCTTGTATATAATCGGGTGTAGTGTAATTTGTACCCTGACGTTTGGTGTTAAACACATCGCTAACTAAAAGAGTAAGCGTTAGTTTTTGTTTTATGTTTTTAGAAAGCGTAACATCCATATACTCAACAACCCTTGTGGTACCTTGTGGTAAAATTTGTGGCGCCTGGTAGTTTCCGTTTACCTGTAAGGTAAAATTACCTGGAAACTTGTAACTCGCACTTGCTTTACCTGTCCAGCTATAGCCGTTATTAGTAATTAATTGCGTGCCACTTAAATAATTAACCGTGGTGTAAAAAATATTGGCATTTCCCATTAAATCTAACCCTTTAAAGGGGGTAATTTTTAGTGTGTTATCTAAACCTTCTACTATTTTGTCTTTTCCGTTTTGGTAGGTGTTAACTAACACGTTGGGGTTGCTTGCCTCGGGGTAAGCAATGTTTGTAATAGGGTCTTGTGTGTAACGGATGTAAAAAGAGGTAAGAAAGTTTATTTTCCACCAGGTAATGTTGTAGTTAATTTCACCCAAGTTTAAAAACTCAGGTGCCAACTTTGGGTTACCAATTTGTATGTTGGCATTATCAGATGCGAACACGAAAGGCATCAACTGAAAAAAGTTTGGACGGTTTATTTTGCGCGAAAAATTTATTTGTATCTCCTGGTTATGCGGTAATTTTTTTGAAAAATATACAGCAGGGAAGAAGCAGTATTGTAGTTTATTCAGCTTAGCATCTGGGTACATGTAAGAGAAAGAAATATCTTTATTGGTAATGTTACCTTTGTAATAGCTTTCTTCAAAACGTAAACCTGCCTGGTAATTAATGCCCAAAAATTTGCTGCTGTAGTTAATGTAAGCGGCGTTGGTTAAGTTAGTAATGTTGTAGTTATTGGTAAGGTCTAAAAACGGAACCATAGCTCCTGTAGAATCTTTATTATACGTTTGTTGCGTGCTAAAAGAACGCTGCATGTAACTACGCACACCGGTTTCAAGTTTCGAATGGTCATTAATAGGGTTTACATAATCTGCCTGATAAGTATACATCCAACTTGGTGTACCACCATTAGCGGTTTGTAAAATTTGTGGCAATGCCGGACGATCCTGATACGTGGTATAAGTATAATTAGTATTCATTTGTCCACCGTTTAAAGTTAAACTGGTAGTAAATTCTTTACCTTGTTTTGGATAGGTGTGCTGGTAATTAATTTGTCCGGTATAGTTTTGAAAAGAAGTGCGTGTACTATTTATACGGTCGCCTCCGCTTGAAAAATTATTATAAATGTCGTTATAGGCGTAGTGCTGAAAATCGTTTGAGTTAAAAGCCCCATGTACATAGTTTCCTGAAACGGTGAGTGTACTACGGTTATTTATATAATAATCAAAACCAAGTCTCGCAAACTGAAACGTATTTTTCATACGGTTGGTATCTGTTTGGTTATAAAATTTATCTACCACACCTGTGTAAGGGTTTGGGGTAGGCAGTGTAAGGTTGTTTCTATTGGTAAAACCATCGTTATTATTGGTTTGTGTATTGTAATTATACATGCCAAAAACATTAAACTTGCCTTGTTTTATATTTAAGCTACCCATGCCATTATACCTGTCGTTGGTGCCAATGCCCCCCATAATAACACCGTTATAACCTGGCTTAGTATTATGTTTTAAAATAACATTTAAAATACCGCCTGTAGTTGATGCATCAAATTTTACCGATGGGTTGGTAATAATTTCTACCCTTTCTATTTGGTCGGATGGGATTTGTTGTAGCGTCAATGTAGTAGGTTTTCCATCTACATATATAGCTACCGAATTGTTTCGTAAAGAAACATTTCCATCGGCATCAACTGTTACACTCGGAATGTTTTTTACGGCATCTAAACCTGTTCCGCCACGGGTAGATATATCTTTCTCTACGTTATAAACCTTACGGTCTATGCTCATTTGCACCGTAGCTTTATCTTCGGTTACCACAACTTCTTTTAATAATTCTTCATCAGGAGCGAGCATAAGGTTGCCTAAATCCTTATCAATGTTTTGCATATTGATAAACATTTTTTGTTCGATATTTTTATACCCGATAAAACTGATACGTAAACGAAAAGCACCAAAAGGTAAATTATCTAAAGAGAAATCGCCATTGGTTTTAACCAAACAGCCTGCAATGGCACTATCTTTATCAAACCACAGTAAGGCAACCGAGGCAAACTCAACAGGTTCTTTAGTTTTGGCGTCAAGTACTTTACCGTATAAATGGCCAATGCTCGGCATTTTTCCGCCGGGTGCTCCACCGCCGCCACCGGGAAACTGAGCTTTTACAAGTGAT
>Ga0210394_10003561_pt1 | contig 19306 bp, 23 predicted proteins | sample IncBWC12MmetaG_FD_160121 | JGI IMG/M metagenome (GOLD analysis project Ga0210394, IMG submission 160121) | Forest soil microbial communities from Barre Woods Harvard Forest LTER site, Petersham, Massachusetts, United States - Inc-BW-C-12-M | ecosystem: Environmental > Terrestrial > Soil >...
ATGGCTCCGAGCTCGACCCGCGCTGGCTCAACCGCGTCTCGAAACTTTCGGCAAAAGGCTGGAAGAATTTCGTCGCCCGCGACAAGGACCGCATCAAGGAGCTGCGCACCCACATCCACACCCTGGCGTCCGAGACCGGGCTCGAGATCGGCGAGTTCCGCAAGATCGTGCACATGGTGCAGAAGGGCGAGCGCGAAGCGCGCCAGGCCAAGAAGGAAATGGTCGAAGCCAACCTGCGCCTCGTCATCTCGATCGCCAAGAAATACACCAACCGCGGCCTGCAATTCCTCGATCTGATCCAGGAAGGAAATATTGGATTGATGAAGGCGGTCGACAAATTCGAATACCGCCGCGGCTACAAGTTCTCGACCTATGCGACGTGGTGGATCCGCCAGGCGATCACGCGCTCGATCGCCGACCAGGCGCGCACCATCCGCATCCCGGTGCACATGATCGAGACCATCAACAAGATCGTGCGCACCTCGCGCCAGATGCTCAACGAGATCGGCCGCGAGCCGACGCCGGAGGAATTGGCCGAAAAGCTCGGCATGCCGCTGGAGAAGGTGCGCAAGGTCCTCAAGATCGCCAAGGAGCCGCTGTCGCTGGAGACTCCTATTGGTGATGAAGAGGATTCCCACCTCGGCGATTTCATCGAGGACAAGAACGCCATCCTGCCGATCGACGCCGCCATCCAATCCAACCTGCGCGAAACCACGACGCGGGTGCTGGCCTCGCTCACGCCCCGCGAAGAGCGCGTGCTGCGCATGCGCTTTGGCATCGGCATGAATACCGATCACACGCTGGAAGAGGTCGGCCAGCAGTTCTCGGTGACCCGCGAGCGCATCCGGCAGATCGAGGCGAAGGCGCTGCGGAAGCTGAAGCATCCGTCGCGGTCAAGGAAGCTCAGAAGCTTCCTCGACAATTAATCTTTAGCCCCCGGACCTGATCCGGGGGTGCGGTCGTTCCTCGACAACTAGCTCAGCCTGTCATGCCCGGGCTTGACCCGGGCATCCATCTTCCGCGTCATGCCCGGCCTCGTGCCGGGCATCCACGTTTTTGGGCTTCGACGTCTCGCATTAAAGGTCGATACCGCCAAAAGAGCAAACTTTAAAAGCGTCGACGTTAGCCCGCGCCGGTTCCATACACCGTTCGGTATCTCTCCGGCAAATCGCCACTTTTCTCCAGGGCAGTGAGGAAATGATGACACTGCCAAATGGACATTAATGAATAAAAGCGAACCCGCCGTGCGCAAACGCAGCGAGCCAGATCCCAAATCGCAAAAATATCGCGATCGGTACTTCGCCGCCCAGGAGCTGGCCGTGCGGGCCTATTGCGATTTTTTCGGCTTCTGGCGCGCTTGCCGCTTTCGGCCGTGCCGGCGCGCCCGCGGCTGCCGCGGCGACGAAATCGATTGCTTCGTCGCCCGCCGCGGCGGCGAGACTGGCCGGTTCGACGCGGCCAGAGCCCACGTGCGGGCGCGCGTCCCGAGAAATTTCGGCGGGCCGGAGCGCGACGCGTGGCTGAGCGAATTTTGCACCGCGACCTGGGCAAAGTCGCCCAGGAAAGCGAGATCATGAGCGCGACGCGCGCGTTTTTTGTTCGGTCAACTTTTAGTTCATTTGCCGCGCGGTTCCGCCGCCACGACATGACCACGCGCGCTGCACCGAATGGCCGAAGCATGGTCGGATTCGGCGGCGACAAGGCACGGCAGGTGAGGGGCTCCTTCATGGAGTTTCATGATGCGTCGTTCGCTTCTCGCGATCTTGCTTGTCGTGTTGGTGGTGCCTGCGGTGTCCGGGCCGGCTTCAGCGCGGCAGCACTCCGTTCATCATCACTATCGTTTCGCGCGGCAACGCGTAGAGCCGGTGCGGGCGGAAAATTTCGCACCGGGCCTTTATGCCTACGCGCCGGATACTTACGCGCGAGACACTTATGCGCCAGTGTTCGCGACGCGCGAAACCAGTTTGCGGCGAAACAACTGGCGCCAGAACGATTGGAGCCAAGGCGGCTTCGGCCAAAGCAACTGGGGTCAAAACAGCTTCAACCAATCCGCGCCGCTCGACGGCATGGCGGCGGCACAGGCCAGCGCCAACGGCGTGCCGGTGTCGCTGGTCGAGCGCGTCATCAAACGCGAGAGCGGCGGCAATCCGCGTGCGGTCAGCCGCGGCAATTACGGGCTGATGCAGATCAGGCTCGGCACCGCGCGCGCCATGGGTTTTTCCGGCTCGGCGGCGGAGCTGCTCGATCCGCAGATCAACATGACCTACGCGGTGCGCTATCTCGCCGGCGCCTATCGCGCCGCGGGCGGCAACGAAAACCGCGCCGTCGCGCTCTATGCCAGCGGCTATTATTACCAGGCCAAGGCGCAGGATTTTTCGCCGTATGCGGCCGCGGCGTCGTCAGGCTTTGGCGTTTATTCGCCTGGCGCGTTCCAGATGGCCGATGCATACGGCTATACGACGCCGGTCTATCGCGCGCGGCACTATCGGCATCGCGCGGTGTAGGACGTTGTAGGGTGGGCACCGCCTTGCGAGGCGGAGCCGCGTGGGCAAAATCGTGCGTGCGCGGTGCCCACGCGGCTCTGCTTCGACGGACGATTTTACCCACCCTACAATTACAACGCCGCGACTGCGCTCACCTCGATCAAAAACTGCTCCTGCACCAGGCGATCAATCATCAGCAGCGTGTTGGGCGGATAGGCGCCGCCAGCGAACAGCTTTGGGAATTCGCGGGTGCGGTAGGCCATGAATTTCGCAATGTCTTGCGAGTGCACGAGATAGGTCGTGAATTCAACAAGATTTCCGAAGCTCGCGCCCTGCGAGGCGAGCGCGGCGCCGATATTGGCGAACACCTGCGCGCACTGGCCGTCGAAATCGGCCGGCGTCTTGCCGTCCTTGTCGGCGCCGACCTGGCCGGCGATGAACAGGAACTCCGATGCCTTGACGCGGGTGATTTGCGAATATTGCCCGAGCGGCTTGCCAAGGCTATCGGGGTTGAGGATCTTGATGTCGGGCATGGCGGGCTCCGCGGCTGTGTGAAAAGACGCAAAACCGTAGCCTCACCGTCATTGCCGTGAAAGCGGGAATCCGACGCGGGGACTTGCGCCCGGCGCGCGTCATCCCATCTGTGGCGGAAGCTCAACGGTGGGCAGGACAATGGCCTTCGCACGCACAGCATTTGCCGGGTTTCATTACGGTTCCGGCGCCGGCCCCTACGATGCGGCGTCGCGGCGCGCGGCGCTCGACCGCCTCGACATGCTGGCGACCGCCTTCGACACGGCGTTCATCGTGCCCGGCACCAATGTCCGTTTCGGCGTCGAATCGCTGTTGCGGCTCGTGCCCGGCGTGGGCGACGTGGCGGCGTCGCTATTGTCTTTTTACTTATTGTACGAGGCGTCGCGGCTCGGCGTGCCGCGGCTTCTTTTGGCGCGCATGGCCGTCAATGTGGTGCTTGAGGGCGCGGTTGGCGCGGTGCCGTTTGCCGGCGATGCCTTCGATATCCTGTTCCGCGCCAACCGCCGCAATGTCGCGCTGTTGCGCGCCCATTTCGCGCGGGTGGGATTTGTCTAGGCGGGCTATCCTGTCATTCCCGCGAAAGCGGGAATCCAGTAGTCACGGCGCTTGAGGATCGAACTGCGACGCAGCGTTTACTGGGTCCCCGCCTTCGCGGGGACGACAGTGCTAGGCGTAGTCCTTCACTCTCTTCTTTTCGCCAGAGCGCGAGATGCTTTGGATCTTCGCCATCGGTCTGCCGGATTTTTCGGCGATCTCGCGGTCCTGCTCGATCAAAAAGCCGTGCGCCGGCTTGTCGCCGTCGATGCCGCCGAGCAACGCGCGCGGCACCTTGCGGTTGGAGCGCTGCGTGCCGTCTTCATAGACGACGTCGAACATGACGAATTCGGAATTCAGTCCCGGTTTTCTGGGCATGATTGTTCTCCTTGTTCTTGTTCGTTGATTCTTACTCTTCAGGCATGATAGAAAACAAAACGCCGGCGCCAATATGACGCCGGCGCTGCATTTATGCCGTAGTTCAGGACGCCTGCAGATTGGTCGCGGCGGACTTGCCGCTGCGGCGGTCGGCCTCGATGTCGAACGACAGCTTCTGGCCCTCGACCAGCGAGCGCATGCCGGCGCGCTCGACCGCCGAGATGTGCACGAAGATGTCGGGGCCGCCCGCGTCCTGCACGATGAAGCCGTAGCCTTTTTGGGCGTTGAAGAACTTGACGGTACCTTGAGCCATGATGGCCCTCCTTTAGGAAAACGCAGAATGCGTTTTTGTGGCCGCGTGAACCATTCGCGCGGTCCAAATCCGGATTTTGCGTTGTCTTGGGAAAGGCCCTTTTTGTTGGCGCATGATCTTTGGGATCACGCCCTAGGCCGAGACGGCAAGTCAGGCTAAATCGCGAATGGCGCGTATATAGCCACGCTTTGGCGATTTTGCAATCGTCCAGGTTGCCGTGGCCGCGGCGTTGTCATGAAGCGTTAATCAAGCCCTTCGACGATGCGGATGTCGCGAACGGCGCCGTTGCCGAGCGCTTTCAGCGCGTTCTGGTAGGCCGGGCTCTGGTAGGCGGCGATGGCCTTGTCGACGCTCGGGAACTCCGACATCACGATGCGCTCCTTCTGGCCGGCCTCAAAAGCCGCCGCCGCCGTGCCGCGCGCCAGATAACGGCCGCCGAACGGCGCGATCGCCGGCGGCGCCAATTGCGCATAGGCGGCGAGCTTTTGCGGATCGGAAATCGAGCGATAGACGGTGACCCAATATCCCTTCGGCATTTTTGCAAACTCCATCGAGGATGCGCGCTAAGCTAGTTAGGAGTAACATCCAGCGGCGAAAAAGGGGAGGCCGGCGATGTCGTTCTGGAGCGCGCTGTTCGGCGGCCGCGGCGCCGCCGCGGAAAAAGCCTCCGATCCGGTCGAGTACAAGGGCTATGTCATCCGCGCCGCGCCGTTCAAGAACAGCGGCCAATACCAGACTGCCGGCAGCATCGCCCGCGACATCGGCGGCGTGCGCAAGGAGCACCGCTTCATCCGCGCCGACGCCTATGCGTCCTACGACGACGCGGTGAATTTCACCCTGAACAAGGCGCGGCAGATCGTCGACCTGCAGGGCGATCGGATTTTCGAGGAGCGCTAAGCCACACCTTCGACGATACGGATGTCGCGCTGCGCGGCGTTGCCGAGCACTTTCAGCGCGGCCTGGTAGCCGGGTCCGTCATGGGCGGCGACCGCTTTATCGACGCTGTCGAATTCGATGATGACGCAGCGCTGGGTCGTGCCCTTTTCGTAGGCCTTGGCGGCATTGCCGCGGGCGAGGAAGCGGCCGCCGCCGGCGGCGATCGCCGGGCCGGCGATCTTGGCATATTCCGCCAGCGCCTCCGGATTGGACACGGAAAAATACGTCGATACCCAATAAGCCTTGGCCATGATCGTCTCCTTAACGCTTGCTCTTACGGCTCGCGCCCGCGGCGGTCGCGGGCAATTGCGGACGTGTTGTTGGCACGCCCGGCGTTACGGCGCAATGCGGTTGGAAGCCGGTTCGTTGGCGGCCGGCGAGGGGGAAAGTTAAGCGGCCGCTTCGGGCGCAACAGAGAAGAAGAAACCGGCGGTCCGATTACCAGGCGGCGAACAGGTGGCCGATGTCATATGCCACGGCGCCGAACACGCATGCCGCCAAGCCCGTTCCGATCAGTCCGAGCATGAGCGCCGTGTTCACACGGGCCAGCGTGTGCTTGTCGATGAAATGGGCCTTATCGACGAGGTGGGCCATCGTAGCCATCCTGAGCAATCAATCGTCTGCGATTGCCCCCGCTTGCCGCCCCACTCCCTTCGTCTCATTAAACGACCGACTCAAATCATTTGCATCGTGCCTCGTGACAGGGCAGCTTTGCAAGCGCCGCGTGGCTCTGCCTATAAACGCGGCATAAACAATCCGTCACGGGCGCAACCGGTTTTTGCTAAAAGCGCGGTCCCAAACAACAAACGGCGGGCGACCCGAGGAGAGCGGCCACATGCATGTTTTCAGCGTCACCGGCGAAGCCGAGTTCAACCCGAAAAAGCACGTCGAAAAAATCCTCGGCACCATCGAGGACGGCGACGTCACGGTGGCCTGCTGGGAGCCCGGCCAGATCAGCCCCAATCACTGCCACCCGCACGCCACCGAGATCTATTTCTGCTTCGAAGGCGGCGGCACCATGCGCATACCGGGGCAGACCATCGCGGTCGCGCCCGGCGCCTTCGTGGTCCATCCGCCCGGCGAAGTGCACGAATACGAGAACGGCCCGCAGCGCACGCTGTTGTTCCGCGTGCGCTATGGTTCCGACATGGTCTCGCGCCACGTCGCATGGCGCGGCCATCCCGGCTGGACGCAAAGCGCCGAAGACGCCGCCTACTACAAAAAAAACCCCGTTAGCGCCTGACGCGCGGCGATCGCGCCCTAGTGATTCTGCGGCGGGCTGTTCTGCATGCAGAAATCGGCGTTGCCGCGCTTGGCGGCCTCGCATTGCGCAAACGAGTCGTAGGCGCATTCCTGCGCCGATCCGGTCTTTAGGCAGAAATTGTGATGCACGTGCTGCGCCATGGCCGGCGAACCGGACAACGCCGCAGCCAGCACGCCGGCAACCATGATGACACGCATTTGAATTCTCCATTCGCTCACCCGGCAGCGTAACTCGCGCGACGTGCTGAGGTTCCTTGTCACGGAACTTGGTTCCGTTTAACACCGCTCGACAAACGCAATGCCAGCGAAATAGGGAGCATAAATGTTTAGTAAACCGCATTGCCCGGTCATCGCCATCGAAGAGCATTACTGGGACGAGGAGCTGGCGAAAACCTATGTCGGCGGCGAAGCCGGCCGGCCGGGCGAGCAGCAAAAGCGGCTCTACGATTTCGGCCCGCTGCGCATCAAGGAGATGGACGACGTCGGCATCGACATCCAGGTGATCTCGCTTGGCGCGCCGTCGACGCAAAAGCTGCCGGCCGAAACCGCGGCCACGCTGACCCGCAGGGTCAACGATCGCCTGCACGCCCAGGTCGCCAAAAATCCGCAGCGCTTCGCCGCCTTCGCCGGCCTGCCGACCGCGGTGCCCGAGGCGGCTGCCGACGAGCTCGAGCGCTGCGTGCAACAGCTCGGCTTCAAGGGCGCCATGCTGCACGGCCTCGCCAACGGCACCTTCCTCGACCACAAGAAATTCTGGCCGATTTTTGCGCGCGCCGAAAAGCTCGACGTGCCGATCTATCTGCATCCAGCGCTGCCGCAGGCCGAGGTGTCGCGCATCTACTACGACGACTACGTCAAGGATTTCCCCACCGTGGCGCGGCCGGCCTGGGGCTACACGGTGGAGACCGCGACCACCGCGATCCGGCTGGTGCTGTCCGGCGTGTTCGAGCGGCACCCGAAGCTGAAAATCATCCTCGGCCATCTCGGCGAGACGCTGCCGTTTTTGGTCTGGCGCATCGACCAGGCGCTCAAGCGGCCGGGCCAGAAATCGCTGAGCTTCCGCGATATCTTCTGCGGCAACTATTACATCACCACCAGCGGCAACTTCTCCAATCCGGCGCTGCTGTGCTGCATGATGGAGATGGGCGTCGATCATATCCTGTTCGCGGTCGACTGGCCGTTCGTCATGAACCCGCCGGCGCTGGACTGGATGCACACCGTGCCGCTCTCCGACGAAGACAAGGCCAAGATCCTGAGCGGCAACGCCAAGCGCTTGCTGAAGATGTGATCGTTTCCCCCCCCCCGCGAAGCGGGGGAGGGGGACCACCCTGCGAAGCAGGGTGGTGGAGGGGCGCAGGACTCAACGCGCCGCAAGAGTCTTGGTGACGTCCAAACATATTCGCTCGCCTCTTCGTGCGAACAGAATCTTCCGCAACGAAAACGAAGCTTAAAGTTCCGCGCGACGACACAAACCACCTTCCCTTGGAGGGGGAAGGTCGGTAGGCGGCCTTCGGCCGCCGTTCTTCTACGCAAAGAACGCCGACGCGGAGCGTCGGCTACGCGAAGGGCGGCGGGTTGGAGTGAAAGCGCGCATAGCGCGCTGCGACTCCCTGCGCCGCCGAGCACCCACCCCGCGTCCCTTCGGGCCGCGACCCTCCCCCTGCAGGGGAGGGTGAAAACACGCGATCTCGTTCCCGCGACGCATCCCGCGTCCGGGTTTTGCCGACCAAAGCCACTGGTCTTTTGCCTCCAAAAAAAATAAGGGGAGGCGGAGCGCCGAAAAGGCGCACCAATCATCCGTGCTCTGCGGAGCACGGCCGCGCGCTGAGCGCAGCGCGCTCGCCTTTCGGCGCTCCACCGCGGCGCTCGCCTTGGCCATGTGCCGAAGCTCGATCCAGGCCGCGCTTCACGCGATGCAGTGCGCAGGCGTTACCTGCGCCTTAGGCGTCGCGCTTAAGCGAAGCACCTCGCGCGCCGGTCGTAATGCCGGCGGGGTCGATGCCCGGACCGCCCGGGAGCGGCAGTGACGAGCCGCCGCCCGCAGGAACCGCACCCGCCCCGTCAGTCGGCGTCACCGGTTGACGTCCCTTACGCGAGCGAGATTTCTCCGCCTCTCATAAAAAGCGGACGCGCGTCAATATGAACGTGACGGCGCGTTTCGGCCTGTCGTGAAAACTCAATATTCATGCGGGTTTTCGCAGCCCGCGAACGCGCGGCCAACGCCGTGAGTTCGAGCTGCAGCGTGGTCCGGCGGTCAAATCGCGTGCCAAGGCGCATTGGGGAAATGCGAGAAGTCGTTGAATGACGGGGTCTTCTCGTGGAGAACGAATCTTTGTTTTGAGTGCGGCCGTGGAACGCGGCGGCGCGAGGATCGAAATTGGCCAGTTTTTCCGCTCGCGCAGCGTGGCGAAGATGTCGGGGAAATTCAGCTTGCAGATTGCGACATCGGCGGTCTCACGCCGCCGACGCGCGGACTTCCAGATGCACGCCGGTCTTTTTTTGCAGCACCCGGATGACCTCCGACAGATTGGCCGCGGTCGGATTGCCGCTCGGGCCGAACATCCGCATGAGGCTCTTGGGCGGTATTCCCGTGGCTTTGGCCAGCGCTGGAAAGCCGGTGGTCGCATTGATGAAGTCGCGCAATACCGTGCGCGCCGTGCCGACGTCGCCCTCGATCAAGGTCTGCACCGCTTCCTGGAACAGCGCCTGCCGGAATTCCGGATCGGATTTGATCTTGGCTTTGATGTGGTCCTTGAAACTGCGTGTCAGCGCCATTTGTGGTCTCATCGATGATGCGATGTTTTCCGAGCCTTGTAATCCACCCACAAATCGCAATGCAAGGCGTGCAAAAGAGTCGTTGCGCGACGTGGCGCAACTAAGGATACCAATGCTCGATGCGTCCGGGAGCCGAACTATGTGCCGCGGTCGCCGATGACGATGGTTGATAGATCTTGGCGATGAACGGCGGCTTTCGCCCGCGAAGAAAATTCTCGATCACCGCACGGCTGTTCACGAAACTGCGCGCCAAGTCCGGAAACGGTGCCTTGCCGACGATAACCAACAACGCGACGCCATGCTGCATGACGGCATTGAGCTCATTCGGCTTATAGCGAATCCGGCGATCGTGCGTGAGTGCGATCCAGCGGCGCTTACCGACCTGCTCGAGCCACAGCTCGTCTGGCGCATCGTCGGCGAAGTGATCAGCGTGCCGCTCGACTGTTAGACCGGCGGATTTCAGAATCTCAGGGAATCGTTTGCCGAGATCGCGATCGGTGAAATAAACAAAGCTCAAGCCGCCCGCTCGTAGAGGATCGCCTGCTCGATTTCGGCTTGACCGAGATCGTAATCATTGGCGACATCTTCAACGCTTTCGCCGGCATCGATGCGTTCGACAATCGCGGATGTGGAAACGCCCCTGCGCTCCACCACCGGACGCCCGAAAGCAATGTGCGGATTGATGACGATCGGCCGCTCGCCGCTTGTCGAGACGACCGACAAGAACGGATAAAGCCGTACCGGAGACTTCGACTTGTCCCATTCGATGCGCTTGAGGTGCTCATTGAAGAGCTGACGCATGGCGAGCTGACCCGACGCCGACAGGTCCATCAGTTCGCCATAGCGATCAAGGAATATTTTTCCGGCATTCGCGCGCAGTTCAGGTCGGAGCAACAGCCGGTCGATGCCGAGCGTTTTTTCGGCATAGGCAAGCGCGCTGCGCAACGCCTTGAACGGCACGCCATGTTCGGTCCGCAATGATCGCAGGACATGCGCTTCGATCAGGTTCGGAAACGACAGCAGAGGAGGGCTCTTGGACACGGGTCGGATCAACGGCGGGAATTCACCGCCGCCTTCGGCAGTCAGATATTCGCGGCCAAGCACCCAAGATCGCAGCGTCGCCGCGGGCAGGCGTAAATAGCGTGCGGCTTCGGCCAATGTATAGGCTGCGGTGTCTCGTTCGCTCGCGGCGGTTCTCACGGGTTGGCACTCATGGTGGCATCTCAGTGAGGCGATGGTCGAGTCAAAACGGGCCTGTCCCCACCACGCAGTGACCGGCCCGCTTCCTGAATCTAAGGCGCTTCGTGTCGGATTGCAACGAGAGTGGTCGGGGCAAGAAGTCCTAAGCTACCCGTCGAAGCTCGAAGTTTTCGCCGTCTTTGGTGGTGACGTCCCTTACGCGAGCGAGATTGCGCCGGTTCTCATAAAAAGCGGACGCGTATCAATATGACATGACGGTGCGTTTTGGGCCGTCATGGGCGGGCGGAAACCGCGTATTCATGCGGGTTTTCAAAGCGCGCGAATGCTCGGCCGGCGCAATGACGCCGAACCGCAGCGTGGGCCGGCGGTCAAATCGCGCATTTAGGCGCATTGGGCGAAACGCAAAAAGTCGTTGAACGGCAAGGTCTTCGGCGCGGCGAACGAATCTTTCTTATGAGTGCGGCCGGAAACGGCCGCAACAAATCGTGCGGGAACCGCCCTTGTCCCAATCAACGCCCGCCACCGGTTACGCCCCTTAGATGGGCGAGATGTCTCAATTATCGTAGCCCCGAATGAGCGTAGCGATATCCGGGGTCTACCTCTTCGACCATAGCCCGCATGGCGCTCCGCTCATGCGGGCTACTTGCTGAAACAAAGAGTTTCAGCTAGGCCGCTATCGGCATATTGTCTCTAACCATTTGGTCCGTGCTATGCCTGACAAAAGCGACCTTCCGAGTTTTGAAAAGTATTTTCCTCCCACTGTTCGATCGATGAAACAACGGGGAGGCTCAGCAACCATTGAGGAGCTTGAAGAGGACGTCGCAAAAATAATGAAATTGCCTGTTCTCTCCATCCCGCACAAAAATGGGACCCGCTCTTGCTTGGGTTCGCACTTATCTCAAGAAGGCTGGCCTAGCAGACAATAGCGCACGTGGGGTATGGTCGCTCACTGATGCGGGCGAGAAAATATCTGATAAGGAATTGCTCCTGGTCCCGAAGAAAGTGAGGTGGCTAAAGAAAACTAAGGACGAGCATGTTCAGTCGCACTTGGACGGTGAAGAAGACGATGAGCCGGATTGGCAAGAGCAAGTTTTAAGTGCCTTGTCGAAAATCAAACCTGATGCTTTTGAGCGGCTCTGCCAGCGAGTCTTAAGAGAGTCAGGTTTTACTCGGGTCGAAGTTACGGGACGGTCGGGTGACGGTGGCATCGATGGAATCGGAATACTGCGTGTCAACTTGGTTTCATTCCACGTTTTCTTCCAGTGCAAACGATGGAAAGGATCCGTTGGAGCGAGTGTTGTGCGCGACTTCCGCGGTGCAATGGTTGGTCGAGCGGACAAAGGCTTGATTATCACGACAAGTGCATTCACTGCTGATGCACGACGCGAGGCAACGCGCGATGGCGCACCTGCAATCGATCTTGTCGACGGCGAAGCGATATGTGGGTTGCTCAAGGATTTGAAGCTGGGCGTAATCGTGAATCTTGCAGAGGAAGTTAAAGTCGAGCCAAAATTTTTCAACGCGATCTGAGACCGAACTGGCGCGGCTCGAAGCGGCGTGAGATCGGCGATTTGACGAGATTTTTCTTCCGGATTTCGCTTCGCTCAACCCAGCCTACGCCCGTGCAACATCCGTGTGCACAAAATCGTCGCCCTTGAACAAAAGCTTAGCGCCGTGTGCTCTGGCGCAGGCGTAGGACAGGCAATCGCCGAAATTCAGTCTGGCGCGGTGCTTGCGGCCCTTGCCGTAGCGCTCGAACGCGGCGACGGCGCCTGACGACCTCAAGCCGCCGTGCGGCGCAGCAGGCCGCGCTCTTTCATGTCCATATGAAGAGCGATCGAATCGAGATCGAAGCCGTTCGGCCAGGTCAAAATACCGTCGTCGAGAAAGACGCGGTTAAAGAACACTGGGTCACGAAGCGGCTCGACCATCTCGCCGCCCTCGGCGATCAGGTCGGAAAAATCACGCTCTCCCTCCGTGCCGTCGGAGAAAACGACGGCCAAGCGGTAGCCGCCGTGCGGCTCGACCCGGATCACATCGACCAGTTCGAACATCTGTTCCTGCGCATTCATTCTACGTCGGCTCCTGGAACGCGTTGCAAGCTGCGGCGGTCCCGCGCCCGCTGCCAATTATCAAGCAACTCCGCGCGATGCCGCCCCGCCCATTCGCGCACTAGGCGGTGCACCGCCGGCGGCAGGACACCGGAAATTATAGCACCGGATTCGATGGCGATCACGGCCCGGTAACGCTGATAGGCGACATGAAAATGCGGCGGCGGATGGTCGGAAAAGAACATCCGGATGGCGATGCCGAAGAAGACGGAGATGGTGGGCATTAAAATTGACCCGGGAAGACGGTGTGCAGCACTAATTTTGCTCCCGGATTTCGCTTTGCTCAATCCAGGCTACGCCGCATCCCCACCCCGCGCCCTTCCGCCCCGCGACTCTTCCCCCTGCAGGGGAGGGCGAAAATCCCTGCGCCCCGCCCTCTTTTCCCACCCGGAACCCGCCCCCATATAGGGCATTGTCAGGGGATGGCTGAGGCTTGGGTCGGTTCCTGTTCGGTTTCCTGGCCCCGGCATTTGCCAAATTCCTGACGCCAAACCCAGTGACGATGTCCCTTCTGCGCCTTCGGGGCGGTTGGGATAGGCCGAGGGAAAACGGACATGAATTTCGAAAAGTATACCGACCGCAGCCGCGGTTTCGTGCAGTCGGCCCAGTCGCTCGCGCAGCGCGAGGGCCACCAGCAATTTGCGCCCGAACACCTGCTCAAGGTTTTGCTCGACGACCCGGAAGGTTTGGCCGCGGGCCTGATCGACCGGGCCGGCGGCAATTCGCGCGCGGCGTTGGCCGCGACCGAGGCGGCGCTCGCCAAGCGGCCCAAGATTTCGGGGGGCGGCGCGGGGCAAGTGTATCTCGATCCGGCGCTCGGGCGCGTGTTCGATGCCGCCGAGAAGGCGGGCGAGAAGGCCGGCGACAGCTTTGTCACCGTCGAACGGCTGTTGCTCGCGCTCGCGCTGGAAAAGGGCACCGAGGCCGGAAAGATTTTGGCCAATGCCGGCGTCACGCCGCAAACGCTCAACGCCGCCATCGAGGCGCTGCGCAAGGGCCGCACCGCCGATAGCGCGTCGGCGGAGAACGCTTACGACGCGCTAAAGAAATATGCCCGGGACCTCACCCAAGCCGCACGAGACGGCAAGCTCGATCCTGTGATCGGCCGCGACGAGGAAATCCGCCGCACCATTCAGGTGCTGTCGCGCCGAACCAAGAACAATCCGGTGCTGATCGGCGAGCCCGGCGTCGGCAAGACCGCGATCGTCGAGGGCTTGGCGCTGCGCATCATCAACGGCGACGTGCCGGAGAGCCTGCAGGACAAAAAACTGCTCGCGCTCGATCTCGGCGCGCTGATCGCCGGCGCCAAATATCGCGGCGAGTTCGAGGAGCGGCTCAAGGCGGTGATGCAGGAAGTCACCGGCGCGGCCGGCCTCTACATTCTCTTCATTGATGAGATGCACACCATCGTCGGCGCCGGCAAGGCCGACGGCGCCATGGATGCGTCAAACCTGCTCAAACCGGCGCTGGCGCGCGGCGACCTGCATTGCATCGGCGCCACCACGCTCGACGAATACCGCAAGCACGTCGAGAAGGACGCCGCTTTGGCGCGGCGCTTCCAGCCGGTCTATGTTGACGAGCCGAGCGTCGAAGATACGATCTCGATCCTGCGCGGCCTGAAGGACAGATACGAGTCGCACCACAAGGTGAAGATCACCGACGGGGCGCTGGTGGCGGCGGCGACCTTGTCGCACCGCTACATCGCCGACCGCTTCCTGCCCGACAAGGCCATCGATCTGGTCGATGAGGCGGCGGCGCGGCTGCGCATGCAGATCGATTCAAAACCCGAAGAGCTCGACAATCTCGACCGCGAGATCGTGCGGCTGAAGATCGAGCAGCAGGCGCTGAAGAAGGAGCGCGACGCCGCGTCTAAGGACCGGCTCAAGCGCCTGGAGAAAGATCTGGCGCAGCTCGAAGAACAAGCGGATGCGCTGACGGCGAAGTGGAAGTCCGAGAAGGACAAGCTCAATTCGGCCGCCGAGTTGCAGAAAAAGCTCGACAAGGCCAAGAACGATTTGGCCGACGCCGTTCGCCGCGGCGATTATCAGAAGGCGGGCGAGCTGCAGTACGGCACCGTGCCCGAGCTCGAGAAAAAGCTGAAGGCGACCGAAAGCGCGACGGCGTCGACCGTCGTCGCTTCCGAAGCGGTGACCGCCGACAACGTGGCGTCGGTGGTGTCGCGCTGGACCGGCATTCCGGTCGATCGCATGCTCGAAGGCGAGCGCGATAAATTACTGAAAATGGAAGACAAGATCGGCCAGCGCGTGGTCGGCCAGGCCGATGCGGTGCATTCGGTTTCAACCGCGGTGCGCCGCGCGCGGGCCGGCTTGCAGGATCCGAACCGGCCCATTGGCTCTTTCATGTTCTTGGGGCCCACGGGCGTCGGCAAGACCGAGCTGACCAAAGCCTTGGCGGAATTCATGTTCGACGACGAGAATGCGCTGATCCGCATCGACATGTCGGAGTACATGGAGAAGCATTCGGTGGCGCGCCTCATTGGCGCGCCGCCCGGCTATGTCGGCTACGAGGAGGGCGGCGCGCTCACCGAAGCGGTGCGGCGGCGGCCTTATCAGGTGGTGCTGTTCGACGAGATCGAGAAGGCGCATCCGGACGTCTTCAACGTGCTCTTGCAGGTGCTCGACGACGGCCGCCTGACCGACGGCCAGGGCCGCACCGTCGATTTCCGCAACACGCTGATCGTGATGACCTCGAATCTCGGCGCCGAATATCTGGTGCAGCAATCAGAGGGGGAAGACACCGACAAGGTGCGCGATCTGGTGATGGCTGAGGTGCGCGCGCACTTCCGCCCCGAATTCCTCAACCGCGTCGACGAGATCATTCTGTTCCATCGATTGAAGCGCGAGCATATGGGCCGCATCGTCGACATCCAGATGCAGCGCCTGCAGAAGCTATTGGAGGACCGCAAGATCACGCTCACGCTCGAGCCGAAGGGCCGCGAATGGCTCGCCGAAAAAGGCTACGACCCGGCTTACGGCGCGCGCCCGCTCAAGCGCGTGATCCAAAAATCGGTGCAGGACCCGCTGGCCGAGCTGATTCTTTCCGGCAAGATCAAAGACGGCGAGAAAGTCGTGATCTCCGCCGGCAAGCAGGGCCTAGTCTTCAACGGCGCGACGGTTGCGGCGGCGGCGGCGTAACAGCACCCACCGTCATTGCGAGGAGCGAAGCGACGAAGCAATCCAGCGCGGCGCCGCCGAACTGGATTGCTTCGCTGCGCTCGCAATGACGAGTCAACGGCGCGGTTGCGATGGTGTAGGGGGAATGGACTCGTTCAACCGCGCCCGCACGTGATCGACGAAATAGCGCGCCGCGGATTTCGATACGCCGGTAATCCAAAGCGGATTGGCGCCGCCCGAGCTTTCGACGCTGATCGCGTCCCAGAAAAAGCCGCGGGTGTGGGCGACCTCGGCGATATGCGACAGCGGCAAATGCTCGTCGGTGCGCTGCCACGGCGTGAGCCAGAATTTGACGTCGCTGGTCGACACGCCGAGCCGGTCCGCCGCCATGTGCAGCGGGAACAAAAGCCGCGTCAGGTTGAAGTGAAACAGCGCCCACAGCCGGCTCGATCGCACGTCGAGCCGCTCGTTGGCGTCGTTGGTTTCGGTCACCAAAATCTCCAGGGAGAAGATGTCACCGCGTCTGCGCGACGCGGGCGGGCGCCCGCGCCATCACGGTGTCGAGCAGGTCGCGATCCTTGTCGAATTGGGCAAGCGTCCCGCCGTCGAGCACGCGGCCACGCGGCAGCTTGACCTTCATCGGATCGACGAAGCGGTCGTTGATGAGGATTTCAAAGTGCACGTGCGAGCCGGTCGACATCCCCGTCGAGCCGACGAAGCCGATGATCTGGCCCTGGCGCACTTTGGAGCCGACGTCGAGGCCGCGAGCGAACGCGGTCATGTGGCCGTAGGCGGTCTCGTAGCCGTTGGCGTGGCGGATGCGGACATATTTGCCGTAGCCGCCTTTGAGCCCGATCTCCTCGATGGAGCCGTTGCCGGCGGCGAAGATCGGCGTGCCCATCGGCGCGCCCCAATCGACGCCGGAGTGCAATTCGCTGACGTGGAGCATAGGATGGGTGCGCCAGCCGAAGCCCGAGGTCACCAGGCCAACGGCGACAGGCTTGCGCACCAAAAATTTCTTCGCGCTCTTTCCGGTCTCGTCATAATAATCGTAGGTGCCGTCGTCGGTGGTCTGGAAGTGGTAGTACTTCTTGGTGTCGCCGCCGACCGAGAGCGAGGCGTAACGCACCTCGTTCTTGTTCTCGACGTTCTCGTCGTCGGAATAGAGCACCTCGAAGGAGTCGCCCGGCTGCACCTTGCGCTGGAAGTCGACGTCGTAGGAATAGATGCGGACCAGCTCTTCGATCACGGATTTCGGCACGTTGTTGCGGAGCGCCGTCTCATAGAGGCTCTCGTAGAGCCCGACGCCCTTGCCGTCGTCCTCGCTATTGTCGTCGCTCGCTTCGGTCGCCTCCGTGTCGACGTTGCGGATGTCGACCGGAACGTATTTGCCGGTGTCGGACAAAGCCGCGGCCGCGGCGATTGCGCTGTCGCCCACTATAATGACGCGCAGCGGCCGGTTATGGCCGGTACCCAGCGGCGCCATCAGCACGCGCAGCCGCTGGCCTTCCTTGATGCCGCCCTCGGCGGCCAATGGGCCGAACACGGCGATGATCTGCTTGATCTCGTCGGGCGCGGCGCCGAGCTCGCGCAGGATCGAGCCTACGGTTTCGCCCTTCTTCACCGTGACGAGGCGCTCGCTCCAGTCGCCGCCGCCGTTGGTTTGCGCCGTGGTCTTGGGCAACAGCGTGACGTTCTCCGGGACCACGCGCGCGGCGAAGCCGAAATCGCCGACCGGATTGCCCTCGGCGGCGTAGCTGAGCGTGATGGTGCCGGTCGACGGGTCGGTGGTCGGCCGCAGCGCCGTGTTGGTGGGGACGGCGGTGGCGACATCGCGCACCCGGGTCAGCACGTCGTCGAGCGGCAGCAAGGTCGAATTCCTGACTTTCGGCAACAGCGAATTAAGATCGCAGACCGCGGGCGTGACCTTGTTGGCGCGCGGCGCCGAACCGACGAAGTCGCAGGTGACGAAGGATACTTCGGCGTCCGGCTCCGCTGCCGGCGTCTGCTCGTCGCCGGCGACCGCATCGGAAAGAAGCTTTTGCGGATTGAACGGCGGGATGTTGGCGGAGAGATCGGACACGGTGAGCGACAAATTGCCGGTGACGCGGACGTAAGCGCGGGTGCGCACCAGTTCGCGTTCGCGGACACGGGTCGAGGTCGGAATTTTCAGGATCTGCCGCGTCACGCTCTGTTCGCTGATCGCCGGCAGGCGATCGGCTTTGCGGAAAGCATTCAAGCGGTCGCCGATGCCGGCGATCGCGCCGCGCAGCGCCATCTCGACGCGCTCCGGCGCGGTGGCGAAATTGGTTTCGCCGTCGAGCGACGCAAAAACGGCGCCGCCCATAAGTGCCGCGCCGCAAAGTCCGGTCAAGATCGTGCCGGAGAACCATTGCACCGAGAGCCGGCGCCGGTCGAGCAGGCCGCCTGAGCCGCCGTCTACCAATAGCGGCGGCTCATTGCCGAGATCGATCACCTCGGCATCAAACCGTCGCCGTGCGCCGCGCCGCCCTGCTTGATCCAAGCCAACGTCCCCTGCGGCTACTTCCCCTGCACGCGCGTTGCCGCGTCGTGCCCCCGCGGCGCCAAACGGTGACGCTGCGTTTGCCCGATTGTCGGCCGAGATTCAGGCCAAAAATCGAGCGCAACACGTTGCCTTGACGGCTCCGGCCGGCCGAAGCGACCGGGCAGGCCAAGGGTAAAAGCTCAATTGAAGTTGTCGCGTCCCCGCATTGCGACAGACATCCCCGAGACGATTATCCCAAGAACGGCGGAGGATTGTGGCCGCAGTGCGGCCGGGGGCCGGCTTTCCGACCCCTCGTGCGCGGCGCTTGGGCGCCCCACGCGCGCCGTGGGTAACGGGTGGAAATTGCTTGGTCTGCGGGGCTTATTTTAGGGTAAAGGCGTTGACAAGGCTGGTACCCCAAGACTATATAGACCTTCTTGGACGCGCCGCCGCCTGGCGCGATGGCGCGTCTGCGAAGCCCCTCACTGTTTCACACGGTGACCGAGCATCCGGCCATGCTCTTTGTGGCCATGTTCGTCGCCGCGTCGGATGTGACGGGCTTTATGTTCTTCGGCCCTTAGTTCTCCGGTCTTTGCCGGAGATGTCGGGACGACGGAGCTGCAAGGCTCCGGGCTGTTTGAAAAGTGAATCGGAAGAAAGAGAAACGTGGACGGCGGAGTCCTTGCGGGCCGCTTCCTCGAACGGAGAAGGCTTCGGCTTTTTCTGCAAGAGAGGCGGTCATGGAAGAGACTTCGGCGGTCTTACGTTTCAAGGTTTTCTACATCGGCCGATTGCGCAAGCGATCGGACGTGTAGGGACCTCGTCAAACGTTGTGATCAGCCGAGATCAGTTCTCTCCAACTTGAGAGTTTGATCCTGGCTCAGAGCGAACGCTGGCGGCAGGCCTAACACATGCAAGTCGAGCGCCCCGCAAGGGGAGCGGCAGACGGGAGAGTAACACGTGGGAACGTACCCTTCAGTTCGGAACAACCCAGGGAAACTTGGGCTAATACCGAATACGTCCGTAAGGAGAAAGATTTATCGCTGAAGGATCGGCCCGCGTCTGATTAGCTTGTTGGTGAGGTAACGGCTCACCAAGGCGACGATCAGTAGCTGGTCTGAGAGGATGATCAGCCTCACTGG
>Ga0210394_10003562_pt1 | contig 19306 bp, 19 predicted proteins | sample IncBWC12MmetaG_FD_160121 | JGI IMG/M metagenome (GOLD analysis project Ga0210394, IMG submission 160121) | Forest soil microbial communities from Barre Woods Harvard Forest LTER site, Petersham, Massachusetts, United States - Inc-BW-C-12-M | ecosystem: Environmental > Terrestrial > Soil >...
CGAAAGCGTGTACAGCGCGAGATCGCTCATCTGTAGTGATCCGAAAAACCCGAACGGCCCCTCACCCCTTTCCGGCCTGCGGCCGGAAAGGGCAAGAGGAAGAGAACGAGGGGGCTGGGCAAGCCCCCTCGTGCTCCCCCAGCCAATGTGGAGGTAAAGGGAGAGGGAGCCACATCAGAGCTCGTCTAATCAAGGGGCGTTGCCGGGCCTCCACTTAATGGAGCAGCCTATGCTCGGCTTCTGATCAGTTGGAGCAGGACGGCCGGCCAGTACGGCATCGGCTGCGGCGCGCAGCTCGGCGCCCGTGACCGGCACCTGGCTGTTGGGTCGGCTCGCGTCGAAGCGGCCCCGATAGACCAGGCGCTGCTGCGAATCGAGCAGGTAGAACTCCGGCGTGCACACCGCGTGATACGCCTTCGCGGTCTGCTGGGTCTGATCGAACAGGTAGGGAAATGTGAAGCCCGCCTTGTCCGCCTCGCGCTTCATCGGCTCGGGACCGTCCTGCGGGTAAGTCTGCGGATCGTTGGCGCTGATCGCGACCACGGCCAGGCCACGCGGCTGATACTCGCGCGCGAACTCGATCAATGCCGGTCGAATATGGATCACATAGGGGCAATGATTGCAGATGAATGTCACCAACACTGCGGGCGAGGCCGCGAAATCGGTCAGTCGTATCGTTCGGCCGGACACCGTGTCGGGCAGCGCGAAGTCGGGCGCCCGAGCGCCGAGTGCCAGATCCTGGGAGCTTTCAACGGCCATGCTTCGTTCCTTTGCTGCGGAATGCGAATCGTAGCCGGCAGGGTAGCTTTTGTATGGTGACACCGCGTGTCATGTTTCGGATGCGTGACGGCGATATCCGAGCGACCTGACAGAACACGAGCGCCCCGGGCCATCGATATCATTCGCCGGTGGCCCACCTGTTTGCACCGGCCGCAAGCGGTCGTTCCGTCTGTCGCGGCTGTTCCCGACCCATTGCGCGTGGAGCGCTGCGCTTCGGCGAGCGCCTTCCCAACCTCTTTGGAGGAGGGGAGATGACGCTGTGGTTCCATCCCCGATGTGCGGCTTACAAGCGGCCCGAGGCGCTGCTTCAGGGCCTTGGCGAAACTTCCGCGCACATTCCCGATCGAGACGCTCTCGAGCGCGCCGCCCGCAGCAGCCTGGCGCACCGGCGCATCCAGCGCATCGATGGCGCCGAACGCTCGCCGAGCGGGCACGCCAAGTGCCGAAGCTGTGGCCAGACCATCGTGCGCGGCGGCTGGCGCATCCGGCTGGTGTTCTTCGAAGAAGGCGGGCGCTTCTCTCCGGGCGGCTACCTTCACCTCGCCTGTCGCAAGGATTACTTTGAAGCGAATGAGGTCCTGGACCAGCTCCTGCATTTCAGTTTCGACCTGGGCGATGACGAACGCGAGGATCTGCGCCGCGCGTACGCGATCGATCCAGCGCTCTCGATGCCGCCGAGTTGACGCAGAGCCCGGCGCTTTGCTGCGCGAGCCCGCTAAAGCGACCTGGCCAGGTGCGTCAACAGGCCCGCGGTGCGCTTCAGCAAAGCCGTGCGGCGCTTCTGCGACGACTGTGCAAGGCACAGCGTGCTTTCGATCTCAGGATCGGTGATGGGAACCAGGCTCAACGGCTCTGCATTGACGTCGCTTCGAATGGCGGTCTGGGTCAGCGCACCGTAGCCGTACCCGTTGCGGATCAGGTCCAGGATGGCCGGGACGCTGGACACCTCCCACGCCACGTTCAGTTTCACGCCAGCCAGGGCCGCATGCGACTCCATCAGCTTGCGGAATACATGCTCGCGCTGAGGCATCACGAGCGGGTAAGCGGTCAGATCCCTGAGCGGGATCGAGCTCCGCGGGGGCGCGAAGTGGGTGCCGGCCAGGCAAAGCCGTTCGACCAGCACCGGCGTGATCTCGATCGCAGGAAGCGGTTCCGGGTTGTAGATCAGGCCCAGGTCGACGCGACCCGAGCCCAGCCATTCGGCGATATGAACGGAAAAGCCTTCGATCACCACAACTCGCGCCTTGGGCAGCTCGGCGCGAAAAGCATCGATCAGCGGCAAGGTGAGTCGCCGCGCCAGGCTGGGTGGAAAACCGACGACGATCTGGCCGACCGCCTGATCCCGATGGGCCCCCAGATCGTGGTGGGCAGCGGCGACCATTTGCAGGATGCCGTGGCCGTGCTCGAGCAGCCGCTGACCCGCCTCGGTCAATTGAACGCCGCGCCCATTGCGCAGCAACAGGACCTCGTGCAACTCGGCCTCCAGTGCGCGAACCTGCCGGCTCAGCGCCGGCTGCGCAATATCCAGGACCACGGCAGCCTTGCTGAAGCTGCCCAATTCGGCCACGTGGACGAAGTACTCCAGTTGCTTAAGATGCATTCGGACTATGCTGCCACCAGATATGCCGTTTTGCTATAGCAGGTAGCGTCCGGCAGACCTTGGATGCCGGAGGTTGGCCTTCCAGAATGGTGTTGAAACGACGAATGCCGCTGGTGCAGACCCCGATTCCCTGCTTGCTGATGCGCGGGGGCACGTCGAAAGGGCCTTTCTTCAAGGCCTTGGACCTGCCGACCGATCCGGCGACGCGTAACCGGGTGCTGCTGGCTGCAATGGGGTCGCCGGACCCGCGCCAGATCGACGGCCTCGGAGGGGCGCATCCGCTGACCAGCAAGGCCGCGATCGTGTCGGTCAGCAACCGGACGGGCGTCGATCTGGAATTCCTGTTCGCCCAGCTGCAGCCGGAGAGGGATACGGTCGACACGACGCCCAACTGCGGCAACATGCTGGCCGCGGTGGTGCCTTTCGCCCTCGAAACCGGGCTGGTCGGGTCGCGCGGTCAGGCCAGCACGTTCCGCGTGCTGACGCTGAACACCGAGATGGCGTGCGACATCACGGTGCAGACCCCGGGGGGCGAGATCGAGTACGAGGGCACCGCTCGAATCGACGGGGCGCCGGGAACGGCGGCACCGATCAAGATCAATTTCCTCGACACGGCAGGGTCGGTGTGCTCCAGCCTGCTGCCGACCGGCCGCATCCGAGACCGGGTGGTGGTCGAAGGCATCGGAGCGATAGAAGTCACGTGCATCGACAACGGCATGCCGCTGGTGCTGCTGCGCGCGTCCGACTTGGGCCGCACCGGTTATGAGAGCGCCGTCTACTTGAACGGCGACGGCGAATTGAAGGCGAGGCTGGAGGCGCTGCGGCTGGCGACCGGGCGGCTGATGGGCCTGGGCGATGTAGCGAAAAAGCCGTATCCGAAGATGACGCTGATTGCGCCGCCTCGCGAAAGCGGCAGCCTCTGCACCCGCTCGTTCATCCCGCATGTGTGCCACGACGCGATCGGCGTGCTGGCCGCCGTCACTGTGGCCACGGCGTGCGTGCTGCCCGATTCGATCGCTGCAGGGATCGCGCGGGTGGGGGCCGGCAATCCGAGGACCATCTCGGTCGAGCACCCGTCGGGCGAGTTCAGCGTCGAGCTGGAGGTCGATCCGCAGGCACCGCACAACGTGACGCGCGCCGCGCTGCTGCGTACAGCGCGCCTGATCATGCGAGGGCAGGTGATGATCCCGGCCTCGATCTGGAGCGGCGCGCGTTGATCATCGATTGTCACGGGCACTACACGACCGCGCCGAAAGCGCTGGAGGATTGGCGCAACCGGCAGATCGCCGGATTGAAGGATGCGGCACTGACACCCAAGGCGTCCGAGCTGCGGATCAGCGACGACGATCTGCGCGAATCGATCCAGTCCAATCAACTGAAAAAAATGCGCGAGCGTGGCAGCGACCTGACGATCTTCTCGCCGCGCGCCAGTTTCATGGCGCACCACATCGGTGACTTCAACACCAGCGCGGCGTGGGCGGCGATCTGCAACGAGCTGTGCGCGCGCGTGGCGCGTCTTTCCCCGGATCATTTCATCGGCGCCGCCATGCTGCCGCAATCACCCGGCGTCGACCCGAGGACCTCGATTCCGGAGCTCGAAAAGTGCGTAAAGGACTACGGATTCGTCGCGATCAACCTGAATCCGGATCCGTCCGGCGGACACTGGAAGGAGCCGCCTCTGTCAGACCGGCATTGGTATCCGATCTACGAAAAGATGGTCGAGCTCGAGGTGCCGGCCATGATCCACGTCAGTACGAGCTGCAACCCGTGCTTTCACACGACCGGCGCGCACTACCTGAATGCGGACACGACGGCGTTCATGCAGTGCCTGACCGCCGACCTGTTCAAGGACTTCCCGACCTTGAAATTCGTGATTCCGCACGGCGGCGGTGCGGTGCCCTACCACTGGGGCCGCTTTCGTGGATTGGCCCAGGAGCTGGGCAAGCCGTTGCTGGGTGACCATCTGCTGCGCAACATCTTCTTCGACACCTGCGTGTATCACCAGCCGGGGATCGATCTGCTGACGCGGGTGGTACCGATCGACAACATCCTGTTCGCGTCCGAGATGATCGGCGCGGTGCGGGGCGTCGATCCGGAAACGGGCTCTTACTATGACGACACGCGCCGCTATATCGAGGCCGCGGCCGGACTTTCGGCGGCCGACCGGGCCCGCATCTACGAAGGCAACGCACGCCGGGTGTACCCGCGCCTGCATGGCACGCTGAAGGCGAGGGGGCGGTGAAGGGTCGCACGCATTAAGGGAGACTGTGATGACGCCGCTGAACAACCTCGGGCTGGTCAGGCGCACCATCGTGCGCGCCGACCCGGCGGCCGTTGAGCACCTGGCGCGCTTCGGCGTCGCCACCGTGCACGAAGCGATGGGCCGCGTCGGGCTGATGAAGCCGTACCTGCGGCCGATCTACCCGGGTGCCCAGCTGTGTGGGAGCGCGGTCACGGTGCTGCTGCAACCGGGCGACAACTGGATGCTGCACGTGGCCGCCGAGCAGCTGCAGGACGGCGACGTCGTGGTGGCCGCCTGCACGGCCGACAGCGACGACGGCTTCTTCGGCGAGCTTCTGGCGACCTCGTTTCGAGCGCGGGGTGCACGCGGGCTGGTGATCGATGGGGGCGCGCGCGACATCAAGGAGCTGAGCGCGATGCGGTTCCCGGTGTTCTGCCGGGCAATCAGTGCCCAGGGAACCGTCAAGGCGACGCTTGGCTCGGTCAACGTGCCGGTCGTGTGCGCCGGCGCCATGGTCAACCCGGGTGACGCGGTCGTCGCCGACGACGACGGGGTGGTCATCGTCCCGGCCGAGCTGGCACGCCGGGTGGCGGAGGCGGCGCAGGCGCGCGAAGAGGCCGAGGCCGACAAGCGCGCCAAGCTGGCGGCCGGCGTGCTGGGGCTGGATATGTACAAGATGCGCGAGGCCCTCGAGCGTGCGGGTCTCAAATACATCGATTGAAAAATTTCCCGGCTGACCTTCGAGGCAACGAGACGGACGAAGCGTGATGAATCTGCCAGACAATCCGTTGCAATGGCGTGTGGGACTGGTCGGCTACGGCGAGGTCGGATCGATCCTGGCTGAAGATTTGCGCGCCACCGCCGTTGCGACGGCGATGTACGACCTGAAGCTCGGCACCGACGCCGGCACGGCGATGCGCGAGCACGCGCGTGTGCACGGTGTCTGGATCGAGTCCTCGCATGCGGTGTTGACCGAGCGGGCCGACCTGATCATCTCGGCAGTAACGGCCAGCCAGGCGGTTCCGGTTGCGCAGGCGTGCGCGACTCATATCGTGAAGGGCAGCTTTTTTCTGGACCTCAATTCGGCGTCGCCGGGTGCCAAGATCCGCGCCGCCGAGATCGTCGACGGGGTCGGCGGGCGCTACGTCGAAGGCGCGGTGATGACGTCGGTGCCGCCGCATCGGATCGCTGTGCCGCTGCTGCTTGGGGGCCCGCACGCGGCGGAGCTTGCGCCGAAACTGCGCAGCCTCGGATTCAATGCGAACCGGGCGTCCGACAAGCTGGGCGTGGCTTCAGCCACCAAGATGTGCCGCAGCGTGATGGTCAAGGGCCTGGAGGCGATGGTGATCGAATGCTTCACGGCGGCGCGGGCGTGGGGCGTCGAAGACGAGGTGCTGGCGTCGTTGCAGGAAACTTTCCCGGGCATTCGCTGGGACGAGCAGGGTGCGTATTTCTTTCAGCGCGTGATCGAACATGGCCGGCGCCGCGCGGAAGAGATGCTCGAAGCGGCCCATACGGTGCGCGAAGCCGGGCTGGTGCCATGGTCCGCCAGCGCTACGGCGCAGCGGCAGGCTTGGGTTGCGGACCTGGCGGAGCGGGGTGTCCTCGGCGCCCCACCCGGGGAAAAGCCGGTGCGGCGCGATTGGCGCGTCGAGGCCGATCGGATCCTGGCCGAGGCCGAGCGGATCCTCGCTCCGGCCGAGGCCGAGGCCGAGACAAAGCAGCAGCGCTGACCGCGAGGCGACGCCGCCGATGGATCCCGATTGGCTCCCGTTCCATCCGAGCCCCTCGACACCGACGTTCCGCCTTCCGGCGGGCGCGGTCGACGCCCACTGTCACGTGTTCGGACCGGCAGAGCGCTTTGCGTTCGCTCCGCAACGCCGATACACGCCGTGCGACGCGTCCTGCCAGCAACTGTTTGCGCTGCGCGACCGCCTCGGGATTGCCCGCAACGTGGTGGTTCAAGCGACCTGCCATGGCGCGGACAATCGGGCGATGGTCGATGCGTTGCTGCAATCGGAAGGCAGGGCGCGCGGGGTCGCGACGGTATGGCGCGACGTCACGCCGCACGAGCTGGCGCAGTTGCACGAGTTCGGTGTGAGGGGCGTGCGTTTCAACTTCGTGCGCCGGCTGGTCGACTTTACGCCGCGCGACGAGCTGATGGAGATCGCCCGGCGGATCGCGCCGATGGGATGGCATGTCGTCGTCTATTTCGAAGCGGCCGACCTGCCCGAACTGTGGGACTTCTTCAGCGCGCTACCGACCACGGTGGTGGTCGACCACATGGGGCGTCCTGACGTCACAAAACCGGTCGACGGACCCGAATTCGACCGCTTCGTGAGGCTGTTGAGGGAGCACGAAAACATCTGGTCGAAGGTCAGCTGCCCCGAGCGGCTGAGCGTTTCAGGGCCGCCGGCGCTCGACAACGAGCGCGGCGCATACCGCGACGTGGTGCCATTCGCCCGGCGCCTGGTCGAGACATTTCCGGACCGCGTGCTGTGGGGCACCGACTGGCCCCACCCCAATCTGAAGCACCATATGCCGGACGACGGGCTGCTGGTCGACTTCGTGCCGCACATCGCGACCACCGAGACATCGCAGCGCAAGCTGCTGGTCGACAATCCGATGCGGCTGTATTGGGCGGACTGAGTCGACCAGGCGCAAGCATCCGGGGTTGAATCGCAATGGCACTCGACAAGCCATACAAGGACGTGCCGGGCACGACCATCTTCGATGCCGAGCAGGCGAGGCTGGGCTATCACCTGAACCAATTCTGCATGTCACTGATGAAGGCCGAGAACCGCGCGCGCTTCAAGGCCGACGAGCGCACGTATCTGGACCAGTGGCCGATGAGCGAGGCGCAAAAGCAAGCGGTGCTGGCGCGCGACCTGAACCGCTGCATCGTGCTGGGTGGCAACATCTACTTCCTGGCCAAGCTCGGTGCCACCGACGGACACAGCTTCCAGCACATGGCTGCCAGTATGAGTGGAATGACTCAGCAGGAATACGCGCACATGATGCTGAACGGCGGCCGCTCGCCCGACGCAGATCGAACCGCAGGGGAAGGGCGGGAGGGTGGATCGGTTGGCTAGGATCGGTGCGAGCGTTTACACATCGCACGTCCCCGCCATCGGCGCCGCGCTGGACCTCGGAAAGTCGGCCGACCCGTACTGGCGTCCGCTGTTCGGTGGGTACGAACGCTCCAAAGTGTGGATGGCCGATAACGTGCCCGATGTGGTCGTGCTCGTCTACAACGACCACGCCACCGCGTTCAGCCTGGATCTGGTGCCGACCTTCGCCATAGGAACCGCCGAGCGCTTCCTGCCGGCCGATGAAGGCTGGGGCGCGCGGCCGGTGCCGGAAGTCATCGGTCATCCGAAACTGGCAGCGCATATCGCGCAGTCGGTGATCCAGGACGATTTCGACCTGACGATCGCGAACCGGATGGACGTCGATCACGGCTTGACCGTTCCGCTGAGTCTGATGTTCGGGCAGCCGCCGGCCTGGCCCTGCCGCGTGATCCCGTTCGCCGTCAACGTCCTCCTGTATCCGGTTCCTTCAGGACGGCGCTGCTGGAACCTTGGCCGCGCGATCCGCAAGGCGATCGCGCTGTACGACGAGCCGCTGACGGTGCAGGTGTGGGGTACCGGCGGCATGAGCCACCAGTTGCAAGGCCCTCGCGCCGGGCTGATCAATCGAACATTCGATCAGGCCTTCCTGGACCGCTTGATCGCCGATCCCGAGGCTCTGGCGCAAATGCCCCACGTGGACTACGTGCGCCAAGCGGGCTCCGAGGGCATCGAGCTTGTGATGTGGCTGATCGCGCGCGGAGCGATGAGCGATCGGCCACCCACCGTCGTACATCGCTTCTATCACGTGCCGGCTTCCAATACGGCGGTGGGCCACCTGATCCTGGAGAACAACGAATGACGACCATTCAGGTTGCGCTGGCCGGCGCGGGCGCATTTGGCATCAAGCACCTCGATGCGCTGGCGCGGATCGAGGACGTCAAGGTGGTTTCGCTGGTCGGCCGCGAGCTCGACAAGGCGCGCGACGTGGCGCGACGCTATGGGATCGCGCATGTCACCACCGATCTGGCCGAAAGCCTGGCGATCAAACCCCTGGATGCGGTGATCCTGTGCACGCCGACCCAGCTGCATGCGGCCCAGGCGATGCAATGCCTGCGCGCCGGCCGCCATGTGCAGGTCGAGATTCCGCTGGCCGACAACCTGCACGACGCCGAAGCCGTGGCCGCGTTGCAGCGGGACGTCGGCAAGGTTGCGATGGTCGGCCACACTCGCCGCTTCAATCCGAGCCACCAGTATCTGCATCGGAAGATCGCGGCGAACGAGTTCACGATCCAGCAGATGGATGTTCAGACGTACTTTTTCCGGCGCACCAACACCAACGCGCTCGGGCAGCCGCGCAGTTGGACCGATCACCTGCTGTGGCACCATGCGGCGCACACGGTGGATCTGTTCGCGTGGCAGACGGGTGGATCAATCGTCCAGGCCAGCGCGATCCAGGGTCCGCTTCACCCCAAGCTCGGCATCGCGATGGACATGAGCGTTCAGTTGCGAGCGAGCACCGGCGCCATTTGCACGCTCAGCCTGAGCTTCAATAACGAGGGCCCGCTGGGCAGCTTCTTCCGCTACATCGGCGACAGCGGCACCTACATCGCCCGCTATGACGATCTGTTCAACGGCAAGGAGGAACGGATCGACGTCAGCCGCGTCGAGGTGTCGACCGACGGCATCGAGCTGCAGGATCGCGAGTTCATCGGCGCCATTCGCGCTGCGCGTGAGCCCCAGTCGAGCGTGGCGGCGGTGCTGCCTTGTTACCGAACGCTGGATCGTCTCGCCCAGCAGCTGAACGCGCAGCGCGCCTGAGCGGATCCCGGGTTCAAGCCCGCATGGATACCGCAGTGGCGATCATCGGCTCGGGCCCAGCCGGCTTGATGCTGGGACAGCTGTTGCACTGCGCGGGGATCGATGCCGTTGTCCTCGATAACAAGAGCCCCGAGTACATCCTGAGCCGGATCCGCGCCGGGGTGCTTGAAACCGTCACCGTCGACCTGCTCGACGAGGTGGGTGTCGGTGACCGGCTGCACACGCATGGGCTGGTGCACAAGGGGATCAACCTCGCGTTTGCCGGCAAGCAGCATCGGATCGATTTCGAGGAATTGACCGGCCGTCACGTGGTGGTTTACGGCCAGACCGAGGTCACGCGCGATCTGATGGAAGCGCGCCATGCCTGCGGCGGTGCCAGCATCTACGAGGCGCAGGACGTGCGGGTCGACGCTTTCGACGATGAGCGCCCGATCGTGCGCTATCGCCAGGGGGACAGCGAGCATGAGCTGCGCTGCGATTTCATCGCCGGCTGCGACGGCTTCCACGGTGTATGCCGCCAGAGCCTGCCGCCGCAGGCTTATCGGACGTACGAGCGGGTCTACCCGTTCGGCTGGATCGGGTTGTTGTCCGATACGCCGCCGGTGGCCGAGGAGCTGATCTACGCCAATCACGAACGTGGCTTCGCGCTGTGCAGCATGCGTTCCCACACACGCAGTCGGTACTATTTGCAATGCACGCTGGCGGAGCGGGTCGAGGAGTGGGGCGACGACCGCTTCTGGGCGGAACTGAAGCTGCGGCTGCACTCGCAGGTCGCGCAACGCCTGGTAACCGGGCCTTCGATCGAAAAGAGCATCGCGCCTTTGCGCAGTTTCGTGGTGGAGCCGATGCGCTTTGGGCGCTTGTTTCTGGCCGGCGACGCCGCGCATATCGTGCCCCCGACTGGCGCCAAGGGCTTGAACCTGGCGGCCAGCGACGTGCGCTACCTGTCGCGCGCTTTGATCCGCTTCTACCGGCACGGCGAACGCGACAGTCTCGACGGTTATTCCGAGCGCTGCTTGCGGCGTGTGTGGCTGGCGGAACGCTTTTCGTGGTGGATGACGTCGATCCTGCATCGCTTGCCCGATGGCGGTGAATTTGGCGCCAGGATTCAGCGAGCCGAGCTCGAATATCTGGCGCAGTCGCGCGCAGCGGCGACTGCGCTGGCCGAAAGCTACGTAGGATTGCCGCTCGATGAAACCTAGAGGAGGAGACGCACGATGAATATTCGAAGAAGAGCAGCGGGCCGGGCGCTGGGCGTCCTGCTCGGCATTTCAATCGCGGGGTCGGCGTTCGCCGCAGAGCCGGTGAAGATCGGCCTGGTTTTGCCGATGTCGGGTCCCTTCGCCGGCTACGGACGGCAGATCGAAAACGGCGTGCGCCTGTACTTGAAGCAGCACGGCGACACCTTCGGGGGGCGCAAGGTGGAGCTGCTCGTGAAGGACGACACCGGGGTTGCTCCGGAGGTCAGCAAACGAGTGGCTCAAGAGCTGGTAGTCGGCGATCGCGTGGACATCCTGGCCGGCTTCGGGCTGACGCCCTCGGCGTTCGCCGTCGCCCCGATCGCAACTGAAGCGAAGAAGCCGATGGTCGTGATGAATGCGGCCACCTCCGCGGTGACCACGAAGTCGAACTACATCGTGCGCACCTCGATGACGCTGCCGCAGGTGACTGCGCCGATCGCAAGCTGGGCCGCGAAGAACGGCATCCACAAGGTCTTCACCGTGGTCGCCGACTACGGGCCTGGCCACGACGCGGAGGCGCAGTTCAAGAAAACCTTCGAGGCCGCCGGCGGCGAAGTCGTGGGCGAGGTCCGGAGCCCGGTCAAGAACCCGGATTTCGCGCCGTTCCTGCAGAAGGTCAAGGACACCAAGCCCGATGCGGTGTTCCTGTTCGTTCCGGCCGGGGAACAAGGCGTCGGTTTCATGAAAGGATTCGCCGAACGTGGCCTGGCCAAGGCGGGCATCCGATTGATTGCGACCGGCGACCTGACTGCCGAAACGGTGCTCGATGCGGAAGGAGAGGCGGCGCTCGGCGTCATCAGTTCGTTCCATTACGCCGAGTCTCATGAGTCGGCGGAGAACAAGGCATTCACGCAGGCCTGGTACCAGGCGTACGGTCCCGATCGGCCCGATTTCATGGCGGTGGCCGGCTATGACGGCATGCACCTGATCGCCGAAGCGCTGAAGAAGACGGCCGGCAGTACGGACGGCGATCAGTTCATCGAAGCGGTCAAAGGCATGCACTGGGTCAGCCCGCGCGGGCCGATCACGATCGACCCCGCAACGCGCGACATCGTGCAGACGATCTACATCCGTAGAGTTGAGAAGGTGGGCGACAAGCTGCAGAACGTTGAGTTCGATAAGGTGCCCGACTTCAAGGATCCTGGGAAATCGTGACGGTCGTGCTGACGCGACGCGGCACAAGCTGCGGCGGTGACCCCGGGTGCGGTTCCGCTCGCGTTACGGCGTTCGCCATCACGGAGGCTCCGCCGGCACGGAGCGCGGCACAAACCGCGGTGACCGAGTGCGGTTCCGCTCGCGTTACGGCCTTCGCTGACGTGGGGCTAGTCCGCGCAGTGACCTCGCTTCACCGCACCCGGTCACCGCGGCTTGTGCCGCTTACCTCCATATCAACGTCCGCCAAAGCGGGGCGCTCACACGTCGGGCGGGGGGAGGTTGGGTGGCGACGGTGATCTTCGACGGCATCTCGTCCGGCATGCTGCTGTTCCTGATCAGCGTCGGGCTGTCGGTGACGCTGGGGTTGATGGGTTTCGTGAACCTCGCGCACGGCGCCTTTGCGATGCTGGGCGGATACGTGTGCGTGGTGCTGCTGAACCGGGCGGGGATTCCTTTCCTGGCGACCTTGCCTCTGGTGGTCGTATCGATTGCGCTGGCTGGGGTGGTGTTGGAGCGCACGCTGTATCGCCGCCTGTACGGCGCCACGCACCTGGACCAGGTGCTGTTCTCGATCGGCTTGATGCTGATGGCGATCGGAGCCGCCCACTACGGATTCGGCGATCAACAGCAGCCGCTGGCACTGCCACAGTTCCTGCAAGGGCAGATCAATTTGCCGGGCCTGGACCTGGGCATCTACCGGCTCTTCCTGGTGGTCACGGGACTGGCGATTGCCGCGGCGCTCGAGCTGCTGGTGTGGCGGACCCGGTTCGGCGCGCGGCTGCGTGCTGCCGTGGACAACCCGATCGCAGCGCGCGGACTGGGCATCGACGTGCAGCGGGTCTATACGCTGGCATTCGCTTTGGGCTCGGCCCTGGCAGGCCTGGGTGGCGCTCTGGGCGTCGAAGTGCTGGGCCTGGATCCGGGCTTTCCGGTCAAATACATCGTCTACTTTCTGATCGTGGTGGCGGTGGGCGGGAGCGGCAGCATAAAAGGCTCGCTGCTTGCAGCGCTGATCCTGGGGGTTGCCGATGTAGCCGGCAAGTACTACGTGCCCCAGGTCGGAGCGTTCGTGATCTACGCCGTGATGGTGGCGATGCTGATCTTCCGTCCACAAGGCTTGTTTGGCCGGCGTGTCGCACACTGAGATGGCCCGCTCGGGCATCGAACTGGCCGCGATGGCACAGACTGCGACGGCGCGGAGCGCACGCTGGCACTGGGCCGAATGGGCCTTCTGGCTGCTTCCGCTGATCGCGTACTTCCTGTTTCCGCGCCACTGGGTGTTTCTGTCGCAGATCGCGATCACCGCGCTCTTTTGCCTGTCGCTCGACCTGATCCTCGGTTACGCAGGCATCGTGTCACTCGGGCACACGGCTTTCTTCGGCGTCGGTGCGTATACGGCAGGGCTTCTGGCAAGCCACGGCCTCGGCGATCCGCTGCTGGGGCTGCTGGCCGCCGCGCTGTGTGCCGCCGCCCTGGGCCTGCTGACCAGCTTTCTCGTGTTGCGAGGCGCGGATTTGACCCGACTGATGGTGACCCTCGGCGTGGCGATGATGCTGTATGAGGCGGCCAACAAGCTGACCGACATCACGGGTGGAGTCGACGGCGTTCAAGGCATCACCGTCGAGCCTGTTTTGGGTCGATTCGCGCTCGACCTGTACGGCAGGACCGCCTACTGGTACTCGCTGGCGGTGCTGTTCGTCCTGTTCTGGGTCGCCCGGCGCCTGGTTCACAGCCCGGTGGGGCTGAGCTTGCGCGGGATTCGCCAGAACGTGAGCCGGATGCCTGCCCTCGGAACGCCCGTCAATCGCCGACTGGCCGCGATCTACACGGTCGGGGCGGCTTATGCCGGCGTGGCCGGTGGCTTGCTTGCGCAGACGACCCAGTTCGTCGCGGTCGATGTGCTGGCGTTTCCCCGCTCGGCCGAGCTGCTGCTGATGCTGGTGCTGGGGGGAGCGGGCAACCTGTATGGTGCCTTGGTAGGCGCGATCGTCTTCATGACGGCACGCCATCTTCTGTCGGACATCAACCCTCAGTATTGGCAGTTCTGGCTCGGCTTGCTGCTGGTGCTGATCGTGCTGTTCGCGCGCGACGGCATCGTAGGCGGATTGCGCCGCGCAATCGAGCGGATTTCGCGATGAGCACGGTGCTGGAAACGCGCGGGCTGGTCAAGTGTTTCGGACGTTTTGTCGCTGCCGACGGTGTGAACCTTCGAGTGCAGGCTGGAGCCCGGCACGCGCTGATCGGGCCTAACGGCGCGGGCAAGACGACCCTGATCAACCTGCTGACGGGATTCCTGGAGCCGACCGCCGGCGACATCCTGTTCAAGGGCGAGGTCGTGACTCGATTGCCGCAGCACCGCCGGGTCCAACGCGGCCTGGCGCGCACGTTCCAGATCAATCGGCTGTTCGCCGATCTGACCGCGCTCGAGTCGGTGCTGATCGCGGTCAACGAACGGCTCGGGCTGGCCGGGCGCTTCTGGCGGCCGGTCGGCGCGTTCGCACAAGCCGTCGACGATGCGACCGCCGTGCTGTCGGATCTGCATCTTCTCGAGGTCGCACACGAAAGAACCCGCAGCTTGCCGTATGGCAAGCGACGCCTGCTCGAGATCGCTCTGGCGCTGGCAGCGCGGCCCCAGGTGCTGTTGCTCGACGAGCCCGCCGCCGGTGTGCCGGCTGCCGAAAGCCGCGAGCTGTTCGACACGATCGCCCGGCTGCCGCGCGATGTGACCGTGCTGTTGATCGAGCACGACATGGACCTGGTGTTTCGCTTTGCCGACCGCATTTCGGTGCTGGTCGATGGTGCCTTGCTGGCCGAAGGCGAGCCGGAGGTCATCGCTCGGCATCCAAGGGTCAAGGAAGTCTATCTGGGCGGGGCCAGCGATGGCTGAGCTGCTGCGCGTCGACAAGCTATGGGCCGGCTACGCCGACGCCATGGTGCTGGAAGACATCTCGTTTCGTCTCGACGAGGGCGACAGCCTTGCGCTGCTGGGGCGCAACGGGATGGGCAAGACGACCTTGCTGGCCACCTTGATGGGAGCGACGCGGCGCCATCGTGGCGAGATCGTCTTTGGCGGCGGCGACCTGGTCGCTGTACCGCCCCACGGGCGTGCGTCGTTGGGGCTTGGTTGGGTGCCGCAAGAGCGCGACATCTTTGCCTCGCTCAGCGTCGAAGAGAACCTGACCGTGGTGGCTCGGCCGGGACCCTGGGACCTGGCGCGCGTCTATTCGCTCTTCCCGAGATTGCAGGAGCGGCGCACCCAGATGGGCAACCAGCTTTCCGGAGGCGAGCAGCAGATGCTGGCGATTGCGCGCGCGCTGATGCTCAACCCGCGCCTGCTGTTGCTCGATGAGCCGTTGGAGGGCCTGGCGCCGCTGATCGTGCGCGAGCTGCTGAGTGTGATCCACCGCTTGATCGACAACGCCGGGATCGCGGTCATCCTGGTGGAACAGCATGCCCACCAGGTCCTGCCTCTGACGCGGCAGGCCCTGGTGCTGGAACGCGGCCGCGCCGTTTACCTGGGCGACAGCGAATCGCTGCGCCGCGATCAGGCGACGCTCGACCGCCTGCTCGGCGTTGCCTCGCACTGAACGGCTCGCCCCGCCACGACCCGGCCAGCCAGCAGCCGCGCGAGCTTGTCGTAGAGAAACGCGGGCTGAACCGGCTTGCTGACGAAGTCGTCCATTCCGACCGCGAGGCAAGCCTGACGATCCTCGTTCCAGGCATTGGCCGTCATCGCAACCACCGGGATGCGCGCCAGCGCCGGATCGATGCGCATTCTCCGAGTTGCCTCCAGGCCGTCCATGTGCGGCATCTGTACGTCCATCAACACGCAGTCGAAGGGCTCGCGATGCAGAAGATCCAGCGCCGCCTCGCCATCGCCCACCACGCTGACAATGGCGCCGACCTCTTCGAGCATCGCGGTGGCCACGAACTGGTTGATCGGGTTGTCCTCCGCCAACAGAATGCGCACGCCGGCAAGCACCTTGCTGTCAGGGGGCAACGGTCGCGCTTCGGGCAAGGCCGCATCGCCGGCCGCCAGCCGAACGGTGAACCAGAAAGTGCTGCCCTGGGTCGGCTCGCTGTGCACGCCCACTTCGCCGCCCATCAACCCGACCAGCTGCCTGCTAATCGCCAGCCCCAGTCCGGTTCCACCATATTTTCGCGTCGTGGATCCGTCGGCCTGTTGAAAGACCTGGAACAGCCGAGCGCGCGTTTCCGCCGTCATCCCGATGCCCGTGTCTCGTACCTCGAAACGCACGCGGGAGCCTGCGCAGTCGCTGTCGAGCAGACGCACGCGAACCGTGATGTCACCGCGCTCCGTGAACTTGACCGCGTTGTCCAGGTGAATCAGCAGCACTTGTTCCAGCCGGAGCGGATCACCCCGGAATGGCCGCTCCAGGGCCGGATCGACGTCGAAGCGCAGCGCGAGGCCTTTTGAGCGAACCCTTTCCCGCATCTGCTCGTTCAGACGCCCGAGCACCGCGCTGAGCTGGAAGTCGCTTGCGTCGAGCCTGAGCTCGCCGGCCTCGATCTTGGACATATCGAGCACAGCGTTGATCAGGCCAAGCAGGTGCTCGCCGGAGTGCTTGATGGTCTCCAGATATTTGCGCTGTTTCTCGTCCGTTGCGTGTTGGAGCGCCAGGTAAGCCATCCCGATCACGCTGTTCATCGGCGTGCGAATCTCGTGGCTCATGTTGGCCAGAAACGCGCTCTTGGCGCGGTTGGCCATGTCGGCTTCCTCCTTGGCAAGCGCGAGCGCATGGGTCCGTTCCTCGACCCGGATTTCCAGCTCCGTTTCGCGCTGTCGCAACAGCTTCTCGGCCGCCACCAGGCGATCTCGTTCGCGCAGCAGCAGGCTTTGCCGGATCGCCGCCATCACGACCACCAGGGCGCCCCCGGCCGCCACGCTGATCTGGATGGCCGGATGGACACCCGGCAGCGCCTCGGTGAGCGCAATGCTGCCCGCCGCGATCACGACCATCATCAAAGGCAGCAGGCGGAGTAAAGCCTCGCAGGCCCTGTCCCACTTTTCGTCGTGGATCGTCTCGACCCGGAAGACCAGGGCGCCAAGACCCGACAGAATGAAGATCAGCGAGAAACTGATGTTGAGCCAGGACCCGTCGACCGGGCGATTGGCGAGCAGCGCAAGATTCCACGCCAACCACACGCCGGACACGCTGGCAACGCACATCGGCAGCAGCAGAACGCGCCAATTCGGGCGCAGCCGCAAAGCCAGTATCAGCACGAAAGCCATGCAGGGCGGCGCCATCAACCCAACGGCGGACGCCGTCATGATCAGGAGCTGGAAAAGGCTGTACGGACCCTGGCGCGGCAGGAAGAGCGCGAAGTTCGCGGCCACCGCGGCCATCAGCAGCGTTACGGTGTCGAGCCTTGCCATCAGGCGCTCGGTTTTTCCAAGGCGCGCCCGGCCGATCTGCCACAAGCCGATCGCCAGAGACGGACCGACCGCCAGCCAGATCACATCGGCCGGGCCCGGAAAGGTGTGCCAACCAACCGCATCCTGCAAGTCCCAGATGATCTGCCCGAGCAGCGTAACGACGATCCCGGCCAGAAACCACCGCGCGCAGCGGCGCATCAGCGGATCGTGCTTCAGCGCGAATCCGCGCCAGGCAAGCAGCACTGCGGCAACGCAAGCCGCGGTCCAGTGGAGGTCGTCGAACGTGCTCACCAGCGGCGCATCCGCCGCGAGCGCGCCGATCACACCGACCAGCGTCAACGCGATGCTCGCTGCGAACCAGAATACGAAGCTGCGGTGAGCCATGGGGTCGCTTACGCTACTCGGGGCGGACCGCAATGCCAATTGCTGCGCCGTCATCGCTCAACCCCAGCCAGACGGCAGGTGGCCTGGTTGCGGATCACCGGCCGCCGCTCGCCCGGATCCGCTCGACCAGTGCAGCCGTGAATTCCCAGGTCGAAGCAGTTCCGCCCAGGTCGCGCGTCCTGACCTGGTCGGCATTCAGGGTCTGATCAATCGCCGAGCGCAGGCGGGCCGCCAGCCCAGTCAACTTGCAATGATCGAGCATCAGCGCCGCCCCCAGCATCAGGGCGATCGGGTTGGCCAGCCCCCGGCCCGCGATATCCGGAGCGGATCCGTGGACCGCCTCGAAGATGGCGGCGTCGGTTCCAATGTTGGCGCCCGGAGCCATCCCGAGGCCTCCGACCAGGCCGGCCACGAGGTCCGACAGAATGTCGCCGAACAGGTTGGTCGTCACCAGCGTGTCGAAACGCCACGGATCGAGCACCAGTTTCATCGCACAGGCGTCGATGATCACCGTATCCATTTCGATCCGGTCCTTGTATTTGCGCTCATACACCTGCTGGGCCGTTTCCAGGAAAATGCCCGTCAGCGCCTTCATGATGTTGGCCTTGTGCACGATGGAGACCTTGCGGCGCCCGGTCGCAACCGCGTGCTCGAAGGCGAACTCGAGCAGACGGCGACTGCCCTGGCGCGTGTTCACGCCGGTGGCCATGGCGACTGCATGCGGATCGTCGTCGATCTGGATGAAGTGCTCGTAGCCCGTATAAAGGCCCTCGATGTTCTCCCGGACCACGATCAGGTCGATGTGGTCATAGCGGCCGCCCGGAATCAGCGTCTTCACCGGACGCAGGTTCGCGTACAGCTTGAACTCCTCGCGCAGCCGTACATTCGAGGAACGGTAACCGCCGCCCGAAGGCGTCTCCAGAGGCCCCTTCAGGGCCAGTCGAGTGCGTCGAATGCTCTGCAGAGTTTGCGCCGGCAGCGGGTCGCCGGCCACCTTCACGCCCTCCAGCCCTGCAATCTGGCGATCCCACTCGAACGGGGCGTCCAGCGCTTCGAGCGCAGCGAGCGTGGCTTCGACGATTTCCGGGCCGATGCCATCGCCCGGGATCAGGGTCGCAGGAATTCTTTGCATGGGCGGGTCCACCGAGGTTGATTGGCTCTCTTCTCATGGACCACCGAGTGGGGCGCGGTCCGGCTTGACGTGCAGGTCTGCGCGAGGCGGGCGGTCCCCGCTGCTCAGGCCGTTTCCTTGGCCGGGTGCCCAAGGATCTCGAAGGTCTCCAGCGGCTTGGGGCGCGCAATCCCGAAGCCCTGGCCGTAGTCGACCCCGAGTTCGCGCAGCGCTTGCAGCGTCTCCACGTCCTCGACGTACTCGGCGATGGTCTTGATCCCCAGTGCGTGCCCGATCTCGTTGGTCGCCTTGACGATCGCCAGGTTGACCGGGTCGCGCACGATGTCCTTGACGAACGTGCCGTCGATCTTCAGGAAATCGACCGGCAGGTGCTTCAGGTAGGCGAAGGACGCCAGGCCAGTGCCGAAGTCATCGAGCGCGAAACGGCAGCCGCGCGCGCGCAATTCGCTGATCAGCCGAAGCGCACGATTCATGTTAGCGATCGT